>Ga0302326_10015759_pt1 | contig 15875 bp, 10 predicted proteins | sample Palsa_T0_3_FD_202264 | JGI IMG/M metagenome (GOLD analysis project Ga0302326, IMG submission 202264) | Peat permafrost microbial communities from Stordalen Mire near Abisko, Sweden - Palsa_T0_3 | ecosystem: Environmental > Terrestrial > Soil > Palsa > Peat permafrost | place: Sweden: Abisko... | reverse complement strand
CAGCGCGATCAATCCAAGCAGCAGGCCGAAAGCGATTGCAGTGAAAACGCACCTGCTACGACGTGGTTTTAGATGTGCCATTTTCTTGATCTCCATTTTTTTTACGCGACCCCGTGAACGTCGCACCGAGAAGCACGATCGCATCCGGCATGTGCCAACTTCAACCAACGAGCGCGTGAAGTCCAGGAAAACTCGCTCGCGAACGTACACCTGCGTCAGCATACTAGGCCAACCTCCGGTTGTTAAAAGCGTCACTTGGTGCAAGAACGGACCGCGACCCCAGTTATGCGGCCATCCGCATGCTACCGGGCGAGTATATCCGTAGACACTGTGTTAGTCGAGGGGCTGAGGCTGATACTCGGAATCACCGTTCCTGATGGGACGGGCTATAGCTGGATCAATTTAGCACCCGCCATATCGGTGGGAAGCTCCGAGTTCCTGAGCGCGTCTTCCAGATTCCGCCGTGCCACGCGTGCATGCTCGCGTGTGAGGATTTCGGCGCGCATTCCTTCACGGTTCGCAATCGCGTCCACGATCCCGCAATGCTGATCCGCTGAAATCAGAAAGAGTTCCCACAGATCGCTTGAAACGTATTGCCGCTTCAAGAATGCGCTGGGAGAGGCAAACGGCAGCGAGCATGCCTGCTGGATAGCGCGGCGCAACATCCGGCTGCGTGACAGGTCGAGCAAACCTGAGTGAAAACGCGCGTTGAGCTCAATATAGAGATTGAACGTGTCCATGGTCAGTTTTCTGGTGCGCCGCACCAGAGCCAGGATTTCGTAACTGGTCGCCTGAAGGGGGCTTAACTCACTTATGTGCTTGAATCGCTCGGCCGCCAGTCTGGCTGCGGATCCTTCCAGCAAGCCACGCAGTTCGATGGCGTCGTAAATATCCTCGGTTGAAAACCTTTGAACCACAAATCCGCGGGTGGGCCGAATTTCAAGAAAGCCCTCATGGGCCAACCGCTCCAAGGCGAGATGCAGAGGAATACGGGAAACTTTGAGCTGGGCCGCCAACGGCACTTCTCGAATACGCTCGCCGGGCCGGAAGTGGCCCTGTACCAACATTTCGCGAAGCGCGAGGACGGCGCGCGCGGTTTGCGACGAGGCTTTCGATTTACCTGCCGGTGCTTTCGAAGTCGTCTTGATTTGTTGCATCCCGCTGCCCCTCTCCATTGTAATTCGCCAGTTCGATGCATGCATTTTTGTTAAAGATTGCATGCGCGATCGCAAACGCGCGAGTTGGGCATTGCAATGGCCTTATCGTCTGTCTCATCGCACTGGCTCTAGCCGTTCGATCGGGGAGACTGAAAACATCGTCGACGACCCGAAGGCTTACATCCGTCAGAAAAACAATCGGCATGTGGAGCACTTCGACTGAGGCGCCGGATCAGTCGCTTTTGCGAAACGTGCTGAGAGGCTTCGCCGCCAAAAGCCCTCCACACACTGTCCCGCCGACGACGATCGCGATTCCCGCGCCCGCGACCGTGGAAAGCAGAATTGTTCCAATCTTGGGGCTGGACACCGGCTCGCCCAGGGAAATGCTTAAGACAAGATCGAGCAGCACTATCCCGGCAATACCGCCTAAGAGCCCAGCTATCGAACCCAACATCCCGAACTCGACGGCAAGTATGCGGATCAGCAAACCACGCCGCGCCCCCAGCATCTGGAAAATGGCGATGTCGCGAGATCGGTCGCGCAGCGACGACGCGAGCACGGCAACCAGGATCAGCGCGGACCCGCACACGGCAATCCATCCGATGAACCGGGTAAGCGTCGAGCCCGCCAGCCCCACCCGCTCCGCCTCCATGAAAGCGTCCGATGGCGTGAGAAGAGCCAGGGCGGGATATCGGGTTCGCAGTTCTCGCTTTAAGCTCGTCACATTGTGATCGCGCACGCGGACGGTAGCGTGATGAAACGTGAATTCGCCACTAATAGCCGAGCACGGCACCACAATCGAATACCAGAGCCGATCCACGGTAGCAAGTTGCCGAATGTTACGGACCGCTAACCGGACATGTCCTGCGATCTCGATCCAAGATCCCAACTTCACGCCCAAGAGCATCGCCGTCTCCCGATCGAGCGTTGCATCGCGCTGATCGACTTGGCAATTGAGCAGCCAGGTTTGCGGCCCCCGCGTACCCACCACATTGGCGTACGCGAATGTGCCGATGTAATACGGACGCTCCACGTCGGGATCATGGTCAAGAATCGAGCGCACGCCGCCGGCTTCGTCGTCAGTGAACCGCATGATATATAGGTCGTCGCTGGAATGGGGCAAGGCGCGAACGATGGCGGTAACGATGACATCCTTGCTGCGAACAAGCGTGGCCATCAGCATGATGAGAAAAGCGATGGTTGCCATAGCGGATCCTGACCGAAACACAGAGGAGAGAATGTGATGACCTACCGCCGAGGTGCGCGGGAAATACGCTGGACGCGCCCTCACAGTTTCCGGTATCAGAACCGCTTGCGGCCGTAATCGACTTGTGGCGAGCAGCCAGGGCCATGCCGAAAGCGTCTGCAGCAACAATCCCACTGCAATTCCCTCAAGCGCGAAACGTAGAATGGAGGGGCTCCATCGAAGCGCCACCGGGAGACGCGCCATCTTTACCAAAATGGGCGCCGATAGAGCGCCCGCTGCCCCGCCGGCCAATCCGCCCGCGCCGCCCAGCAAAAACAATTCCAGGACGAGCCAAATGCAGACGGAACGCGGCCGCGCACCCAGGCATTTCAAGACAAACACAGTTGGCCGCCGCGATTCGAGATGCAACTTGGCCATTACCATTGCGCCCGCCGCGCCTAGCGCGAATCCGAACCAGGCTGCGAGGCCGATAAAGGCAGTAGCCGTTCGCGCCGCGCCGGCCGCCGGCGGACTGATGTCGCGAACATCGAACACGACGCCCGAGGGAAAGGCCTTTTCCAGTTCATGGCGTAGTTTGCGAAGCGACATCGTATGATCGGCGCGCACCAGAACGCGCTGCTCCGGCTCGGACCCAAACGCAACCGCTTGGGTCTGCTCGAGAGTCTCGCGAGAGACCATTACGCGCAACGACGATCCGAAGCTGCCGGCGAACCTGTCCGGCTCGGACTTGAGAATCGCCGTAACTCGGCATTCCTTGTCGCGAATACGAATCGATTTGCCGGGCCCGATGTTCAATTCCCGGGCAAGCTCGTTCGAAACTACCGCCGACCGCCCTGCTAGCGCGCTCTGGAGCGACTGCGGCGGATCGAGCTCAACCGTCCCGTAGAAGGGATACAACCGCGGGTCCACGGCCTTGATCACGGCCGGAACCAAACCGGCGGCTTGATCGGATTGCGCGAAAACGATCGAGGAGGTGACAAGCGTCCACTGCGCCGTGCCCAAATGATCCAGAAAATTCAACTGACTATCTTCTGGGTTGTCGAACTGCTCCACCGAAATATCCGCCGCAAGTCCCGCACGCAGTTGCTCGCTGAGCGATTCTTCGAAGGCGGCAGCCGCGAACCGCACACCCGTGCTCACTGTCACGCCCAGCATGATAATTACCGCAAACGCGAAACTGCGGCGCATCGAACCGCTCAGGTCGCGCCAGGCGATTCGCAGAAGGGTCATGGGAGTTACCATCTTAGAGTGTTTCGCGTCTTAGCCGTCGCATTGTTCTGCTTGATTCCGATGCTTCGCGCGCAGCCGCCGGCGATCGATCAGAACGGTGTGGTGAATTCAGCGAGCAGGATCCCATCCACTCTCGCCGGTGGAGCTTTGGCACGGGGTGCGCGCGTCCGGGTCCAAGGCGTGCGTCTAAGCGGCTCAGTGACGTTCAAGCACGGCTCAGAATCTTTTAAGGCAACAATTGTTTCCGCATCCCCTCGAGTGGTGGAAGCCGTTATTCCGCGCGATGCTCCCCTCGGTCCCGCGGAGGTTCAAGTCGCGAATGGCGACGGAGTCAGCGCCCCGTTTCCGGCAACCATTGTTGCCGCCAATCCGGGGTTATACAGCAAAAACCGGCTTGGTTGGGGACCCGTCCAAATTCGTAACGAGGATGTCCGCAAGGGTTCGATGGAGAATTCCATCGAGCCGCCGGTAAAAGTGTTATTGGCCGCGACGGGCGTCGGCGACAGCGGCCTGCCAGATGTGTTCGTCGGTGGCAAGCGTGCCAAAGTAATATCCGCGCGGCATACCGAAAGTCTAGGCGATGACGAAATCAGCGTCGAGATCCCTCGATCGGTTGCCGAGGGCTGCTTTGTTCCCATCTATGCACAGCACAGCGGCCAACCTCCAAGTAATTTCGTGACGATCGCAATTCGCCGTGGCGGCGGGAACTGCACAGCTCCGCCCGATTTTCCTATCCCAGTATTGTCCGGGCACCGAGCCGGTATGACCATCCTTTCGCGCGTTTCGATGCTTCCCAAGTCAGGCCGCGATTCGTTCATCGCAGACGAAGCCCTTGCCGCGTTCGTCGAAAAAAACTCTGGACCCGCGATCAGTCCTCTGTTATTGGATCCGCCCGCCGGAACCTGCACCGTTTACACCGGCAGCTACCAGTCGTCATTTACTCTTCCGTCCTCGATTTCAGCGGGATTATTGAACGATCTCGGCGAGCGCGGATTCGACATCGGCGCAGCCATGACGGTCCGCCGCAACGGACAGACACGAGAGATCCCGCGGACGCCCGGCGCCACCGGCTACTATCGCGCACGGCTGGGCGATTCATCGGGAGCGTTGCGCCGCCAGCCCCTATTTCTCGCTCCCGGCGATTACGATCTCATCGCTCCCGGATTCCAGACCCAGCTCACGATGCCCGAACCCATCACTTGGTCCAATCGCGATGAGTTGGCCGTAATCGATCGCGCGCGTGACGCTACGATAACCTGGACCCCGGCAAGGGCCAGCCAAGTGATTCTCATTGTCGCGACCAATGTTGATCAGTTCACCACCGCAACAGCCATGATGTATTGCATAGCAAATGGAAAAGCTGGCCGCTTCACCATACCGGCCGTCATGTTCGCGAATTTTCCTAAGACCTACGATGTTTCCGGACTACCGTTGAACCAACTCGCCATCGCGGCCCTCAATCGTCAAGCCCCAGTGCCTGTGAAAACGCCCGATCTTGACGTTTTCTTCGCCGGAGGAATGTATGTGAGTTCGCGCTCGGTGGGCTACCGCTAGCTATTGCCGGCTGGCCGCAACACGGCGCCGCTCTAGCGCGAAAACTTGCTAAGGAAGGCATCGCCACGAAAGAAATAAAGCGTTTCTTGAAATCCCCCGAAGGTGCCTTGAAACGCTTGCCCCTTCACGGGGAAATCCGCGGAAGCGGTCCCGCCCGTGACATAAACGTTGCCGGAGGGATCCATCGCTACGTTCCAGCCGATGTCGTCTCCACGGCCGCCAAGAAATGTGCTGTACAACAAACGCGTTCCATCCACGTTGATAATCGAGAAGAACGCATCGCCGAATAACACGTATGGCTCCTGCGAACTCGTACCGCCGAATTTGGGCTGCGCGGCATCGTGCGTTACAGGAAAATCGGGCGACTCAGTGAAGCCCGTAATATAGGCGTTGCCGCCGCCATCCACAGCAACGGCCAAGCCCGAGTCGTTGTGCGATCCGCCCAAGAAAGTGCAATACTCCAGCGCCGAACCCGTTGGATTCATCTTGGCCACAAACGCATTGCCGAACAAAATCTCTATATCGGCAGGGAGCTTCGTATAGCCTGCATAGTGCGTTTGCAGCGCGGAAGGTGTCACCGGGAAACCCGCAGCGCTGGAACTAGCGCCCGTCAGATAGATAGCTCCCGATTTGTCCAACGCAATTCCCGCGATCCATTCGTCGCCTTCGCCCCCGAAGTAAGTTGAGAAGGCAATCGTCGTCCCATCCGCATTCAACTTGGCGAGAAATCCGTCGCCGCGGTGAAAGTCGGGAGTCCGCGACTCCACGCCGCCGAACTTTCGTTGAAATGCTCCCAGTGTCGTGGGAAAGTTTCTCGACAGCGTATATCCCGCAACGTAGGCTTCGCCTGCTTCGTTCAGCGCGAGCGCGAACGCCCCGTCATCCAGTGTGCCGCCCAAGAAAGTCGAATAAACAATCTTTGAATGCATTGGGTCAAGCTTGAAGATAAACGCGTCGCCCGCCTCGAAGGCCGGCGCGGCGCAGCAAGGCAGATTGTCCTGGCCGCCTTGGCCGCCGAATTTAGTCTGATATGCCCCGGCAGTAGTGGGAAAGTCCGCGGATGCCGTCGCGCCTGTGACGTACACTCCACCTGCTGCATCCACCTGTATACCCAGACCGACGTCGTTGTGGGATCCACCGAAGTAGGTCGAGTACAAGAGCCGATCGCCGGCTGGATTGAGCTTGGCAACAAAAACATCACCGAAGCGAGCCAGGTCGTTGTTTGCGAATCCACTGAACTTAGTCTGAACGGCCCCCTTGGTCACTGGAAAATCGGTGCTGTTCGTGCTGCCGGTAATATAGGCGTTGCCGTCCGAATCAACAGCGATTGCGCTGGCGAAATCATCGCCTTTTCCGCCCAGATACGTTAAATACAGCACATCCCCGGCCGGACTAAACTTGGCCACGAACGCATCGCCCGTGAATGGATGCGCCGTCGATCCCGCGAACGCGCTTTGAAGCGCCGATTTTACGGGCAGGTCGATTGAGCTGGTAATCCCAGCGATGTAAACGTTGCCTTGGGAGTCGACCGCAAGACCACGTGCGAGCTCATTTCTAGATCCACCGACATAGGTCGAAAAAATCAAGCCTGGATCAATTACCAGCTCGCGATTGTGATCGTATGGGCCCACCTTGAAACCGAACCGGTCGCGTCCGTGCCTTACGAAGCCGCCTGGAATCCGGCGCTCGCCTTGCAGCAGTATTGGCCGCTTCCATCGCACGCCGCCGATGACTAAGTCTCCATTGGTAGCGATCCGGCCGCCCGCGACTTCAAATCCGATTCGCGCTGGATCCGTAAGCGGTGCGATTACGAAGTCGCATTCGAGCGCGGCTTGCTTTTCGTAATAGACAACGTCGATTCCCCGGTAAGTGCCGCGGAAAACAACGCGGGCGTAGCGCGGACTGCGTATTCTCCAGGCAGCAGGATCGTTACCCACGAAACTATTGGCGAGCCCCGGCAAGCGCTCCTGCGCCTCAACCGAAGGATGCGCAGCGCGCACCCAATGGATTTCGACCCGCGAATTCGACGTGGCCAGGCTGAATCCCGACTGATGCAAGGTAATCGCACCCGGCAAGCCCCGAGCAACGAAAGTTCCAGGCGTCGCGCTTGGCTCGAACGCGAATGGGATCTCCGGCGCGCTAGCGAAGCAAGCTTTCGACAGCAACAACCAAAACACACATTTCATGACTCGCAGACGATTAGCGCCGAGGCAGGAACCAGACCGTAACTGGACGCTTCGATCGTCAGCTCCCCTGCTTGTCCGGAGGATCGCACGATAGCCATACACATGCCGTTGAACACGCGACGCCGAGCTCCTTTGTCGGACTCATGACTCGATGGACTGCCGTTGCCTACGCCGATCAATCTACCGCAGCCTGAAACAGCGAGAGCGATTTCGTGGTCAGCATCCGGCACGATGCGTCCGCTCGTATCCTGCACTTCGACGGCTAACATCGCAACATCGTCACCGTCAGCCGCGATCCGCGAGCGATCCGGGCGCAGGACGATCCGGGCAGCGGCGTCCGCAGTCTCGCGCCGCGCCGTTAGCACTTGGCGGCCCGCTCGGAAGCCGCGCGCTTCAATCACACCGGGAGTAAAAGGCAGCTTCCATTGGAGATGAGAATTCTTCGCTACGTCTCCCGTGCCGACGCTTCGTCCGTTCAACCAAAGCTCCACGCGATCCAGATTCGTGTAACACCACACATCGATCATCTGGCCGTCGGTCCAGTTCCAATGGGGAAAAAGGTGCAGCACTGGATCCGAACCCCACCAGGACTTGTAATAAAAGAAGCTGTCTTTCGGGAATCCGCACGTATCCAACACGCCGAACTGCGAGCTAATACAAGGCCACCCAAACGGCCCAGGTTCGCCGCGATAGTCGAATCCGGCCCAAATGAATCCGCCGGCCAGCCAGGGGCGCTGGTCGTAATTGTTCCACCAGGCCTCGGCGCTCGATCCATAAGCGGGAAAATTCACATCGTAAGCGGAGGCAAACCCGCGGCTGGAATCGTTAGCATAGACGCCGCGAGTGGCGTATGAACTTGCCGTTTCCATTCCGATGGCTGGCTTGGCGGGAAACTTGGAGCGAAATGCATCGAGATCGGGGGCCTCGGCGTAGTTGAATCCCTCCACATCGACAATTGCCGAAACGTCGCGCTCCCAGGCAGCACTCATCGCTACCGTTACCGCTCGTGACGGATCCAATTCTCGCGCCCGCTGCTTCAGTGTGCCGACCATGCGCGCACCGCGGTCCGTTCCCTGCTCGATCTCTTCGTTGCCAAGCGACCATAAAATGACTGACGGGTGGTTGCGATCACGAAGGATCATGCGCTCGATCTGGCTTAATCCTTCGGGGCTCGACGACATCATCCGAGTTTCGTTTACTACCAGCATTCCCAAACGGTCGCACACGTCCAGGAATTCGCGCGACGGCGGATTGTGCGCCGTTCGAATGGCATTCGCTCCCATTGCTTTTAGGCGCTCAACGCGAAACGCGTGTACGCGATCGGGTAGCGCGGTGCCGACCCCGGCATGATCCTGGTGCTGGCAGGCGCCCTTGATCTTCACCGGCCTATCGTTCAGAATCAATCCCCGCATCGCATCCCATCGAATCGTGCGCACTCCGAACGTTGTCATGTACTGGTCGGTCACAGCGCCATGCGTTTCGACGCCTGTCCGCAGTTGATACAGATTCGGCTCCTCCACCGACCACAGCCTGGGCTTTCTCAGTTCGATTTTCTGATCGAACCGCGCCATGCTCCATGGATCGAGGGTACGAACTTCGGAAGCGGTAACGGCCCATACACGGCCGGCTTCGAGGATGCTCGACCGCACGCGGCACGTTTGGCGGCGGCCGGAATCGTTTACGACATCGGTTGAAACTTCAACGATGGGTGTGGTCGCGCGCACGTAGACGCCGTCGTGTGCCACATGCAGCGAATTTGTCTTCACCAGCCAAACATGACGGTAGATTCCCGCGCCTTCGTAAAACCATCCTTCACCCAGCGTGGCATCCACGCGAAGGACCACGGTGTTCGGCGAATCGTAGTTCACAAAATCGGTTATGTCGAAACGAAATGGAGCGTAGCCGCTTTCATTCGTGGCGAGATAGAAGCCGTTCAAAGCAACGCGCGCGGCTCGAAATACGCCGTCAAACTCAAGAACGATCCGTTTGCCGCGATCGGCGTTTGGAATGGTGAAAACTCGACGATACCAGCCGATGCTGGTCTCTGGATGCGCGCGGCCAAGAGGCTTCGATCCACGCTGCGCTAACTCGCGCGATTCGTAAAACGGCAGTTCCACCGCCCAGTCGTGAGGAACGTCCACCGGCGTCCAATCACGATCGTCGAAATTCGAGCGGCACGGATCGGCGAAGTTGCCGGATTTAGCGAATGTTTCGCCGTTCGCACCGAAGCCGAAATCCATAGAGGGGTCATTGGCATGGCCGAAATGAAATCGCCAGCCGGCATCAAGCCGCACTCGTTCACGATCTTGGCCGCTAGTGCTGGTTGCGGCGATTTGCCCCACCAATGGCGTCGTAAGCGCGCCTTTGAGGAGGATTCTCCGCGTCAACTCCACGTCGCCAACCTCACTTGCCGGAAACAGATATTAGCGGCCCGTTGCTCTGCACTCCTCCGATGGTAACCACCACCGGATAGGCGCCCGGCGCCAGGGAAGGGATCTTTATGTCCGCCTGGACAATGCCGACAAACCCCGGCGCCATACCCAAAAACAAAACATCGGCCGGTTGGCCCCCGATGGTCGCACTGGCAGGAGCCGTTACGGAAGCTACCGGCTTGGACGGGCTCGCGGCGCCAGTCGCGATCGTGGCATTTACCGCCCCGCCTCCAGTCATATACACAATGACGAAACTGCCTACAGCAGCCGGATCGCTAGTGGTGTTCAGAGTGTAGTCATGGTTCTGCGCTACTGCCAGGTTCGCTCCGTACGTGAAGATTCCGGGGCTCGCCGGTCCGATGGTGAAGGGAAAACTAGACGAAGCCACTCCTCCTGACGTCACAACGGCTGTTGCCGGCCCCGATACCGCGTCCCATGGTACCTGCGTATTGATCTGTGTAGCATTTACAAAATTTAGGGGCGCAGATGCGCCATTTATCGTCACGGACACCCCGCCTAAGGCGTCGGGAAGAGGGAGGCCGCTTGCGGATGCCGTGCTGGCTCCAGGAAAGCTTCCGAAAATCGTGATCAACGAACCTGGAGCGAAAGCCCCACTGGCGAAGCTCGCACCGTTCAGAACATTTGCCACCGTGGGAATCGAGGCAAAGCCAGAAACCTTGGAATACAACGCGTCGCCGCGGAGAAAATAAAATACATCCGCATATCCGCCGAACGAGGCTTGCAGAGCTCCTTGGGTCACTGGGTAGTTGCTTGATACGGTGTTGCCCACGATGTGGACGGATAAGTTGCTGTCGAGTGCCAAGCCGAGTCCCATATCATCCGCGCTTCCGCCAAGAAATGAGCTATAGATCAGTCCGGTACCCGCCGGATTCACGACGGTCAGAAACGCATCGCCATACTGAAGGTAGGGCCACTGTATACCGTCGCCCCCGAATTTTGGCTGAATCGCATTGCTGGTGACTGGAAAATCCGGGGAATCCGTAAACCCGGTAACATATGCGTTGCCCGCGCTGTCCACAGCGATCGCCATCGCCGAATCGTTATCGGATCCACCGAGATAAGTGCAATAGGCCAGTGACGAACCGTTGGAGTTCAGCTTGGCTACAAACGCATCGCCGTACAAAATTTCGATGTTGAACGGCAGCGTGTAATAGCCGCCGTAACGCGTTTGGAACGCGCCACTGGTCGTCGGAAATCCCGATTGGGTGGATGTCGCGCCGGCGACGTAAACATTGTTTGCTGAATCCAGCGCGATCCCCGTGATCCATTCATCGCCAGCGCCGCCAAGATAGGTTGACCAAACCAGCGCCGCGCCCGCCGGATTCAGTTTCGTAATGAATGCATCCCCGCGGTGAAAATACGGAGTCTGCGGATCTGTGCCGCCGAAGGTTTGTTGCGGTGCGTTCGGCGTGACGGGAAAATCAGTAGAGAGGGTGTAGCCGGCTACGTATGCGTTGCCAGCCGCGTCAATGGCTAGCGCAGTCGGCGAGTCATCCTCGCTGCCGCCGAGCATTGTCGAGTATAGGATCTGCGATCCGGATGGATTCAGTTTGAACACGAACGCGTCTCCGGGAGCATAGGGATAGGTATTGCAGCAGGGCAGAATGGATTCACCGCCGGTACCCTTGAGGCTGGTCTGATATGCGCCTGCCGTTGTCGGGAAATTGGTCGAGATGGTGGACCCCGCCACGTAGATATTGCCCGCCGAATCCAGACTGATAGCTTGGCCGAGGTCGTCTCCGCGTCCTCCAAAGTAAGTGGAGTATAAAAGCTGATTCCCAGTCGGTGATAACTTAGCCACGAAAGCATCGCCTGCTGCGAGCAGATCGCTGTCGCCATAGCCGGCAAACGTGGTTTGAATGGCGGAGGTAGTAATCGGAAAATTACGGCTATTCGTGCCGCCGGTAATGTAAGCGTTGCCGCCGGCGTCCACGGCGATACTTGTAGCGAAATCGTCCCCGGCTCCGCCCAGATAGGTGAGATAAACTAGCGAACCGGTCGTGCTGAATTTCGCCACGAACACGTCCCCTGTAAGCACGTTCGACGTTCCGCCGGCGTACGTGGGCTGATAGGCCGAAGCGGTCACGGGCAGATTCGAGGACGTAGTGATGCCGGCGATGTAAGCATTGCCAGCCGAGTCCACCGCGACAGCACGCGCGGCTTCGTTTTGTGAACCGCCAATATAGGTCGAATAAATCAACGCCGGATCAATCACGACACTGCGCGATGGGTCATACTCGCCCAGTTCGAAGCCGAACCGGTTCTTTCCTCGCGCGATGAATCTTCCCGGAACTTTTTTCTCGCCCTGATAGATGTTGGGCTTTTTCCAGCGCAGTTCTCCTGCTTCCGTCTGCAGCGCCAAGTCGCCTTCATCGGTCATCCACGCACGTTTTGCGCCCAGGACTTCAAATTCAATCTTCGAAGGATTCGCTCCCGGTGACACGATGAAATCATATTCGAGCGAGCCTTCATGCCCGTAATACGCTAGATCGATTCCAGGAAATGGTGACCGGTAAAGCACGCGTCCGTATCCCGGCACGCTAGTCTTCCATGCGCGCGGATCGTCGCCGATGAAATAGTTGGTCGTGCCGGCGATGGGCTCCACTGGCTCCATTCGGACCGTAGAAGCACCCAATAGATGCATCCGCACAGAAGTCTTACCTATGGTTATCGCGCTACCGGTCCGATCGAGTGTTACCGAGTAGCGGGTGCCCCGCGCAATGAATCCGGTGGCGGAAGCTTCAAATCGAAGTGGCAAGCGGGTCAAAAGAGAGGCATCCCGCAGGCCAGTGGCTGGCATGCATAACGGCAAACCAAACGCCGCAATGAGAAGACGGGAGTACTTCATGAAAAGGATTTTAACACCGGCGCATTGCGGGCCGAGATGAGGGTAATCCTCGCAGGTTAGAGAATCTGGAGCCACCCGCCGGGATCGAACCGGCGACCTGCTGATTACGAATCAGCCGCTCTACCAACTGAGCTAGGGTGGCCCTCATTTCATTTTATACATTCAGTGCACCGATCGCGCGTCCGATCTCGCCAGTCATGGTAGAACATTTGGTATGGCATTCGTAAAAGTCGGCACGCTCTCTTCTCTGCCGCCTGGCTCGGTAACCGAAGCGACTCTCGGAGATCATTCATACGCGCTCTGCAACGTTAACGGCGAACTGCACGCGCTGGCTGGCATCTGCCCCCACGCGGGCGGACCGATCGGGCACGGCAACGTCCAGGACAACATGGTGATTTGCCCATGGCACGCCTGGGCCTACGATTGCCGCACCGGCGAGAATGACTTCGACTCCACCATTAAGCTTGCTCGCTTCCCGGTAAAAACCGAAGGCGATGATATCCTCATCGATCCGCGGGCGCTGGCCTAAAGTGCTTCGTGCCTGAGCTACCCGAAGTCGAAACCGTCGTTCGCTCCCTCGCGCCAAAACTCATCGGGCGCCGAATTATGGACGCGCGCTTTTCCTCCCACCACGTAGTACGCCAGAAATTTCCGGTTCTGCGCCGGCGCCTCCTCAACCAGCTTGTAAAATCCGTGGAACGGCACGGCAAATTCATCGTTCTCACGCTCGATCACGGCGTGCTCGTAATCCATTTAGGCATGACAGGGAAACTGCTGCTGGACGCCGAGCCCGGTCCCTACGCGCGCGCCGTTTTCGAACTCGACCAAGGCCTGTTGGTCTACGACGACATCCGCCATTTTGGACGCATCGAGTGGAGCGCGGAAATGCCCGAACGCGCTGCCGCGCTCGGCCCCGATGCATTGAGCATTTCTTTCGACGACTTCCGCAAGTTGCTCAAGACTCGCCGTTCAGCCATCAAGCCTATGCTGCTCAATCAACGCTTTCTGCGCGGCATGGGCAACATTTATACTGATGAGGCTTTGTTCGAAGCCCGCATTCACCCCCGCGCTATCGGGGCCAGCCTGAGCAAGCAGCGCGCCGAGCGCTTGCATCGCGCGATGATAGACATTCTCGCCACCGCCATCCGATTGAAAGGCTCGTCGATTTCCGACTATGTCGATGCCGACGGCCAACGCGGTAGTTTTCAACAACAGCATCAAGTCTACGGGCGCGCCGGCGAACGTTGCCCTACTTGCGGAACGCCGATCCGCCGGATCGTGGTGGGACAGCGCGGGACGCATTATTGTCCGAAGTGCCAGCGAAGCTGATAATCTGGTCCGCCAGCAGCGCCGCAGCCTTCATCTCAGCCACATCGTGGACCCGCACCATGTGGGCTCCGCCCAAAACGCACGCCGTCACGGCAGCCGCGCTCGCGCATCGTAGAAAGCCCTCGGAAGGCTTCTCAAGTTGCGGCAGGAACGACTTGCGCGAGGGTCCTAAAACCAGAGGAAACTCGAGCGCTCCCAGTTCGCTTAGCCGCGCTAGAATCTCCGCATTCTGTTCCTTGCGTTTGCCGAAGCCGAGCCCCGGGTCGATTGCAATCCGCGCGCGATCCACACCCGAGCGCACTGCGCGATGCGTGGACGCGTCCAGATCCTGACGGATCGTCCCCAGTGCATCCTTCAGTGGCGCAAGCTTGGCCCATGTTTCGGGCGTGCCGCGCATGTGGTTAATGATCAGCCCGGCGTCATGCTGGGCCGCAACCCGCGCCAATTGCGCATCGAAGGTCAGTCCCGATGGATCGTTAATCAGAGCGGCTCCGTACTCCAGGGCCTTTTCCGCCACGGCGGCCTTATACGTGTCCACCGATATTGGGACGTTCAATTTGCCCCGCAGCCGCTTCAAAACCGGGATCAAACGCCGCAGCTCTTCGGCTTCCGAAACGCGCTCGGAGCCTGGCTTAGTCGATTCCGCGCCGATGTCGATTATGTCCGCGCCCTGTTCTTCCAACTCCACGGCCCGAGCGAATGCGCGGTCCGGATCGAGATATTTGCCGCCGTCGGAAAACGAATCCGGCGTCACGTTCAGCACGCCCATCAGCAGCGTTCGCTCGCCCAGCAGCAGTTCGCGGCCGGCCAGCTTCCACACAAAATGGCGCCGGGGCGTAACGATCATGGGATGATCCGCTTCCACTTCTTGCCGACGCGGAAAACAGAGCCTTCGGGCGGATTCACGAACTTTAGGTCCGTATACCTGACGCCGTCGATCTCGACTGCTCCGGCCTTGATCTTCCGCTCGGCGTCGGTCCGCGAATCAGCCAAGTTCGTACCAAGCAAAATCTTAGGCAAGCTATCCCCTGCAAATATGACGGTCTCCATGTCGGCCGGGGCGGCGCCCTCGCGCACCTCGCTGTCAAAGTCCAACTGCGCCTGATCCGCCGCGGCCGCCGAATGAAAATCCGTCACGATTTGCCGCGCTAGCCGCATTTTCACCGGCATGGGGTCTTCCGCTTTCATAGCCGCGATCTCCGCCAGGCTCCGATCGGTCAGCAGCTCCCAGTAGCGCCACATCAACGTGTCGCTGATCCCCATCACTTTGCGAAAGATTACCTTGGGCGGCTCCGTGATCCCAATGTAGTTGCCTTTCGATTTCGACATCTTATCGACGCCGTCGGTCCCTTCCAGCAGCGGCACCGTGGCCACAATCTGAGGCGGTTGGCCGAAATCCCGCTGGAGTTCGCGACCCACCAGCAGATTGAAGCGCTGATCCGTTCCTCCCATCTCTACATCGCATTCCAGCTTCACCGAATCATAGCCTTGCGCCAGCGGATACAACAGCTCGTGCATCGAAATAGAAATGCCGTCCTTGAATCGTTTGGCAAAATCGTCTCGCTCCATGATCCGTGCCACCGTATACTGCTGGCACAAGCGCAGAACGTCGATAAAATGCAGCGGCTCCAGCCATTCGCTATTGAACCGCACCTCGGTCTGCTCCGGGTCGAGGATCTTGAACACCTGCGTCTTGTATGTCTCGGCGTTCTTGCTAATCTCTTCGCGAGTCATCGGCGGACGCGTAACGTTGCGGCCACTGGGATCGCCGATTAGCCCGGTAATGTCGCCGATCAGAAAAATCACGCGGTGACCGAGATCCTGGAAATGCTTCATCTTGCGAAGCAGCACCGTGTGTCCCAAGTGCAAATCCGGCGCCGTGGGATCGAGGCCCGCCTTCACGCGCAGCGG
>Ga0302326_10015755_pt1 | contig 15878 bp, 10 predicted proteins | sample Palsa_T0_3_FD_202264 | JGI IMG/M metagenome (GOLD analysis project Ga0302326, IMG submission 202264) | Peat permafrost microbial communities from Stordalen Mire near Abisko, Sweden - Palsa_T0_3 | ecosystem: Environmental > Terrestrial > Soil > Palsa > Peat permafrost | place: Sweden: Abisko... | reverse complement strand
CAGATCCCTTTCCGGCTGATTTTCAAGTCCTACGATGGCGATCCGAAGAAAGGAGATCCCATCACCAAATTCAGTTTCCAGATCGACACCATCGATCTCCGGCAGCCCAGCGATTTCCTGAAGATGGGCGAAATGGTGCCGAACACCAAATTCAAGCTCGAGAAATTTGAGTTCAAGGAGGCCTACAATCCCAAAATCGAGGACAAGGAGGATGTCTCCGAGCTGACGCTGGTCAACGTCGACACTGCCGACAAGATCGTGCTCATCTTCAATCGCATCACCAATTCGCCGGATGTCTATGCCCTCTTCGTCTACGAATGGCCGCAGCCCGCGCAGATGATCCAGGTGAAAAAATTGCAGGAGTTCGTTCTCCGACCGGAGGTCGACGAACAACATCACTTTAAACTGCTTGACATCAATGACGCGGAAGCCCAAATCCAACTGCCGTCGGGCGAAAAATACACGGTCAAACCCGACCCGCGCAGACCGGCGGGCAGATGACGGTCGCGTTTTACGCGAACGTCACTTGACGCCCCGATTGCGGCCAACCTGAGAGCACCTCCAAAATTCCCATCTCAAACCCTCAAGCTTTGCCCGCCATGACCAAGCCCCCGCTCGGAACCACGATCTTCTCGCTGCTGGTCTGCTCGCTGATCATCGGCCCCGCCGTTGGTTTGGCCCAGAGCGGCGGTTCTCGCGGCGCGGTGCAAGGCGTCGCCGAGTCGGAAAAGTCGCGGCGCGCGGATTACGTCGAGCGCGGTCGTGAGGCCATCGACTCCGGCAACGCGGCGATGAAGGCCGGGGATTACGAGAAGGCCACCGCCTTCTTCAAGAGCGCTTGCGATCTCATCCCGGACGCGCCCAACACGCATTCGCTGCACCGGGAAGCCGTCAACCGGTTTTGCGACGCCAGTGTCAAGCTGGCCACCCAAATGATTACTGAAGGCCGCTACCAGCAGGCGCAGGAGACCCTGCAACTGGTGCTCGACGATCGTTATGACCCGCGCTGCCACAAGGCCCTGGTCCTCCTTTCCCGTCTCGAGCAGCCCGATTATTTCAACAAGACCATCACGCCGAAGTTGCGGGCCGACATCGAGCAGGTCAAGCAGTGGTTCATCGAGGCCCAGGGCTTCTACGATACCGGCCGCCTGGATCTGGCCAAGTCGCGTTGCGAACACATCCTCAACGTCGATCCGTACAACCGGGCCGCCCGCGAGTTTGAGGAAAAGGTCGAGCGTGCCCGGGACGATTACGCCATTGCCGCCTACAATCATACCCGCGCCAAGCAGGTCGCCGACCTGGATCTCGCCTGGGCCATGCCGGTGCACAAATTCAATATTGAAGCGACGCCCATCGTTGAAAACGCCTCGCCAGCCGTCAACACGGAAAAAATTCGCCGCAAGCTGGAACGGATCATCCTTCCAAAGCTTGAATTTCGCGAGGCGACCATTCGCGAGGCCATCGACTTCCTGAAAAAGAAGAGCGTTGAACTGGACGACCAATCGCCCCCCGGCGACCGGGGTGTGAACATCGTTCTCAAGCTGGAAGGCTCCGCCGGCGGCGGCGGGGCGTTGCCCGCACCGGGCGGGGCGGTCGCCCCACCCCCGGCAATTCCCGGAATTCCGGGACTGGAGGCGAACCCGGCGGCGGCTGGTGTCGCTCCAGCCGCGGCCGGAGCCCCCGCGGGGGCGCTGGCGAATGCGGGGGATACGCGGATTACCGTCTCGCTCACCAACATCCCGCTGGTGGAGGCGCTCAAGTACGTCACCGGACTGGCCAACTTGAAATTCAAGGTCGAGCCGTTCGCCGTCTCGGTCGTTCCCTTGAGCGAGCCCACCGACATTCTCGTGACCAAGGAATGGAAGATTCCGCCGGACCTCATTCCCGTATTGCCGAGCACCACCAACGCCGCCAACCCTCTCGATGCCCCGGCCTTCACCGCGCGCGGCAGGGGCGCTGCCGCTCGTGGTGATGCCACCAAAGGCAGCACCGGAATCACTGATCGTGAATCCGCCAAGGCCTGGCTGGTTGCCAACGGCGTCACCTTCAACGGAGCGGCCTCCGCGGTCTATATCATCAGAACGAGCCGCTTGATCGTGCGCAATACCCAGGACCAGCTCGATCTCGTCGACAGCATCATCAGCGGCGCCCAGACCGGAGGTCCGGTGCAGGTCGCGATTGAAGCCAAGTTCATTGAAATCCAGCAAAACAACCTCAAGGAACTCAGCTTTGACGTTCTGCTCGGACAAGCGCACATCCCGGGCAATAAGAATGTGTTCTTTGGCGGTGGCACCCAAGGCACGTCGCCAGCGCTCAACTCCGCGGACTTCCCCTTCGTCGCTCCGGGCACCGGTCCAGTCGGCAGCGCTGGCGGAGCCGGCGCCCTGACGTCCGGCGACCGCAGCGGAGGCCAGGCCATCGCGGCCGATGCCATCAACGCGCTGCTTTTCCCGACTCTCGGCCAGTCCACCATGGCGCCGGCCATTGGCGCCATCGCCGGTGTTTTCTCCGACCCGCAATTTCAAATCGTCATGCGCGGCCTCAACCAGAAGCAAGGCGTTGACCTGCTCTCCTCGCCCAAGGTCACCACCAAGAGCGGCCAGCGCGCGGTCATCGAAGTCATCCGCGAATTCCGCTATCCCACGGAGTTCACGCCGCCGCAGATTCCCCAGACCTTCGGAAATCCGCTCGCCGTCGGCGCCGCGGCAACCTCCTCGACTGGCTCCTTCCCGGTGACGCCAACGACTCCGACCGCTTTCGAAACGCGGAATACCGGTGTCACGCTGGAAGTCGAGCCGGTGGTCGGCCCCGATGGTTATACGATCGACCTGAGCCTCGTCCCGCAGGTCGTCGAGTTCGAAGGCTTCATCAACTACGGCAGCCCCATCACCTCGTCGGCAACCAACCCCCTCACCGGCGTGGCGACGCAAACCGTCATCACTCCGAACGTCATCAACCAGCCGATCTTCAGCACCCGCAAGATCACCACCAGCGTCAGCGTTTTCGATGGCTCCACAGTCATGCTCGGCGGCTTGATCCGTGAAGACGTGCAGAAAGTCGAAGACAAGACGCCGATTCTCGGTGACATCCCGATTCTTGGCCGGCTCTTCCGCTCCAGTGTCGACCAGCACCTCAAGACCAACCTCATCATGTTCGTCACCGCGCGCTTGATCAATGCCTCGGGTGAACCCGTGCGTTCCGACGAGGAGAAGGAAGAGGTCGTCGAGAGTGTCGCTCCGCCAACGGTCGCCCCCATCGAGCTGCCGCTCATGACCAAATAATCGAGGATGCGCCAGCACTCAGACACCCAAGCCACGCCCGCCATGACCAAACGCCCGCTCGCAACCACGATTCTCCCGCTGCTGGTCTGCTCGCTGATGATTGTCCCCGCCGCCGGTTTCGCCCAGAGCGGCGGTTATCGCGGCACGGTGCAAGGCGTCGCCGAGGCGGAAAAGCAGCGGCGCGCGGATTACGTCGAGCGCGGTCGCGCGTCCATCGACGCCGGCGACGCGGCGATGCGGGACAAGGACTACGAGAAGGCCACCGCCTTCTACAAGAACGCCTGCGATCTCATCCCGAACGCGCCCAACACACATTCCCTGCACCAGGACGCGGTCGACCGGTTTTGCGACGCCAGTGTCAAGCTGGCCACGCAGTTGATTACCGAAGGCCGCTATCAGCAGGCGCAGGACACCGTGCAACTGGTGCTCGACGATCGTTACGACCCGCGCTGCCACAAGGCCCTTGTCCTCCTTTCCCATCTCGAACAGCCCGATTATTTCAACAAGACCATCACGCCGAAGTCCCGGGGCAACGTCGAGCAGGTCAAGCAGTGGTTCATCGAGGCCCAGGGCCTGTACGATAGCGGCCGCCTGGATCTGGCCAAGTCGCGTTGCGAACACATTCTCAACGTCGACCCGTACAACCGGGCCGCCCGCGAGTTTGAGGAAAAGATCGAGCGTGCCCGGGACGATTACGCCATTGCCGCCTACAATCATACCCGCTCCAAGCAAGTCGCCGACCTGGATCTCGCCTGGGCCATGCCGGTGCACAAATTCAATATCCAGGCGGAGCCGATCATTGAGAGCATCACGAAGGCCCCCAGCACGGACAAAATCCGCCGCAAGCTGGAACAGATCGTCATTCCGAAACTGGAATTTCGCGAGGCCACCATTCGCGAGGCCATCGACTTCCTGAAAAAGAAGAGCGTTGATCTGGACACCGACTCGCCCCCCGGCGACCGGGGCGTGAACATCGTTCTCAAGCTCGATAATTCCGGCGGCGGGGCGTTGCCCGCACCGGGCGGGGCCGGTGCCCCACCCCCGGGAATTCCCGGAATTCCGGGATTGGAGGCGAACCCGGCGGCGCCTGGTGCCGCTCCGGGCGCGGCCGGAGCTCCCGCGGCGGCGCTGGCGAATCCGGCGGATGTGCGGATTACCGTCTCCCTCACCAACATCCCGTTGATTGAGGCGCTGAAGTATGTCACCGGGCTGGCCAACTTGAAATTCAAGGTCGAGCCGTACGCCGTCTCGGTCGTTCCCTTGAGCGAGCCCACCGATGTGCTCGTGACCAAGGAATGGAAGATTCCGCCGGACCTCATTCCGCGCACGCCGGGAGTCAGGGGCGCCAATGCGCTCGAGGCCCCGGCCTTCACCGCACGCGGCAGAGGCGCCGCCGCTCCTACCGACGCCACCAAAGGCGGCACCGGAATTACCGATCGTGAATCCGCCAAGAACTGGCTCATCGCCAACGGCGTCACCTTCAACGGCGCGGCCTCCGCGGTCTATATCGTCAAGACCAGCCGTTTGATCGTGCGCAATACCCAGGACCAGCTCGATCTGGTCGACAACATCATTTCAAACGGCGGGGACGAGGGCCCGGTGCAGGTCGACATCGAAGCCAAGTTCATTGAAATCCAGCAAAACAACCTCAAGGAACTCAGCTTTGACGTCCTGCTCGGACAGGCGCACATCCCCAACAACAAGAATGTGTTCTTTGGCGGTGGCACCCAAGGCACTTCGCCGGCACTCAACTCCGCGGACTTCCCCTTCGTCGCTCCGGGCACCGGTCCAGTCGGCACCAGTTCCGGAGCCGGCAACCTCTCGGCCGGCAACCGCAGCGGCGGCACGGCCATCAGTGCCGATGCCATCAACGCGCTCCTTTTCCCGAGCCTCGGCCAGTCCAGCATCGCGCCGGCCATTGGCGCCATCGCCGGTGTTTTCTCCGACCCGCAATTTCAGATCGTCATGCGCGGCCTCAACCAGAAGCAAGGCGTTGACCTGCTCTCCTCGCCCAAGGTCACCACCAAGAGCGGCCAGCGCGCGGTCATCGAAGTCATCCGCGAATTCCGCTATCCCACGGAGTTCACGCCGCCGCAGATTCCCCAGACTTTCGCCACGGCGTCGGCCACGGTGGCCATTCCCGGCCTCGCGCCAACCTCCAGTGGCTCCTTTCCGGTGACGCCAACGACCCCGACCGCTTTCGAAACCCGGAATACCGGTGTCACGCTGGAAGTCGAGCCGGTGGTCGGCCCCGATGGTTATACGATCGACCTGAATCTCGTCCCGCAGGTTGTCGAGTTCGAAGGCTTCATCAACTACGGCAGCCCCATCACCGCGACGTCGACCAACCCCCTCACCGGCGTGCCGACCCAAAACGTCATCACCCCGAACGTCATCAACCAGCCGATCTTCAGCACCCGCAAGGTCACCACCAGCGTCAGCGTTTTCGACGGCTCCACGGTCGTGCTCGGCGGCCTGATCCGTGAAGACGTGCAGAAAGTCGAAGACAAGACGCCGATTCTCGGTGACATCCCGATTCTTGGCCGGCTCTTCCGCTCCAGCGTCGATCAGCACCTCAAGACCAATCTCATCATGTTTGTCACCGCGCACTTGGTCAACGCCTCGGGTGAACGCGTCCGCTCCGACGAGGAGAAGGAAGAGCTCGTCGAGACGGTCGCTCCACCGCCAGCCGCCCCCATCGAGCTCCCGCTCCTGCCCAAATAATCGGAGCAGTGCCAGCACTCGGTCTTACTGGCGGCATCGGCACGGGGAAGTCCGCCTTCTGCGCCGCGTTGCGCCGCTACCTGCCGATGGAAATTTTCGACGCCGACCAATGCGGGCACGAATTGCTCGCCGAAGATGCCGGTGTCCAGCGCGCGGTCGCCGCCGCGTTTGGCGCCCGCATCTTCGACTCCGATGGCAAACCGGATCGCGCGCGTTTGCGCGATATCATCTTTGCCGATCCCGTGAAACGCCGTACCCTTGAACAAATCCTGCATCCCGCCATCCGCGCCCGCTGGATGGATCTGGCCATGGATGCGGCACGCAGCAACCAGTGGTTCGGCGCGGATATCCCTCTGCTTTACGAAACCAACGCCCAAAGCTATTTCAGCGCCATCGTCGTGATCGCCTGCTCGCCGGAAACCCAGCGCGCGCGCCTGCTCGAATTGCGCCGCCTGCCCGCTGAAACCGCCGAAAAAATCATCGCCACGCAGTTCGATCTCGCCGCGAAGATCGCCCGGGCCGACTATCTCATTTGGAATGATTCTTCCCTCTCCAGCCTCGACCGGCAGGCCCGGCGCCTCGCCGGAACCCTCCAGCAGTACCCCACCCATGGCTGATCCCATCCCCTCCCCAACCGAGCAAATGCCCGCGGCCGGTATCCCGGCCGAGCCGGCGCCCGGCCCAGTCCCCACGCAGCTTTGGATGGACGAACTGCACCGGGAGACGCTCGCGGACTTGCTCGAACGCGCCGCGGCTTTGCGTTTCCGGATCAACCCCGACAAGACCCGGCACCACATCGTCTTCGATCTCCTCAAGGCCTATGCGACCCGGGGAACGGAAATCTTCGCCGACGGGATCCTCGAGAGTTCACCGCAGGGCTCGGGGTTTCTCCGCTGGCCGCGATACAATTTCCGCTCGCTGCCCCAGGACGTCTACGTGCCGGCGCCAGTCGAGCGCCAGTTTTTTCTCCGCAACGGCAACCGCCTCACGGCACGCCTGCGGGCGCCGCGTGACCGGGAGAAGTTCATGACCATCGACAAGGTCCTGACCATCGAGGAAATCCCGGTCGAATCCTGGAAGGAGACCACCGAGTTCGACCGTCTCACCGCGCTGCACCCCACCGAGCGAATCATCCTCGAGAATACCAAGGTCAAATCCCTTGCGCCGCGGGCGATCGATCTCATCGCGCCGCTGGGCCGCGGCCAGCGCGGTCTCATCGTCGCCCCGCCGCGCACCGGCAAGACCATCCTCCTGAAGGATATTGCTCTCTCGATTCTCGCCAATTCCCCGGAGACCCATCTGATCCTCCTGCTCGTCGATGAGCGGCCCGAGGAAGTCACCGATTTCCGGCGGTCGGTCAACTGCGAGATTTACAGTTCGACCTTTGATGAGGGGCCGGCCCGCCACACGCAGGTCGCCGAAGTCGTCAGCGAACGCGCCAAGCGCCTTGTGGAATTGCACAAGCACGTCGTCATCCTGCTCGATTCCATTACGCGCCTCTCGCGCGGCTACAACAATCTCCAGGGCAATAAAGGCCGCACCATGTCCGGCGGAGTCGATTCCAAGGCGCTGGTGAAGCCCAAAAAGTTCTTCGGCGCGGCCCGCAACACCGAGGAAGGCGGCAGCCTCACCATTCTGGCCACCGCCCTCGTGGAAACCAACAGCCGCATGGACGACCTCATCTTTGAGGAATACAAAGGCACCGGCAATATGGAGTTGCACCTCGACCGCGGCCTTTCCGACAAACGCGTCTTTCCGGCGATCAATATCCTCGCTTCCGCCACCCGCCGCGACGAATTGCTCTATCACCCGCAGGAATTTGCGCGCGTCAACATCCTCCGCCGCCAGTTGGCCGCCCTGCCTCCGATCGAGGCCACCGAAATGCTCATTCACGCGCTCAAATCCACCAAATCGAACGCCGAGTTGTTACTTTCCGGCTTGCGCGGTTGACATGCAACCACTGATCGAAACCGCCGACGCCCTTGACGCGGTGCTCCCGCTGCTCGCGCCCCATCCACGCATCCCGATCGATACGGAAGCCGACAGTCTGCACTGCTACTATGAAAAGCTTTGCCTCATTCAGATCAGCGTTCCCCATCGTGATCTGCTGATCGATCCTCTGGCCGGCTTCCCCCTCGAGCCGCTGTTCGGATGCTTGAAAGGCAAAGAGTTGGTGATCCACGGCGCCGACTACGACCTGCGCCTGCTGCGGCGCGTGGGTTTCGAGGTCACCGCGCCCGTCTTCGACACCATGATCGCCGCGCGCCTGTGCGGCATCGCCGAGTTCAGCCTCGCGGCTCTCATCAAGCGCTATTTCGACGTGCAGCTCGCGAAGGCCTCGCAGAAGGCCAATTGGGCCCGCCGGCCGCTCTCTCCGCAGATGGCCGACTATGCCGTGAAGGATACCCATTACCTTCTGGAAATCTCCGCGATTCTCGAAGTGGAACTCGTCGCCCTCGGACGCCTCGATTGGTTCCAGCAAAGCTGCGCCAAGGCCGTGGCCGCTTCCGCCATCACCAAGGAACGCGACCCCGAGGAAGCCTGGCGCATTACCGGAAGCAAGGACCTCCGCGGACGCGCCGCGGCCATCCTGCGCGCCCTCTGGCATTGGCGCGAAGCCGAGGCCCAGGCCATCGACCGGCCCACCTTCCATATTCTGCACAGCGAGCAACTCATTGAGGCCGCCGCGCGTCTCGACCACGGCCAGGAGGTCGATTACGCCCAACTCCACGGCGCCCGCCGCCGGCGCTTTTTCGAAGCCGCGGAAATAGCCAAGGCGTTGCCCGAGAGCGACTGGCCGAAGGTCATTCGCAAACCGCGCGCGCGCCCAACGCGTGAAGAAGAAGAGCGTTTCCGGGTGCTCAAGACAAAACGAGACACCGTGGCCACGGCCCTGAAGCTGGATCCCTCGCTCATCGCCCCAAAAAGCATGCTCGAAAGCCTTGCCGCCGATGGCGAGGAAGCCGCCGCGCGGATGCTTCCCTGGCAGCGCGCCACCCTCGGCGTTTAGAAGACGCCCTCTTAACCACCCTCCCGGGGTTTCAATAGTGGGGCAGGGCCGTCTCCGGGGTGGGCGGCAATTCGCCAGCCGGCGTGGTGCCCGACGAAGAAGCCTTTTTCTCACCCGGGATCAGCTTCGGCCCTTTCTTGACCTTTTGCTGTTCCGCATATTCTTGACTCACGGTCTTCGGATGACCCCAGGTGCCTTCCTCGAGTTGGCGCGTGTACGGCCCATGGACCTTCTGGTACGTATAAAGGCTGCGCCGATTCGTGAGCGTATCGCACGCCGATAGCGCGACGGCTGCGACGAGAACAAGGGGGAACAGTGATTTCACGGACCCATCGGAGCAGAATCATTCCCTGCTGTCAATCGGCGCCCATATTCACGGTTAAAAATGTCGCGTTTCACCCTGTCGAGAAAACGGTTGCCCCGAAATGCGCCGCGGCTACTGTCCTCGCCCTTCCCCATGATCATTGTCACCACTCCCGAAGCCACGGAGGACCAAATCGCCCACATCGTCGAGCGCATCGCGGGGTGGGGCTTCAAAACCGACGTCAGCCGCGGTGCGATGCGGACAGTGATCGGCGTGATTGGCGATGACGCCGCCATTCGCGTGAAGCCGCTCGCCGCGATTCCCGGTGTGGAAAGCGTGACGCCGGTGCTCAAGCCCTACAAACTGGTGTCGCGCGAGTTCCGTGGGGGCAATCATTCGCACGTCCAGATCGGCAATGTCACGGTGGGCGAGAAGGCTATTGTGCTCATGAGCGGACCGTGCAGCGTCGAAGGCCGTGAGCAGATCATCGAAATCGCCCGGGAAGTGCAGCGCGCCGGCGGCCGCATCCTGCGCGGCGGCGCCTTCAAACCGCGCACTTCCCCCTACGCCTTCCAAGGCCTCGGTCTCGAAGGGCTTAAGCTACTCGCCGAAGCGCGCGCGGCCACCGGCCTGCCCGTGATCACCGAGATCATGGACACCCGCCACCTCGAAATGGTCGAGGAATACGCCGATTGCCTCCAGGTCGGCGCGCGCAACATGCAGAACTTCAGCCTCCTCAAGGAAGTGGGCCGTTCGCGCCTGCCCGTCATGCTCAAGCGCGGAATGTCCGCCACCATCAAGGACCTGCTGATGTCCGCCGAATACATCCTCGCGGAGGGCAATTTCAAGGTCCTCCTCTGCGAGCGCGGCATCCGCACCTTCGAGACCTACACGCGCAATACCCTCGACCTGAACGCCGTCCCGGTGCTCAAGAAGGAGACCCACCTCCCGGTGGTCGTCGATCCCACACACGGCATCGGCCTGCGGGAACATGTCGTCACCATGGCCGTCGCCGCCGTCGCCGCAGGCGCGGACGCCATTATGACCGAAGTGCACACCAGTCCCGAGCTGGCCAAGAGCGATGGCGAACAGGCGCTCCTGCCGCACGAATTCCAAGACCTTGTGACGCGCGTGAAGAAAGTCGCCGAGGCCGTCGGGCGCGAGCTGTAAGAGAGCGTCTAGGCCGGCGTCTCAGCCGCCCTACCCGAGAGGCAGATCGAGCAGTTCGACGCCGGTGTTGAGATCCGTGAAATACTTCCGCGTCCAGGCGCTGGGGAAGAGCACGCCGGATTGTCCCGCGGCATCGTAGGCCAGGCGGCAGCCGGTGGGCAGCTTCAGCGCCTTGGGATCCGCGCCCGCGCTCAGCCAGCGGAACGCCTCCCACGAAGCATTCTCGAGCCTCGAAGGAGCGCCATATTCACTCTCCAGGCGATACTGCACGACCTCGAATTGCAGCGGGCCGACCGCGGCCAGCAAGGGAATCTTTTGTCCCACGTCGCGCAGATCGAACACTTGCACGACACCCTCCTGAAGGAGCTGCTCGACGCCCTGGCGAAACTGCTTGAACTTGCCCGGGTTGGGATTGTGGAGAAACGCAAAACACTCCGGCGCAAAGCGAGGAATCTCCCGATAGGTGATCGACGGATCGGCCGTCAGAGTGTCCCCAATCCCAAACTCGGCATGACCAACGAGCCCGATGACATCACCCGCGTACGCTTCATCGATCGTCTCGCGTTCCTGTCCAAAGAGCCGGTGGGCGCTGGCCAGGCGCACTCGTTTGCCCGTGCGCATGTGGGTCACGCTCATGTCCCGCGTGAATTTTCCCGAGCAAATGCGGACGAAGGCGATCCGGTCACGGTGCCGGGGATCCATGTTGGCCTGAATCTTGAAGACGAATCCTGAAAAGGGTCCATCCAGCGGGACCGGGGAGTTCTCCGTACTCCGTGCAGAATGCCCGGTATCCGAAGCCGCGCTGCCAGCGGCTGAACTGAGCACCGAGGACTGAGCACCGGGCGCTTTCCCCAAGCGCGGCTGCGGCGGGAGGGACCGCTCGAGGAAGGCATCGAGGAGCAGTTGGACACCGAAGTTGTTCATGGCCGAGCCGAAGAAAACCGGGGTCTGTTCCCCGTGATGGACCCTCTCCTCACAGTACTCCACCCCGGCGATGTCCAGCATTTCCAACTCCTCGACCGCCCGATGGTAGTCGGATTCGTCGAGCTTTTCCCGCACAAACGGCTCCGCGAGCGAGCCCACGCGAACCGGGGCGCGGTAGGCCCCCAGAGGCGTGCGCTCAAAGAGATGAACGCTATGTTGCTGGCGGTCGAATACGCCCCGAAAGCTGGTGCCCGAGCCAAGCGGCCAATTGACCGCGAAGGCTCCGATCCCCAGGACTTTTTCAAGCTCGTCCAGCAACGCCAGAGGCTCGCGCGTGGGCCGGTCGCACTTGTTCATGAAGGTAAATATCGGGACCCCGCGCCGCCGGCAAACCTCGAAGAGCTTGCGGGTCTGCGCCTCGATCCCTTTCGCGGCGTCAATGACCATCACCACGGCATCGACGGCGGTAAGCACGCGATACGTATCCTCCGAGAAATCCTTGTGGCCGGGTGTGTCCAGCAAGTTCACCCGGTAACCCCGGTAATCGAACTGGAGCACCGTGCTGGAGACGGAAATGCCCCGCTGCTTCTCCAGTTCCATCCAGTCGCTGGTCGTGGCCCGCGCATTCTTGCGAGCGGTCACCGAGCCCGCGAGTTGCACGGCGCCACCGTAAAGCAGAAGCTTCTCCGTCAGCGTCGTCTTGCCGGCGTCCGGGTGCGAGATGATGGCGAAGGTCCGCCTTCTTTGGATTTCCGCAAGCATGAGAAAAAGGGGCCGGACATTCCTGCAAATCCTGCGCGTGCGCAAGCGGTTGCCGTCAATGGGCATCACATTTGCTCTTTCAGCTCCCGGTTCTGTGAATCCCGATCACCCGACACATGCCCATTCTCCGCATTAAGCTCCCTGAACAGGGCGAGGTAACGCATGATCTTGCGGCGGATCGGATTACGGTTGGGCGCCGGCCGGATAATACGATCCAGATCGTCGATCGCAGCGTCTCGGGGCATCACGCGGAATTCGTCGCCGAAGACGGCCATTACCGGCTGCACGATCTCGGTTCGACCAATCTGACCTTCGTCGACGGTTCACCCGTCACTGACTACCACCTGCGCGAGGAGTGCCGGATCGCCTTTGGGACCGTTCAATGCGAATTTGACCCGGAGGCTGGCTCCGGGGCGCCGCGCCTGTCACCCGTGCAAATGGAGAAGGATCTGGCCTTTCTGCGCGGAGAAAACGCCGATCTCCTGGGCCAAATCGTCGCCCTCCAGCGGCAGATTGATATCCTCAGCAGCGCCCGATTGGTGACGAAGAAGGCGGACAACACTCCGCTGGCCGCGGGCAACGACACTCTCAAGACCATCGTCGCCGAGCGCGATGACCTGCGGCATATCACCGCCGGCCTGAAACTGGAACTGGAAAAACTGCGGAACGAACTCGCCGCCACGAACCGCGAGCGCGATGCCGCCCGGCAGGCTTGTGAACTGCTCCAGGCGGAGAAGGTCACGCACAGCCGCGAGCTCCAGGAATTGCGGCAACAATTGGGGCGGGACTCTGTGCCCGCCTCGAACGGGGAAACGCCCGCGCCGGCATCCGCGCCAACTCCGGGCACCCCCGCTGGCGATACCGCGGTGATCGGCGCAGCGCTAACTGCTGCTGCTCCGCAAACCACTCTCGTTCAGCCACCGGCGGTCTTGGCCAAGCCCACCGTGACTCTCCTTGCGGCGACCGACCTTTGGTCCGAATCGGGCGCCACCCACAAGCTCAACGTTCCCCCCATCCCCGCATTTCAAGCCGTCGCGACTCCCCTGAATGCCCTTTCGTCGGCCCTGAGCCGGCTTTCCTTGAACATCCGGGAAAGATCGGCTCGAGCCCAGCTCGCCATCCAGGGCGGCAGGCTGGCGCAAGCCGCGTCCGCTCTCGGTGGGCACCCCATCGTCCGGATGAGCCTGGCCATTGAGGCCATGCTCCAGGAGTGCATCGGCCGGCCGGATTGCCCAACGCCAGCGCAAATCCAGACCCTCCTGCGGGCCACGGACCTCGTCTCCAGTTTGCTCGACCCCCGCCACCAGGATCAAAGCAAAGTCCTGCCCCATCCCAAGGTCCTGGCGGTGGACGACGATAGCGACCTTCTGCATACGGTGGCGGCGTCGCTGGAATTGGCGCAACTGCCGACCACGACCTGCGCAGATGGCCAGGAAGCCCAGACCCTCATCGAAATGGAGGATTACGACCTGCTTCTCCTCGATGTCGGCCTGCCAAACATCAATGGGACTACCCTTTGCAACCGAATTCGGGAAAACAGCCGTAATCGCCGGACACCCGTCATTTTTCTGACTGCGGCCACTACTCTCGACGACCGGGCCCAGGCCAGCCTGTGCGGAGGCAACGACTTCCTTCCCAAGCCCTTCAACACCAGCGAATTAACGGTGAAAGCGGAAACCTGGATTTGGAAAAGCCGCTTCGGCCTGCTGTGATGACCGGCGGAATCGTACGTAGAATCCATAAGCCCAAGCATTTTTATGATTGAGGCCCCGAAAGATTTCCTGTACGCCCGCCCTCGAAATCGTACCTGACATGCCGAAACCCCTCGCCTTAACCATTGCCGTGTGCCTCGTGCTCGCGGGTTGCCAGGTTTTCGAGAAATCCGAAACTTGGGAAACCGTCATGCGCGTGCGCCCCGGCGATTCCATTCGCGAGCCCGATCCTTCTGCTTCGTATGCGGACAAACTGCACCAGGTGCTGCTCGATCAGGGAGTGGAACACATCGTCGTCACCTATCAATTCCATTACTACAGTAATCATTACGACGAAGCGCTCGGCACACGCACCGCGGTGGTCTATCGCGACCATGCGGACGAAAATTTTCCGTGGTGGCTGAAAGACGACCGCCTGGCCTCGCCTTTCTGGCTGCCGAACGGCGATTTGGACAAGCAGATCTCCTTTTACGCGCACCGGCCCGTGGAAATCCTCGAAAAGAAGGTCTATCCCGCGCATGGCGCAAATGGCAAGGCTGCGGTCACCCTGTTTCGTCGACCGGTCGCGCACCTCCGCGCGGCCACTCTGCAGGAACCGGCCCCAGTGTCCCACATTGCCCACGTGAAACCGGCGCAGGTTTCTCCGGCCAAGCCCGTCGTCGCGCCTCGTACGGCCGCCGAAAAGCCCATTGCAGCCACCCCGGCGACGCGAACGGCTCCGGTCACCAGGATTCAGCAACCTCCGCCAGTCGCGGCTTTCAAGCCCGGCCCCGCCGATGCGCCTCCTCCACCAACTTCCGCGACGCCTCCCTTGAAGTCGTCCTGGTCGGCTCCCACGGTCATCGACCCGGCCGCGCAGGCTTCCGATCCGGCTCCGCGTGATGAACATCTGGAAAAGCTCTTCCGCATTCGCAATGGGACAGATTACGATCGCAGCAGCACGATGGATCGCCGCAAGATGGAACAGCTCAAGCAGAGCTTGCTCGGAAAGGAAACTCCCAGTGACGGCGGGTTGGAGCGAAGCGGGGACGCCCCGGCGGCTACCGGACAATTCTAAATCGGGCGCACCGGGCTTGTCGCATCGCCCGACGGCGTGCATCTTCCGCCGCGATGCAAACCATTGTTATTGGCCACAAGAATCCGGACATGGATTCCATCTGTTCGGCCATTGCCTATGCGGAACTCAAGCGCCTCGGCGGCCATTCGCAAGTCGTGGCGGCCCGCGCTGGCAATACCAATGAGCGCATCGATTTCGTCCTCGGGAAATTCGGCGTCGAAGCGCCGCTACTGATCAACGATCTCTCTCCCCGCGTCAGCGACGTCATGGAATCGCGCGTCATTTCGGTGCGCGCCGATTCGCCGGTCTATGACGCCCTCCAGCTCATCGACAAGAAGCGCCTCCGCGGCCTGCCCGTCGTCGATGACGAAAACCGCTGCCTTGGCCTGCTCAGCGCGTTCATGATCAATCACCACCTTTTTCCTCCGCGCGAAGAAGCCAGCGGCACGCGGATCGTCATCGCCTCGCTGGCCGACATCGTCACGACCTTCGGCGGAGCGCTGGTCACCGGCTCGCTCTCCGGCCAGCCGGAGGAGAAATTCCTCATGGTCGGCGCCATGGCCCAGGACTCCTTCGCGCCTCGCTTGCAAAAGCATCGGAATCGAAAAGTCGTCCTCTTCGTCGGCGACCGCCCGCACATCCAGGAGATGGCCATCGCGGAGCGTGTCCACGCCGTCGTCGTGACCGGCGGCTTGCCGATCGACGAAGAGATTCGCGCCAAAGCCCGCGCCGCGCATGTCACCATGATCAGTTCGCCTCACGACACCGCGACGAGCGTCCTGCTCGCCCGCGGCGCCGTGCGCGTCGAACGCATGATCGAGGCCGACTATCGCAGCTTCCAGCCCGACACCCTGCTCGAGGAGGCCCGCCAGCTCGCGGCCAACAGCGCCGCCTTCATTTTTCCGGTCATCGACGAGCATGGCATGCTCGTCGG
>Ga0302326_10015754_pt1 | contig 15878 bp, 12 predicted proteins | sample Palsa_T0_3_FD_202264 | JGI IMG/M metagenome (GOLD analysis project Ga0302326, IMG submission 202264) | Peat permafrost microbial communities from Stordalen Mire near Abisko, Sweden - Palsa_T0_3 | ecosystem: Environmental > Terrestrial > Soil > Palsa > Peat permafrost | place: Sweden: Abisko... | reverse complement strand
TGGTGCGTTCGTTGAACTCGTTAGCAGCGACCACATTGCGCCGGGCGCCGGTGCAGCGGGGGCCGTCACGCTGGCTCTGGCGGCTGCTTGCGGAGCCAAGGCCGTCTCGGTCAGTTTGAGACACGCACCTGATGATACATGCCTGTCGATGGCACTCACTCGCCTCAAGAAGCTCCGAGATTGCGCGTTGCAGGGCGCCGATACAGATGCACAGGCATTCACAAACTTCGTCCACCACCGAAGCGACAATAGCGCGAGGGAGTTGGCAGAGACAGGTGAGGCGATCGACCATCTGGTCAACGCACTGTCCTTGATTGTTGAAGAGGTCGAGTCGCATATCAGAGCGAATATGGCAGGCGATCTGATTGCCGCGAAGGCGTTAGCGACGGCGGTACGAACCATTCAGGCTGCGGATGAAGCAGAAGCGAGAGGCGCGCAGCGCGCCATCGACGAGCGTCCTCGCTAATCCTGAAGGTGCAATGGCAAGATCGTAAGCGTAACCCGCACAATCATAGAAGTGGCTATGCCCCGATCGTAGCACCATATGTGGGCGGCGCTTCGCCACCCGGCACTGCAATCACCGACGCCGCGCCGGACGCTTCGACTAAGAGGAAAAAAATAATCGTTAGCCCTGCGGCGGTTCCGGAACATAGATCGCATCGCCATGCCCAGTCTTTTTGTAGATCCCTAATGACCCGCCGACGCCGACGCCAACGCTGGAGTTACCCGAATAGGAATTAGAACCTACACCCGTGCCGATGGAGCCGGTTTCCGCTTCTGAGAAACCCTCCAAAATGACGCCATTGGCGCCGAGCTTAGCCGCTTCGATCTTCAAACGTTCAATGACCTTATCGATCGTCTTTTGCCCACCGGTTCCGAATACACTTTTACTGGAAGCATCGAGAACCGCAATCTCCTGATAATAAGTGGGCGGATGAGAATACATCTTGACTTGATCCGGGGAGATCGGAGGTCGTGCCTGCCCAACTAACACGTGCGTCGATGGCGCACAGGCTGCTAATCCAAAGTATGTGGCCACAATCAAAAGGCAATTGAATTTGGATTTCATGCTTCTTCCCGGAGCTTGCGACCGTGCGCGGTTTCGTTGGGCGCATCCGAGTCCAGGTACTCGATGATTTCATCCATGCGGTCCCAGGTCTTCTCTACGCACGTGCCAGTGTCGAGCCGCGGAAGGTCGTGAATCTCACCGAGCAGACGGTACATGCCATTGGGATCGCGCGCCTGCAGCTGGATCATATCACCTCTCCTTTCTCGACCATTGGTAAACCGGCAGCAAGTCCGCCCGCACGCGGCTGTCGGCGCCGTCCGAGTTACTTCTCTGTGTCATTCTTATGTCTGTAGCGGAGAGATTAAAGCGCGATTGCCGATCGGGAGGGCGCACGGGTCATTCGAGTCCTTCATGCGCGGATGGATGCACCTCACCACCTGTAAGGCCTGCAGCCAGGAATGATAGAGCCCACTGCGTGGTGGGAAAGGTACCGATTCATCGCTTTACCGGATGCGGCACGCCCATGATCTTCCGCCACTGCGGCTCGGGCTAGCTTCTCGATCAGACGAAGTGATCGTCGATGCCGAGGAGCCCTGAGAGCGGCGACTGTTGCCACCGTCCTACTGGAGTGTGACGGAACGGCCGGTCGTCTCGTCGCGACTAAAGTCGAAGCGAATCTGCATCAGGCGTTGGGACTGAGTGTCGATCGGTGGAAACGTCCATTTCCTGGCCGCCTCGATGGCGAGGCGCTGGAAATACGTGCTCGGACCGGTTCTATCCGCAGTGGCGGCGAACACCGAACCGTCCTGGTTGACGATGACTTGCACCCACACTTTGATATGTCCGCTGATGGTTCGACGGGCGCTCTGAGGAACTTCAGGGATCACCTCATGCAGTGCCGATGGTGACGTGGCCAGGTCGCTCCGAGTCGGCTTCGGAGGCAATACCGTAGAGACGGGTTCCCGAACTTCCGCTGCCACTGGTGCGGCGGCGCCTGGAGTCTGTGACAGTGAGCCTTCCAGAGCTGGAGGTGGAGCGGGGGTGCGATGCGATCTAACCATGCGCACTCCGGTCCAACCCAGCGCGAGAATCACGGCCGCTCCGAGCACCGCGGCAACCAAGGCTCTCGGGTTCGGTGACTGCGCCATGGACGGCGCGGGCCTCGCCGCTTCGGGAGCCGCCGGAGCGGGCGTAATCCGCAGTGGCGTCGGCTCGGGTGTCGTCGGCTCCAGTGGTACGATCGCCGCGGGCTGAATGGTCGCGCCGGGCGCAGCCTCAGCCTCAGCCGCTTGGCCACGAGCCCAGGCCACGAGCTCCGTCACGCTGGGACGGTTCTGCGGGTTGGGGTCCAGACAGCGGGCCACGACGTCTCGGAATGCCGGCGAGAAATCGGCCGGCAGCGCGACGGCTTCGCTGCGTTCGCCCCAGCCCGAAGGCGGACGGCGAGTCAGCGCTTCGAACAGGCAGACCCCGAGCGCCCAGATATCCCCAGCAGTGGAACTGCTTCCGTGCCGCCCTTCCGGAGGATCGTACACAGTGGGTGCCTTGGCGCTCATAGTATCTTCGCTGACGCGACGGATCGTGTCGCTTGCCAGCTTCAGCTGGTCTCCAACCACTAGAATGTTTGCTGGCTTCAACTGGCCATGTACCAGGTTTTGGCCGTGCAGGAACGCGAGTGCGTCCAAGGTCGGCCGCAACATTTCTCGCGCCTCGTCATCCGTCAGGGCGCGGCGTTGCAATACCTGCGCAAGAGTCTGATCGGCGTACTCCATGACTACATATAGATAGGGCAGCCCGTCCAGCTGGCACCCGCCCCACTGCAACAACCTAAGCAAGTGCGGATGAACGATGCCCCCAGCCCTTTTCCATCGCGGCAGCTGTGACTCCGCTAGGGCGCGATCGGTGGGAACGAGCTTGACTGCGACTTCCGAAGGGCCGAGCGCTGCAGACTTGGTTAGGAACACGCCGCTGTGATCCGAACAACCGAGACAGCGGCCTAAAGGGAGCACGTCGTGGATAACGTGTCCTTGCCACCGCGTCCAGACCTCGCTCATCAATTCACTTGGTTCTACGCTCATATGCCCCCCAAGCCGCAGCTGAGCATCAGGGATGGCCCAGATTTACATCGGCGTTGACAGCATCGGGCATTGTCGCCTTCCAACGACACCGGACGCCACCCTACCTCTGACCATTTGCTAGTCAACGGCTGGAACGATACGCCGTGCGGGGCTCAATGCAATGTGCGCCGGCAGTCGAAACTGCGAAACATTCATCACCTCCATCACCGGTGGTGCGTGTCCCGCGGAGCCCGCGCGGCACCGCGAAAAATCACGACAGCGAGAGTCTCCCCCGAACAGCATTTCCAGTGACAGCTCCAGTGATAGCTAAGGGGCTTTCTGGGGATCCCCGGGGACCGAATTGTATTCTGAATCCGTAACTTGCTGATCTGAGAAGGTGTCTGAATCCGGTTCGAATCCCTCTCTCTCCGCCATAATTTTGTACCGGTTTTCAGGCAGTTGGGCGTGAATGCGTTCGCACGCCCCGCGGGTGCCAGAGTTATGGATCGCGTGCCAGTATTTACACGTCTTTGCTGCTGTCCACGGCACGCGATGCGGGCAGCCGCGTCTTCAACGTGTGGGCTCGATCAGCGCGATACTCGAACTCTCCTGCACACGTTCGAAGATGATTACCGTCCCGTCCGGCGAAACATCGAAATCTCCGATCACGAAGCTTGATGGCAGATCGGTCAGCTGGCGCTCCGCCCCGGTCTGCGGATCCAATCGCCAGAAGTCCTTGCGGTCGATCCCGCCGCGAAGCATCACAAGCGACCCGGAGTTCAGTGAGAATGCAACGCGTCGCGCACCAATTGTCAGAATCAGGCCCGGCATGCCGTACGGTCTACCGTCAGGAGCCGCGGCTCGCAGCGGAAATGTCGTGGCCACCTGTGCGCCCGAATAGACGAAGTACTTTCCGTCCGGTGACCACACCGGATCGATCGAATACTCGGACGCCATTGGCTGCGGCGGAGTGCCATCGAGGAATATCCTCGCGAGGCGGGGTTCGCCGTTGCGTACGATCGCACCGATGAGTGACTGCGAGTCGGGCGACCACGCCAGATCGCCGCGCAGGGCGAGCGCGGACGCGATCTCTCGCGGGTTCCCGCCGTCGCTGTCAACGACGTACAGCTGCGTCGCAGCGTGCCGCTCGACGGTGAACGCAATGCGGCGGCCGTTCGGCGCGATGGCGGGAGCGCCGACCCTGTCAGCGCTCGGGTCGCTCCACAGCCTGGTGGTCATATCGTTCGCGAGCTTCCAGATCCCCCGCCGGCCGGCACCGGTCGACACATACGCGATGTAATTGCGTTCGAAGCGTGGTGCAGAGGCGCTCCCGAGCTCTGGTGAAACGGGTGCGGCCGTACTTTGCGGCGGTCCGTCGCCAGCGACTGTCGCGCGCCAAAGTTCGGAACGAGAATTGGCGACCGTTGCAACGATGCGCCTGCCGTTCGCGCTTGCCGCCAGCGACGTGTACCGCTCCAGGCCGAAGCTGAGACGGTGCTCGCGCCTAAGTGGCACATCCATGACATACAGCCACGGGCCCGAGCCATCCGTATCGGTTGCCAAGTAGATCAGCGTGCGGGGATCGAGCAACACGAGGTAGCTGATCCGTGCGTTGTGAAACGTTAGGCGTTCCGCCCCTGCTCCGGAGGGCCGCATTCGCCAGACGTCCCAGTCCGCTGACGGAGGGTCGCCGCGTACGAAATAAATGAACTCGCCGTCGGGCGACCATGTCGGAAAATGGCAGTGAATGCCCGGCGGCGCGACGTAGATCTCGCGCGCCGTCGCGTCCCCGGCCGCGCGCACGAACATCGGATCGCCAGGCGCGGACGTATGAAAGACCATCTGCGTTCCGTCCGGGGACCAATCGAACTCGACGCCTTCCGGCAGGTACGGCTGCAATGCTCCGCCCGCCGTGGGCGCACCCATCACGTTGATGTCCTCGGCCCGGGTGCCCTCACCACTGCGTGTCCAGAAAGTAACGAGTGCACCGTCGGGGGAGAAGGCGACGGAGCGGATCTCGGGATTCCTCAGCTGCCGAAACTGCCCCTTGGTCAGATTGCGGTAGCGGTTGGTGCCGATCTCCGTCAACCAAACGTCCATTGGCCCGTCTCGATCCGACAGAAATGCCACGAATTTCCCGTCGCGAGAAATGGCCGCGGCTTGCTCATGCTCAGATCCGCCAAAATCTGACAGGCGAATGAATTTCGCGTTCTCGAGAGGACTGCGCCAGAAGTACTCGGATTTGTCGGCAAGCCAGGCCAGTGCGCCGGCCAGCAGTACAGCTCCGACCGTGAGCGACCAGCGCACGGCGTTGCTCAGACCTATTCGCCGCCCCGAGGGTCGGGACGCGCTCTCGGCGGTCTGCGCAACGGTGACGTTGGCGCTTGCATCCATGGGCACCGGTGCGTTGGGCGAGGCGGCTTCAGGCTCTGGGTCGAGGGATGCAATAAAGCGGTAGCCTCGTCGCGGGAGCGTCTCGATATAGCGCGGCGTCTCGGCGACGTCGCCGAGCGCACTGCGAAGCTTGCGGATCGCCGTATTGAGGCCGGTATCGAAGTCCACCACGCCGTTCGGCCAGAGTAAACCAATCAGGTGTTCGCGGGTCACGACCTCCCCCGCGTGAGCCATCAGCTCTTTGAGCACCAGCATGGGCTGCTCTTGTAGCCGGATTCGGGTGCCGGCGCGCTCCAGATCCCCGGATTCGGGGTCCAATACCCATCCATCAAAGCGGAGTTTCTTGCTACCCACCCAATCTCAGTACCGGAACAGAGTTAATTCAGCAATAGGTCACTCTCAGACCATGGAGCGGCACAGACGGCTGGCCCAGCCTGGATCACCCAGCGAACGGCGTTGATCCCCTTGATCCGGCGACGGCGGTAGGGGTGCTGGCCGCGACCAGGATTCTGGCCATAAGCGGGCGACAAGGTAGGTGCTGCCGGCCCGGTTCGCGACCACGGCGTTTTTAAAAGGGGTGACGTGTGAAAACAACTCTGCGCGACGTCTTTCACTTTACCTTCCCGGGGCTCTTGCTGATGGCGCTGAGCGCCTGCGGCGGCGGCGGTAGCGGCGGTAGCGGCGGTGGTGGCGGTAGCGGCGGTAGCGGCGGTGGCGGCGGTGGCGGCGGCGGTGCCTATACCGTGGGGGGCACAGTCACCGGCCTTGTCGGGGGTGGCCTCACCCTGAGCAACAATGGCGGCGACAATCTGGAGGTAGACGCGAACGGGGCGTTTACGTTTATGACAGCCATTGGCGCGGGTGACGCCTATAGCGTAACCATTAACATACAACCGAACAGCCCTGTCCAGGCGTGCACGGTCAGCAATGGCGAGGGGTCCGTGACCGGCGCCAACATCACCACGGTGGTCGTGGATTGCGCGCGCTTCGCCTTTGTGGCGAACTCCGGTTCTAACAATATCTCGGCCTATCTCATCGAAAATACCAGCGGCGCGCTCACCGCCGTCGCTGGCAGTCCCTTTGCGACCGGTGCCAATCCGTCGGCTGTCACATTCGACCCTAGCGGGCAATTCGCATACGTCGCGAATGCTGGCTCGAACAATGTCTCAGCCTATACGATCAACACGACTACCGGTGCGCTCACGGCCATCGCGGGCAGTCCCTTTGCGGCTGGCGCCAATCCGTCGGCTGTCACGTTCGACCCTAGCGGGCAATTCGTATACGTTCCGAATGCTGGCTCGAACAATGTCTCAGCGTATACGATCAACACGACCACCGGAGTGCTCACAGCCATCGCGGGCAGTCCCTTTGCGGCTGGCGCCAATCCCTCGGTAATCACGTTCAACTCCACCGCCGGCGGGGAATTCGCATACGTCGCGAATGCCGGCTCGGTCAATGTCTCAGCGTATGCGATCAACACGACCACCGGTGCGCTCACGGCCATCGCCGGCAGTCCCTTTGCAGCCGGCACCAATCCTTCGGTTATCACGTTCAACACCACCAGCTCCGGGGAATTCGCCTACGTCGCGAACCAGAACTCCAACGATGTTTCGGCCTACAGTGTAGACGCCACTACCGGTGTGCTTACGACCATCGCCGGCAGTCCCTTTGCGGCCGGCGGCAATCCCTCGGTTGTCAATTTCAGGTTCAACGGTACCGGGTTTTTCGCATACGTCGCGAACCAGAACTCCAACAATGTTTCGGCCTACAGCGTAGACGCCACTACCGGTGCGCTTACGGCCATCGCCGGCAGTCCCTTTGCGGCTGGCGCCAATCCCTCGGGTATCGCGTTCGACTACTTCGGCACCGAGGAATTCGCATACGTCGTGAATACTGGCTCGAACAATGTCTCAGCGTATGCGGTCAACACGACCACCGGTGCGCTCACGGCCATGGCGGGCAGTCCGTTTGCGACTGGCACTGGCCCAGATAGTCTCAGTTTCGACTCGAGCGGGGATTTCGCCTACCTCGCCAATCATGGCTCCGGAAGCGTCTCGGCCTTTAGCATAAATGCCACAACTGGCGCGCTTACAGCGGTCGCCGGTAGTCCCTTTGCGACCGGCGCCAATCCGTACTCGGTTACTCTCCCGATAGATAGCTTCAATCCCTGGGACTACTAGTGGACGACCTCGAACCAGTGAATATTCCTCAGGGTCTTCGAGACCTTGGCAATGGCGTTGCTGACGGCATCGTCGGTGCTGATCGTCGAGCTGCCGATGAGTTCAACTTTTCCTGTAGACGTGATCGTCCATGTGGGACCCCTTTCGCTGCGCCATGATTCGTCTCGGAGGCGGCACACCAGAGCGCAAGCCTGCAGACGCTTCTGACCATACTTTCCAGTACCTTGTACCGTTGCCGGCGAGTACACGCAACGCAAGATGAATCTTCCCGAGTAGCCGAGACGACTCTTGGCGGCAATCAAGCCGCCCCAGAGCTGCCGGTCGAATCTGGCAGCTCTGGGTCTAGCCTGTGTGAAAACGCTTTTTCGATGTAAGTAAACAGAATAAAATCTGACCATCTTCTCGACGCGAGACGGCCATGAAGCGATACGTCGAAGGTCAAGACCGCTCCCAGGTCACTTTATTCCCCGAGAGCCTGGACGAGTACATCGCTGAAGATAATCCAGTCCGAGTCGTCGATGTGTTTGTCGACGAGTTGGACTTAAAGGCCCTGGGTTTTGAGGGCGCAGAGCCCGAAGCCACCGGCAGGCCCGCATATCACCCATCCACGCTGCTGAAGATCTATATTTACGGTTACTTGAACCGCATCCAGTCGAGCCGACGCCTGGAGCGGGAGACGCAGCGCAACGTGGAGCTGATCTGGCTGACCGGACGTGGGCAAGCAGATGGCCCAGGCTCCCGATGAGCAGATCTCGTTGACCGATCCGGATGCACGCTCGATGGCCACTAGTGCCCGCGGGTCAGGGACGGTCGGCTACAACGTGCAGACCGCGGTGGATGCCAAGCATCACTTGGTAGTCACCCACGAGGTGACTAACCAGGGGACGGATCGGGGGCAGCTCGCCTCGATGGGCCAGCAGACTCAAGAGGCGTTGGGCACGGAGAAGCTCACCGCCCTGGCTGACCGCGGTTATTACGCCGGTCTCGAGATCCTTAAGTGCGAACAAGCCGGTATCAACGCACTGGTGCCGAAGTCCCATACGTCCAACAACCTGGCCAAAGGGCAGTTCGACAAGCGCGACTTCCTCTATAACCCTCGTCGCGATGAGTACCGCTGCCCCGCCGGCGAGCGCGCCATCTGGCGCATGACCACGATCGAGCGCGGCCAGACGCTGCATCGCTACTGGGCATCAGCGTGCCCGCGTTGCCCGATCAAGGCACAGTGCACGACGGGAGACTACCGTCGCATCACCCGCTGGGAACATGAAGAGGTGCTGGAGGCCATGCAGAAACGCCTGGAGAGGATGCCCGAGGCGGCGCGCATCCGCCGGCAGACCGCCGAGCATGTCTTCGGCACCCTGAAATCCTGGATGGGCGCCACGCACTTCCTGATGAAGAGGCTACCGAACGTGAAGACGGAGATGAGTCTGCACGTCTTGGCCTACAATCTGAAGCGAGCGATGCAGATCCTCGGGGACGTACCGCTGATGAGAGCCATGAGGGCATGAAAAAGCCCTTTTGATCTTACTGTAAACCGCTCACCGCACCGAACTCTCAAGAGACCAACCGCTCAACCGCTTCTGAGAAAATCTTGGTTCTCACACATTAGCCTAGGTCATTGAGCGACCGTGGTGGGCGCCGCCCAGTTTTTTTGACCGAATGTCGCCTTTCGGGGCCCTAATCGGGTGGCTCCCGGCCAAATCCGGACGCCATCCGTCGAACACGACCTGTAGCGGAAGTCGTGCATGTTTTGATTTACGGGCGACGCGGCGTTCAAGACATTTGAGATGCTTGCTCTGGAATGCCACTGTAATGCGATGGCGGAAACGCTGGATCGAACTGCCAGGTGACCGTCCGCGTCCGAACGGATCCGGCCCGTGCACTGCCGCGCAGGTGCGGCACCCGCCAGAACAGCTTACTGCCGCGGCGGACAAGATGGCCCCGAACATGGTGAAGCCTGGGCGATCGTCGGTACGTGTCCAATCCGCTACTGAGCCCGGATTTGTAGTCTGGTAGCAGAGGAGCAAAGACCTCGATTTGCTCCAGAAGCGCCGATTTACCGGATTTTGCCCGCGCTCTGTTGAGCCGCTCGAGGATCAATGGTCGACGCGGTAGGCCTGGACGGGTTATCAGGAGCAATAAAAAGGCCAGCAGCACCGGTATTTCGATTGCTATCGTACCCAGCGACTCACGATGGAGAGCAGCGGTTTGCTCAGTCGTCAATGGTGCTCTCCGATAATAGTCTTGCCAGGTGCGCTCAAAGCGGAATCGAAAACAGCGCCGCAAGATGTCCGCGCCCTTGACAGAGTAGTCCGCCACGCACAGTGACGATCGTTCGGGTCGACCGTAAACTTCGGGATCCTCGCCTTCTTGCGTATCGAAATCAAAATACGCTTCCATGTTGCTGGACATCACGTCCATGTCGGATTCGCCAATTGCCCAAAACGTTCTCAACAGGCCGCGGCGCCCTTGGGGAGGGGATTGAATGAAAACACCTCGCCGGCCTCCAATGACCGAGTCGACGGGGCTCTTGAAGCCATAACGAGTCAGCTCGTCCCGCCACGGAGCCTCAGCCCATTCGATCCATACGCGCTCCGCAGGCACGCGCAACAGATCAGCACAAGCGAGGGTACTTGCGCCTTTCGAATAGGCGAGGGCGGTGCACAAGCGCGTCAGCTCATCGTTCAGGACGTATCGCGTTGCGCAGTTAGCAATGTCTTTCGCGAACGTGGCCGCATTGGTTAAATGCGTGATCGATCCATCCTTTGTGCTCTGCACGACAAAAGCGGTACGACATTGCGCGACGCGATCCGCTAATCTCATTCACAAAACGTAGCAGCGTCATCGTGAAGCGGAGACACTTTGGGATGACTCAAGCCTCAGTCGTGATGAACCCGGCAGTTTCCAAGATAAGAAGCCTCGCTACCGTCTACGAACCCGCTTCGTTACGCCGGCCTTGGCGCAAAGATCGTCTACGGTCGTTGCGGCGTAACCCTTCTGACGGATGATCGAAAAAGCTGCCTCGAGAAGTTTGCTGCGCGCACGACCGGACTGTGGCCGCTCGAGAATGTGCGTGTTCATAGAAGAGCCATACCAACCGGTTCGTATCCAGTCAATACCGAGGCCCGCTCCGAGGGCGCAAAGGCTACGAATCTCTCTTCTCTCTCTCTCACTCTCTCTCTCGACCGATGTCCCGTGCATGGCTGTGCGGCGCGACTGACTGACATCATTTTCAAGTGCCGGCGAAAGCGGCGTTAAGCGCGACCACGACCAACGACGCAATAGGGTCTAGTGAGCCGCGCGCCCGACGCTCCCGCGCAAGGGCTAAAGATCATCGAGGTTCGTTGCGCCTATGCCTACCGCCTTTAGAGACGTACCGAAGCAGTGCCTCATTTGCGACCGCTTGTGACGAGGTGCAGGGCAGCGGCGGTGCATCTGCATTTCGCTTGCTGTCCAGAAGCCTTCGTCACGCACCCAGCGCCACTCATACCATTTCGATCTCAAGGAGTTGGCGGTCGGATATGGTTTGCGGCATCCGAGCAGCTTTAAGTTGCCGATGTTTGTCGCAACAGCACAACGGGAGTCTTCGCGTCTACGAGCAGGGTGCGACGCCAAACTGCCGCTAATTGCCGAAGGGAGCGAAAATGATTGAGGAAAAGCTAGTGATCGCCAGATTGTTTGCTTGGCGATTCGCGATCGTCTTGTTGGCCTGCGTATGCATCGTCGCGGCGGTAATGCCTGCGATGGCGCAGACCGAGCCCTCTACAACCGCTGCACCGGAAGCCGAGCTGGAAGAGGTCGTCGTCACGGGCAGCATGCTCAAGAGGCCGAATGCCGAAACCGCGGAGGCCGTCACGATCCTCCAGGCGGACGCCCTCAAGGAACAGGGCATCACGAGTGTGGAGCAGGCGATCGGCACGCTTACCTCGTCCGCCCCGTCGGTAAACATCGCCTCAAACGTAGGGTCATTTACCGGAGGCGGTAGTTACGCCAACCTGCGCCACTTGGGCAACGGCAGCACGCTGGTGCTGCTTGACGGCCAACGGCTGGCGAACAATGCTTTCAATGGCAATGCGGTCGACCTGAGCGGCATTCCGTTCTCGGCTATCAGCAGCGTCGAGGTGCTTCGGGAAGGCGCTTCCGCGCTGTACGGCTCGGACGCAATCGCGGGCGTGATCAACTTCATCACCAAGAAGAATTACCAGGGGGCCGAAGTCCAGGCCAATTTCGACAGGCCGGAGGAAGCAGGCGGCGGCTCGGGCGAGGCGGATTTCATCGTCGGACACGGGGATCTGGCGAGCGACGGCTATAACTTCATGATCACGGCAAGTTACAACAAGCAACAGGAGCTGCGCGCGACGCAGCGGGCGTTTTCCGCCATAGGTTTTGATCCCGCACGGGGCGTCCCCAATACGAACTATCCGGGTTCGTGGCCCGGGAATGTATTGGATGCCAACGGTAACCTCTGGCAGTCGGGCTATCCAACCTGTGCGGGCAATCCGCAACTGACCACCTATTACGGCGACTGCTCATACCGGTATTCCGCCGCGACGGATCTGCTCCCGGAGTCCCACGAGGCTTCCGCGATGGCTTCCATCAGCAAGGCGCTGGCGGCCAACAACACGCTGCAGCTGCAGTACTTCTATACCCAATCCGAAGTAAATGGTTACTCCGGTCCCATGTTCTATGACTTCCAGATGGACCCAGCGAGCCCCTACTTCCCGAAGGCGTCTCAGCTGACATGCTCTAGAGGTGCGGCGAACTGCGGCGGCTTGCCGCCGGATCTCACCGATCCGATCAACGCGATCTGGACCGACCCCGACAACAGCCGATACGGGGGCACCCTCAATACCGAGCAGCGGGTTCTGATGACGTTCTCCGGCAGCAACGCCGGTTGGGACTATTCTACGGACCTCAACTACAGCAGGAACTCCAACGACAATCGCTGGACCGGGGGCATTCCCGATGAGGCCGTGCTTGCGCCCGGCGGCATCCTCAGCGATCTGATCAACCCCTTCGGTCCGCAGAGCGCGGCAGGGCAGGCTTTGATAAACCAGTCGTATGTAAACGGCGTATACGAGATTGGCAAGGACACACGGTGGAGCGTCGACGGCCATGCTAGCCACGCGCTGGGCGATGCTTTCAATGCGGGCACTCCGGCGACCGTGGCGCTCGGCTTCACTGTTAACGGCGAACGCTTCACGCAGGCGACCACGCCCTATAATACCCTCGTAGCCGCGGCAACCGGACTTACGGCTAGTTCAGTCGAAGGGAGTCGCGATGTACAGGCGGCTTACATCGAGCTGGACATGCCGATGACCAAGGGCCTCGATTTCGACATATCAGATCGCGAGGATCGATACAGCGATTTCGGCACGACCAACAACGCGAAGCTGTCGGTGCGCTATCAGCCGATCGATTTCCTGACCCTCAGGGGAGCCGCCTCCACCGGCTTCCGGGCGCCCACGCTCTTCGAACTATATTCGTCGCCTTTCTTGACAGCTTCGGACTCCCCCACCATGGGATCAGGGAATCCGTTCTGCTCACCGGGCCACTACACCCCGGAGTGGAACCCAACTGTTTGCGCCTCCCAGGGACTGGCGTTGAACGGAGGAAACAAAAACCTGGGACCTGAAACTTCGCAAAACTTCGATCTCGGTATCATTGTCTCCCCGATCCAAGATATGGGCGTTACGCTGGACTATTACAGAATCCTGCTCAAGAACGTCGTCCAAAGCGTTCCGGCCTCGGCCATTTACAGTAATCCCGCCGGGCTCTCAAACTATATCGTAACGAACTCAAGTGGGACGCTCACTACATCGGTCGCAGAGGCCAACGAATGCAATCCTTACACGGCACCGACCTGTGGATACATCAATCAAAACTTTCAGAATACGGGCAGGATCGCGACCAACGGGTTCGACTTGAGCATCCAATACCTGCAGCATACCGCCCTTGGGACGTTCCACGAGGATTTGGAAGGAACCGCGATCACACAGTTTCTGGAACAGCAGTACACGGGCGGGCCGAACATCAACTTGGTGGGCAATCTAGGAATCGTTTTACTTCTGCCGGCGTACAGGTGGGAGCATAACCTGAGGGTCGACTGGACGAGCCCGAAGGACATGTTCGGCGGCGGGCTGAGCAACCGCTTCTACTCAAGTTACACTGACGAATACCCCGATGCCAACGGCAATCAGCGGACGGTGGGGATTTATTCGCTCTGGGATGCCTACGCCGTCTACAAGCCCACCTCCAGACTGGCCGTGTTATTTGGAATCAAGAATCTGTTCAACACAAGTCCGCCGTTCACCAATGCACAGCAAAACAACTTTGCGGCCGGGTACAACGCGCTCGTTGCGGATCCACTGTTGCGGAACTTCTATATCAATCTGAAATACAAACTCTTCTGAATTCCTTGCCGAGATAAGAATCCTCGCGACCGTCTACGATACTCCGCCATCCTAGCGCCTCGACAGTGCAGGCAGCGGGATAACCCGCAGAATATCCTCGCGATAGGCGGCGCTCGAATGCAGGCAGACACCAGAGGTTAATGTAAACGTAAAGCTCCCATGACCGGCTACCTCGGCATATGAAATCGCGGCGGCGTTCACCAGCAATGATCGCCCGATGCGGACAAAGCCGAGCCGCCCAAGTTGCATTGACAGGCCCTTGATTGAGTCGCGACGCAGATACTCCACCTGGCCGGCCCGCAAGGTTACGTAGTTGCCGTCCGCCTCAACATAGTCGATGGACTTTGGATCGAGCGGATATAACTTCCGTTGTCGCTCACCCACCACAAAGCGTGGTGCCGCCAAAGTCCCCCGCCCGACACCTAATGTGTCCGACGGAAGACACCCGTTGCCGCGTGACGCATGATTGAGGACACACTGAGCGCGCACTATCGCCCGGTCAAAGCGCTTTGCAGCTACCGGGACCATGAAGTAGTCAAAAGCGCCTTCGTCGAAGGCCCTGGCCGCGTGATCGGCGCAGTTCGACATCATGATGCCTAACGGACGGGCGTCCGTCGTCAACGCGCGCAACACCTCAAATCCCGACATGTCCGGCAATTCCACGTCCAAAAGCACGATGTCCGGGTTAAGGCTCTCCATCGCGTCGATTGCCGCCCGACCGCTCGCCGCCTCGCCGACTACCTGGACATCGCTTTTGCATGCGCAGAGTTCAAGCAGGCAATCTCTCGCCTGAGCTCGACCGTCGACCATCAATAAGTTCACATGCCCTCTATGGTCAGAAGTAGTTGTAAGGCACGCTGCTCGATGCGCGCTCTGTGTTGAAGTGGTCGGCTACCACGGCCTAACGCCCCGCGGCGCTCACGGCGGATGGAAAACTGGATTGCGCCCCGAAGTAGCACTCGATGGCTTCGATCTTGTCATCTCGAAGGCGCAGGTACTCCACATTGCGAAAGCTCTTGCCGTTCTTCGTCCGGCACACGTACATCACAAGCGCCTCGTTGCCATGTCCAAATATGCGCCGCAAGTCAAACCGCTCGATAAAATCAATCTGTGACTCCCAACATCGCGTCTTGAAAGCGTCCTTACTGATATGGTCGTCTCCGGCGGCGCTGGTGAAAGTGAAATCGTCCGTTAATAGTCTGTCGAGCGGCGGCCAATCCTTCTTCTCCCACCCCTCATACCACTTGCGGATGGTGTCGCGGCTGTTCGAGTTCAGCGCCGTCGCTTCCCGTGCGCTGGCGAGGGTCGGAATAACAAGCGATGCGGCCAGTGCGTAGGAACCTGCCGTGAGCACCGCGCGGCGGGACAAAAACGTTCTGCTCATAGTGCATTTCTCCCACGGCGTAATAAGACCATCCGCTAACTGATAAGGAATCGCTACAACAACAAGCTGCGAGTGTACTGGGGAGAAGCAAGGCCGCGCAGTGCTTTGCGGCACTGCGGACTAGAAGCGCGACAAAGCGGATGCATTAGGCGCTGAAAGTGAACCGCGCCGAGGCTGCGCGACAATCAGCACAACACGATGGGGTGGCGGAGGTGAGATTCCAAGTCGACCGAACGGTAAAGCGTGAGCATGACATTAAACTGCTACAAGCTCCCACTCACCAGCCGTTCAACCGACGCGTGGTAGCTTCTAGTCAGTTTAAGCGCCGTGCCGTCCCTGAGTAGCACGGCATACTCGCCCTTGTCCTGGGGTTGAAGTTCGGCGACCCGATCGACATTCACCAGGACGGAGCGGTGGATTCTTACGAAGCCGGATAGCGCC
>Ga0302326_10015752_pt1 | contig 15878 bp, 16 predicted proteins | sample Palsa_T0_3_FD_202264 | JGI IMG/M metagenome (GOLD analysis project Ga0302326, IMG submission 202264) | Peat permafrost microbial communities from Stordalen Mire near Abisko, Sweden - Palsa_T0_3 | ecosystem: Environmental > Terrestrial > Soil > Palsa > Peat permafrost | place: Sweden: Abisko... | reverse complement strand
CGCGGATCTCGAGGCGGTGATTGACGTCCTCATAGAGAGCGGAATCGGTGTGCGCGTGCACCCAGGCGACGATCTCCGCGTCGGTTGCCGACTCCGCGACGACCGCTCGGAACTCCGCGAGATCGATGCCCAGCCATTCGAGCAGGTAACCGGAAAGGCCCGGGGCGACTTTGTATGCTCCGGCCGTGTCGTACAGCTCCGCACGCGCCTTGTCGATCGTGCGCGCCAACATCAAGAGGCCGCCCAACCGCTCGCGCGCCGATCGCGGGGCGCGCGCTCGCAAGTCGACGAACGGGGCCGCCCGATAGAGTCCGAGCGCCTCGAGCGCCGGCCGGTCGTCGAAGCGGAAGAGGTACGCCGGTTGCGCGTCATGGTTGTGGTGCACGAACGGCGCCCACGCCGGCACCGCGAAGGTATCGCCACGCTGCCACGCGAGCGTCGTGTTCCCGACCCTCGTCTCGCCCGAGCCTTCGAGAACGTGATACACCGAACTCGCGGTCTCGCGCCGTTGTGGGGCGGATGCCTTGGCCGCCACGCGCTCGGCCGCCGCGCCGAGCGTTCGTGAGACGTGCCGCCCGTCGGACGCGCGGTACACCGCGTGCGCGAAATCGCCCGGCGCCGCGTCCAACGTCCCTCGCATCGCGGGCCACGCATAGCGCAGCGCTGAGTCGCTCGGCGCCGCCGTACTCGGGTACTGCTCGGCTTTGTATGGGTTCGAAAAGTTGACGGGGATCGCGTGCAGCAGGGGCAGGTCCAGCCCGTCGAGCCAAATCATGGGACCATCGCCCTCGTGCCCGTGATCGTGGTATGCCCACGACGGCGTCAGGATGAGGTCGCCCCGTTCCATCGAGACCTTCTCGCCGCCGACTGCGGTGAATCCGCCGGCACCCTCGATGATCAGCCGCAACGCGAACGCGGTGTGGCGGTGGGCCCGCGCGACCTCGCCCGGCGCGATCCACTGCAAGCCCGCGTAGACCGTGTCCGTCGTCTGCGGTGCGCGGAGCGCCGGGTTGACGAGCATGAAGACGCGCCGCTCGGCCTCTGCGGTGCCCACGAGCGCGCCGGCTCGCTCGAGCAGGGGACGCATCTTCGCGTAGGGCCAAAGGGCCGGCACGGCTCTCGGCGCGGGGCGCGGTGTCACCATCGCCTCCATGACGGTCCACAGCGGCTCCGCGTTGTGTTCCTTGGCGTCGTCGAACAGGCCGGCGAGAGAATCGTGCGCGATCATCGAACCCTCCAACCCCACAAACCCGGGAACCGATCGAGGAGTCTCATGCGTCTGGTCAGTTTTCTCCACCAGGGCGCCGTGCGCCCCGGCGTCCTGCAGGGCAACAGCGTGCTCCCCATCCTGAGCGCCGGTTCCCTTCGCGAGTTTGCCGCCTTGCCGAAGGCCGACCGGTCGGCGCCCCGGACCGGCGACCCGCTTCCGCTCGGCAGCGTCCACCTCGATGCGCCGGTGCGCCCTGCGAAGAACGTGTTCTGCGTCGGCCGAAACTACCTGGATCACGCGGCGGAGGTGGCGCGCGCACGCGGCATCAGCGACTTGAACTTGCCGAGCGTCCCGACGTTCTTCACGAAGGCTCCGACCGCCATCGCCGCGCCAGACGAGACGCTCGACCTATCGCCCGAGGTGTCGGGCGAGTACGACTGGGAGGCGGAACTCGGGGTCGTGATCGGCGAGCGCTGCCGCGACGTGCCCGCAGAGCGCGCGCTCGACGTCATCTTCGGCTACACGTGCATCAACGACGTGACGGCGCGCGACTTGCAGCGCGCACACCAGCAGTGGTTCAAGGGGAAGAGCCTGGACCACACGTGCCCGATCGGGCCCTGGATCGTGACGCCGGACGAACTCGGCGATCCGCAGCATCTCGACATCGCGCTACGCGTCAACGGCGTCGTCAAGCAGCACTCCAACACGGCGAAGATGATCTTCGACGTTCGCGCGATCGTCGCGAGCCTCTCGCGCGGCCTGACGCTCGAGCCTGGCGACGTCATCGCGACCGGCACACCGGACGGCGTCGGCTTCGCCCGCAAACCGCCCGAGTTTCTCCGCGACGGCGACGTCATGGAGGTCGAGATCGCGGGGATCGGTATCCTGCGCAACACGACGTCGCTGCGCGCGACCGTCGTGACGTCCTGATACCGCCCCCGCGAACGGGCTCTACTGGCCGGGAAGCGCCGCTGCGCTAGTGTGTATTCGCGTGGTGGATCCCGTAGCGTACTTCGGTGATCGCCGAGTTGACGAAGTTGATCGCCTTGAGGCGGTGACCACCCTTGTCGGGGCTCGCGACCGATAGCTCGTAGCGCGCAGTGCCGAGAGCACGGAGCGCGTTCTCCATGTGAATCTGCTGCTGGGCGAGCGCGGTGACGACCGTCCCGAAGACAGCCCCGGAGAGGAAGAGTGCCGGAAGACCGATACGCCGCAGATGAAAGACGGTACGCATGTGAGCCTCCATGGATGGAAAGCGAGATAGGACGATGGGCGGCCACCTTCCACTCGCCGACTATCACCCCTCTCGGCGGCGGCGATGCACGAAAAAGGAGGCCGGCGCGCATCGACGCACCGGCCTCCGCTACGAACGCCGAGCGCGTCAGTGGACCTTCGCGTAGTTTACACCTTGCTGGACTTCCGAGATCGCCTGGCCGACGAGGTTGATCGCGCGATCGCGGTGGCCGCCCTTGTCGGGCACGGCCGCCTGCAGCTGCGCCTGCGCATTGGTGAGCATGTGCAGCGCGCTCACCATGTGCGGCTGGCTGCCCAGAGCGATTCCGGTGAGCGCCGAACCGAACAGCGCGCTGCCGAGCGCGAGGGCCGGGAGTCCGAAACGTTTCTTCATGGGTTGCTATCCTCCGAAAGAAGCGACGATGACGATATGGGTGAGCAACGGGCGGAAGACCACCCGGCTCAATAACGGAGTATTTTAGACGGATGTCGCCGCACCCCGCTCGCCGCCGTATGTCATCCCGCGCTGGGCAGTATCCGCAAGGGGAAACCCCCGCCTGACGTGGCGAGACGTGACGCGGAACACGCGTCCGGCCCGGACCCGGCGCCGGCGTTTTCCGCAGGGCACCCGCCGGCCGAGCGAGGACCGCCGTCTTTGCTAGGTGTAGAGGTGACGTCGGCACCGGAGTGACGAGGAGTTGCGCTGCAATGATCATCGGGGTTCCCACTGAGACTGCTCCCGGCGAGCGGCGCGTCGGCCTCGTGCCCGAGTCGGTCGCGCGGCTGACGAAGGCAGGAGCGGCGGTCGTCGTCCAGCGCGGGGCGGGGCACGAGGCGGCATTCCTCGACGACGCCTACGCGGCGGCCGGCGCGACGCTTGCAGACGGGGCCGAGGGCGTCTACGAAAAGGCCGACGTCGTCGTCAAGGTACAGCGCCCCTCGCAAGCCGAGCTCGACGCGATGCATGACGGCACGACCCTCATCGCGTTCTTGGCGCCGCTGGGTGACCCAGCATACGTGGAATTGCTCGCCAAGCACAAGCTGAACGCGCTGTCGATGGACGCGATCCCGCGCATCACGCGCGCGCAGAGCATGGACGCGCTCTCATCGCAGGCGAATATCGGCGGATACAAGGCGGTGCTCCTCGCGGCCAACGATCTTCCGCGATTCTTTCCCATGCTGACGACTGCCGCGGGCACGATCCCGCCCGCCAAGGTTCTCGTACTCGGCGCGGGCGTCGCCGGGCTGCAGGCAATCGCGACGGCGCGCCGGCTCGGTGCCGTCGTCTCGGGGTACGACACGCGAGCGGTCGTCAAGGAGCAGGTGCAGAGTCTCGGCGCTACGTTTCTCGAAATGGATCTCGGCGTCGACGCCGAGGGCGCGGGCGGCTACGCCAAAGAGCTCAGCAGCGAGCAGATCGACAAGCAGCGTGCGTTCATGGTGCAGCACATCGGCGCGTCGGACTGCGTGATTACGACGGCGGCCGTGCCCGGGAAGCGAGCGCCGTTGCTGATCACCGAAGAGGCGGTGAGCGCGATGAAGCCCGGCAGCGTGATCGTCGACCTCGCCGCCGAGACCGGAGGCAACTGTGCGCTGACGGAGCCGGGCCAGGTGGTCGTCAAGCACGGCGTGACGATCGTCGGGACCACGAATCTGCCGTCGACGATGCCGTATCACGCGAGCCAGCTCTACTCGCGCAACGTCTTTACCCTGCTGCAGCATCTCATGAAGGACGGCACTTTGCAGTTCGACTACGACGATCAGATCACGCGCGACACGACCCTCACGCACGACGGCGAAATCACGCACGAACCCACGCGCGCGGCGCTTGCGGGCACGAACGCATGAGCGGGCACGTCCTCGCCGAACTGACCGTCTTCGTCCTATCCATCTTCGTCGGCCTCGAAGTGATCTCGAAGGTCCCGACGACGCTGCACACGCCTTTGATGTCGGCGACGAATGCGATTCACGGGATCGTGCTCGTCGGGGCGCTGCTCGTCGCCGGTGTCGCCGACCCCAAGCTGGGCGTCGCATTTTCGATCGTCGCGGTCTTCCTCGCGTCGCTCAACGTCTTCGGCGGCTTCGTCGTCACGGAACGGATGCTGCAGATGTTCAAGCCGCGGGCAACGCCGCCGGTCACGCAGGATGGGGCGCGCAAGCCATGACGAGCGACGTCCAAGCGCTCCAGACGTGGATCGACGCCGCCTACCTCATCACCGGCGTCTGCTTCATTCTCGGGTTGCGCTACCTGAGTACGCCGAAGACCGCGCGGATGGGCAATCGGATCGCGGCCGCCGGCATGCTCCTCGCTCTCGTCGCGACAGCCCTGATCCTCGACTGGAGCCTCTGGTGGATCGTCGCGATCGGCGTCGTGGTCGGGGCGGTGGTCGGCACGTACTCGGCGCGCGCGGTCAAAATGACGGCGATGCCGCAGATGGTCGCGCTGTTCAACGGTGCCGGCGGCGGCGCGGCGGCCCTCGTGTCGACCGCCGAGATCCGCCAACTGCTCGGTAGCGGTGGCCCGCTGCCGGCGGATCAGGCGTTGACGATCATGCTCTCGAGCATCATCGGCTCGATCAGCTTCGCCGGCAGCATCGTCGCATTCCTCAAGCTGCAGGAATGGATGACGGGCCGGCCGATCACGTATCCGGGGCAGCAGGTGGTCAACGGGTTGATACTGCTCGTCGCGCTCGGCGGGGCCATCGTCATCGTTGGAAACCTCGCACCGTCGGTCGTCCCGCTGGACCCCGAGACGGTCTATTTCGTCGGCCTCGCCGCCGCGCTCGTCCTCGGCGTGCTGTTCGTGCTCCCCATCGGCGGCGCCGACATGCCGGTCGTCATCTCGCTGCTCAACTCGTTCACGGGACTCGCGGCCGCGATGACGGGGTTCGTCTTGGGCAACAACGTCCTCATCATCAGCGGCGCCCTCGTCGGAGCGTCGGGAACGCTCCTCACGGTGCTCATGGGCCGGGCGATGAACCGCTCGATTACGAACGTCTTGTTCGGCGCGTTCGGCTCCGTCAAGGTGGCAGAGGGCGGTGCCGCGGCCGGCTCCTCGGGCGGCGACGTGCGGTCCGCCAGCGTGGACGACGTCGCGACGATGCTCGCCTACGCTCATCAGGTGGTTATCGTGCCCGGCTACGGAATGGCCGTGGCGCAGGCGCAGCACAGTGTCCGAGACCTCGCCGCCAACCTCGAGAAGCGCGGCGTTGAGGTCAAGTACGCGATCCATCCGGTCGCCGGACGCATGCCCGGTCACATGAACGTGCTGCTTGCCGAAGCGAACGTACCGTACCCGCAGCTCTACGACATGGACGACATCAATCCCGAATTTCCGCGGACCGATGTTGCCCTCGTCATCGGGGCCAACGACGTGACCAATCCGGCGGCCCGCAACGTCCCCTCGAGCCCCATCTACGGCATGCCGATCCTCGACGTCGACAAGGCGCACAACGTCGTCGTGCTCAAACGCTCGATGAAACCTGGTTTCGCGGGCATCGACAATCCGCTCTACGAGGAGCCGAACACGGTGATGCTGTTCGGCGACGCCAAGAAGTCCGTGGACGACCTCACCGCGGCAGTCAAGACGCTCTGAGCGCCATGAAGAGACTCTTCTCGCACGTCGACATCCGCGTCCGCGACCGCGAACGCGCCAAGGAGTTCTACGACGCGATTTTCGCGCCGCTCGGCATGTCGGCCGACGTCGGCGCTCACTTCACGACGTATACGATCGATCCGTCGGCGCCCGAGGCACGCGCCGAGTGGTTCGGGTTCACGCAGGAGCGCGATATGGTTCCCGGCTCCGCCCGCATCTCGCTGTTCGCGGACTCGCGCCAGCTCGTCGACCGCGTCGCGGGCGCAGCGCGCGCCGCGGGCGCGCGCGACCTCGACGGTCCCGCCGTTCAGACGGAGTACGCGCCGAACTACTACGCGGTCTTCTTCGACGATCCCGACGGGAACAAGCTCGAGGTGTGCTGCCTGGTCGACTGAGCGAGGGCCCACGGAGCCGTGGCACGAAAGGCCCTGCTCGACGTCCAGGGACGGGGCCGCCGCGCGCAGTACCCGACGCATAACCCGGCTGGAGGTCACCGAATGAAACGTCGCCGCGCACTCGAGCTCGTCGCGGGCGCCGCCGTGTTGCCCGCGTGCACCAAAGTCGAGACGGGCTCCCTGGCGCAAGGCGGCCAACACACCGGCACCATCCCGCACGTGCTCCGCTATTCGGACGCACAGGAGCCGGTCGGCCTCAACCCGGTCGTCTCGACGCACGCGTCTACCTCGTGGCTCGCGCAGTTGTGGGCGGCGTGGCTGTTCCGTTACGACGAGCAGTACAATCCGGTGCCGGAGTTGTGCACGACCGTGCCGACGGTCGAGAACGGCTTGCTCTCGCGCGACGGCCGGCGCATCGTCTTCAAGCTGCGCGACGCCCAGTGGTCCGACGGCACGCCGTTCACCTCGAAGGACGTCGCGTTCTCGGTGGCCCTCATCCTGAACCCGGCCACGAACATAACGAGCCGCGACGGGTGGGACAAGATCGTGCGGGTGGAGACGCCGGACGACCGCACCGCGGTCTTCCATATGAAAGAGCTCTACTCGGCGTTCATTCCGACGTTCTTCACGACGGGCGGCGCCAACCCGTGCATCGTGCCCGAGCACATCGTGAAGGGCCAAGACCCCAACAAGGGCCCGTACAACAGCCATCCGATCGGCATCGGCCCGTTCGTCATCGATCGCTGGGAGCGGGCGCAGCGCATCGTGTTGCTGCCGAACGAGCGGTACTGGAAGGGCAAGCCGAAGCTGGAACGCATCGAGTACAAGATCATCGACGATGCCAACACCGTGATCACCCAGTTACGCGCGCACGAGCTCGATCTGTGGGTGCAAATGAACCCGAACTACCTCGGACAGGTGAGCGGGATTCCCGACACCACGATCGTGCGCCGGCGGTCCGCATACTGGCGACATCTCGACTGCAACTGCTCGCACCCGGCCCTCTCGGAGATCGCCGTGCGGCAAGCGATGAACTACGCGATCGACCGCAAGACGATCATCGACAAGGCCCTGCACGGCGTTGGCGAGATCAACTGGACGGTGCTCTCGCCGGACTCATATGCCGTCAACGCACACGTGAAGCAGTACCCGTTCGACCTGCGCACGGCGAATGCGATCTTGGACCGCGCCGGGTGGCGATTGGGCGCGGACGGCGTGCGAGCGAAGAACGGGGTGCGCCTGCACCTGAACTTCGCGCTCCTGAGCGGCGATCCGGCGTGGGCTGAGATCGTCGAACTGGTTCGCCCCACCTGGAGACAGATCGGTGTGACGTTCGACAGCAAGACCTACATCTCGAGCCTCTACTTCGAGCAGATCCAAAACGGCGGCATCGTGAACAGCGGAAAGTTCGACGTGTGTGCCTTTTCGTGGGGGAATACTCCCTCGCCGACGGACATGATCACGCTCTACGCGGCCGACCAGATCCCGCCCCGTGGGCAGAACGACCTGCGCTACGTCAACGCCGAGGTCACCCGTCTGCTCCACGCCGCCACGCAGACGCTCGATCGCCGCACGCAGGCCGCGTTGCTCGGGCGCGCGCAGGCCATCCTCGCCGAAGAGTGCCCGACGTTCCCGCTGGTGCAAAACGTCGACCTCCATCCGTGTAGCGTCGATCTCAAGAACTTCCGGCCGATCCCCGCGAGCGGGCCGTTCGAGTTCATGATGGACGTCGATATTTAAGCGCGGGCACAGAAGCGAGCGAATCGCGCATCAGGGCGGTGACGAGTCCGCCCAGCACCCGGGCCGCCGGAGCCGCACCGGCAGGCGCGGCGAGCGCAACGGCCGCGAGCCACCCGAGTGCACGTCGACGAACGAGCGTCACGTGCGCCGCGAGCGCGGTCCCGGAGCGCTCACACCTGGGGTCGTTCGATCTCTCGAGGGCCTCGGCGAGGCATCACAACTTCCCGTACGCGAGGCCGAAACCGACCGAGTGCTGGCGTTGTCCGTTGACCGGCGCCGGCGCGAAGCCGGCTTCCACGTCGACTTGGAAGCGCGACGAGAGCTGCTTTTGGAACCCGCCGTCGTAGAGCGGGCGGCTCGGCAGGCCGACGCCGGCGCGGCTGAAGTACACCGCCTCTGCGAACAGCTGCGAGTTCGCCGGTAGCCCCGCGGTCAGCACGAGGCTCGGGACGAACGCGCCCGAGCGCACGACCGTTCCGTTCGCGAGTGCGGCGATGCTCTCAAACCCGATCGTCGACGCGAGGGCAAAGACCGGGCTCAGGGTGTACGTCAAGTTGAGGTTGCCGGCGTACGTCGAGCCGCCCGCCGTGAAGGCCGTGTCGCCGGTGGGCACGGTCGCCAGGACGTTGACGCCGTACGACGCGTTGCGGGTGTAACCGAGCTCGTATTTCGCGCCGAAACCGGCGTCCATCGTGCCGCTCGCGATGGCGCCGGCACTCGATGCGCGAGCGACGCTCGGGGGTACGACGTCGAACTCGAGGTTGCGCACGAAGGAGCCGACCCGGACGAGCGCCTGCGGATAGGACGCGGCGACGCCCCCGCCCGAACCCGCCGTCACCGTGTTCGTGTAGCCCGTCTCGACGACGACGCCGCCGTTCTTGACGGCACACACGGACGTCGTGACGGTCGGCCTCGTGACGACCGACAGCAGCGTCGTGCACGGATCACCGGCAGCGCCGGACGCGGTCGCCGTGGGCATCGGCGTCGGCGCTGCCTGCGCTACTTGCGCGATCGCAACGGGGCCACCGCACGTGACCAGGTGCGCACAGAGCAGCGCGCCGGCGAGCGCGACCCGTGCGAGCATGCGAACATGCATTCCGACAACTTTGCGCGATTCCACAGAATAGCCCTTTCCCCGTTCGTGCCGGCGAATGCGGCGTGCCGAACGCCTCAAAAGCTCGAATCTCCGTGACGTCGTGTTCATTCTCTTCTCGTTGAGTCGCGATACAGAGTTTTCGGCGCATCCGGAGTCGCCGTGGAACGCTCGACCCGGCGGCGCTGCGTTATCGCGGCGGGTGGTCGAGCTTGATGTTCAGCTCGAGGACGTTGACGCGCGGCTCTCCGAGGAAGCCGAGTTCGCGCGGGTGAGCGCTCGCGGCGATCAAGGAGCGCACGTCCTCGAGCGAGCGGTTCCGCACCCTGGCGATCCGCGGGGCCTGGTAATATGCAGCCTCGGGGCTGATGTCGGGATCGATGCCGCTTGCGCTGGACGTCACGAGATCCATTGGCACGGGGCCGGTCGCGTCGGGATTCTCCTTTTTCAGCGCGGCGATCGTGGCGCGAGTCGCGTCGATCAGTTTCTTCGACGTCGGGCCGAGATTCGTTCCACCGGTTGCCGTCGGGTCGTAGCCGTTCTTGCCGGCCGCGGAGGGCCGCCCGTGAAAGTACTGCGGCTTCGTGAACAGTTGCCCGATGATGTCCGAGCCGACGATCTTGCCGTTCACCGTGACCATCGACCCGTTGGCTTGCGAGGGGAGCAGCACTTGCGCGATCCCGGTCATCACGACGGGGTAGACGAGGCCGAGCGCGAGCACGGAGACCACGGTGAAGAGCACCGACGTGCGCAGGTGCGCGAGGATGCCGTCCCTCTCGAGTTCCCCAGCCGGGTGGGTACCGGGCCGGCCGGCGGGCGTATTCGAGCGCGTATCGAGCATGATGTTCCTACGTGAGGTGCAGCGCGGCGAGGATCAGGTCGATGAGCTTGATCCCGATGAACGGCACGATGATGCCGCCGACGCCGTAGATGAGGACGTTGTCGCGCAGCACGGCGTTGGCGCCCCGCGGCCGATAGGTCACGCCGCGCAGCGCGAGCGGGATCAGGGCGACGATGATCAGCGCGTTGAAGATGACCGCGGACAGGATCGCGCTCTGCGACGTTGTGAGGCGCATGATGTTGAGCGCGTCCATGGCCGGGTAGGCGACCGCGAACATCGCCGGCAGGATCGCGAAGTACTTCGCGACGTCGTTGGCGATCGAGAAGGTCGTCAGCGCACCGCGCGTCATCAGCAGCTGCTTGCCGATCTCGACGATTTCGATCAGCTTCGTGGGGTCGGAGTCGAGGTCGACCATATTGGCCGCCTCCTTCGCCGCTTGCGTGCCGGAGTTCATCGCGACACCCACGTCGGCTTGCGCGAGAGCGGGCGCGTCGTTCGTGCCGTCGCCCGTCATCGCGATCAGCCGGCCCGACGCCTGCTCTCGTTCGATCAGGGCCATTTTGGTCTCCGGACGCGCCTCGGCAAGGAAGTCGTCGACGCCGGACTCGCGCGCGATCGCGCTCGCCGTCAGCGGGTTGTCGCCGGTGATCATCACGGTGCGAATGCCCATCGCGCGCAGACGATCGAAGCGCTCGCGCATGTTCGGCTTGAGAATGTCCTTGAGGTGGATGACGCCCAGCACGCGGCGGTCGACGGCCAACAGCAGCGGGGTGCCGCCGCTGCGCGCGATGCGCTCGACGTCGGCCGCCAGGACCGTGTCGCCGGCGTCGCCCCCGCGCTCGTGCACCCACCCGCGAACGGCATCCGGCGCGCCCTTGCGGATCGCGGATCCGCCGGGGAGGTCGACCCCGCTCATGCGCGTGTACGCGCTGAAGGGCACGAAGTTCGCGCCCTCGGGGAGCGCGACGTCGGAAGCCGCGACCGCATCGCGCGCGAGGACCACGATCGAGCGGCCTTCGGGGGTCTCATCGGGCAGCGACGAGAGGTAGGCAGCTCGCATCAATTCGGCCTGCGTCACCCCGTCCGCCGCGAGAATCTCCGCGGCCTGGCGGTTCCCGAGGGTGATCGTCCCCGTCTTGTCGAGCAACAACGTGTCGACGTCGCCGGCGGCCTCGACCGCGCGCCCGCTCATCGCGAGAACGTTGCGCTGCAACACGCGGTCCATGCCGGCGATGCCGATCGCCGAGAGCAGGCCACCGATCGTGGTCGGGATCAGGCACACGAACAGCGCGATCAGCACCGTCACGCTCTGCACCTTGCCCGCGTAGATGGAGAACGGCCCGAGCGTCCCCACGGCGAACACGAAGATGATCGTCATGCCGGCCAACAGGATCGAGAGGGCGATCTCGTTCGGGGTCTTCTGACGCTTTGCTCCTTCGACGAGCGAGATCATGCGGTCGAGGAACGTGTCGCCGGGGTTCGAGCTGATCGCGATCAGGATGCGGTCGGAGAGGACGCGGGTGCCGCCGGTCACGGCGCTGCGATCGCCGCCGGCCTCGCGAATGACCGGAGCGGACTCGCCGGTGATCGCCGACTCGTCGACCGTCGCCGCGCCTTCGATGACGTCGCCGTCGCCGGGAATCAGCTCGCCCGTCTCGATGCGAACGACGTCGCCCTTGCGCAGCTCGGCCGCGCTCACCATTTCTTCGACGCCGCCGCGCACGCGGCGCGCCTGTGCGTCGCTTTTCGTGCGGCGCAGGAAGTCGGCTTGGGCCTTCCCGCGGCCTTCGGCGACGGCCTCGGCGAAGTTTGCGAACAGCACGGTAAACCAGAGCCACGCCGAGATCGCGAAGTCGAAACCCGCGTTGTGCCCACCTGCAAAGATCAGGTCGCGCAGCCAGAAAACTAGGACGGCGAGCGCGCCCACTTCGACCGTGAACATCACGGGGTTGCGAGCCTGCCAACGCGGGTTGAGCTTGACGAACGAGTCGCCGATCGCGCGCACCACGATCTCGCGATCGAAGAGCGAGCGGGCGCGTGGGCGGCGCTCGAGGCGGCGTTGCGAGATCACTGAGGGGTTCCTTTGAGCATGTAGAGGTGCTCGACGATCGGCCCGAGGGCGTCCGCCGGGAAGAAGGTCAGCGCGCCGACGATCGTGATCACGCCGAGTAGGAGGCCGACGAAGATCGGCGAGTACGTCGTGAACGTACCCGCGGTTTCGGCAACGCTCTTCTTGCCGGCCAGGGATCCGGCCAGCGCCAGTGCGGGGATGAGGAATAGGAAACGCCCGCACAGCATGACGATGCCCATCACGACGTTGAAGTACAGGCTTCCGCCGAGGCCGGCGAAGGCGCTTCCGTTGTTCTCGGTCGTCGACGTGAAGCCGTAGAGCAGCTCCGAGAACCCGTGAATGCCGGTGTTGCCGAGCGTCGCCGTGCCGGCCGGTACCAGCACGGAGATCGCCGTCGGCACCAAGGCGAACACGGGTAGCACGAGCGCGCCAATGATGGCGAGCTGCACCTGTCGCTTCTCGATTTTCTTTCCGAGAAATTCGGGGGTGCGGCCGACCATAAGGCCGGCGATGAACACCGTAAGCACGACGAACAGGATCATGCCGTACAACCCCGTGCCGACTCCACCGAATGCGATCTCGCCGAGCTGCATGTCGGCCATCGGCACGAGGCCACCGAGCGGCGTGAACGAGTCGTGCATCGCGTTGACGGCGCCGCAGGACGTGTCCGTCGTGACCGTCGCGAACAGCGATGACGCCGCGACGCCGAAGCGGCACTCTTTGCCCTCCAAGTTTCCGCCGGCGACCCCCAGGTGTTGGACCAGCGGATTACCGCTGGCCTCGGCCCAGTACGACGCGGCGAAACCACCGGCGAAGATCAAGGACATCGCGGCGAACAGCGCCCAGCCTTGGCGCTGGTCGCGAGCATAGCGCCCATAGGTGTACGTGAGGCCGGCACCGATCGCGAAGATGAGGATCATCTCGATCAGGTTGCTGAACGGCGTCGGGTTCTCGTTCGGCGACGCCGAGTTCGCGTTGACGAAGCCGCCGCCGTTGGTGCCGAGCTCCTTGATGACCTCCTGCGACGCCATCGGTCCGGCCGTGATCGTCTGCTTCGCGCCCTCGAGTGTGGTAACGTCCTGGTACGAGTGGAAGCTTTGGGGCACGCCCTGCCAGCACAATACGAGGGCACAGGCGAAGCTGACCGGCAAGAGCACGTACAGGATCGAGCGCGTCAGGTCCACCCAGAAGTTGCCGACGGTCGACCGGTCGGTCCGGCACACGCCGCGGATCACCGCGATCGCGATCGCGATGCCGACCGCCGCCGAGAGGAAATTGTGCCACGTGAGCCCCGCCATCTGCGAGAGGTAGCTCATCGTGCTCTCGCCCGAGTAAAACTGCCAGTTCGTGTTGGTCGTGAAGCTGACGGCGACGTTCCAAGCGTTGTCGGGCGAGAGGTTGTCGAAGGCCTGCGGGTTGAGCGGCAGCCATTTCTGCGTGCGCAGCAGCACGTACAGATAGAGCAGGCCGACGATGCTGAACGCGAGCGTGGCGAAGAGATAGCCCGCCGCGGTCATCTCGCGCTCGGGATGGACCCCGCAGGCGCGAAAGATGAGGCGCTCGACGGGTCCCATGACCGGCGTGAGCCACGTCCGCTCGCCCGCGAACACGCGGGCCATGTACGCGCCGAGCGGACGCGTGAGCGCGAGAACGAGGCCGAAGAAGACGATGGCCTGCAGCCAGCCAAGGGCGGTCACGTGGCCTAGAACTTCTCTGGGCGCAGCATCGCGTACGTCAGGTACACGAGCGCGAGCACGGAGAGCACGAGGCCGACGATCTGATCGAACATCGCTACAGCCGGTCGCAGGCCCGGACGAACACGTCGAACAGTGCGAACAGCACGAGCGTCAGCACGACGAGCCCGGCTTCAAGGAGGATCACGGACGCACGACCCCACGCATACAGCGCGATGGTAGCGTCGGAATCCGGGGCGCGCCAGCCGCCGAACGGACGGTCCATTCGGATGGGCGGGCGCGCCACGCTCAACGCGGGGCGCGTGGCCTCGCGAGGCTACCCGTTGGCGAGTTCGCGGCGCGCGGCCTCGCCGATCTCGGCACCGGTATACGCGTGCCCGTCGATGCCCCAACCTCCGTCGGGCGCCTCGGTGATGAGGACCCACGTGCGCTGCGCGAGGCTCGGATCGCCGGCGGCAGCCGCGACGATGTCGGTCATCTCCTTGACGACGCCGAGCTTCTTTTCGCGATCGAGCACTCCGGCCGGCGTCAACACATCGACGCGAACGTAGTTGCTCGCGCCCGCAGCCGTCGACAGGGCGTCGGGTGCGAGATCGTGGACGAAGGCGGCCGTATTGTCCAGGAACAGCGGGATGTTCGGCACCTTCTCCCACCGTATGAGGGCCGCGGTGAGATCCTTCGTCAGCGCACGCTTGTTCTCGAAAGTTCCCGCGGCGGCGGTCACGTCGATCATGGGCATCGGAGTGGCTCCTTCTCAATTATGATGACCGTCATAGCGGCCGGCATCAGTATGCTCTATGCTGAGCATCATAGTCAAGGGGGCGGCGCATGACGAATGAGAGCAGGGCGAGCATGGTGCGAAGCGCCGCCGCGCTGATCGCGTCGCGTGGGGTGACCGCGACCTCGCTGTCCGACGTGCTGACGCACAGCGGCGCGCCCCGCGGCTCCATCTACCATCACTTCCCGGACGGCAAGAAGCAGCTCACCGAGGAGGCGATCCGCTGGACGTCCGAGCGCGTGCTCGCGCATCAGCGCGCGTCGGGAGGCGGCACTCCCAGCGAAGTGCTCGGCTCCTTCATCGACCTGTGGCGTGCGGTCGTGCGCAGTTCGGGCGGTTCGTCGGGTTGCGTCGTGGCCGGCGTCGCGATCGACACCATCGCCGGCGATGCCGGGCTCGCCGAGGTCATCCGCGCGACCTTTGCGTCGTGGGTGGACCTTCTGCGCGAGCAGCTCGAGGCGGCGGGCGTTCCACCGGGGCGGGCCGGGTCGATCGCCCTTGCGACGCTCGCCGGCATGGAGGGCGCGCTCATCCTGTGCCGCGCGCAGGGGAACGGCGACCCTCTCGACACCGTGGCCGAGGAACTGATGCGGCTGTTGCCGAGGAACTGAAGCGCCTGCTGCCGAGGAACCGAAGCGCCTGCTGCCGCGGAACGCGCTGCCGTCGCTCGCCGCGGTCGACGTAAAGGCGTAGAGAGTTTCGGGCTGGGATCAGAAACATCGCGAGCACTCGAGGAAGTTGGAGAACGGCGTCGGGTTCTCGTTCGGCGACGCTGACTTCGCTGCCACGAAACCACTACCGTTGCCGCCGCGCAGCTTGACGATCTCCTGCGACGCCATCGGCCCCGCGGTCACCGTCTGCGTCGCGCCGTCCAGGGTGTGCGGTAGTCGCCAATCCTCGGAGAAGCGGTACATCGACCGCGCCCCGGTCCGAACAATCGCGTGGAGGAGGGACGTCCGGCTTCCGTACGCTGCGGATAGCGTGATGCGAACAGCCCCGGCTGCAAAGCCCTTGAGCTGCGCCGCCCCCGCTCGCAATCGCTCCTTTGGCGGCGGGTTTGGGTCGCCGGAGGGGGGTCGCCGAAGGGCGCGAAAACCCACGTTGCCGTGCTGCGCGTGCAACTCTTCGGCAGTGGCCGCATTTTCGATCACGCAGCGGAAATCAAGCTGCCGAGCCGGACGTGGACTTTGCCGCTACTGGCATTTCTGCTGGTTCATCGCGGCGAGCT
>Ga0302326_10015751_pt1 | contig 15878 bp, 14 predicted proteins | sample Palsa_T0_3_FD_202264 | JGI IMG/M metagenome (GOLD analysis project Ga0302326, IMG submission 202264) | Peat permafrost microbial communities from Stordalen Mire near Abisko, Sweden - Palsa_T0_3 | ecosystem: Environmental > Terrestrial > Soil > Palsa > Peat permafrost | place: Sweden: Abisko... | reverse complement strand
GACGATCTTGGCGCGGCGCTCGTCCTCGGCCTCGGTGGAGAGGACCAGAACCAGGTCGTATCGGCGATTCTCGGATGGCATGGTGTGGACCGCTGCAACCCAGGCGCAAATGCGCGCGGGCTGGGCGACGGCCGACTATAGCGGCTGGCAAAATCACGATATGGCCGCCTCCGAGCAGCCCGCGCAGCCCGCGCAGCCCGAGCGGCCCGAGCCTGCCGCGAAGCCGTCCAAGCCCCTCAAGCTGCCCAAGCCCCTCAAGCCGCCCGAGCGCGCCGCGAAGCCGCCCAAGCGACCCAAGCCGCCCAAGCCCGAACTGCCGATCCTGCGGTGCGCCACCGACGCCGACTGGGAGCGGTGGCTGGTCGGCCACCACGCCGACTCGCCCGGCGTCTGGCTCAGGTTCGCCAAGCGGGGCTGCGAGACCCCGACCGTCAACTACGCGCAGGCGCTGGACACCGCGCTCTGCTACGGATGGATCGACGGGCAGGTGCGACGCCTGGACGAGTCGTTCTACCTGCAGCGCTTCACTCGCCGCGGCCCGCGCAGCAAGTGGTCGCAGATCAACCGTGACCACGTCGGCCGCCTGACCAAGGCCGGCCGGATGCGTGAGCCCGGCCGGGCGCAGGTACAAGCCGCGCGGTCAGATGGCCGCTGGGATGCCGCCTACGAGCCCCAGAGCCGCGCCACCGTCCCCGACGATCTGCAGCGCGCGCTGGACGCCGACGCCGACGCGCAGCGGTTCTTCGCCACGTTGACCGGCTCGACGCGCTACGCATTCCTGCATCGCCTGCACCACGTCACCAATCCGGTCGCGCGGGCCAATCGGATCGCGTCCTACATCGAGCTGCTGAGCGCCGGCCAGACGTTGCATTGACGCGCGCGGGCCGCTCAGGCCTCGGACTCGACGTTCCCCGCGCGCGCGCCGCTCAGGCCTCGGGCTTGCCGTTCCCCGCGCTGGAGACCCCCGCCGCGGCCGCCGCGGTGCCCGCCAGCGCCCGCTCCTTGGCCCTGATATCGGCCAGCTGCTCGTCGATCCAGTCGCCGGGATCGCGGGCGGTGACGATCGAGATCAGGCCCTCGTGCCGGCGTGAGCGCTCCTCGTAGGACATCGTCAGCGCCACGTGGATCGAGTCGGCCAGCTCCTGGATGTCGAATGGATTGACCGACAGCGCATACTCGCCGAGCTCCTCGTGGGCGCCGGTGTTCTCAGACAGGATCGAGACGCCGGCCCGCTCGTTGACCATCGGGCCCTCCTTGGCGACCAGGTTCATCCCGTCGAACATCGCGTTGACGATCAGCAGGTCGTAGTGCTTGTAGGAGGCGACGGCCTCCTCGAGGTCGTCGCGCAATTTCAATTGGATCGGCATCCAGTCCGGGGTGCCGTGGCGATGGTTGACGATCGCGACGGTCGCGTCGATCCGCTCCAGGTACTCGGCGTACTCGGCGACGTCGGTCCGTGACGGCATCAGCTGGGCGATGAACGTGACCTTCTCCCGGAACTCGGGGTGCTGCTGCAGGAACACGTCGAACGCGGTGAAGCCGCGCAGCACGTTCTTGCTCAGATCGGCGCGGTCGACGCGGAGGATCAGATGGTCACGCCGGCGGCGCAGCAGGTCGCCCTCGAACTCACGCACCCGCGGGCGTCGGGCGACGGCCTCGATCGCGGTCGCGTCGATCGGCAGCGGATAGTTGCGCGCCCACACCTCGCGGTCCTCGACGCGGATCACGCCCTTGTCGTGGTCGACCTCGAGCCCGAGCAGATCCTCGCAGCACTGCAGAAAGTTGCGGCGGTAGGAGCGGGTGTGGAAGCCGACGATGTCGTTGGCGAGAATCCCGGCGTAGATCGCGTCCCGCATCTCCGACGGCAGCACCCGCCACGAGTCCGACTGGCTCCAGGGGATGTGGACGAAGTGGTGCAGGAACGCGTCCGGCCGCTCGTCGCGGATCATCCTGGGCAGCGTGTAGAGGTGGTAATCGTGGACCATCACGACCGGCTTCTCGACGTCGCGAACCTCCTCCAGCACCGCGTGCGCGAGGTCCGCGTTGACGACCTGGTAGCCGTGCTCGAACGCCTCGGTCTCATGACGGCGGATGTCCGGCGCGTTGGACAGATCCCACAGGTAGTGCTGGATGAACCACAGCATCGGGTTCGAGATGATGTTGTAGAAGCCGTCGTAGGCGTCGTTGTCTGACGCGACGAGCTTGACCCGGTACTCGTCGCCCTCGGGGCTGGTGACCGGGAACGGCTTGCCGTCGTTGCGCTCCGCCTCCTCGATGTCCTCGTCGCTCATCGCCGACGCGACCCACGTCACCGGACGGTGCGAGGCCAGTCCGATCAACGCCGTTACCAGGCCGCCGGTGCCGCGCTTGATCTCGCCGCCCGGCCCGAACGTGACCGGGCCACGGTTCGAGACCAAGACGAGTGGGGCGTCGGCCGACATCAAACCTCAACGATATCCGCCACGGCAAGTTGCGTCCGAACTGTCGCCCTGAGTCATTTAATTAACCAGGGGCTCGCTCGGGCCGGGGGCACTCGGTGCGCCGCCGACCCAACCGCCCGAGCCCGGGACCAGCCAAAACACGACTAAACACATCGAAGTTGGTACGTTTGCGACGCACCGATATTCCAAGCCAAGGAGAGCGTCGTGAGCAACACCGATGAGCTGTTGGGAAACAACGAGTCCTACGTTGCCGCTTTCGGCGACAAGGGCGAGCTGCCGCTGCCCCCGGGGCGTAAGACCGCGGTCGTCGCGTGCATGGACGCGCGGCTCAACGTCTACGGAGCGCTCGGCCTCAAGGAGGGCGAGGCGCACGTGATCCGCAATGCCGGCGGCGTGGTCACCGATGACGCGATCCGGTCGCTGGCGATCTCGCAGCGACTGCTCGGCACCGAGGAGATCATCCTCATCCACCACACCGATTGCGGCATGCTGACGTTCCATGATGATGACTTCAAGACGTCGATCGAGCAGGACACCGGGATTCGTCCGCCGTGGGCAGCGGAGGCGTTCGGCGATCTCGACGGCGATATCAAGCAGTCGATCGCGCGGATCAAGGCCTCTCCGTTCATCCCCAAGAAGGACTCGGTCCGCGGCTTCGTGTACGAGGTCGAGACGGGCAAGCTGCGCGAGGTCTCATAGCGCCGCGCGCCACCAGGTGAGCGCGTGACCGCGCCCGAGCGCCACGACGTGATCGTGCTCGGGGCGGGCCCGGCCGGCGAGGTCTGCGCCGGCCGGCTCGCCGCCGAGGGCCTCGACGTCTGCGTCGTCGAGCGCGAGCTTGTCGGTGGCGAGTGCGCCTACTGGGCGTGCATGCCGTCCAAGGCGCTGCTGCGCCCCGCCCAGGCGCTCGCCGAGGCCGCGCGGATCCCCGGCGCCCGGGAGTCGGTGACTAAGCCGGTCGACGTGGAGGCCGCGCTCGGACGGCGCGACGCGGTGATCCACGACCTCTCCGACGACGGGCAGCTGCCGTGGCTCGACGACCGCGGGATCACGCTCGTACGTGGCCACGGCCGCCTCGACGGCGAGCGCCGCGTCAAGGTCGGCGATCGCGTGCTGGAGGCCGCCCGCGCGGTCGTGATCGCGGTCGGGTCGGGCGCGGCGATCCCGCCGGTCGACGGCCTCAAAGAGATCTCGCCGTGGACCAATCGCGCCGCGACGACCGCGCACGAAGTGCCACGCAAGCTGACCGTGCTCGGCGGCGGCGCCGTCGGGTGCGAGCTCGCCCAGGCGTGGGCGACGCTGGGCTCAAGCGTCACCCAGGTCGAAGCCGAGTCGGTGTTGATCCCGGGGTCTGAGCCGTTCGCGTCGACGCTCCTGCACGAGGCGTCCACCGAGCTCGGGATCGAGATCCGCACCGGCACCCACGCCAAACGGGCCGCCAAGGACCGACACGGCTTCACGCTGACCCTGCAGACGGGCGACGAGCTGCGCTCCGATGAGCTGCTGGTGGCTGTCGGCCGCACGCCTCACACCGACGACCTCGGCCTGGAGACGATCGACCTGAAGACCGGGATCGTCACGGTCGACGACCGGATGCGCGTTCCATCACACGCGGACTGGTTGTACGCGGTCGGCGATGTCAACGGCCGCGCGCTGGTCACGCATGCCGGCAAGTATCAGGCGCTGGTCGCCTGCGCGACGATCATGAATCGTCCAGCGCGTGCCGTCTGGGATGGGCCGCTGTCGCCGCGCGTCGTGTTCACCGACCCGCAGATCGCGGCCGTCGGGCTGACGCTTGAGCAGGCGCTGGCCGACGGCGTCGCGGCCCGCGCGGTCGATGCCGACCCGGGTCGCACCGCTGGGGCGAGCTTCGTCGGCAAGGGCGGTCGCACCGGCGCGCGGATCGTCGTCGACGACGAGCGCGAGGTGCTCATCGGCGCCACCTTCGTCGGCCCCGAGATCGCCGAGAGCCTGCACGCGGCGACGGTGGCGATGGTCGGCGAGGTGCCGCTGCGCACGCTGGCGCATGCGATCCCGGCGTTCCCGACCCGCAGCGAGGTGTGGCTGCGCCTGCTGGAGCACTGGGTCCCCTGAGCCGCGCGCGCCACGAGCGACCGCGCGCGCCAGCCGCGCGCTCACGCCGGCAGCTCGAGCGTGAACGTCGTCTCCCCCGGCTCTGAGTCGACCAGCAGCCGGCCCGACATCCGGCTCGCCAGCTCCGACGCGATCGCCAGCCCGAGCCCCGACCCCTGGGCGTCGTCGGCGGTGTAGAACGGCTCGAAGATCCTCGGCAGCGAACGCTCGTCGATCCCCTCGCCGTCGTCGCGCACCGCGACCCGCACGTGCCCGTTCGAGCGCCCGGCGGTGACGAGGATCTGGGTGCCGTCGGGCGTGTGCGTGAGTGCGTTGTCGATCAGGATCCGCATGATCTGGGCCAGGCGGACCGGGTCACAGTGGGTGTGCAGCGCCTCGCGACCGCCCGGCAACCGCACCTCCAGGCGCGCGTCGCGCTGCGCCAGCGTCGGCTCGAACTCGCCTGAGACCGAGCGCGTCAGCTCGCCGAGGTCGACCTGCTCGGGCCGCAGCTCCAGCGAGCCCGCCTCCAGGCGGCTGAGATCGAGCAGGTCGACCGACAGCTTGGCCAGGCGGGCGACCTGGTCACGGACCTGGTCCAAAAAGCGCCGCCGGGTATCGGGATCGAGCTCCTCGTCCTCCAGCAGCTCGACGAACCCGCTGAGCGAGAACAGCGGCGTGCGCAGCTCATGCGAGGCGGTCGCGATGAACTTCTTGCGCGCCAGGTCTAGCTGGCGCAGCTGGCGCTGCATGTCGTTGAACGCCGCGGCCAGCTGCCCGAGCTCATCGGCCGAGTCGACCGGGATCGCGCCCGGGAAGCGGCCCGCGGCCATCTGCTTGGCCGCGACCTCCAGTCGGCGCACGCGCTGCGCGATCGCGCGGGCGATCAGCCACCCGGCGATCAGGGCCAGCGCCAGCGAGCCGGCGCCCGCCTCGAGGATCTCGTCGCGCACGGTCGAGACCGTGTGCAGGATGCTGTCGATCTTGGTCGTGTACAGCACGACCGCGGCGACGCGCCCACCAACGCGGACCGGCTTGGCGGCCTGAGCGACGGTGGTGCCGTTCTCGATCGCGGTGCCGGCGCTCAGCCGCCCGGTCCGCGCCGCTCGCCAGGCGAGTCGCAGCACGACCGGCGCGGTCGAGTCCGCGCCGCCTGAATCCATCTGGCGGGAAAGCTGCATCGACCCGAGGACCTCGTTGACCTCGACCAGCGTCACCCGGTAGCCGGTCGCCTCGGAGGTCTCGGTCACGAGCGCGCGGACGTGTGTCTGCGGGTCCGAGCTGCCGACCGTCCTGGCCAGCGGCGCCGAGCGCTGACGGGCCGTCTGACGCAGGCTCGAGAGCTCCGAGCCGACCAGCCGGCTCTTCAGCCCGGGGGCGACGAACACGTACAGAGCCGCGATCGCGAGCAGCGTGATCGAGAAGAACACCAGCGCCAGGCGGGTGCTGAGCGACAGCCTCAACAGGCGCGGGCGCATGAACCGATGGTGGCGGACGCGGCGCCGAGCGGCGGCGGTCAAGTGACGAGCCCTTACGGTTCGGTGTCTCGGAACCGGTAGCCGACGCCGCGGACCGTGAACACGTACTCGGGGTCCTTGGCGTCGATCTCGACCTTTTCGCGCAGATGGCGGACGTGGACGTCGATCGTGCGCTCGTCGCGGTAGGCCGAGTCGCCCCAGATCCGCGCCAGCAGCATGTCGCGGGTGAACACCCGCCCGGGCGAGCGCGCCAGCGCGGACAGCAACTCGAACTCGACGTAGGTCAGCTCGACGTCGTCGCCGCGGACGCGCACCATCCGCTTGGGGAAGTCGATCCGCATCTCGCCGAGCGCCAGCGGCGCCTCGTCGGCTCCGGTCAGCGCCGCGCGGGTCATCTCGGCCCGCCGCAGCGTCGCCTTGACCCGGCTGGAGAACTCCCGCATCGAGAACGGCTTGGTGATGTAGTCGTCGGCACCGAGCTCGAGCCCGACGACCTTGTCGATCTCCTCGGACTTGGCGGTCAGCATGATGATCGGCACCGCGCTGCGGGTCCGCAGCTGACGGCAGACCTCCAGGCCGTCGATCCGCGGCAGCATCAGGTCGAGCACGACGAGGTCGAACGACTGCTCCTCGAAGCGCTGGAGCGCCTCGCGGCCGTCGGTGGCCTGCACGACGTCGTAGCCCTCCTTGCGCAGCGGATAGGAGAGCAACGTCTGGAGCGATTGCTCGTCGTCGACGAGCAGGATGCGTGCTGGGTGATCGGCCACGGTCGTCTGCTTGCAATCGTCAGGGTAGGGGACCGCTGCGGATAATCTCTGGCCCGATGCTCGACCCGCGCATCTATCGCGCCGGCTTGGTCGTGGCCGCGCTGGGGCTGATCGTCCTGGCGTTCTCGTTGGCCAACCAGCCGGCTGGATCGCGCGCGACGCTGGCGCCCGGCGCGTTCGACGGCCAGACCGCGTACGCGTCGATGAAGAGCCTGTACGCGCAACACCCGTCACGTCCACCCGGCTCCTCCGCGGACGACCGGCTCGGCCACGAGGTCGCGCAGACGCTCGGCTCCTCGCAGGACGACTTCTCGGTCACGCGCGAGCGATTCAGCGGCCGCACCGTCGATGGCACGCGGACGCTGACCGATGTCGTCGCCACGCGGCCCGGCACCGAGGCCGGCTCGATCGTGATCGTCGCCTCCCGTGACGGCGCGGCCTCGCAGGGGGTGGCCGGGCTGTCGGGGACCGCCACCTTGCTGCAGCTGGGCGCCGTCCTCTCCGGCGAGACGCTGCAGCGGACGGTCGTGCTGGCGTCGGTCTCCGGCAGCGAGGGCACCGCCGGCATCCAACATCTCGTCTCGACCCTGCCCGGTCCGATCGACGCGGTCCTCGTGCTGGGCGACCTGGCGACGGCCGGCCACACCCAGCCGATCGTGATTCCGTGGTCTGAGAGCGACCGGTTGGCACCGCCGGCGCTCGTCAACACGGTCGCTGAGGCGCTGTCGGGCCAGCACGCGGCCCACGCGACGACGCCCGGCACGCTCCCTCAGCTGGCCCACCTGGCCTTCCCGTTGACGATCTCCGGCCAGGGGCCGTTCGCCCGGGCGGGCGTCCCGGCGGTGACGCTGTCTGAGTCGGGCGAGCGCGGGCCGTCGGCCGCCGCCCGGATCGTGCGTGAGCCGGCGTTTGCCAGTACCGGCCGCGCGGTGCTCGAGTCGATCTCGGCGCTTGACTCGGCACCCACCGTCGCGGCGCCCAGCTCGTTCGTCCTGTTCGACGGCAAGGTCATCCCGGGCTGGGCGATCTCGCTGTTCGTGCTGACGCTGATCGTGCCGGTGCTGCTGACGACCGTCGACGCGTGTGCGCGCGCGGCCCGGCGCGGATATCCGTTGCTGCGGTCGCTGATCGCGGTGCTGGGGACCGCGCTGCCGTTCGTCGCCGCGGTGCTGGTGGTGCTGATCGGGAGGCTCGTCGGGCTGATCTCGGTGGCGCCGCCCGGCCCGTCGCCGGCCGGCGCGGTTGCCCTGAATGCCGACGGAATCGCGGTGCTGGTCGCGGCCGGGATCGTCGCGCTGGCGATGATCCCGCTCGTCCGCGGGCCGTTCCGGGCGGTCGATCGGCTGCCGGTCGCCAAGGAGAGCCGTGACTCACGGGCCCGTCCGGTCGATCGTCGCGGCGACGGGACCGCGGCGATGATGCTCGCGGTCCTGTGCGTCGTGACGCTCGTGATCTGGCTGCAGAACCCGTACGCGGCCGCGCTGCTGGTGCCGGCGCTGCACCTCTGGCTGTGGGCGATCGACTCCGATCTGGAGTTGCCGCTGCCGGCGCGTCTGCTGATGGTGGCGGCCGGTGCGATTCCGGTCGGATTGCTGGTCGCCTACTACGGCCACGAGCTCGGCTTCACGCCGATCGGGCTGATCTGGGAGGCGGCGCTGCTGGTCGCCGGCCACGCGGTCAGCGTGGTCGGGCTGCTGCTGTGGAGCTTCGTGCTCGGATGCATGGTCACGGCGGCGACGGTCGTGGTGATGGCGGCGCGGCGGCCGGTGCCGGTCGCCGCCAAGCCGGTCGGACAGGTCCGCGGGCCGGCCGGCTACGCGCTGCACGAGCCCGGGTCGGCGATCCGTCGCTGAGCTTTTTTGGGGGGCGGCTGACGCCGCCGTGTTTTTCGCCTAGCGGCGGGCCGGCGCTCAGCGTAGGGGGGCCCGCGCCCCTCGACCTGCCACCATCACGGCAGTGATGCGACGGATCGTCCGTGACCTCTCGTCGGTCCTGATCCTGACCGGCCTGCTGCTGTTGATCGACGGTGGCGTCACGCTGCTCTGGCAGGAGCCGGTGACGGCCGCGATCGGGCTGATCAAGCGTTCGGACGTCTCGCACCGCTACCTGAGCTACCGGACCGCGCCGTTGACGGCCCCGCAGGCCAAGGCGGTCGGTCAGATCCACTCGTCCAAGCAGCGGATCTCGTATCTGGCGCGGGCCGACCTGGCGCGGATCAAAACCGGCGACGCGATCGGCCAAATCGAGATCCCGAAGATCGGCCACACCTACAACGTCGTCCAGGGCGACCAGACGGCGCAGTTGCAGGAGGGCCCCGGCCACTACCCGTCTACGGCGCTCCCGGGGATGGGTCAGACGGTCGGGATCGCCGGGCATCGGACCACCTACCTGGCACCGTTCCGCTTCATCGACGAGCTCCATCGCGGCGACCCGATCTACGTCACGATGCCGTACGGAAAGTTCACCTACGTGGTGCAGAAGCAACAGATCGTGGCCCCGACCGACGTCGCGGTGGTCGACAACGTCGGCTATGACCGACTCGTGCTGTCGGCCTGCAACCCGATCTACTCGGCGTCGCAGCGGATCATCATCTTCGCCCGGTTGAAGGCGGTCACGCCGCTGGGGCCGGCGCGCCGCGCCGGGTAGCGGGCGCACGCTGGATACCCGTCCAGTCCGGGCCGCCGGGCTGGCCGCGGAGATGGGCGCTGCCGACAACATCTGCAGGGATCGAGACGACGACGAGGAGGGATCCCGCGACGTGCGGTTCGATGAGCTCAGGCAACGAGTCGGCGCAGGCGAGTACGAGATCGATACGTGGGCGGTGGCGGATGCGCTGCTGCGCCACCGCGCGGTCACGGACCTCGGCGCCGGGTGGAACGACGCACCGCTCACGGACCCGCTGGGCGCTCAGCCGTGGCCGTGCTCGAATCCGCGCAGGCCGGCGGCGTCGCCGTCGGTGAACGACAGCCCCACGTGACCGTCGCGCACCAGCCCGATCCAGGAGATCGGCCCGAGCCGGGCGGCCAGCTCCGGGTCGGCGGCGAGCAGCGCCGGGGCCGACGCCGGCAGGCAGGCGCAGAGCTCGTAGTCCTCGCCGGCGGTCGCGGCGAACGCGGTCGGGTCGGCGCCGAGGGCGGCCGCGACCGCGTCGACCCCCTCGTCACGCGGCAGTTCGGCGAGCGTCAGCTGGAGCCCGACGCCGCTGGCGCCGGCGAGATGGCGGGCGTCGGCGGCGATCCCATCCGAGACGTCGATCATCGCCGTCGCGCCGAGCTCGCGCAGCGCGCGGGCGGCGCCGAAGCGCGGTTCGGGGCGGGCGAAGCGGCGGTGCAGCTCGGCCCGTGTCCGCGCCTGGAGCGCGACCCCCGTCGCCGGGTCGTCCAGTAGCGCCAGCCCGGCGCCCGCGCCGCCGAGCGCTCCGGTGACTGCGACCAGGTCACCCGGCCGGGCTCCGTCGCGCCCGACCAGCGTGCCGGGATCCTCGGCCCACCCCACGACGGTCACCGTCACGGTCAGCGTCTCAGAGCTCGAGACGTCGCCGCCCGCGATCGTCGCGCCGTGGCGGCCGCAGACAGCGTGGGCGCCCCGGGTGAGCTCGAGCGCGTTCGCGTGGTCCAGCGTGTCGGGCAGGCACAGCGCGATGTACGCCTCGCCCGGATCGCACGCCATCGCCGCCAGGTCCGACAGGGCCGACGCCATCGCCCGGTGCCCGATCTCTGACGGGGTCAGCTGCCCGAAACGGAAGTGGACCCCGTCGACGAGCGTGTCGATCGAGGTGACCGCGTAGCCACGCGCACGCACGACCGCGGCGTCGTCGCCGGGGCCGCGGACGATCTGCCCGGCGTCCGCGCCGGCGCCCAGCACCGAGCCGATCGCCGCGATCAGCTCACGCTCGCGCACCGATTGGGGACCGTTCAGCGGTGGCGGTAGACGATCCGCGCGCGGTCGAGGTCGTACGGCGACAGCTCGACGCGTACCCGGTCGCCCGGGAGGATCCGGATCCGGAACCGTCTCATCTTGCCGGCCACGTGACCGAGCACGACGCGGTCCATGTTGTCGAGCTTGACGCGGAACATCGCGTTGGGCAGCGCCTCGACGACCTCGCCCTCGAGCTCGACCTTTTCTTCCTTTGGCATCAGACCGCGAGGCTACCAGGGTGGCTCAGGGCCAGCCCGGGCCGGGCGGCCGGCCCAGGCCGGGCGATCAGCCCGTCCCGGCGCCGGTCAGCCCGGCGCCGCCACCCGCGCCGCCGTGCTGGTTGCCGCCACCGCCGCCACCGCCGGTGGTGTTGGTCGGCGCGGCCGGGGTCGTCTGCGGCGTGGTCGTGCCCGGCGTCGGCGTCGTGGCGCCCGTGGTCGGCGCGGTCGGCGCGCCGCTCGAGCGGGTCGCCGGGCCGCTGGAGGAGTGCGGGCCGGTGAACGCGGTGCCCTTGAACGGGACCGACGGCGCCGTCCAGTCGCCGCAGTAGCCGTCGGACGCCGACTGCATGTAGTCCTTCCAGATCGGGCCCGCGTAGTGGCCGCCGAAGCCGTCGGCGATCGGGTAGTTGCCCGGCGGGTAGCCGACCCAGACGCCCGTCGAGATCTGCGGCGTGTAGCCGACGAACCAGGCGTTGGCCAGGTTCTCGGCGGTCCCGGTCTTGCCCGCCGCCGGGCAGCCCCAGGAGAGGCCCGCGCCGGTCGCGCCCGGCTGGGTCAGCACCTGCTTGAGCACCTGGTCGGCCTCATAGGTCTGGTTGTACGGGAACACGCGGGTGCCCTTGGAGTTGCCGAAGTAGCGGACGTGCCCGTCGGGCCACACGATCTTGTCGATGATCGTCGGCTTGTGGTGGACGCCGCCGTCGGCGATGGTCGCGTAGGCGTCGGCCATCTGCAACGGCGTCGTGCCGTCGGTGAGCGCTCCGAGCACCTCCGAGGGGTTCAGGCCCAGCGGCGAGGTGATCCCCATCGCCCGCGCGATCTGGTTCATCTTCTGGACGCCGAGGTCGACGACCAGCTGCGCGAACACCGTGTTGTCCGACAGCCACGTGGCCTTGGTGATGTTGATCGTGCCGTTGTACTGGTAGTTGTCGGTGTGGACCGACCAGGTGGGGGCCAGCGACGTCCAGCCCGCGGCCAGCGGCTTCGACGTGTAGTAGGTGTCGTTGGGGTTGGCGTCGTAGTCGTGGATCAGGGTCATGATCGCGAACACCTTGAACGCTGAGCCGGTCTGGCGGGACGCCTGGTAGGCGTAGTTCTCCTGGTCCTGTGAGAAGTTCTGGTCCGATGTCGCCAGTGCCAGGATGCGGCCAGTGCTCGCCTGCACCGACGCCAGCCCCGCCGACGCCGGGGTGCTGCCGGCCTCGGCCAGCAGCGACGCGTTGTCGTTGATCGCCGCCAGCGCTTGCGCCTGCTTCTGGAGATCGAGCGTCGAATAGATCTTCAGCCCGTTATGCAGCGCCGGGCAGTTCAACGGGTTCTTCAGATGCGGACAGAGGTCGTACCCGGCCTGTGCCTCGATGAACTTGAACACGTACGGGTTGGTCTGCGTCGAGTACTGGTGGTCGGCCTTGACCGACAGCGGCCGGCGGCCGAGCTTGTCGGCCTCGCGCTGGGTGATGTCGTCGGCGGTCACCATCGCCTGCAGCACCTGGTTGCGACGCGCCCGGGCAACCGCCGGATGCAGGAACGGGTTGTACTCGGTCGGTGCCTGCGGCAGTCCGGCCAGCATCGCCACCTGATCCAGACGCAGCTTCGAGACCGGCTTGTCGAAGAACATCTGCGCGGCGGCGCCGATCCCGTAGGCGGTCTCGCCGCCGACGGTCCCGTACGGGACCACGTTCAGGTACTTGGTCAGGATCCACGTCTTGGAGTGCTTCTGCTCGAGCTGCAGCGCGAGCTTGGCCTGCTCGATCTTGTACTTGAGGTTGCGCGCCTTGCGGTCCTTGTCGATGCTCTTGGGCAGGTAGGCGTTGTCGACCACCTGCTCGGTCAGGGTCGACGCCCCCTGCAGCGCCGTCGAGCCGTGGGCGACGTCCTTGAGCGCCGCGCGGACGATGCCCTCGTAGTCCAGGGCGCCGTGATGGTAGAAGCGGCGGTCCTCGATCGCGATCGTCGCCCGTCTGACGGTCAGCGGCAGCTGCGCGTACGTCAGCTTGACGCTGACATCGGGCGAGTAGATGTAGCCCATCGAGCTGCCGTCGGAGGCGAATACCTGCGACGGCGCGCCGGGCGTGATCGTCGGATGATTGGAGAGGTTCGGGGCCGAGTGCGCGACGTCGAGCACCCAGCCGGCGGCCGCGGCCGCGCCGACCGCGACCGCGCACACGATCAGCACGACGGTCATGCCGATCACCCGCCGCAGGGGGAACCCGCGGCTCTTGCGTCGGCGGCGATGTCGTTCGCGGCGGCTCATGGATCAGGTCAGATGGTGAGCGTCGGTTCCCGACGCCAGGCGGCCCCCCGCGCGCCGGTCGACGGCCGAGTGTAACCGGGGCAGGATTTCGGCTCGCCGGTCCGGGCTCCTGCCCTCGCACGGCGTCCTGCAGCGCGGGCGCCTGAGGTGATATGACCGCTCAGATCGTCAGTCGCCGCGGTGTCACCGACCGAACCGCCCGCCGTCATCCGCGGGCGCTGCTGATCGACGCGATGGGGACGCTGGTGACGTTGGATGCCCCCGTGCCGCGGCTGCGCGCGCAGCTGCGTGCCCGCTTCGGCGCCGCGATCTCCGAGCCGCAGGCGGCGGCCGCATTGCGCGCCGAGATCGCGTTCTACCGTGTGCACATGGGCGAGGGCCGTGACCCGGAGTCGCTGCTGGATCTTCGGCTGCGGTGCGCCGCGGTGCTGCGCGACGCCCTGCCGGCGGGTGCCGGCCCGGCCGCGATCGGACTGCCCGAACTGCTCGATGCGCTGCTGGCCTCGCTGCGGTTCACCGCGTTGCCCGACGCCCGCGCCGCCCTGCTCGCCGTCCGCGCCCGCGGGGCGCGGGTCGTCGCGGTCTCCAACTGGGACGTGTCCGTGCTCGATGTGCTCGAGCGAACCGGGCTGGCACCGCTGCTGGACGGCGCGGTCTGCTCGGCGGTGATCGGCGTCGCCAAGCCGGACCCGGCGATGTTCGCGCACGCGCTGTCGCTGGCCGGGGCCCGGGCCGCGGACGCGCTGCACGTCGGCGACTCGCCGTCCGAGGACGTCGCGGGGGCGCTCGCGGCCGGGATCGAGCCCGTGCTGATCGACCGCGCGGGCGACGGCGAGCGCGTCGCCGGTGTGCGCACGATTCGCGGCCTGGACGAGCTGGCGTGGCCACCGGTGCCGGGGTGTGCGGACGGGCCGTAACCTCACACCGCGTATGTCCACAACCGGGCCAGACGACCGCGTCGACATCCCCAGCTGGGGCTGGTGGGCGGCCCCGGCGGCGGTCGTGTTCGGCGTGATCCTCGGCTCGGTCGGCACGATCGTGGTCGAGGCGGTCGGCGCCGGCAACGGCGGCACCATCAGTCATCCGACGGCGGTCGTCTCGATCTTCGGCGACATCGTCTTCGACCTCTGCTTCGTGTTGGCGGCGCTGGTGATGGTGACCGCCGGCGGCGTCGGCGGGCGGCTGCCCCGGCCCTCGGAGTTCGGCTTCCGGCGGGTGCGTCCGGCCAACGCGGTCGCCACGTTCGTGATCGCGGCGATCATCTACTACGTCGTCACCGACATCTACGCGGTCGTGTTCAGCCTGCATGGCAAGGACAAGCTCCCGTCCGAGCTGAGCAACACCCACAACCATGCCGCGATCGCGATGACCGCGGTGTTCGTCTGCGCGGTCGCCCCGATCTGCGAGGAGTTCTTCTTCCGGGGCTTTCTGTTCGGCACGCTGCGCAAGCTGCGGGTGACCGTCGCCGGCCGGGATCTGGGCGTCTGGATCGCGGCGGTGATCACCGGGATCCTGTTCGGGCTCGTGCACACCGGCTCGGCCTCGTCGCAGTTTTTGATCCCGCTCGGCTTCCTCGGGTTCATGCTCTGCATGGTGCGGTGGCGGACCGGATCGCTGTACCCGGGAATGGCGATGCACTCGGCCAACAACGCGCTCGCGCTCGGCTACGAGGACCTGCACTGGACCGCGCCGGAGATCATCGCGCTGATGCTCGGCTCGTGGGCGGTGATCGCGCTCGTCGTCGGGCCGATCGGTGCGCGCGTGCCACCGCTGGTCCGTGGCGGCGCCCCCGCGCCGTAACGAACCCGGGGCCGGGCGATGACGCAGCACACGGATTCCGGCGTCTTACTGATTTACTGCTGCGCCATGCGCCGCTCTCTCATCTCATCATTCGCGGCAGTTGCCGCCACGGGGTCGCTGGGGCTGTTCGCCGCTTCGGCGGTCGCCGACGGGTCGTCCGCTGCCTCGGCGCCGAGGCCGGCCCCCGCCTCGGCAGCGACCACTACGCAGCCCGTGCCCGCGTCCGGCAGCACCTCGGCAACGGTGACCACCGCGCCGACGACCACGACGCCGAAGCGCAAGCCGAAGCCCACGGCGACGCCCGCCGTCGCCGCCAAGCTCACCCTGAGCTCGCCGGACGCGTTCGTGATCAAAAAGGACAGCGCGGTGCTGGCCGGGCGCTTCGTCCAGATCACCGGATCGGTCAGCCACTACGTCCCCGGGCAGGTCGTCAAGATCAAGGCGTCACTGAACAAGAAGGTGTTCCACACCGGCAAGCTCGCGCTCAAGCCCGGCAAGCCCGGCACCGGCACGTTCACCGTGACCGTCAAGGCGAAGGCCGGTGGGATCCTGCGCGTGCAGGCGACGCACAAGGCGACGGCACAGCTCAAGGGCTTCTCTCGGGTGATCGCGATCAGCTCGATGACTACGAACGTGCAGTACGGGTCGACCGGCCTGTTCGTCGATCTCGTCCAGGAGAAGCTCGCGGCGCTGCACATCTACATCCCGCAGACCGGCGTCTGGGACAGCGGCACCCAGTGGGCGATCAACGCGTACCACCGGCTGCTGAACCGTGGCTACTCAACCGCGCTGGACGCCACGACGCTCAACGACCTGCTCGCCGGCAAGGGCAGCTTCACGGTGCGCTATCCCAAGCAGGGCCGCCACGTCGAGGGCGACCTCGGCAAGCAGTTGGCGGCGCTGATCGACGGCTCCAAGGTCTACTG
>Ga0302326_10015750_pt1 | contig 15879 bp, 15 predicted proteins | sample Palsa_T0_3_FD_202264 | JGI IMG/M metagenome (GOLD analysis project Ga0302326, IMG submission 202264) | Peat permafrost microbial communities from Stordalen Mire near Abisko, Sweden - Palsa_T0_3 | ecosystem: Environmental > Terrestrial > Soil > Palsa > Peat permafrost | place: Sweden: Abisko... | reverse complement strand
TCGATAGCCAGCCTGAATCGAAGTGCAATTCCGGAATGGCGAGATGTTTCAGAACCGTCGTCCACGGCGGATGAACGACGAACGCGGTGATGATGTAAGCGAAAAGTGTCAGCGTCAACCATTTGAATACGCGCGCAATTTGTTTGTAGTCGAAGCGGATCTGGGCCGCGATGAGCGCGATGCCGAAGATCACGGTCCACACGAGTGGCGGTACCGGCGAAAGAAGGTGTGCTGCGGCGCCCATTCCGCCGATGTCGGCACCGATGTTGAACGTGTTCGCGACAACCACGACCGTGGCCAGTATATAGACAAGCGGCCTCGGAAGCCGCTTGCGCATGAGCGAGGCCAGGCCCTCGCCCGTGACCATTGCGATGCGCGCGCACATGCCTTGGATGACCGCCATCATCGGCGTCGAGATCAGCATCAGCCATAGCATCGAATAGCCGGTGGTGGCGCCGGCCACAGAATACGTCGAGATTCCGGATGGGTCATCGTCGGCCGCACCGGTGATCAAGCCAGGCCCGAGCTTTCGGAGAAAGCTCAGGACGCTATTGGCGATTAGGGGTGAGCCTTCGCTTCGAGGCGTTTCGCGAGGCGCGCGACATCGACGACCATGCGTTCGTGTGTACCCTCGCCGATCGCTTCTGTCTCATCCGTTGCGCGAACGCTGAATTCAATACGGCGTCCGTCGACGTGCGTGACCTCGGCTTCACCGGTAACGTGCATGCCGACCGGCGTCGCGGCAAGATGCTTAATGTCGACGCGCGTACCAACGGCGCTTTCACCGGGCTCGAGATAGGCTTTGATCGCGTTGAGCGCGGCGTTTTCCATCACCATGATCATGACCGGCGTCGAGAACACCGGCGGCAGCGTCGCGTCTTTGAAGCGGCTGGCGAGATGATCGGGCTTGACCTCGAGCGTGAACGTGCCTTTCGCGCCGAGCGGAACCGGCTTCAGACCTTGAGCTCGACTTTTTCCAGCGCCTTCTTGGTCGACACGACGTGGTGATCGAGCCGTAGCTCTTCGGGCGAGAACCCGAACGCGAGTCCGAGCAATTGCGGCAGATGGAAGATCGGCGTTTCGAGGGGCCTCGATATTGCGAGCGCGGCGTCCGGCTGTTGCCCATCTAAGTTTAGGTGGCAAAGCGGGCATGGCGTAACCATCGCGTCTGCGCCCTTTTCTTTGGCTTCGAGAATATGGTTGCCGCCCATCGCAAGCGATTTGTCGCGGTTGAACGTCAGCATCGGGAAGCCGCAGCATTTTCCGGAACCGGTGTAGTCGACGCGCTCTGCGCCGAGCAGTTCAATTAGCTGCTCGAGATATGTCTTGCGTTCGGGACGCTCTTTGAGACCGAGTGAATCGCTCGGACGCAGAATGTAGCATCCGTAGAACGGCGCAATCTTGAGTCCGGTGAGCGGGCGTTTAATCACCGACTTAAGCTTCTCGACGCCGATGTCTTCAAAGAGCAGCCACAAGAGATGCTTGACCGTGGTGCCGCCTTTGTAGGTGTAACCTTGGTCTTGGATCGTCTGGTTTGCCTTTTCGAGCCGCTCGGGTTTCTTTTCGAACGTGTGATTGACGCTGGAGAGTACGCCTTGGCACGTGCTGCAAATCGTCATCAGCGTGCCGCCCATGCTTTCGGCCATCGCGAGCGTCAAGGCGTTGAGCGAATCACCGAGCTCGGGATTTTGTTCGCTGAGCACGCCCGCACCGGTGCATGGCGCTTCGGTGAGCTCTTGCAGCTCAAGGCCCAACGTTCCGGCGATTTTCGTCGCCGAAATGTAGAGCTCCGGGCACGCGCCCTTTGAGACGCAGCCGGGATGAAACGCGACTTTCACTTGAACCTTCCTCCAACGCGATCGAAGATCGCTTTAATGCGTTTGACGCCAGGGATCGTTTTGTGGATGATCGGCGGCAGCTTCCCGGCGCGGATCATGTTGAACGCGCTCGGCAACGTTTGCAGTTGCCCGAGAATGTTGAAGAAGCCGACGGACTTGGGCAGCAGCGTCAGCTCGTTGAGCCGGCCGCTGTGCTTGACCGAGTTGGCGAACGCGTCGGCATGACGCGTTCCGGCATTGCGTGTGTATCCGGCGTCAACCGCCATCCGGCGCAGCTTGAGGATTTGTTCGAGCGGCTCGACGCCCTTGGGGCATTGCTGCACGCATTCAAAGCAGTGCGTGCAATCCCAAATGCCGCCGTGCTGGCTGTACTCGCCAAGACGCTCGTGCGTCTCTGCGTCGCGGGGATCAGCCGCGTAGCGATACGCTTTCGCAAGCGCATGCGGTCCCATGAAATCCGGGTTGACGGCAAACGATTCGCAGTCCATCAAGCAGCAGCCGCAGCTGATGCACGTGACTTCCTGGATGAGCTCTTCCATCGACTCGTTGGAGACGACGTACTCTTGCATCGGTGGCGGAAGCGGTTTGTTCTCGAGCCACGGCGTCACGCGCCGGTGATTGTCCCAGAACGGCTTCATGTCCCAAACGAGATCGCGGATCACCGGCATCGAGGGCGGTGACTCGACTCGCGTCTTGCCGTCTTTGGTGAACTCTTGCAGTTTGCTCTTGCAGGCAAGATTTGCGTGTCCGTTCACCCACATTGCGCACGAACCGCAGATCGCGCTCCGGCACGCGCACCGGACCGCAACCGACTCGTCTTGATATTCGCGAATCGCGATCAGCGCATCCAGGACGACGGCATGCTCGGGAAGATCGACTTCGTACGTTTGATAGCGTCGCGGCGGAGACGATGACCACGGTGCGGGATAGGGCTCGCCTTGCACGGCATTGTCCGCGTACGTCCCTTCGGGGTTGTAGCGTCCGACCTCGATCGTGAACTTCATCAGTACGTGCGAGCCTCCGGCTTCCATTTGGTGATCGTGACGGGCAAGTACGAAATCTCGGGTGGTTTATCGCCACGATAGTGAACGAGAATGTGCTTGAGCCATTCAGCGTCGTTGCGCGTAGGATAGTCGGTGCGCGATTGCGCGCCACGACTCTCTTTGCGCAAGATCGCGCTGCGAATGATCGTCTCTGCGATATCGATCATGTACCCAAGCTCGAGTGCGAACGTCAAAGCTTGATTGTACACGCGGCCCTTGTCGCCGACCGCAACGGCTGCGTAACGTTTCTTGATGTCTTGCTGTTGCTTGAGAGCTTCTTCAAGGCCGGCTTCGTCACGATAAACACCGACGTATTTGTCCATCATCACCGCCAGCTCGAGCCGCAATCGTGCATGTGTCTCACCGGTGTACGGCCGCGCGAGCAAATCGGCAATGCGATTTTGCTCGGAGCGGAGCAGCTTTTCGCCGCCATTCGAATCCGGCACGGTCTTGACGTACGCCGCAGCGTGTTTGCCTGAACGGCGTCCGAAGACGATCGTGTCGAGCAGCGAGTTCGCGCCGAGCCGGTTGCCGCCGTGAACGCTAACGCACGCGACTTCACCCGCCGCATAAAGGCCGGGGACCGGCGTTTGTCCGTCGGAGTCGGTCTTCACGCCGCCCATCTGATAGTGCATGCCGGGGCGAACCGGGATCGGGTCCTTGAGCATGTCGAGGCCCAAATAGTCGAGCGCCATCTCGTGAACTTGCGGCAACTTTTTAAGCACGATCGCGGGGCCGAGATGGCGGAGGTCGAGCAGCACGTTGCCATCGATGCCGCGGCCCGCCGCAATCTCCGTCGCTTCAGAGCGCGAGACGACATCGCGCGATGCAAGCTCCTTCATCTTTGGCGCATACGTCATCATGAAGCGTTCGCCGAGCGAGTTCAGCAGATACGCGCCTTCGCCGCGTGCCGCTTCAGTCATGAGGAAACCGCTGCCGGCAAGCGTGGTCGGATGGTATTGCACCATCTCCATATCCATCAGAGGGGCGCCCGCGTGATACGCGAGCCCGTAACCGTCGCCGGTGCAGATCAACGCGTTCGTGCTCGGCTCGTAAACCCGGCCGACGCCGCCTGCGCCGTTGATCACTGCCTTGGCGCGCACGAGGTGCAGCTCGCCCGTGATCATTTCGAGCGCGACGACTCCGCGGCAGCGCCCGTCTTCCATATAGAGCGACGTCGCGAACCATTCTTCGTAGACTTTGACGCCGGCTTTGAGGATCTGGTCGTAGAGCGTCACCAGCAGCGCTTGGCCGGTGATGTCGCCGACGAAGTACGTGCGTGCTTGCGAGGCGCCGCCGAACGCACGCGTGCCGAGCTTGCCTTCCGCGTTGCGATAGAAGATGACGCCCATGTGCTCGAATTCCATGACGTCGGCGGGCGCCTCGCGGCACATGATCTCGACGGCGTCCTGGTCGGCTAGATAGTCGCTGCCTTTGATCGTGTCAAAGGCGTGTGATTCCCACGTATCGGTCTCGCCGATTGCGGCGTTGATCCCGCCTTGCGCAGCGTTCGAGTGGCTGCGCAACGGGTGGACCTTGGTGACGACGGCAACGCTGGCGCCGCTTCTGGCGGCTTCAAGCGCTGCCCGCATCCCGGCAAGGCCGGCACCCAGGACGACGATGTCGTGATCGGTTATCACGCGGCGGAACCTCCTCGTCTCGAAAACGACGGGATTATATACCCGCGCGGTTGTTCGTTCCTATGACGTATGAATGAGGGCGTTACGGTTTCCCGGTCAACGCCTCCCGCATGCGGTGCTTGGTATACGTCGCTTCGAGCGGCGGAATCACCAGCTTCGCCTTGTCCGGCAGGATTTTCACAACGGTGAACACCGGTCCATCGGCCGCGCGAATTTTCGGCAGCGCCGCGTCGAGCTCGGCTTGCGTGTACACGGTTTCGGCGTTCTGAATCGTGCACGCGCGGGCGACCGCTGCCAGGTCGACGCCGCGACCCGTGTGCGTCGGCTGTGCGCCGGTCTCGAGATAGACCTCGTTATCGAGGACGACGATCGTCAAATTCTTCGGGGCAGCGACGCCGATCGTCGCCAGGATGCCGAGCGACATCAGTAGCTCCCCGTCGCCCGTGATGACGAGCGTGCGTTTTTTCGGCTGCGCGAGCGCGAGCCCAAGTCCAATTGCGGCCGCGCTTCCCATCGCGCCGTTGAGATAGAAGTTCATCGGATGATCGCCGGATGCGGCAAGATCCCAGCACGGGCTGCCGATTCCCGCGATGGCGAGCAAATCGTTACCGCGATTCGCAACGAGCGCGCTCGTGACGTTGCGGCGTTCGAGCGAGATACGGGGTTTGGCGGAAGTTGTCGTCGTCATGCTGCCACGAATTTCTTGGTTCCGATCAGCCGCTGCGTCAAGAGAACCGCAACGGGGACCGAGCTATCAAATGCAAGCCATGTTGCGGCTTCGACCGTCGGCTGTACGTCGCGGTCGAACTCGACTTCGTAAACGATGACGCCCATCGCTTCGAGTACTTCGCGCGTCGCTTGCCCCATCGGGATTTGCCAGGGCATTCCCTCGCCCCATTGTCCACGCATCGAGACGATCATCAGGATCGGAAACTTCCCGTGCTTCATCACCGACAGCGCGTTCATGCAATTACCGACGCCGCTGGATTGAATCAAGAGCGCGCCGCGCGTTCCTCCGAGCCACGAGCCGATCAACATGCCGACGCCTTCCTCTTCGGTCGTCAGCGTTACGGTCTTCATTTCGGGATCAGCTTCGCAACGTTTGATGAGCTTGGCGTGCCCGCCGTCGGGAACGTGCGCGACGTGGCGCACCCCGTTTTCACGGAAGATGTCGTAAATTTGGTCGCGCCAATCGGTCGCGCCGTTTGTCGTCGTTGTCATGCTGCGTACGTTCTTTTCTGCATGTGATTGCGGACCCTCGCCCCCAGCGGCATTCCAGCCAAGTAAGCGATAATGTATCTCGCAGGAGGAACGATCGATGGCTCGTCTGCTTCACAGCTTCATAACAGCTTTGGTGCTGATAGCCCTCCTGATTGCGCCGGCTTACGGGGGTGCGCTGACCGGCAACGTTGTCGTCGCCGCCCATGTGAGTTACGACGGTGGCGGCATTCGGATCTCCGAAAACGACTCTGCTGAAGAAGGGGCTTTGAACGCGCCGGTCTTCGCGGGTGATTTCGTGAGGACGTCGACCGGCGATGCCGAGCTTGAAATCGATGCGGCGACGGCAGTCCGGATGGCACCGCGTGCGCAGATTTATGTTGCAAGTTTAGACGTGGGCAGAACGTCGCTTGAAGTCGACACCGGAACGATCGAGATACGTGTATTCCAGCCGCGGGCCGTTACCGTCGTGACACGCTCATCGACCGTCGAGATCGCGGAGCCCGGATCGTATCGCATCGAGGTATCACCGGGAGTTGCGACGCGCGTAACGGTCAGAGGTGGACGGGCGACTGTCCCGCTTCAGATCGGAGACGCACTCGCAGTTGCTTCAGGAATGTCGCTGCAGGTGAGCGGCACGCGCGCCAATCCCCGCACGGATTTTTCCGTCGTGGCAGACGTCGATGAATTCGATCGGTGGAACGATGCGCGTGACGTTGCTATGAGTGCGGGCGCGAGTGACACACGCGTAAACCCGATCCTCGGCGCAAACGAACTGGAAAACTACGGCCATTGGCTCAGCTACAAAGCCTACGGCATGGTGTGGTCACCCAACGCAAATCCGGGTTGGGCGCCGTACACAGTTGGATCGTGGATGACGTCGCCGGTCTTCGGTCCGGTTTGGCTCAGCAGCGAGCCGTGGGGTTGGGCGCCATATCATTACGGCCGTTGGATTAATGACGACGAGTACGGCTGGCTGTGGATTCCGGAGCAAAGCGTCGTGTCGTGGGAACCCGCACTTGTTGCGTTCATTCCACCCTATGGGGCTCCGGTCGACGCTGCGTTCTGCTGGCGTCCGCTTGCGCCCGGCGACATCTACGAACCGTGGTATAACACGACCGTGACAACGTTCGTGTCGAATAACCACACGAATAAGAACGGATTGCACGTGCAGCCGCCGGTGCACAGTTTCGTGCGCCCCGGCGTATCGTTTCCGTTCAATCCATCGATCCGAGTCCCTGAAGTTCATTTCAGTGGCCGTTCGAGCGGTAGTGGCGCGCGGAGAAGTGGAGGCGGCAGTCGCTCAGGCGGCGGCGGTCATTCCGGCGGTGGTGGCGGCGGCCACTCGGGGGGCGGCCACAAGTAGCCCTTACGCGCCGGACTTCACGAGATTCGGATAGGTGCGCCGCAGTGCGTCGAGTTTCGGCTTGTCGTTGTAGACGATATACGGATAGTTGGGATTCTTCTGCATGAAGTGTTGATGGTACGCTTCCGCGGCATAGAAGGCGTGTAGCGGAACGATTTGCGTCACGATCGGATGCGCGAATGTTTTCGCAGCGGTGAGCTCGTGCACGTAGGCTTCAGCGAGATCGCGTTGTTGCGGCGTCGTGTAGAAGATCGCCGAACGGTACTGCGTGCCTTCGTCCGGGCCTTGATAGTTGAGCTGCGTCGGATCGTGTGCGACCGAGAAATAGACTTTGAGCAGCTCTCCGAACGAGATCGTCGCGGGATCGTATGTGATCTCGACCGATTCGGCGTGGCCAGTCGTGCCAGTACTTACCATCTCGTAGTGCGCCGTCGCCGCTGCGCCGCCGGAATATCCCGAGACGACGTTGCTGACGCCGCGCAGCGATTCGAAGACGCCTTCCATTCCCCAGAAGCACCCGCCGGCCAGGACGATCTTCGCGGTACCGGGTGCTCCCGGCGCTTGCTCCGCAGGCGGATTCGGGAAAGCCGCTGCGCAGAGCGCAACGACGGCTGCGCCGGCGAGCAAGGCATTCCTGAGAAATCGCATGTTCATCGCTCTCATTATTGCAGCGACGGCCGAAAAGGTTCCGTAGGGCGCCTTACATGATCAAAAGGGCGATGAAACGAGCAGCGTTTACGGCCGCGGCGCTCGCGGCCATGTCCGGCGTGAGGTCGGTTGCGCCGGCACAAGACGTCGATCTCAAGTTAGCGCAGATCGAAGGAGCAACCGACGGGCGCTTAGGCGTCGCGGCGTTCGACGCGCACGGCATGCAACGCGTGAGCTATCGTCCCGGCGAACGCTTTCCAATGTGCAGCACCTTCAAGTTGCTTGCCGTTGCCGACATATTGACGCACGTCGACAACGGGACGCTAAGTCTCGATCGCCGCGTTCACTACACGGCAGCCGATCTTCTCGAGTACGCACCTACAGCGAAGCAAAACGTCGCGCGCGGATGGATGACGATTCGAGAGCTTTGCACGGCAGCGATCACACTCAGCGACAATACGTCAGCGAATCTTGTACTCAAGCAGGTTGGCGGGCCGGCCGGCGTCACGCGTTACGCGCGCAGCATCGGCGATCACTATACGCGGCTCGATCGCATTGAGCCGTTCCTCAATAGCGGAATTCCAGGCGATCCGCGCGACACCACGACGCCGGAGTCGACGGGATTCGATTTATACAAGCTGCTCTTGCGCGATGCGTTAAGCGCCAGGTCGCGTGCTATGCTGGCTGACTGGCTTCGCCGCTCGACGACCGGCCTCAATTTATTGCGCGCCGGTTTCCCGTCGTCGTGGCGTGTCGGCGATAAAACGGGTCTTGGCGGTCAGCACACTGCCTCCGGCGACAGCGACACACGCAACGACATCGCAATCGTTTGGCCGCCGGGTCGTCCGCCGTTCATCGCGGCGGTGTATCTCACGGGCGTCAAAATCTCCGCGCAGCAACGCGATGCTGCGCTTGCCGAGGTCGCTCGCGTGATTACTCCGGTTTTTTCATAAGATTCGCGAGGAGTGAGCCATCGATGACGACGAGTGCGGCGACGATGACCGTGAAGAAAAGCATGATGCCCTTGAAGACACCCCATAAAAGTCCCATGCGACCCCTATACCCGCTTCGGGGGCTCTATGGTCGCTGACGTAGATCCAAACGTCCGCTCGATTCTCGAGGGCATCGACGTTCCGTGGGAGATCGTGGCTTGCGATCCCGCGCTCGCCGACACGGCGAATTTCGTCCAGGCCTACGGCTATTCGCTTGAAGATTCCGCGAACACGATCGTCGTCATCGGAAAAGCCGACCCGCCGCGTTACGCCGCGTGCGTTGTGCTCGCCAACACGCGTCTCGACGTCAATCGCGCCGTGAAGCAGAAGATCGGTGCACGCGCGTCGTTTGCCTCGGGCGAAGACGTCGAGCGCATGACCGGCATGACGATCGGCGGAGTGACACCCATTGGAATCACCGACATTCCGATTTGGGTCGATGCGCGCGTGATGACGCGCGAAAAAATCATTTTGGGCGGCGGGAATCGTTCGAGTAAGATTCTCACGCCGCCCAGTATTTTTCTCGCACTCCCGAATGCGGAAGTCGTTGAAGGGCTAGCGAACTAGCTCTTCGTGCAGCCCCCGGTTACGCTGACCTTGCGACCTTTTTTGGTTACGAAGCCGTTGTAGGTGCTGTATTTTGTCGCGCTGATTTTCGTGACCGTACTGTCGGTTTGGCTGAGGATGTCCGGCCCCGGCAAGAATGCCAAGCTATGCCACACCCACTTCGATCCGACCCAACCCTTACTGGTCGAGAGATCGTAATTGCCTTGGCTGTCGGTGTAGGAATCGATCCAGCGGCTGCTGTCGCGATCGTAGGTGATCATGTCGACGGATTTTGACGGATACGGAAACCAAGGAGTTCCCGGCGACGTGCTCTTTTCGATGAGCCAAAAGCCGGTCATATCGGGGGCGTACGTTACCGAGTACTTGCCCACGCTCGGGCGGCGCGAGCTCTTGTACCAGCACGACCACGAGCCCTCGAGGAAACTGACCGGGGCGAGACTCGGCTTCTTTGGGGCCGGTGCCGGGGTCGATTCCATGGATTGGGCGTGCGCTGCCGAGATCGAGAGCGCAAAGAGCGCGGTCGCCGCGAGCGCAAAGATGGAACGCATATGAAAAGCGTCCTTTCCAAGAAGTCAGGGGCTCGCTTACTTGCTGGCCCCAGGACACCCGACCTCTCCGTTATATGGACTCGAACGTGGAACGTCCGACGCGCGTAGCGATCCTGGGGGCCGGCCCCTCGGGGCTATTCCTCGCCGATGCGCTTTTGAAAGCGAACCCGGGTCCGCTTTCGATCGATATTATCGATCGTCTCGCAGCTCCGTACGGGCTCGTGCGCTACGGCGTCGCTCCGGATCATCCGAAGATCAAATCCGTCATCAACACGTTTGCGAAAACGTTTGAAGACGAGCGCGTTCGATTTCTCGGCAACGTTGCGTTCGGCGTCGACCTCATGCTCGAGGACGTCCAGCGTCACTACGACGTCGCGGTGTACACGGTCGGTGCGGCCGTCGATCGCATGCTCGGCATTCCCGGTGAGAATCTGCGCGGCAATTTCTCGTCGACGGAATTCGTCGCATGGTACAGCGGACATCCCGATCAGCACGGGCGCTCGATTGTACTCGATGCGGAAGCGGTGGCCGTCATCGGTGTCGGCAACGTTGCGATCGACGTAACGCGTATCTTGGCAAAGCACGTCGATGAGCTTCGCACCACCGACGTGCCGGAGTACGTCCTTGATGCCTTGGCCGTCAGCCGTATCCGCGATATCTACCTGATCGGCCGGCGCGGGCCCGTCCAAGCCAAATTCACGACTCCTGAGCTGCGCGAGATCGGCGAGATTTCGAACGCCGACGTGATTATCGATCCGAAAGACCTCGAGCTCGACGAGGCCAGTGCGAAAACCGTTGCCGGAAAATCGGCGCTGCAGCGCAATCTCGATATTTTACGCGAGCTTGCCTCGCGCAAGCCCGAAGGACGCTCGCGCCGGATCCATTTCAAGTTTCTCTCTTCGCCCGTTGAAATCAAAGGCACCGACCGCGTTCGAGAGATCGTGTTGGAACGCAATCGTCTGGACGAACGTGAGAACGCGGTCGGTACCGGCGCGAAGGACGATGTTGCAGTCGGGATGGTTTTCCGTGCCGTTGGATATCGCGGGATTCCGCTGCCCGGTTTGCCCTTCGATGCGCGCTCGCACGTCATTCGGAATCAAGCCGGACGCGTGGTCGACGAAAACGATGCCCGCGTGACTGGGCAATATGTTGCGGGTTGGATCAAGCGCGGCCCGACCGGAGTCATTGGAACCAACAAAGCCGATGCGGCCGAGACGGCGCGCGCGATCGTCGAGGATCTTCCGAGCCTGCCTCGGGCACCCGAAGGGAGCGAGGCAGCGCTTGATGCGTTGCTGCAATCGCGCGGTGTTCAAGTGTGTCTATGGGACGACTGGCTGGCGATCGATCGTCACGAGCGGGAGCTCGGGTCGAAGCACGGCCGCGAGGAGCGGGTCAAAGTTACCGATTTCTCCTCACTGTTTGCCGGGAAGGGGTAGGCGAGCAGGCTCCGTGGACGGGTACTTATAACCTCGTCCGGTCCTAAAAACCCGAATTCGATCGTATATTAAGGAAGAGCACGTAATTGCCAGCTACCAAGAAGCGCGCGGCGACGAAGAAAGAGCGACGCCCGAAGCGCAAAATCTGTAACTTCTGCGCAGAGAAAACCGACGCAATCGACTACAAAGACACGACGCGTCTGCGTAAATACATCTCCGAACGTGGCAAGATTTTGCCGCGCCGTATCTCAGGAAATTGCGCTAAGCATCAACGTGGTTTGACGACCGCCGTGAAGCGCGCACGTATCATCGCGCTATTGCCTTTCGTCGCGGAGTAACATGCGCGTCATTCTCCTGAGCGACGTGAAGGCGCTCGGCAAGCGCGGAACCGTCGTCGAGGTCGCCGAGGGTTACGCCAACAATTTTCTCATCCCGAAAAAGCTCGCGGCCGAAGCGTCGGCCGGCGCACTTGCATCGCTCGAGCAGCAAAACAAGGCCAAGGCGAAACGCCAGGCCGAGGATCTCGCACAGTCGCAAGAGTTGGCGCGTATCATCGAGAGCAAGCCGCTTTCCCTTCCGGCCCGTGCCGGCGGCAACGGTAAGCTCTTCGGAACGATCACGAACGCGCAGATCGCCGAAGCGATTCAACGCAACTTCGACATTGCGCTCGATCGGCACAAGATCGAGCTAAAAACGCCGATCAAAGCGGTCGGCACATATCCCGTCGAGGTCAAGCTCGGAAACAACGTCACGGCAAAGGCCACGGTCGAGGTCGTAGCAGCGTAAGCATCCGTGGCTGCACCGAAGGAGAGCGATAACCGGTTCGTTCGTCGCTTCCGCCGTAAGTACGGAGGCCAGAGCGAAGTGCGGCGGCATGTCGACGCATTGTATGCGTTGCTGGCCGAACTGCTCGGTGCGGAAAAGATCGTCTTGCGTGCGGGGAAACTCGGTGCGCTCAAAGGCATGCGCAGCGAGCGCGTCGGCGACCGTATCCTTGCGCTTGCGCGCCTCATCTTCGAAGATCCGACAATCGAAGGTCCGCCGGCACCTGCCGCGTATCGCAAAAAGCTCGAAGAGTGTGAGGAAGGCTTAGCCGAGCTCATCGCGCAGCGCACGGTCGAAGACAATCTCGATCGCAAGATCAGCGCGAAGATGGCGGCACGCCATAACGATTATCTGCGCGAGCTCAAGCTCGAAGCGCTCAAAGATGATCTCGGACCTGAGACGCCGGCGACGCAGAAGAAGCTCGAAGAACTCGGCGTGCTCGAAGGCCGCGCCCTTTCGGATTCGGCGCTGATGCAATTGCGCCCCAAGAAGCTCGATCAAGTCGTGGGTCAAGACGCCGCTGTGCGATCGTTACTTGCCAAGATCGCCTCGCCGTATCCGCAGCACGTCATCTTGTTCGGTCCGCCGGGTGTCGGAAAGACGACGGTCGCGCGTCTTGCGCTCGAAGAAGCAAAACGGCTCGGCCGCGGACCGTTCATTCCGGAGGCGCCGTTCGTCGAAGCCAACGGTGCGACGCTGCGCTGGGATCCGCGCGAAACAACGAACCCGTTGCTCGGCAGCGTTCACGATCCGATCTATCAAGGTTCGCGCCGCGAATTCGCCGAGGGCGGGATTCCTGAACCGAAGCTCGGTCTCGTGACCCGCGCGCACGCCGGAGTATTGTTCATCGACGAGATCGGCGAAATGGATCCGCTGCTGCAGAGCAAGCTGCTCAAAGTTCTCGAGGACAAGCGCGTGATGTTCGAGTCGTCATATTACGACGAGAGCGATCCGTCGGTTCCCGCATACGTGCGCAAGCTCTTCAAAGAAGGTGCGCCTGCAGATTTTGTGCTGATCGGAGCGACAACGCGCGACCCGGATGAAATCGATCCGGCGATTCTCTCGCGCACGGCCGCGGTATATTTTCAGCCGCTGACGCAGGCGCAGGTCACGGCGATCGTAATGTCCGCTGCAAAACGCCTGGGCGTGCGGTGTTCCAAAGCCGTCGCGGAATTGATCGCCTCGTATACGATCGAAGGGCGAAAGGCCGTGCAGATTTTGGCGGATGCGTTCGGCCTAGCTCTGGTGCGGCGCGGCAGGAGCAAACGCAAGGCAATGATCGTCGCCGACGACGTTCTCGGCGTCGTGCAATCCGGTCGCATGCTGCCGCATACGCCGGTGCGTGCACGCCGCACGCGCGAGGTTGGTAAGACGTTCGGTCTCGGCGTCGTGCACTATTTGGGCAGCTTGATCGAGATCGAAGCGATCGTCTTTCGTGCGTCGCAAGCCGGCAAAGGCGCCGTGCGTTTCAACGAGACCGCCGGAACGATGGCCAAGGACAGTGTGTTCAACGCAGCCGCGGTGTTGCGCGCGCTCGCCGGGATCGATCTCGCCGACTACGATCTGCACGTCAACGTGATCGGCGGCGGCGACATCGAGGGTCCCTCGGCCGGTCTTGCCATTTTTCTTGCGACATACTCGGCGCTTACAAAGAAAGCGTTGCCGCAAAACATCGCGGTTACCGGCGAGATCTCGATTCAAGGACGCGTGCGTCCGGTCGGTGGCGTCGTCGAAAAACTCTACGCTGCGCGACAAGCTGGAATGCGCGCCGTGATCATCCCAAAAGAGAATGCGCGCGAGCTCGATCGCGTCACGCTGGGCCTCGACGTGATCCCGGTCTCAACCGTGCAGGAAGCGCTCGCGGCGTACGGGCTTGAAGCGCCGAAACGGATCAGCGGAGCGCGGGTCCCGCGCAACTTGCGGCGAACCCGAAGCCGATGACCGCAGGCGCTGTCGATCGCATCCCGCCCCAGAATCTCGAGGCGGAGATGGCGCTGCTCGGCTCGATTTTGGTTGACCGCGAAATGATGGCGACTGTCGCCGAGATCATCGAGCCTGCGGATTTTTACGCGGCGATGCACGAGACGATTTACACGGCATTGCTCGCGCTCTACGAACGTGGTGAACCGCTCGACAAGATCACGCTTTCGGAAGAACTCAAGCGTCGCGGACAGCTCGAGAAGATCGGCGGTCTCGCATATCTGACGTCGTTGATGGATACTGTGCCGACGGCAGCGTCAGCCGAATACTACGCCAACATCGTGCGCGAGAAATCGTCGCTGCGCGGTTTGATCCACGCCGGCACGCAGATCACGCGCATCGGCTTCGAAGGCGAAGAAGATGTTGAAGGCTCGCTCGACCGCAGCGAGCAGATCGTTTACGAAGTTGGCCGACGGCAGATGCACGGCAAGTTTACGCCGGTTTCGCAGATGCTCAAGCCGGTTTTCGACAATCTCGATCAGCTTTTCAGCCAACGTGGCGATCGCACCGGAATTACCTCGGGTTTTCGCGACGTCGACGAGCACACGGCCGGCTTTCAGCCCGGAAATTTGATTATTCTCGCGGCGCGCCCCGGCATGGGGAAGACGTCGCTCGCGCTTACGATGGCGGCCGAATCCGCGCGCATCGATCAAAAGCCCGTCGCGTTCTTCTCGCTCGAGATGACCAACGAAGAGCTCGTGCAACGCCTGCTCGCATCGGCAGCCCGTCTCGATTCGCAGAAGCTCAAGCGCGGAAACATTCACGACAACGAGTGGACGATGCTGAGCGAGGCGATGAGTCAGCTTTCGAGCATGCCCATCTATCTCGACGATTCGGCATCCATATCCGTAACGGAGATTCGCAGCCGCGCGCGTCGCCTCAAAGCCTCATCGAACGGGCTCGGTATCGTGTTCATCGATTACTTGCAGCTCGTGCGGCCGGGTCAATTGAGTAAGGGCGCCAACCGCAACGACGAGATCTCCGAAATCTGCCGCACGCTCAAAGCGACGGCCAAAGATCTCCAAGTGCCGATCGTCGCACTCGCGCAGTTGAATCGTGCGGTTGAAGCGCGTCAAGACAAACGCCCAATGCTTTCAGATTTGCGTGACTGTTTGGCGGGAGATGCGCTCGTCGCGAACGCTGACACTGGTGAGCGCATCCCAGTCTCAGAGATTATTAACAAGAATCTCTGCTTTAACGTTTGGGCGCTGGATGACCATTTGCGGTTCGTGAGGCGGCTGATTACAGACGCTTGGCGAGTTGGAACAAAGCCAATCTTCCGCGTAACCACCGCGAGCGGGCGGACGATCCGCTGCACTGACGGCCATCGATTCAGGGTCGTTTCAGGCTGGAAGAAGTTATCTGAGCTCCGCGCAGGGACTGCGGTTGCAGTTCCGCGTTATCTTGCGTCAGCAGGACTCGGCCGGCGTGACCACGCGAATGCGATGTCGCGTGAGACCACAGGGACGTTGGCTGTTAGGCTACGCGAAGAAAACCTAGAGCATCTCGCTTATTCTGACGTCTTGTGGGACAAGATTGTCTCCATTGAAGCTGATGGAATCGAGCCAACCTACGACGTCACAGTTGGCGAGCTTCATAATTTCTGTGTCGATGATTTCGTGACGCACAATAGCGGCGCCATCGAACAGGAAGCCGATATCGTCGCGTTCATCTATCGCGATGAGTACTACAACAAAGAGACCGCAGACCCAGGCGTCACGGAATTAATTCTTGCGAAGCATCGCAACGGACGCACCGGCACGGTCAAGATGATGTTC
>Ga0302326_10015749_pt1 | contig 15879 bp, 12 predicted proteins | sample Palsa_T0_3_FD_202264 | JGI IMG/M metagenome (GOLD analysis project Ga0302326, IMG submission 202264) | Peat permafrost microbial communities from Stordalen Mire near Abisko, Sweden - Palsa_T0_3 | ecosystem: Environmental > Terrestrial > Soil > Palsa > Peat permafrost | place: Sweden: Abisko... | reverse complement strand
CCTGAGCAGGTTTCTGCGCTGGGCGAACAGGTGGTTCAGGGACGAGCCGTTGTACTCGAGCCCGGAATCCGCATGGCGGACGCTGAAGGACATCTTCGTGGGCTTGGACTCCACGCCGAGCCGCCCGAACAGGCGGTTGAGCTGAGGGTAAGTCACGCGGTTGAAGACCATGAACCCGGTGTCGACGGGCAGGGGGCGGCCCGTGACCGGCTCCTCGACGAAAACCGTGTTCGAATGGCCGCCCACGCGCGCGTTCGGCTCATAAATCGTGACGTCGAAATCGCGGTGCAGGAAATGGGCGCAGCCCAAGCCCGCGATTCCCGTCCCCACTATGGCAAGGCGGGTCATAAGTTATTGGAAAACAGGGGATTGCCAAGGCGACGGGCATGATCAGGGTCCATAGGGGAGGCGCACACCCCTACATACGTCCCCGCCGAGCCCAAGGATGCACGCGGATGATCGGCCGCCGGCCCTTTCGTCCCGGCTGGGATCCTATGCGGCTTCGGTGGAGTGGCAGCCGCCTCGCCGTTCCAGGCGCGCCAGGGCCTCGGCATACCAGCCGATGTCGGACATATTGCGCTCCAGGATATAGTCTCTGTCTTCCGGCGAAAGTTCGTAGCGCTCCCTCTTGCGGTCGGGATTTGTGTTCACCCGCGGCAGGAAGTCCGGATCGCTGAATCCGAATAGGCGACAATAGAGCTGCATGCTTTCCGCGAACCTTTCCGCGATCCCCGCGAACTTGAAGTCCTCGACCGGCTTGTTCGCGAGGTAACGGCACCCCATGTTCCGCATCCAGTCCAGATCCGCGAACTCGCGAAGGTTGAGTTTCTTTTCGTGCAGGGCCCGACAGCAGTCGTCGCGCATGTCGGGTGAGCGCAGGAAGTGATGGTAGTTGGAGACAACGCGCTCGACGGGATCTCTGACCCACGTGATGAGCGTGCGCTCGGGAAAAATGTCGTCAAAGGAGTCCGCAATGAAATGCCCGTGAATGAAAGCGGTCCCCGGCGGGACAAGCTCCAGGCGGCACTGATCCCTCGAGAATATCGTGCCGTAATTGTACCACGCCGTTGCGCCGTAGATTCGATCCACCAGATGCCGGAAGCTGGTTCCGGCGCACTTGGGCACGTGAACGCTCACGATCATCGGCAGGTTGACGCTGGAATCGTGCCAAGAGTTCTCGCCTGCGGCCGAAAATGATGGTTAACAACCGGTTCTCGGCGGCCGCCCGCAGGATTCCCCTGGCCCCTGTGGGGCGACTCGGCGCCACGGCCGGTGCTGCTACGGCTGATTGGTCCAGGCGGCGTAGTCAGCCGGAGTGTCGATATCCGCGCCGAGAGCGGGCAGGTCCACAAAGGCCACCTTCCCCGGATCCGAGTTGAGGAACTGTCGGGCACCCTCGTCTCCCGACAGCTCGGAAAGGAGCGCAAAATGCTCGCGCCCAAAGACCGCGGGCGCTCCGTTGCGGCCGCCGAACCTCGCCGCCGCGATCATTCCGGTCGAGCGTTGGAGATCGGCGAGCCTGTCGATGACCTCCGCTGAAAGGGCGGGCTGGTCGCATGGAGCCACGACGACCGCATCGAGCGCAGGCTCCGCGGCGAGAAGCGCTGCGAGGCCGACGCGAATGGACGAGGCGACGCCCGTCGCCCAATCGGGGTTGTGGGGCGCGAGGACCGGACGGTTGGCCACCTCGGCGCGGACCCTCTCGGAATTCGCCCCGAGAACGACCGCGACCGGGTTTGCCCCAGCGAGGAGCGTCGCATCGGTCGCGCGCGCCACAAGCGACACGCCCCTGAACTGGAGAAGCTGCTTGGAGGTGCCCATCCGGGAGGAGCCGCCCGCGGCAAGGACGATGGCACCGAGCTTGAACGGACGTGGCGCCGGCTCAGGCATGGATTGGGCGCTCGCGTTCGCGAAGCGGACGGGCGTCGCGCCCCGAAAGGACGGCGCTCATTTCGGCGAGGATGCTGAGCGCGACCTCCTCGGGCGCGTCCGCGCCCAGGTCGAGGCCGACCGGCGCCCTCAGGCGCGAGCGCATGGCGGGGGTGACGACGAGGCCGTTTTCCCCAATCTCGGAGAGGATCTTCTCGGCCCGCCGCTTGGGGCCAAGAAGGCCCAGATAGGCGAGCGAAAGCGGGAGCAGGTGGCCCAGGATCGGAACGTCGTGCCGGTAATGGTGCGTCATCACGACAGCGAGGGAGCCGGGCAGCGGAGCGGCCCGCGCGACGAGCTCGTCGGCAGGCCCCAGGACGAGCGCGAAAACCCCCGGAAAGCGCTCCTCGGTGGGCAGGGCCGGCCGCGGGTCAGCGACGGTCACCCGCCAGCCCAGCTCCAGCGCCATGCGCGCAAGAGGCTGCGCATCGTCGCCCGCGCCAAAAATGGTGAGCGCCGGCGGGGGCTTGATCCGTTCCCTGAAGACGCCTGGACCGGATCCCTGCCTGCCCGCGCGCGGGTCGTCTCGCAACCGGGTTCCCACCGGGCCGTCCGCATTGTCCCAAACGACGACCAGGTCGGTCGCCCGGCCCGCGCGGAGGTTCTCGGCGACGGCGGCGGCCCATTCGGGATGCGGCGCGACGGGCTCGAGCAGGATCCGAACGACCCCGCGGCATCCGAGGCCCACCCCCCAGACCACGTCGTTCTCGGCTGTGGTGTCGTAGACGACAAGCTCGGCCGCGCCGCTCGAGGCCACCCGCCTGGACCGCAGGATTAGGTCCTCCTCGAGGCATCCCCCGCTGATGGAGCCGATATGGACGCCGCCCGTGGTGATGAGCATCCTTGCCCCGGGGCGGCGGTAGGAGGATCCCTCGACAGCCGTGAGGGTCGCAAGGACGCTGGCCGCCTCGGCCCGGCACAGGTGTCCGACGATCGCTTGCAGCTCCTTCATTCAGTTCTCGGAGCCATGATGACGCACGTTGGTCACGTCCACGATAGGTCAGTTCGGGAAATCGGGAGCTGGCGGACGCGCTTTCCGGTCGCCGCAAAGATCGCGTTGCAGACGGCGGGCGCGAGCGGCGGAAGGGCGGGCTCGCCGAGGCCGGTCGGCGGATTATCGGTCCTGACCCAGTGGATCTCGATCGCGCGCGGCGCGTCGGGAATGCGCAGCATCGGGTACTCGTGGAAATTGGACTGCACGACGCGACCCTTCTGGATGTCGAGTTCCTGGCGCCACGCGGCGTTCAGGCCGTCCGTGATGGAGCCCTGGACCTGGTTTTCCGCGCCGCTCAGGTTGACGATCTGCGAACCGACGTCGACGGCCCCGACGACGCGCTCGACCGTCAGGGCGCCCGCCGGCGTGACGGTCACCTCGGCCACCTCGGCGATGTAGCCCTGGTGGCTGAAGTAGTAGCCGAGTCCCATTCCCTTCCCGCGCGGGAGCGTCTTTCCCCAGCCGGACTTCTCGGCAACGACGCGCACCACTTGACGCATTCGCGCCGCGTTGTAGGGACGTCCCCTCGGGCCTGTCCCCGCAACGAGGTCCCTGTCGCCCAGCAGCGCGAGGTTGAACTCGACGGGATCCCTCCCCGCGGCGTGCGCGAGCTCGTCCAGGAAGCAGCACGTCACCCAGGCGTAGGTGTTGCTGCCGGGTGCGCGCCAGGGACCCTGGGGCACCCCGTTCTCGAGGTTGCTGGTCAGCAGGACGTAATTCGGCACAAACCGGGCGGGATAGTCGTCGGAGCCCATGTTCGAGCCGAAGGAGACGTGATGGCTCCGCCATGCGCTGAGCGCGCCCGTCGAATCGACGGAGCCCTTGAGGAAATGGAATCCCCCTGGACGGTAATGGTCGTGCTGGAAGTCGTCCGCTCGGTTCCACATCACCTTAATCGGCACGCCGAGCCTCTGCGATATCGCGGCAGCCTCCGCCGAGGGATCATTGTCCAGCCTGCGGCCGAAACCCCCGCCGATTCGGGTGATCGTGACCTGTATGTTTTCGGGGGGAATCCCGAGGACCTGCGCGGCCAACTTGCGGGCGCCGTCCGGGTTCTGCGTGGGAGCCCATATCTCGGCCCGGTCGCCCTGCACGTGCACGAGGCTGTTCTGCGGCTCGAGGTTCGTGTGGGAGATGAAAGGATAGGAATAGGAGGCCTCGACGACGCGCGCGGCCCCGGCGAACGCCCTGTCGATGTCGCCGTCCCGCCTCTCCTCCGCCACGCCCGGAGTCCCCGGCGCGGCCTTTGCCATCTCCCCGGCCTGCCGCGCAAAGTCGTCCCAGCTGCTGTTCGCAAGGCGGCCGCCCTCCCAGTTCACCTGCAGCTCGTTGCGGGCGCTGAACGCGGCCCACGTCGAGTCGGCGACGATCGCGACGCCGGGCACGAGGCCTGTGAGCTGGCCGGCCGGCACTGTGCGGTCGATGATGAACGCGTCGCGCACACCGGGGAGGCCCTTGATGTGATCGAGGTTCGCGCTCAGCGGCCGCGCGCCCCAGACGGGCGCCTTCTCGTAGACCGCGAACAGCATTCCGGGACGCTTCTGGTCGATCCCGAAAAGCGGCTGCCCGGTCACGACCCTTGAATTGTCGACCCCGCCGACCCTCGTCCCGAGCAGCGTGAAATCCTTGGGATCCTTCAGCCTGACGGAATTCTCGTCGGGCGCGGGAAGCGTCGATGCCTTGGCCACCAGGTCCCCGAACCTGAGGGACCTTCCCGTCGGCGTGTGCCGGACGACGCCTTTCTCGGCGACGCACTCGCCTTCAGGCACGCCCCAGGTCAGGGCGGCGGCCCGGACAAGCAGGGTGCGCGCGGCCGCACCCATCTTGCGCATTGTTTCATAGGACATCGGGGTCGAGAGGCTTCCGCCCGCGAACTGGGGGCCGAAGGCGTCGTCGAGCGTCGCCGAGATCACCGTGACGCTCTTCCAGTCAGCGCCGAGCTCCTCGGCGACCACCATGGGAAGCGATGTCTTGATTCCCTGCCCGACCTCCGGCCGCGCCGAATAGACGCTGACGCTCCCGTCGGGTGCGATGCGGATGAAGGCGTTTGGGATGAACAGCCCGTCGGTACTCTCGACGCCGGGCTTGGCGGTCTCCGCCAGCCCGGCGGGCCGGACGTAGTATCCAATGACGAGGCCTCCGCCTGCCATCGCCGCAAGCTTCAGGAACGACCTGCGGTCGACCGGGGCTGTGAGTGGCGCGCTCACGTGCGGACCTCGGCCGAGGCGGCGGACAGCGCGGCCGCCCGGTGAATTCCGGCCCGGATCCGGTAGTAGGTCGCGCATCGGCACAGATTGCCCGCCATCGCCTCGTCAATGGCGGCGTCGCTGGGATCTGGATTGCGGGCGAGGAGGGCCGCCGCCGACATGAGCTGTCCCGCCTGGCAGTAGCCGCATTGCGCCACGTCGAGCTCGCACCAGGCCCTCTGAAGCGGGTGCTGGCTCCCCGCCGATAGGCCCTCGATCGTCGTGACCTTCACTCCCTCGGCAGCCGAGACGGGCGTCAGGCATGCCCTCGCCGGGGAGCCATCGAGGTGAACGGTGCACGCCGCGCATTGCCCGATGCCGCACCCGAACTTGGTCCCCACCAGGTCGAGATTGTCGCGAAGCACCCAGAGCAGAGGAGTCTCGGGCGCGACATCGACCTCATGGGAGCGCCCGTTTACTTGAAGGGTGAATTTGCTCATTCGCGCCTGCTGTGACCGTGGTGCCAGTGTATCGCCGGCTGCGCGCCTGTCAACGGCCCCGGCCGATCACGCGCTCTTTTGGGGCAGCAGCCACTTCATCAGGGCCGAGCGCAGCTCGGCCTTGCGGACGGGCTTCGAGAGATAGTCGTCCATCCCCGCCGCGAGGCACTTCTCCCTGTCGCCGGTCATGGCGTTGGCGGTCATGGCGACGATGTGTATGGGCGCCTTCCAGCTGTGGTTCGGGGTGCGCTCAGCCTGCCGGATCATCCGCGAAGCCTCGTATCCGTCCATTTCCGGCATCTGGCAATCCATCAGGATGATGTCGTACGGCACCTGCTTGAGCGCGCTCAGGACCTCGTGCCCATTGGCCACGGCGTCGGCGGTGAATCCCAGGCTTTTCAGCTGCGCAATCGCCACCTTCTGGTTAACAATATTGTCCTCGGCCAGCAGGATCCGCGTGTGGCGTGCGATCGTCAGGTCGTCCGGGGCGTGGATGTCCGGGGTGTCGCCGGAGGGGAGGGTGAAGACGTGCTCGGCCGCCGCGCGGCCGAGCACGTTCACGAGGCAGTCAAAGAGGCGCGACTGCTTGACCGGCTTGACGAGGTAGGCGTCCACGCCCGCGGCCTTGAGCTCCTCCTGCGAGTGCATGTAGCCCATCGAGGTCAGGATGATGAGGCGGGTCGACGCGATAGCCGGGTCCGCCTTTATGGCCCGCGCGAGCGTCATTCCGTCCATCTCGGGCATCTGCATGTCGAGGAGGGCCAGATCGTAGGGCTTGCCGTCGGTGACCGCCGTCCGCAGGAGGTCAAGGGCCTCGTACCCGTTGGCGGCACTGCCCTTCTGCATCTTCCATGCATAGAGCTGGTGGCGGAGGATCTGCCGGTTGGTCGCATTGTCGTCCACGACGAGGACGCGCAGGTCGAATAGATCGCGGAAATAAATCGAGGGCGCGGGCGCTGCCGGCCCCGTCTGCTTCTCGAGGCGAGCGCTGAACCAGAAGGTCGACCCCATGCCCGGCTCGCTGCGGACCCCGATCCTTCCCCCCATCATCTCCACCAGCTGCTTTGAGATGGCAAGGCCGAGGCCCGTCCCGCCGAACTTGCGGGTCGTCGAGTTGTCGGCCTGGGTGAAAGCCTGGAAGAGCCTCTGCTGCACGTCCTCCGTGATCCCGACCCCCGTGTCCTTTATCGAGAAGGTGATGGTGGCGTGCGTGTCGGTCTCGCTTTCCCTGGCCACGCGCACGACGACCTCGCCCTTGTCGGTGAACTTGATGGCGTTGCCGAGAAGGTTCGTGATCACCTGCCTGAGCCGCCCGGGGTCGCCCCTGAGGCGCCTCGGCAAATCCGCCGGCAGTTCGCAGGCAAGCTCGATGCTCTTGAAGCGCGCGCGCTCGGCGAACATGTCGAGCGCGCCCTCGACGGCCTCCACGAGGTCGACGTCAAGGGTCTCGAACGTCAGCTTGCCGGCCTCGATCTTGGAGAAGTCGAGGATGTCGTTGATGATCGTGAGCAGCGAGTCCGCCGAGTTGCGGATCGTCTCCGCGAATTCCCGCTGGATCGGCGCAAGCTCGGTGTCGAGCAGCAGGCCCGTCATCCCGATCACGCCGTTCATGGGCGTGCGGATCTCGTGGCTCATGTTCGCCAGGAACTCGCTCTTGATCCGCGAGGATTCCAGGGCCGCATCGCGGGCCCGCGAAAGCTCGAGCTCGGTCTCCTTCAGCTGCGTGATGTCGACGATGACTCCGACGAGGTTCCACCTCTCGGGCCCGATCCTGTCGATGGACACGTGTTCATGGACGGTGAAGGTCTTTCCGGAGACGACGACATGGAATTCCTGGTCGTAATCCGTCCTGCCCTGGATCATGGCGCGCCGCGAGGCCTTGTTGATCAGCTCCCATTCGGGAATCATGTCCTCCGTCCAGAGCGTCGTCTGGCCGGCCAGCGCCTCGGTGCCGAACATCCTCCTGTACAGGACGGACTGCGGGATGAACATCTTCCAGTCCTGGACCGTGTCCGCGGGCCCGGTCACGTCGGCCTGCCACAGGAGGCAGTCGGCGCCCCTGAGGATCTTCCCGATCCGCTCCTCGGTCTGCTTGGCGGACTCCTCCGCCTGGTGGCGCTTGGTGATGTCGACGACGACGCCCGCGAGATTCCAATCGTTCGGGCCCACGGGCCGGATCAGCACCTCCTCGCTCAGCCAATGCACGCCGTCCGCGCCAATGATCCGGAACTCCTGCTGGTATCCCGGCGCCCCCTCGTCCAGGGCCCTGATCGTGACGAGCTTTGTCCGCTGGTTGTCGGGGGCCTGGTCGTCATTCCAGAGGCCGCCGCGTTTGCGCTCGCCCGCCAGCCGGTAGATGGGGTTGTCGTGCAGCTTCGGCGGCGTCCTTATTTTCCACTGGTAGTCCGAGCCCTCGCGCGTCACCCGCGCCCACCAGAGCAGGATGTTCGAGCGCTCCAGGGTGTTCAGGAGCAGCTCGTAGCTCTCGAATCCGTCGACGTCGGCGCCTGCGTCGCTCTTTCCGGGGGCTGCGGGACTTTTCCGGCGAAAAATGGCCACCGCGGCTACCACCCAGCCGAACAGGGCGATCACGGCTAGCGCCCCGATCGGAGCGGGCAGAAACGCGAAAGGCATGCTGGGTATGAATTCTAGGCGGAATTCGAACACTGCTCAGGGGGTCGGCGTGCGAAGAGGGTGGGTCTGGCTGCACCCCTCTCCTGAGGATCAAATAAAGAGTAGGACCTTCTGTCAACGGCGCATGGCCCGCCGGGCTCGCGTCACCGCGTGGCGCTCACGCGAGCACTTCATGGATCGCCTGAAGCAGCGAGCGCGGGGTGTAGGGCTTGCTCAGCACGAACAGGGGCTTGCCGTCCTTGTTCTGCGGAGCGACGTTGTCCCGGCTGTATCCCGTCGCGAAAATGACCCTGAGCGAGGGCTTTTCCTCCTGCAACTTCTGGCCGAGCTGCAGCCCCGAAAGCTCCCCGGGCAAGACGATGTCGGTCAGCAGGAGATCGATCCTGGCCGAATGCCACCGCCAGACCTCCATGGCGTTCTCGCCGGACTTTGCCTGGAGGAGCGTGAAGCCGTCCTGCTGGAGCACGGCGGCGGCAAACTCGCGCACGTTGCTCTCGTCCTCGACGAGAAGGATGGTGCCCTTGCCGACCTTCGGGAAATGCCGGGCGTCCACCTCGGGAAAGGGCGCGACCGTCGCCCGCGTGAGCGGCAGGTAGATCCGGAACACGGTGCCCACGCCGACCTCCGTCTCCACTTCCATCCAGCCGTCATGGCGGCGCACGATGTCCTTCGCGGTCGCGAGGCCGAGGCCGGTGCCCCGGCCCTCGTCCTTGGTCGTGAAAAAGGGCTCAAATATCCTCGGCAGGATGGGGGCCGGGATGCCGGCTCCGGTGTCCTTCATGGAAATGCAGGCATATTCCCCGGGTACCACCGGTGTCTCCAGCGGGGGCCTGCTTCCGCGAGGCCTGACCCCCACGGTGATGGTCAGTCTGCCCCCGCGCGCCATGGCGTCGCGGGCATTCACCGCAAGGCTCATGAGAACCTGCTCGAGCATCCCGACGTCGGCGCTCGTCCGCGGCGCCTCGGGCCCCGGCACGAAGTCGACGACGATCATCTCGCCGAGGAGCCGCTGGAGCATGCCCGACATGACCTCGACCTCCGTGTTGAGGTCGATCACCTCGCGCTTCGGGGCGCGCTTTCGGCTGAACAGCAGGAGCTGGCGCACGAGGCCGGTCGCCTGGCGGCTCGCCGTGAAGACCCGCTTCAGCGCCTCGACGGAGGAGGGCGGCTGGTTTTCCTTGTCGAGCAGCATGCTCACGTAGCCCGAGATTATCGTGAGGAGGTTGTTGAAGTCGTGGGCGATGCCGCCGGCCAGCTTGCCGATGAGCTCCATCTTCTGGGCCTGAAGGAGGTCCGACTCGAGGCGCTTGCGATCGGTGACGTCGGCGGCGACCCCCACCATCCGGGACGGCCCGCCCGCCTTGTCGGGCACGGGAAACCCGCGGTCGTGGATCCAGCGCACCGATGCATCAGGGCGGCGGATACGGTATTCGACCTCGAAGGGGGCGGCGCGGGCCATGTTCCCCCGGGCCTCGGCGAGCGCCTCCCTGTCCTCTTCGAGCACCGCCTCGGGCCAGCTGCCCTGCGCGGTGAAAAGCGCGTCCGGGGGCCTGCCCCAGATGCCCTGGTAGGCCGGGCTGACGTAGAGCACCTTGCCGGTGCTGGCCGCGCACACCCAGAACACGTCGCGGATGTTTTCGGCCATCTCGCGAAACCGTTCCTCGGCCTCCATGTCGTGATAGGGCTCCGCGGTCTTCTTGGTCGCCTGCACGATCGCGGCGGGCAGCCGCTCGAGACGGTCCTTGTGGACGAAGTCGGTGGCGCCGCGCCTCAGGCACGCGGCCGCCCTGTCCTCGCCGATGGAATCCGAAACGATGATGTACGGAATCCCGGGGAGGCCCAGGAGCGCCGACTCGAGGGCCGCCATCCCGTCGTACCCCGGGACGCAGTGGTCGGCCAGGATCAGGTCCGTGTTCCCGCGCTTGATCGCGGCCTCGAACTCTGCGCGGTTCGACGCGCGCTCAAACTTCACCGAGAGCCCGCTCGATCCCACCTGCTTGCGGATCAGCTCGTGATCCTCCGGGTCTGCCTCGAGGTTCAGGACGCGCAGGGGATCTCGGGTCATGTCGTGATGCTGGGTTCGGGGCTCGTCTTTGGGCTCAAAAGACGCCGCATTTTGGGGTGCGCGCCGCTGCGGGGAGAATCGGTCCGCGCGTCGGATTACGCAAGGATTTCCGGCTCCGGATCAGGAGCGGAAAAGGGCGTAGAGCCCAAACGCGAAGAGGGCCCCGCCCGAAATGCGGTTGACCGCCCGCATCAATGAGGTGTTCACCCTATGCCGGACCAGGCCGACGCCGCCGCTCAGGATAAACCACCAGAGGGCCGAACCGGCGAAGACCCCGAGGACCAGCGAGGCGGCCGCAGGATAGTCGATCGAGGCGCCAAGCCCGAACGCGGCGAACACGACGGCGAACGAAAGGATCGTCGCCGGATTGGCGAGTGTGAGGATCAGCGTCGAGCCGTACACGGAGAGGGCTCGTCCCCCCTGTTGGGGCGCGGACTCCGCGGCGGGCTCGCTCAGAAACGTCTTCAGTCCGAGGTAACAGAGAAAACCCCCGCCAAAAAGGCCGATCCAGAACCTGTGGCGGATGAGGAACCCCGAAATCGCCGTGAGCCCGAAGGCGGCCACGCTGCCGTAGGCGGCGTCGGCCGTCGCGGCGCCGAGGCCCGCCATGAAGCCGATCCACATGCCGTCCCTGAGCGTGCGCCGGATGCACAGGATGCCTATCGGGCCCACCGGGGCGGCGATGGAGATTCCGATGATCAGTCCCTTGGCGAGGAATAGGGGGTGCATCCGGCGGAAAGCCTTGCCGGTGGGCCGTCGGCTCCGTCAACGAAAATGCGCGGGTGTCTGCGCGCGGAGGCGGCTGGGGCGCCATTTTATGCTGCCCCTCGCGGCGGGTTGGGCGCACCCTGAGCCATGGAGAAACGCCCCTTTGCAGAGCTCGGAGTGTCGCCTGAGATCCTCAAGGCCGTCGAGAAGCTCGGCTACGAGGAGGCGTCCCCCATCCAGACCGCCGTCATCCCGGCGGTCCTGCAGGGGCGCGACGTCGTGGGGCAGTCGGCCACGGGATCGGGGAAGACCGCCGCTTTCGCCATTCCGGCGATCGAGATTGCGAAGGCAAGCGTTCGCAAGGTGCAGTGCCTCATCCTCTGCCCGACGCGCGAGCTGGCCGTCCAGGTCGCCGAGGAGACGGGAAAGCTCCTCCTGTTCAAGCGCGGGCTTCACGTCGTGCCGATCTACGGCGGCCAGTCCTACGACCGCCAGTTCCGGGCCCTTGCCGCCGGAGTCCAGATCGTCATAGGCACGCCCGGCCGCGTGATGGACCACATGGAGCGCGGCACGCTGAAGCTCGACGGCCTGAAGCTGGTCGTCCTCGACGAGGCGGACCGGATGCTCGACATGGGCTTCAGGGACGACATTGAAAAAATACTCTCGGCGGTTCCCGCGGAGCGCCAGCTGCTCTTCTTCTCGGCGACGATGCCGCGCGTGATCCAGGATCTGATCGGCCGGTACTCCCGCGACCCGGCCTGGATCAGGATCGAGTCCCATGCTCAGAACGCGCCTCAGGTCGACCAGGTGTACTACGAGGTCGACCGGCGCTCGAAGCTCGAGGTTCTCACCCGCCTCATAGACCTGAACGACTTCCGCTACGGCCTCATCTTCTGCAGCACGAAGGTGATGGTGGACGAGCTCGACGAGCTGCTGCACGCCCGGGGCTACGCCACGGACCGGCTGCACGGCGACCTGAGCCAGATGCAGCGCAACCGGGTGATGGAGAAATTCCGGAAGCGCTCGTTCGAATTCCTTGTGGCGACGGACGTGGCCGCGCGCGGACTCGACGTCGACGACCTCGAGGTCGTGTTCAACTTCGACCTTCCCAACGACGCCGAGGACTACACCCACAGGATCGGGCGCACCGCGAGGGCCGGCAAGTCCGGCCGCGCCGTGACGTTCGTCTCGGGCCGCGAGATCTACAGGCTGCAGAGCATGGTCCGGTTCGCCAACCTCAGGATACGGCGCGAGAGCGTGCCGTCCCTCGACCAGGTCGACGAGGCGAGGGCGAACGTGTTCCTCGACAGGCTCAAGGGCGTGCTCGACTCGGGCCAGTTCGAGAAGCACGACCGCATGATAGACCGTCTCCTGGACCAGGGATACGCGAGCACCGACATCAGTTCGGCGCTGATCCAGATGCTCAAGGGAGGCACGGCGCCCAAGGCCGCCTCCCCTGCGGCTCCCCCCGCGGAGAAGGCCCCTGCCGCCCCGGCGCCTCCGCCGCCGGAACGGCAGGAGCCCGCGCGCGCCGCGCGCGCCGGCAAGGAGGCCGGCATGACCACGCTCTTCTTCAACACGGGAAGGAAGCACCTCGTGACGACGGCGGAGATCGTCGGCAAGGTCACGGGCGTGACGCGCCTGCCGGCGAGCGCCGTGGGCGCGATCGACGTCCACCAGAGGCACGCACTCGTCGACGTGGCCAGCGAGCACGCCGACCTGGTCCTGAAGAAGCTGACGGGGATCCGCATCCGGGGGCACGCGCTCAGGCTCAGCCTGGCGACGGCCGAGGAAAAGACGCGGGAGTGACCGGGCGCGCCGCCTCGGCGCGGATATTCTCCCCTGGCGGGGAACCGCGCGCCGTCCCGGATTGTCGAAACGCGGACGGTTCCCCTCCCGACCTCCCGCACTTCGACCATGGCCAAGATCCTGCTCGCCCTCTTCCTCGTCATCTTCGGCCTGAACCTCCTGTTCGGGCTCAACGTCCCCATCTGGGTCACCGGGATCCTCGCACTGGCCGCGGGCGTCCTGCTCCTGATGGAATATTTCTCGCTGCGGGTGGAGAAGAAGTAGGGGAGGCGTTTGACTTCGGCCCGGGTGTTTCCGGATAGTGCCGGGCATGAAACACCCCGCAACGCTTCGGACCGCCGTCTTTATCGCCGCCGCCGCCTGCCTGCAGCCGCCCGCGGCCGCGCTTGCCGGCGACGCCTCGGCCGGGCTGCTCCTCGTGGTCAACAAGGGCGACGAGACCCTCTCGATCGTGGACCCCGCCGCGGGACGGCAGCTGGCGGCCGTCAACGAGGACGGCACGACGGGACACGAGGTGGCGGTTTCGCCCGACGGGAAGCGCGCGTTTGTCCCCATCTACAGCAGCGTCGGCGTGGGCCAGGTCGGCACCGACGGGCACCTGGTCCGGGTCATCGACCTGGAGCGGCGCGCCATCGTCGGCACGATCGATTTCGGCAGGGGCACGCGGCCGCATCGCCCGGTGTTCGGGCCGAGGAACGGGCTGCTTTACGTGACCACGGAGCTCAACCAGTCGGTCACCATCGTGGACCCCTCGACGCTCGCGATCCTGGGTTCCATCCCCACCGGGGAGCTCGAGTCCCACATGCTGGCCATCTCGAGCGACGGGCGCCGCGGCTACACGGCCAACGTGAGGTCCGGCACCGTGTCGGTCCTGGACCTGGAGGCGCGGACCCTGGTGGCGACTATCCCCGTCGCGACAGTGGTGCAGCGGATCTCAATCTCAAAGGACGACAGGTGGGCGTTCACGGCCGACGAGACGAAGGCGCGCCTGGCCGTGATCGACACCTCGACCAACTCGGTGAGCACCTCCATTCCGCTTCCGGGAATCGCGTTCGGGACGACACCGACGCCCGACGGCAAGGGGCTCCTCGTGGCGCTTCCCGCGCTCAGGATGGTGGCGCTTGTCGACCTGGCCTCCATGAGGGTGGTCCGCACCATCGACGTGCCCAAGGCGCCTCAGGAGATCGTGGTGCGCCCCGACGGCGCGGTCGCGTTCGTCTCGTGCGACGCGAGCGCGAAGGTCGCGGTCATCGACCTCGCGCAGTGGAGGGTCGACAAGCTGATCGACGTCGGCCGCGTGGACGATGGCCTCGCGTGGGTGCCCGCGAACTGATCGCCTTCGGGCTGCCTCTCTAACGGGGATCGAAATGCCTCGCGTAGAGCGCGCTGCATGCCCGGGCCATGGAGAAGTCCTTTCCCGTGAGCCCCCCCTCGGAGTGCGTGCTCAGGGTGAGCGTCACCTTGTTCCAGCGGATATCGATGTCCGGATGGTGGTCGTCTTTCTGCGCCCTCCTGGCGACGCGGTTGACGAAGGCAATCGCGTCCACGAAGCCCTCAAATTCGAATTTCCTGCGGATCGCCCCCGAGCGCAGGGCCCATCGGGGAACCGCCTTCATGCGGAGCGTGGCCTCCTTCAAGCTGAGCGCGGGCATGGGTCAGTTGTTGAGGACGTGATCGGCGGCGAGGACGAGGAAGACATAGTCCGATGTCGCGTACCCCAGGCAATATTCGCCCTGCTGCCAGAGGAACGGCCACTCGAGGAGTTCAGGGAAATCGGGGCGGATGAGCGCGGTGCCGGACACGATGCCGCCCGGGATGTAGGACCAGTCGGCCCGGTTCATGCCGTAGGCCGGTATCATTGACCGGGACCCGACCCCCGACACGAAGGACGCGGTATTCGGACCCGGATGGCACCCGAGGATGAAGTCGAGCGCGTGCAGCATGTAGGTCGCGGGGAAGATGTCGGGCGCGCCGGCGTGCAGGAAGTACTGCTGGACGCCGAACCTCTGGATGTTCCAGCCGGCGCCCCAGATGTTGGGCACATACGGCAGGCCATAGGGCGTCTTCGTCTCCACGGTGTCCACCTGGGTGCGGTAGGCGCGCAGGGCCCCCCTGATCTTTTCCGCATAGGCCGGGTCCTTGACGAGCGCAAGCGAGCGGGCGCCGAGCCAGCCGTATCGGCTGACGCGCGAGACGATCGCGTCGCCCAGCCCGACGATGACGTCGGCGTAGGCCTTGTCGCCGGTGCACTGGTAGAGCTCGATCGCGGGCTCGAGGCGCGCGAGCGAGGAGTCCGGCGCCTTCGCGCTGACCCAGAGTTCCTTCGCTATCCGCAGGCAATCCCTCGCGAGCGGGTCATTGAAGCCGGCAAGGGCGCGCGCCGCCGCCGCGAGCGCGCCCGCCGCGTTCAGTTCGCGGGCGGGATTCTCCTCGGTGAAGACCCAGCGGTCGTCGGCCGAGCCGGCCGATCCAAGGGGCGGCAGGTGGTCGATCGCGGGCTCCGACTGGTCGCCATTGGTCGCCGCGTCGGCCAGGACCTTCATTGCGGCGCCGTCCGTGTCGTTGAAGACCGCGTTGTCGGTCATGCCGGCGGCGTCCCCGAGGAACGTGTATTGGTGGAGGGAGGCGTCCTGGATCCCGCGGTAAAGCCGGCCCATCGAGTTGTAGCCCCCGACAATCGAGAGAACGCCGTGCTCAATCTGCTGCAGGACGTCCGGTTTCCCGTCGGGCTGGTGGATCTCGACGATGCGCGCAGCCTGGTCGATCGTCGTGTTGTCGAGGTCCGGATGGAACAGCTCCCATGCAAGAGCCAGCCCGTGCACGGTGTCGGCCTGCGACTCGATGCGGAAGTCGTGGTCGCCCGCATCGTACCATCCGCCCCGGTCCAGGCCGGGCACGTGCTCGCCGGGCTTGTATTTCGTGAGTGTGGAGGGTCCCTGCGCGTAACCGTCAAAATGATTGTGGTTCACCGGCGCCATGAGCGCATCGTCAATGTGCGAGAGGCCGTGCCAGACCCGGTAGTGGTCGTTCACCCGCATGTGGCCCATCTGCACC
>Ga0302326_10015748_pt1 | contig 15879 bp, 10 predicted proteins | sample Palsa_T0_3_FD_202264 | JGI IMG/M metagenome (GOLD analysis project Ga0302326, IMG submission 202264) | Peat permafrost microbial communities from Stordalen Mire near Abisko, Sweden - Palsa_T0_3 | ecosystem: Environmental > Terrestrial > Soil > Palsa > Peat permafrost | place: Sweden: Abisko... | reverse complement strand
GCGCAGGCCTGCCTCATCCGCCTGAATGGCGGCGCGCGGAAAGCGAAGGTGGAGCGCTCGTTCGAAGGCCGCGCCGTCGTCCGCGAATTCGATCGCGCACACACCACGTTGCGTCGCGGCGACGCCAACCAGCCCAAGTGACGAAGCAGCGGTCGCAAACGAGATGCATTCGCCAGGGCCGCCGGCGCGATACGCGCTCGCGGTCATTCCCAGCCGCGCGCCGGCCGACTCGGACGCTCGCGTCGCGGAACCGAAACCCGCGTCGTACAAGGCGTCCGTCACCGGGCGCTTCGCGTCGAGTCCCGCACGAAAACGCGCGATCCGCTGCGCGGTTGCGTATTGCTTGGGCGTGACGCCGACGTGCTTCTTGAACAAGCGGTGAAAATGATACGCACTCAACCCTGCGGCGGCGGCTAACTCACCAAGAGACGGCGGCACTTCGGCCGTCTCGATTTGCCGGCACGCAGCGCGCGCAATCTCCAGCGCCGGTTCGGGCGCGAGCGGCAGCGCCGGCGAGCAGCGTTTGCAGGCACGAAACCCGTCGGATTCCGCGAGTGCGGGTGCTGCGTAGAAGCGGACGTTCGTGCGCAGCGGCAGGCGCGAGTGGCAATGCGGCCTGCAATAGACGCCGGTCGTCCGCACCGCGAACACGAATGCGCCGTCGGCCGATCGATCTTTCGTTCGGACGGCTTGCCAGCGCTCGGAATCGGTTTCGAAATGATGGTTCATAGGTCAATCGTATCCGTCGCGACACCATCGGGCGCTCTGAATCTTGCTCAGCAATTCGCCCTTACGACATCGTCGCTCTATGAGAATCTCCTAAGAATATCGCCGCAAACGTACGATTTGCAATTGCACGGCCGTTCTCCAGAGAACAACGTGGTATGCGCTCGAGGAGTTCGTCGATGGTCTCAACCCGCTTTGGTCTCGCGAAGTTCGGCGTCGCCGCAATTCCGGCATTCGTATTTCTTCTCGCGACGCCCGTGCTCGCACAGTCGACCGGCGATCCCGGAGCCTCGCAACCAGCCGGCGATCCTGGAATTGCGCAACCCGCCGGCGATCCGGGCGCTATGCAACCGGCCGCCGATCCTGAAGTAACCCAACCGGCCGGCGATCCGGGGGTGGCGCGCTTGAGCGTCCTCTCGGGTGGTGTCGACATCCAGCGTGGGGACTCGGGTGATACGTTCGCAGCCGCACTGAACGCGCCGGTCTCGGGCGGCGACTACATCACGACGTCGGACGACTCGCAGGCCGAAGTCGAGTTCAACTACGGCGCGGCGCTGCGCGTCGCGCCCGATACCCAATTGCGCTTCACGCAACTCGCCGCGCAAGATCACGAGCTGCAAATCGCACAAGGTACCGTCGAGCTGCGCGTGTTCCGCGGGCTCGAATCGCATCCCGAAGTCGACACGCCGGGCGCGACGATTCATCCCGATGCGAGCGGCAGCTACCGCATTACCGTCACCGAAGACGGCAACACGCAAGTCACCGTGCGCGACGGCCAAGCCGACGTTACGATCGCTTCGCAGACGCAAACGATCGGGCCGGGCTCGACACTGGTCGTGAGCGGAACGGGCGCAGGCGCGCAAGTCCAAACGATCGCGTCCGTGCCGATGGACTCGTTCGACAGCTTCAATCAAACGCGCGATTCCTATGTTGCGGGTACGCACGACTCACGCTTCGTCGACGCGGGCATGGTCGGCGCCGAAGACCTCGACGCGTACGGCACGTGGAGCGACAATCCGACGTACGGTCAGGTTTGGGTACCCGCGCAAGCGCCCGGCTGGGCGCCGTATCACGACGGCAATTGGGTCTGGGAGCCCTACTACGGTTGGACGTGGGTCGGAGACGAGCCGTGGGGCTGGGCACCGTATCACTACGGAAACTGGTTCTACGCCGCAGGCACCGGCTGGGCGTGGTATCCGGGAACCTACGCGGTCGCGCGACCGTACGTGTATCGCCCCGCACTCGTTGCATTCTTCTCCTTCGGCGGCGGCGGTGGTCTGAGCGTTGGCTTCGGCAATGTCGGCTGGGTTCCGATCGCGCCGTACGAGCCGTTCCACGCCTGGTGGGGTAACGGTGGTTGGGGCGGCGGCTGGCACGGCCCCACCGTCGTCAGCAACACGACCATCATCAACAACACGTACGTAAACAACGGCAACGTCACGCGGATCTACAGCAACGCGAGCGCTCCCGGCGGCGCCGTCGCAGTGAGCAACGGCAACTTCGCAAGCGGACACTTCACACACGTGCAGCCGGTGACCGCGGAACAACTGCAAGGCGTAGAGCCCGTCACCGGCGTCGTGCCGATCGTGCCGACCTCGCGCAACCTCGCCTTCAACCCACGCGCCCCGCAGCCGCTGACGACGAGCACGATCGCGGCCGGGAAATTCACGAACTTCGCGCCGCCGCCGCGCGCTGCGACCTCGTTCACGGAGCAACGCTCGGCAGTCGCGTCGGTCGCGCAAAAAGCCTACCCGGAGCACGCAACCGTGTTCGAGCGGCAAGCGCAAACCTTGCATCCCCTCGGCGCAAGCGCGCTCGGCGACGAGCCGGTTTCGCCCGAACACGAATCCGTGACGCAGGGCAAGCCCGCGTACTCGGAATCGCCGAGCAAGCCCGCCTACTCGCAGTCGCAAGGTACGTCGAACCCGTGGAGCCGGTTCGGCTCGCAAGGTGCGCAAACCGAGAACAAGCCGGAGGGCAACGGCTACCGTGCGCCGCAGACCGGGGACCCCCCGAGTTCGTACGGCACCTCGAAGACCTACGGTGCGGGCAAGACCTACGGGGCCAAGCGGACCACCAAGTCGCGTCCCTCCCATCCGGCGCATCCGAGCGAGCCGAAACCCCAAAGCTAGTAGCGGTTGCGGAGCAAGGCAAGCGCCCGAGATAAAATCCGGATGAGAATTTGCACCTGGCGACAGTAGCTGTGAGCGCTTTCGGTTGAAGGCTTCGTTCCCGGTGGGAACCGTTTCGCCCGAACCGCGGGTCGCCTTGATCGAGGAATTCCAGATGAAGTTCTACGCCACCCGACTCTTGGCGGGCTCGCTCGCTGCCGCATCCGTACTGGCGCTGTCGCTCGCAAGCGTGCCCGCAAGCGCGGACGACAACGCTCCGCAGAGCGACCCGGGCGTTGCCCGTATCAGCGACCTCGCGGGTTCCGTAGCGGTGCGCCGGGCCGATGCGAACGACACGTACGCGGCGGCACTCAACGCCCCGGTAAATCCGGGCGACTACATTACGACGCAGAAAGATTCGCGCGCGGAAGTCGAGTTCGATTACGCGTCACTCGTGCGCGTCGCGCCCGACACGCAGATCCGATTTACGACACTCGACGCGCACTCGCACACGTTGCAGCTCGCCGAAGGAACCGTCGAACTCCGCGTGCTCCGCGGGCTTGACGCGCATCCCGTGGTCGAGACGCCGGCGGTGACCGTCCGGCCCGACGAAAGCGGTCGCTACCGCGTAACCGTCACGCACGACGGCAACACCAAAATTACCGTGCGTTCCGGCCGCGCCGACGTCACGGTCGGCGACTCGTCCGACGCGCAATCGCTCTCCCCCGGTTCGACGATGCTCGTCACGGGGCAAGGCTCGGATCTGCAAGTGCAAAACGTCGGCACCGTCGCATACGAGGACTTCGATCGCTGGACCGATGACCGCGACATGCATTGGGCGCACGTCGGCGACTATGCCTACGTCGATCACGGGATGGTCGGCGCCGAGGACCTCTCGCAAAACGGTCAGTGGAGCGACAACGCCGACTACGGTCAAGTCTGGACGCCGAACGACGAGCCCGCCGGCTGGTCTCCCTACTCGCAAGGTCGCTGGGTATGGGAACCCTACTACGGCTGGACCTGGGTCGACAACGAGCCTTGGGGCTACGCGCCCTACCACTACGGTCGCTGGTTCTATGCGGCCGACGAGTGGAGCTGGTTCCCCGGGCCTTACGACGCAGGCGATCCTTACGCGTATGCGCCGGCGTGCGTCGGCTTCTTTGGATACGACGGCGGCGACGTCGTCATCAACCTCGACTTCGGCGGCATCGGCTGGACGCCACTCGCCCCGTTCGAGGCGTTCAATCCGTGGTGGGGTCGCGGCGGATACGGCGGCAACGGCGGCTTCGGCCGCGGTTTCGGTGGCGGCCAGTACGCCTACAACGGCAACGGCAGCGGCAACGGCTACGGTCGCGGGTTCGGCAACGGAAACGGAAACTTCAAGAACGTCGGCGAGCCCGGCGGCATGCACGGAGTTACCGGGACGAACTTTTCGTCCGGCAATTTCGAGCACATTCAGCCGATCAACCGGAGCGGTATCGGATCGATTACCCCGATCAAAAGCGTGTTGCCGGTCGTTCCGACCAGCCACAACCTCGCGATGAACCCGCGTGCAACGTCACCGGTAGAAACCAACCCGATCGCAGCCGCTTTCTCAAAATTCGCACCGCTCAAGAACGCGCTGCCTGGATTCAACATCGAGCGCCAAACGGTCGCGAGCCTCGCGAAGACGGTCTACCCGCACCTGGCGTCGACGATCGATCGTCAGCTCCAGTCGGGTTCGTCGGCGCGCGAAGCGGCCTACCAGCCCGAGCACGGCGCGAACACGTCAACCGAGCGGACCTTCGACGGCGAACGCGCCGGCGACACCGAGCGGAGCTTCGGCGCCGAACGCAGCGCCGAGACAGTGCGCTCGGCCGGAGCGGAGCAGCCCTCGTACTCGCGTCCGGAACAGCCCTCCTACTCGCGTCCGGAGACCACACAGCATTCAGACTCAGTCTGGGATCGCTTCGGCGGCACCGCCGGCACGACGCGCAACTTCAGCACGGAACGTGAGAACGAGTCGTCTCGCTCGGGAGGCGGGGGGGCAAGCCGCCCCGATGTCAACGAAGCGCCTCGTGAGAACGAGTCGAGCGGCGCGTGGGGCCGCTTCGGCGACACGCAGGCCCGTTCGTACTCGCAGCCAGAGCGCTCGTACTCGCAGCCCGAGCGTACGTACTCTCAACCGGATCGCGGTTACTCAGCGCCGGAGCGTTCGTACTCGCAGCCGGACCGCGGCTACAGCGCGCCGGAACGCACGTACTCCGAACCGCGGACGTACAGCGAGCCGCACTCGTACTCTAACACGTACAATTACTCGGCTCCGCGTTCGTACTCGGCTCCGCGTTCGTACTCGGCACCGCGTTCATATTCCGAACCGCGCAGCTATTCGGCGCCCCGTTCGTACGCGGCGCCGCGCTCATATTCCGCGCCACGTTCGTACTCGGCCCCGCGCTCGAATTCGGCGCCGCGTTCGGAACCATCCCATGTATCGGCAAGCAACCGGAAAAGATGAACTAAGATTTTCTAACACATGTTCTGAGAGGTGGGCGGCGCGCGAAGATGAACTTCGCGCGCTATGCCTTGTGCCCCCCGATTGCTTCGAGTGACGCTGGCCTTCGCTATGGCCGTCGCCGTCACGCCGCTATCGTCACTCGCGGAAACGACGACGAACACCACCTACGCGCATGCCATGCGCTCCATCAACCCCAGACTCCGCGAAGCGCAAAGCCAAGTCTACGCGGAAGCGCTGCTGACGAATTCGCAACGCATGCACCTCGATCCGCGACTCGTGATGGCCGTCGTCACGGCCGAGTCGAGTTGGAACGTGCACGCCGTTTCGCCCGACGGCGCCGAAGGCTTGGGACAATTCAAACCCGAGACCGCACGCGAACTCGGCATCGAAACCTTCTCAGGGCGCAGCAACCTGCGCGGCGTGACGGTCTATCTGCGCCAGCTGCTCGGCATGTTCAAGTCGTCGCGCAACGCGATGCGCTTGGCGATCGCGAGCTACAATGCGGGACCGTATGCCGTACGAGCGGACGGTGGCGCGCCGCGCGGCGAAACCCAGCGATACGTCACGCGCGTCATGGCGCTCTGGCACGACTTCAAACGACGCCTTTCACCCCGGCCGGCCGTCGCCGAGGTTGCGGAAGCCCTCACCCCGCAAGCCGTGATGCAAGACGAAGCCACATACTGGGGCGCCCCGCAAAAATAATCGCGGCCCTGCGCGCGCATCAGCCCTTGGGCCCGGGAGCCCGGGCCCGGGGGGGATCGGGGGGCCAAGCCGCCCCGATGTTAATGAAGGAAGTAGCGATGGGTTGAAAACACGAGCGCGATTCCGCGCGCGTTAGCTGCCGCGACGACTTCCGCGTCGCGGATCGAACCTTCGGGAGCGATGACGGCCGTACAACCGGCGTCGGCCGCGGCTTCGAGGCCGTCGGAAAACGGAAAGTATCCGTCGCTCGCGCAGGCCGAACCGGCCACGGCTTCACCGGCGCGGACGCACGCAATGCGCACCGCGCTCACGCGATTGGTTTGCCCGGCGCAAACGCCGCGCGCGATGCCATCTCGCGCGACCACGACGCCGTTCGACTTCACGTGGCGCACGACGTCCCACGCGAACCACAGGTCTTTCCACTCGCGGTCGGTCGGTTGACGCTCCGACACGACGCGCCATGCCTCAGCGGGAGCTTCCGGGTCGTCTTCCTCGGCGAGCACGCCGCCGAGGGCGCTGCGCACCCGCAGCTCGCGCGCGAGGCGTTCCGGCAGCCGGCGGTCGTAGCGAATCAATCGAAGATTTTTCTTTCGGCGTAACCGCGTCAGCGCGTCGTCGTCGAACTCGGGCGCGGCCACGATTTCGAGAAAGAACTCCGCAAGCGCGTCCGCGGTCGGTAGGTCGACGCGCCCGTCGAGCGCGATGATGCCGCCGTAGGCGGACACCGGATCGGCCGCGAGCGCTGCGGTGACGGCGTCGAGGGCACGCGGCCGTTCGGCGACGCCACACGGAACCGTATGCTTCACGATCGCCGCGCGCACGACGTCGGCAGCCGCGGCTGGAACTTCGCGCACGAGCAGCCGTAACGTCGCGTCGAGGTCGAGCAAGTTGTTGTAGGAGAGCGCCTTCCCGCCGAGCTGCTCGGGGAGCCGTTCCGTCCGCGACAAATAGAAGGCCGCGTTCGACTGCGGGTTCTCGCCGTAGCGCAGCGGGGTCGCGAGCGGCAAGGTCAGAGCGAGTGAACCCGGCAGTTCGCGCGCCATCAGCCCCGCTTCGAGGTAGCGTGCGATCGACGAATCGTACTCCGCGGTGCGCTCGAAGGCGCGCGTTGCCAAGCGCCGGCGGGTCGCGAGGTCGACACCCTGCACCCCGTCGCCGAGAACGCCGTACTGTTCGGGGTCGACGAGGACGGTGACGTGCGCGAAATTCTTCGCAGCCGCGCGGATCAGCGCGACGCCGCCGACGTCGATCTGCTCGATCGCTTCATCGAGCGTCGCACCGTCCCGCGCCACCGTCACTTCGAACGGATATAGGTTGACGACGACGACCCCGATCGAGGGAATACCGTTGGCTCGAGCCTCCGCGCGATGTGCCGGGTTTTCGCGGTCGGCAAGGATCCCGCCGAACACCCGGGGGTGCAGCGTCTTGACGCGGCCGTCGAAGAGCGCCGGAAACCCGGTCAGCTCGCCGACGTCGCGCGCGTCGATACCGTTCTCGACGAGATGTGCGCGCGTACCGCCGGTCGCGTAGATCGGCATGCCGTCGTTCGCAAGCCGCTGCGCGATCTCGACGACGCCCGTGCGATCGTAGACCGAGAACAACGCCGCTTCCACGCCGCCGTTCTCTCGCTCAGCGGGCAAGTACGGCTTCCGCCTCGACGAACATTTCCGGTTCGGCTTCACCGGCAACGAGGTCGGCGGCAATCACGTTTGAAATGCCGGGCTCCGACATCGTCACGCCATACATGCGCGCCGCGAGTTCCATCGTCTTCTTGTTGTGGGTGACGAGCAAAAGCTGCGCGGTATCGGCAAGCTCCCGCACGACCGTCGAGAAGCGCTCGACGTTCGCATCGTCGAGCGCGGCGTCGACCTCGTCGAGAAGATAGAATGGCGACGGCTTCACCGCGATCAGCGCGAAGATCAGCGCCGACGCCGCCATCGCGCGCTCGCCGCCCGACAGCGCTGCGAGCGCCATGAGCTTCTTGCCCGGCGGCTGCACGGCAAGTTCGATGCCGGTCTCCGAGAGATTCTCGGGATCGGTCTGCCACATGCGCGCGAGGCCGCCCGGAAAGAGGCGTGCGTAGACGCGTTCGAACGCATCCTTGACGAGCGCGAAGGTCTCGTTGAATTGCGCTTGCGAGCTCTCTTCGATTTCGTGAATCGAGGCGAGCAGCGTCTCTCTCGCGCGCGCGAGGTCCTCCATCTGCTCGCGCAAGAAACGTTCGCGCTCGGCGAGTTCCGCGATCTCGGCTTCGGCGTTGAGATTGACGTTCTGCAAACGCCCGAGCTCGTCGCGCAGGCGCGCGACCTCTGCGGAAAACTCGCCTTCTTCTTTTTCGTAGCGCGCTTCGACGTCGGCGCACTCCGCGGCCGTCGCCGGATTCTGCGCGAACTGCGCGGCGAGCATCCCGAGTTCGCCGTCGATCTCGGCCAAACGTAAGCGTCCGCCCTCGCTTTTGGCGCCCGCGTCGCGCTCCGCGCTTTGTGCGATCCGGACGTCGGCCTCAAGTTGCTGCGCGTGGCCCGCGAGCGCGTCGCGTTCGCGTCGCGCCGTCTCGTTGCTGCGGTCCGCTTCGGTCACCCCTTCGCGCAGACCGGCAAGCGCCGAATCCGCCGCCGCGATGCGCTCCGCCAGCGCCGCCAGCTCCGCATTCATCGATTCGCGCGCGCGGCTCGCGCGCTCGTTGTCGGCATCGAGCAAGCCCAGGCGCCCCGTCGCGCCGTCGCGGCGCGCGACGAGCGAGGCTACGGCCTCGCGCGCGCTTGCGATGCGGGCGGCGACAGCGCGTTCCGCATCCTGCGCTCGCATGATGGTCTCACGCGCTTCCGCAAGAGATAGCTCCAAACGCTCGCGTTCGACCAGTGCCGCGGCCGGATCGATCGCCGGACGGTCGAGCAGCTCGAGCCGTTCGCGGTAAGCGGCGGTCTCGCGGTCGCGTTCGGTCGCGCGCTCGAGCATTGCCGCGATCTCAGCATCCAGCCGCGTCCGCTCGGCGCCCAGCTTTTCGACGCGCGCATGCGCGTCGCGCAATCCCACCGCAAGTGCACCGAGAGTGCTCGTCGCTTCGTCGCGCTCGTGGGTCGCGTTGGCGCTTTCTTCGGCCGCGGCCGCAGCGGCGCCGCGCGCGGCTTCGAGCCGGTCGCGCAGTCCCGGGAGCGCTTCGGAGAGCGTGCGCGCCTGCGCGCGCCGGGAGAGAATCGAACGCTCCCGCTTGTAGCGGCCGCCGGTCATCGCTCCGCCGCCGCGAATCTCGTCGCCCTCGAGCGTGACGATGGCGTCGCGGAAACCCCGGCCGCGAACGAGGCCCACGCCGACGTCGAGCGATTCGACCACGAGGATCCGCCCGACGAGAAACGCGACGATACCGGCATACTGCCGCTCCGCCGGTTCTACCAAGGTATGTGCGTAGCCGATCACGCCGGGGACGCGTGGCGTTTCGTTCGGATCGCGCCCGCTGCGCGCGCCGAGCGTATCGAGCGGCAAGAACGTCGCGCGCCCCGCTTCGCGCGAGCGCAAGTAGGCAATGCAGCGCTCGGCATCTTCCGCCGTGTGTGTGACGATGTTCGAAAGTGCCGCGCCGAAGGCGACGTCGAGCGCGCGCGCATACTGCTCGTCGACGCGGATGAGGTTGGAGACGACGCCGTGGATCCCGGCGAACTCACCGCGCGCGTTGGCTTCGAGAATCGCGCGCGTGCCGGGAATGTGGCCCTCGAGATTCGCTTCGAGCTCTTCGATGGTATGCAAGCGCGCTTCGGTGCTGGCGAGCTCGCTCGTAGCCGCGCGGTACGTCGATTCTGCGCTCGCGAGCGCTTGCGTTGCGGCAGCCACGCGCGCGTCCGCGCCGGCCGCGGTTTCACGCGCGGCGGCATGCCGCGTTTCGAGCGCGGCAAGCTCGGTACGAGCGGCGTCGAGTTCTTGCGCACCGCCGGCCACGAGTTCGCTCTTACGTTCGGCCTCTTCGCGAAGCGCGAACGCTTCGCGCTCGACGCGAACGAAATCCGCCTCGGTTGCAGCGAGTTGCGCGCGCCGTTCGGCTTCGGTCGCCGCATCGGCGGCGGCGGCGGCTTCGACTTCGCGCAGCGCCGTGAAAATGCGGTCGAGCGCGGCGCGCGCGGTCGAGAGCGCCTCTTGCGCGGAGCGCTGGTGCTGGTGCTCGTGTTCCAGTCCCTCGGATTTTGGGGCAATCTCGGCTTCGAGCGCCGCCACGGTCGCGTGCAGTTCTTCGCGTTCGGCTTCGGCGCGATCGCGGTCGCCCGTGATCTGCGAGGATTGCGCCTCCAGCGCTTCGCGCCGCGCGCTCATCGCAGCGTGTTGCGCTTCGAGTTCGGCAAGCGCGGTTCGCGCGTCGGTCGCCTCGGTACGCAGGGCTTCGAGGCCGCTCTCGCGCTTGAGCAGATCGGTGCGCAAGGTCGCAAGCTCTGCGTCGACGGCGGCCGCCTTCGCGGCGGCGCCGGCGCGCTCGACCTCGAGCGCTTCGAGCTGCGACTGCAGCCCTTCGCGTTCGCCGCGCCGCGATGCGCTCGCGCGCAAATACGAAAGGATCTCGAGATCGCGCAGGCGCGCGGATGCCTTGCGAAAGCGCTTCGCGCGGCGCGCCTGCGTTTCGAGTTCGGGAATGCGCGCCGTGATTTCTTGCAGCAGGTCGTTGACGCGAATACCGTTTTGATCGGCCTGCTCGAGCCGCCGCAGCGATTCGGCCTTACGCGCGAGGAACTTGTTGATGCCGGCGGTTTCTTCGAAGAGGCTGCGCCGGTCGGCCGGCTTGGCAGCGAGAATCGCGTCGATCTGGCCCTGCGAGACGATCGCGTACGATCCCGGCCCCAGGCCCGTCCCCATCAGCAATTCGACGACGTCGCGCAAGCGCACGCTCTGGCGGTTGATGTAGAACTCGCTGTCGCCCGCGCGGTAGGCGCGGCGCGTGATCTCGACTTCGGTCGCGTCGACCTTCAGCGCGCCGTCGCGGTTGTCGAAGGTCAGCGAGACCTCCGCCATACCGAGCGGCTTGCGCCGTTCGTTGCCGGCGAAAATGACGTCTTCGGTTTTTGTCGAGCGCAGCGATTTTGGGCTTTGCTCGCCCAGCACCCAACGGATCGCGTCGACCAAGTTCGACTTGCCCGAACCGTTGGGACCGACCAGGGCCGTGATCCCGGGTTCGAACGAAAGCAGCGTCTGTTCGGCGAAGGTTTTGAAACCGAACAGGCGGAGCGACTTAAGCTTCACGGACGACGACTTTTCGACGCGCGCGCTGCTGCCCATTTGCAGGAACCGCGCTCGGCGCGGTGAGCGCGCGCGGCGTCAAATCTTCGTGCCGCCCGGCGAGCACTTCCAGTGCGCTCGCTGCGGCCGCGCGCTGCGCGGCCTTCTTGGAGGGTCCGCTGCCCGTGGCCAGGGCCTCGCCCTCGACCTTCACCTCGGAAAAGAACGTACGCTCGTGATCGGGGCCTTCGAAGTGGTCGGTGTAGGCCGGGGTGTGCGCGAAGCGGCGCTGCGTCCACTCCTGAAGTTGCGACTTCGGGTCTTCGAGGCCCGCGCCCGCGTGTTCGAACGGTTCCACGTGCTGGCGCACCACGAAGTCGGCTGCGACTTCGATGCCGCACTCGCGATAGAGCACCGCAACGAATGCCTCGAAGGCGTCTCCCAGCGACGAACGCCGCCGAGCCGGCGGCAACTTGGCGAGGCCCGCGCCGAGCACGAGCAATTCCTCAAAACCCAAGCGGCGCGCGGTCGCGGCGAGCGCCGAATCCGCAACGAGCGCCGCCTTGCGCAGGCCGAGTTCGCCCTCGGGCGCCGCCGCGTAGCGTTCGTAGAGCGATCGCGCGACGGCGAATCCGAGCACTGCGTCGCCAAGAAACTCGAGGCGCTCGTTCGAGCGCTCGGCAAGCTTCTCGCGCACGGCACTCTCGTGAACGAATGCGGCGTCGAACGCTTTGACGCGTTTGGTCGCAACGCCACAGAGCGCGAGCAGCGCGCGTAGCCGCTGCCGCCGCCGTTCACCTGCCATGCGTGCTCAGTCTAACATCGGGGCGGCTTGGCCCCCCGATCCCCCCCGGTGTACTTGGCGAACACCACGACGCTATTGTGGCCGCCGAAACCGAACGAACTCGAGATCGCCACGTTCACGTCGGCCTTGCGCGCGATGTTGGGCACGTAATCCAACGTGCACTCGGGGTCGGGATTTTCGTAGTTTATCGTCGGCGGAATGATGCTTTGCTCGATCGCGAGCACCGTCGCGACACCCTCGAGCGCGCCCGCCGCGCCGAGCGCATGGCCGTGCATGCTCTTCGTCGAGCTCACGGCGAACTTGTGTCCGTTCGCGCCGATCACGCGGCCGAGCGCCTTGGATTCGGCCGGATCGCCGATCGGCGTCGAGGTCGCGTGCGCGTTGACGTAATCGACGTCTTCGGGCCCGATGCCCGCGCACGCGAATGCGCGATGCAGCGCAAGCTCCACGCCACCGCCGCTCGGGTCGACCGCCACGAGATCGTACGCGTCGGCGGACTCGCCATAGCCCAGGAGCTCGGCGTAAATATGCGCGCCGCGCGACTTCGCGAGCTCCAGCTCCTCGAGCACGAAGATCGCGCTGCCTTCGCCGAGCACGAAGCCGTCGCGTTCCGCATCGAAAGGCCGGCTCGCGCGTTCGGGTTCGTCGTTGCGCGTCGAAAGCGCCTTCATCGAGTCGAATCCGCCCATCGCGCAATCGATGATCGTCGCTTCGGTGCCGCCCGTGATGCACGCGCGAACCCGCCCGTTCGCGACCATGTCGTAGGAGACGCTGAAGGCATCGTTCGAACTCGCGCAGGCGCTGGAAACCGCATACATCGGCCCGCGAAAGCCGTATCGCATCGAGATCTGCGCGGGGGCAGCGTTGCTCATGAGCATCGGAATAAAGAACGGCGTGATGCGGCCCGCGGTCCCGAGCGCTCGCGCTTTGGTTACATTATCTTGGATCGTGATGATGCCGCCGATGCCGCTCGCCACGATGACCCCGGTCTGGTCGCGCAGCTCCTTGTCGTCGGGGAATTTGGCGTCTTCGATCGCTTCTCGCGCCGCGACGAAGGCGAACTGAGCGTAGCGGTCCATGCGCCGCGCGTCGCGCCGCCCGATCAGGGCGTCGGCGTCGAAATCCTTCACCTCGGCCGCGATGTGCGTTTTCAGACCCGCCTTGATCGAATCGAAGGCGGTGATCTGCGCGACCCCGCTGCGCCCGGCGACGAGGCCGTCCCAAAAGGCCTGCCTCGAATTGCCGAGCGGCGTGACCGCCCCCATCCCCGTAATAACGACCCGTTTCTTGTCCATTCAATTAAGATCGGGGCGGCGAAGGCCCCCCGATCCCCCCCGGGCCCGGACTCCGGGCCCAATAATTCGAGCTGAAATTTTTTTTTCTGTCGCACCTGGAACCCACCGACCCCGCACCAGGCTGCGGATTCCGGCCTACCGGGGCCTGCAGCAGCCCTTGGGCCCGGGAGCCCGGGCCCGGGGGGGCATCGGTGGGCCTCGCCGCCCCGATCATAAAGTTGCATGGGGCCCCGGCGTCCTGTTATACTTACGCCCGCTATGTTCACCTTTGACCTGCAGCTGTTCGCGTCCAAGAAGGGCGCCGGCTCCACCCGCAACGGCCGCGATTCCAATGCCCAGCGCCTTGGCGTCAAGCGCTTCGGCGGTGAGATGGTCCTCGCGGGCAACATTATCGTCCGCCAGCGCGGCACGAAATTCTACCCAGGCCCGGGCGTCGGGATCGGCAAGGACGACACCCTGTTCGCCCTCGTACCGGGCGTCGTATCCTTCTCGGAGAAACGGAATCGCAAGCACGTCAGCGTCACAGCTGCGGCGTAATAAGACCAGCCCCGCTCCGGTCGCAAAGAGCCCCCGGGCTCTTTGTTTTTTGTTGAAATCGGGCTAGCGGCGGCCCAGCGTGCAGTTCATCGATGAGGCCACGATCGACGTGGCAGGCGGGCGGGGCGGCGACGGCATCGTCGCGTGGCGGCGGGAAAAGTACGTGCCCAAGGGCGGGCCGGCCGGGGGCGACGGCGGCCGCGGCGGCGACGTCGTTCTGCAGGCGACCCACGAACTCTCGACCCTGATCGAGTTCCGCTTCAAGAAGCAGTTTTCGGCCGAAGACGGCAAGGCGGGGTCGACCTCCAATAAGTCGGGCCGGAGCGCCGAAGACCTCATCGTTCCCGTGCCTGTGGGGACGCTCGTTTACCAGCTCGACCCCGAAGGCCGCGAGCTGCTGCTCGCGGATCTGTCGGACGACGGGCAGCGCATCCGGGTCGCCAAGGGCGGCCGCGGGGGGCTCGGCAACCAGCACTTCGCGACCAGCAAACGCCAGGCACCGCGGTTCGCCGAGAAGGGCGAACCATCCGAAGCCCATGCGCTTCGTTTAGAACTAAAGCTTCTCGCCGACTGCGGCGTCGTCGGGCTGCCCAACGCCGGCAAATCGACGCTGCTCTCGGTCGTCTCGGCCGCGCGCCCGAAGATCGCGGACTATCCGTTCACCACGCTCGAGCCGCAGCTCGGGGTGGTGCGCCTGGGCCCCGAAGAGTCGTTCGTGATGGTCGACGTGCCGGGCCTCATCGAAGGCGCGCACGCAGGCTCGGGACTCGGCGACCGGTTCTTGCGACACATCGAACGCACGCGCGTACTGATCCACCTGATGGACGGCGCCCGGCCCGCAAACGAAATCCTTGCGGATAAGGCCACGATCGAAAACGAATTGCGTATGTGGAACCCGGTCTTACTCGAGCGGCCGATTCTTCCCGTGCTCTCCAAGCTCGACGTGCCCGAAGCGCGGGAGCGGTTCGCGGAACTCTCCGCGCAGATCCCGGGGCTACGGGCGATCTCCGCGGTCACCGGGGAAGGCGTGCGCGACTTGCTCTTTGCCGCCTACGCGGCGATCGGTGCGACGCCGCTCCCCGAGGTCGCGGCCCCCGACGTGCCCCGCTTCGTACTGACGCCGCAGGAGCCGTTCACGATCGCGGTCGACGCAAACGGTGTCTACGTGGTCGAAGGCGAGCGCGTCGAGCGCCTCGCCGCGATGACGGATTTCGAAACCGACGAGGGCCTCGGACGCTTCGAGGCGATTCTCGCAAAGATGGGCATCGAGAAACGGCTGCGCGAGATGGGCGCACGCGAAGGCGACACCGTCCGCATCGCGGGCTATGAGTTCGACTACTCGTGAGCGTTCGCCAATGACCGCAACGACCAAGTTCTACACGGTCTTCGTACTCGTGCTCGCCGTCATCATCGGCGGTTCGTACTATGCGGGATACCGTGCCGGCTTATCGAGCGCGCACGTGGCGCGCCACGCGCCGGTCGCGCACACGGCGCCGTGAAGCTCGGTCTCTTCGGCGGGACGTTCGACCCCGTTCACAACGCGCATCTCTTCGTCGCGGAAGCGTCGCGGGTAGAACTAGGCCTCGACCGGATGATCTTCTTGCCGACGCGCGCGTCGCACTATCGGGTCGCGCCGCTTACGACGATCGAACAACGCCTCGCGATGCTGCGCGGTGCGATCGCACCCAATCCGTCCTTCGCGATCGACGAAACCGATCTCGACGACGAGGCTACCGGCTACAGTGCCGATCTCGTGCCGCGGTTGCGCGCAAGGTATCGCGACGCCGAGCTGACGTTCGTCGTCGGCGGCGATTCGCTCGTCGAATCGCCGTGGCAGCGCTTCGAAGTCGTCCTCGACAATCTCGATGCCTTCGCCATCGCTCCGCGCGCCGAACGCGCTCCCGAGCGCGTCGATCAACTCATGGCCACCTTGCGCCCCGACCAGCGCCGGAAGTTGCGCATCTTGGATCTCCCCGCACTCAACGGGTCGGCATCGCTCGCTGGCGCGCGGCG
>Ga0302326_10015747_pt1 | contig 15879 bp, 8 predicted proteins | sample Palsa_T0_3_FD_202264 | JGI IMG/M metagenome (GOLD analysis project Ga0302326, IMG submission 202264) | Peat permafrost microbial communities from Stordalen Mire near Abisko, Sweden - Palsa_T0_3 | ecosystem: Environmental > Terrestrial > Soil > Palsa > Peat permafrost | place: Sweden: Abisko... | reverse complement strand
CGTTCACTTGACCCGGCTACCAGCGTCCCGCTTTTGGCTCCGGTGCTGGGCCTCGGTCCGGAAACCGGCTATAGCGCTGTACCCGCCGAGGGCCGCAAGCTCTATCAGCAAATTACCGTCGCGGTCCACGAATATTTGATGGCATGCAGCCGAGATACGCCCACGCTCATTCTCGTCGAGGACATGCACTGGTTCGATGAGGACACCTTCGATGTGGTTGGTTCACTCTTGAACGCCGACCTCGGCGGGAACGTCCTTGTCGTGATGACCAACCGCAACCGAATGTCTCTGCCTGACGTCGCAAAAGCGCAATTGTTCGAACTCCAGCCGCTCGGCGACGACGAAGCCGACCAACTGATCACCGCCTTGCACCCTGGAGTACGCGCTGAGGAACAGCGCGCGATACGCCAACGCTGCGTTGGGATTCCGCTCTACATCGAAGAAGTGGTCGCAAAGGTCAAGGAGCAACCGTCCGACGCGTCCAACTCGCATGCTGTTCCCGACACTCTGTACGAGGCGTTGTTCGCGCGTCTTCGGTCCAGGCAAAGCGCCGTGCAGGTGGTCGAGGCGGCCGCCATTATCGGCAGTCGTATCGAGCGTGGATTGTTGCTATCAGTGCTGGACTTGCCCGAGGGCGAAGTCGATGCGGTGATCGACGAACTAGTGAGTGCTCGTGTGCTGGAATCATTGAGCCAACAGAGTTTCCGCTTTCGCCATGAGCTACTTCGCGAAGTAGCCGAGGAACTGTCGCCACCCACTCTTCGCCGTAGTTTGCACAGCCGCATCGCAGACGGCCTGGCGACGACGCAGGGCAATCCCGACTGGCCGTTGATCGCGCGCCACTACGAGCGCGCCGAGCGCTTTTCCGAGGCGGCATCGGGCTATGCCGCGGCGGCGGCCAATGCCCGGCTGCGCGGCGCACTCCGGGAGGCACTGAGCTATTTGGCGCATGCCATTTCACAGGCCGAGCGCTGCCCGTCCGGAGGCGAACGCGACCGCCTTGAAATCGCGCTTCGACTCGGGCGCGCGTTCCTGGCGCAGGCGGCCGAGGGTGTGGCGAGCCAGAATGCCGCCGCCGACTTCGAACGTTGTCTAGCCCTGTGCAGCGGCGACTTAGCCGACGACGACCTCTTTTCGACCGTGATGTCGCTCTACCCGTATTACACGATGCGGGCCGACCTCGACCGGGCCGAACGACTGGTCAGGTCGGTGCGTGCGCAGCTCACCGGCTCGCGGGAGTGCTTCCTACCCATCAACGAATTCGGGCTTGGCCAGTTGGCTTGGTACCGAGGCGAATTCGGGTACGCCAACAAGAAACTTGAAGTGGCAGCCACCACGCTGACCGAGGCATGTACCCGCGACCTCGAAGCGATGTTGTTCATGCCCAACGACGCCACAGCAGGGCTGTATACGCATCTGGCACTGGCCCGCTACATCGACGGTGACCTCGCCGGCGTTGCCGCCGAGCTGGATCGAGCCGAACAGCGTTGCGCCGAAATACCCTTTCCCAAAGGCGCTTTCAGTTTGGCCTATGCGCGACAAATGGAGTTGTTGATCCGGCTGGAAGCCGGGCAGCTGCACCGTGCCGCTGAGGCTGCGGTCGAGCTGATTACCCTGGGCGAGCAGCACGGTTTCGATTTTTGGGCGCTGGTCGGGACGGCGCAGCAGGCCACAGTGGCGGCGGTATCAGCCCTGTCGGACAGTGCCGACGGGGCCATGTTGCAGCCACACGTGGCAGCGCTGAGCGCATTCGTCGAGGTGTCGCGAGCGATGGGCACAATCTCGCTCGTCACCTTCTACGACGCCATCTTGGCGCGCCTGCTCATTGCCAGCGGCGAATTGGAGAAGGCACGCGAGCGCTTGGAGATCGGGTTGGAGTTGGCCGAACAAACCAGGATGCACGTCTACGACGCGGAGTTGGTGCGGCTGCGAGCCCACACCACCGACGACATCGGCGCACGCCGCGAGGATCTCGAGGCGGCCTTGGAGTTGGCCCGGCGTCAGGATGCGCCGATCTTCCAACTGCGTGCCGCGACAGATCTTTTCGCGCTCGACGGTGCACCGGCCCGGCACGCGGTATCGACCGCGCTGAGTGCGTTTTCCGAAGGGAGCAGTTGGCCGGAAGTTGCGACCGCCCGGGCAATGCTCGAGTGAGACGGCCCGGGGGGAAGGTCGCCATCATTGGTGGCGGCATGGCGGCGTTGAGCGCCGCCTGGCGGCTAAGTGAGCCCGGTTCGCGTGACCGCTTCGAGTCCATAACCGTGTACCAGCGCGGCTGGCGACTCGGGGGCAAGGCGGCATCCAGCCGCGGCCCCAATGGGCGCATCGAGGAACACGGACTGCACATCTGGCTGGGATCGTATGAGAACGCATTCGCCCTACTGCGGGAGTGCTACACCGAATTGGACCGGGCCGCAACAGACCCCTTAACGCCAATCCAGACCTGGGAAGAGGCGATTGCACCCGCCGACAACCCCGGGCTGGCCGATAGCTGGAAAGACAACTGGGTCACGTGGCACGGCACGCACCCGCGCGACGACAAGCTGCCCGGCGACCCGGACAGCACGGGCCACGAAATTACCGCGGTCGCGTTCGTCGAGCGCGCCCTAGGACTCGTACTTGCCTTCGCCGACTCGCTCCGTGATGCGGCCCCGGGGCGTCTGATTCTCAGCGCATCGGCCGATCCTCCAGCGCCGCCGCCGCCGTCGCTGCCGTCAGACGCGGCAATGCGGGCAACGTTGGCAACGCTACTGGCAGTGGTGGATCCGCAATTCAGCCAGGCCCCGCCGTCCGACATCCTCGAACACACGCTCCTTGCGGTACGCGACGCGATCGACGCTGACGACCGAGTGGACCGCAGGCGCAGTTGGGTGTTGCTATCTCTGGTCGTCGCCGCTATACGCGGCATCATCGCCGACAAGCTGATCACCGATACCCATGGCTTCGCGGCCATCAACGACGAGGACTTCTGCGACTGGATCGTTCGGCACGGCGCACATCCTGACGTCCTCAATTCGGCCATGGTGCGCGGCGTGTATGACCTGGTGTTCGGTTACCGCGATGGCGACCCGCGGCAGCCCGCGGTTGGTGCCGGCGTGATGACATTCCTCATTGGCCAAGTGCTTTTCGGTTATCGAGGAGCAATTTTCTGGAAGATGACGGCCGGGATGGGCGATGTCGTGATCGCACCGCTGTATCAGGCACTCCGAAGGCGCGGCGTGAAATTCGAGTTCTTCCACCGCCTCGACGCGCTGCACCTGGATCCCTCGCGCCAGTCGGTCGCCACGATAACGATGGGCCGACAAGCCCAACTCGCCGAAGGCCTTCAACATTACGAACCGCTAACCAGGATTCGCGGGCTCCCGGTGTTCCCCAAACTTCCCCTTACCGAACAGCTCCGAACGACCGCTGGGCTGGATGCGGCGGAATCGCATTTCGGCGGACATGACGATGTCGAAACACGAACTCTGCGAAGTGGTGTCGATTTCGATCATGTGGTGCTCGCCGTGTCGATTGGGATGGTCCCGATCGTGGCCGACGAACTGATCAAGGATCGCCCGGAGTGGCGCGACATGGCAGCACACGTCAGCACAGTCGCCACCCAGGCATTCCAGATCTGGCTAGGACCGGACGAGGCGTCACTCGGCTGCAACAGGCCCGGGGCGACGGTCAGCGCCTACGTGCCGCCGTTCGACACCTGGGCCTCGATGCCGCAGACGTTATGGGCCGAGAGTTGGCCAGGCGCCCAGCGCCCGGGCACCGTCGCGTACTTCTGCGGCAGCCTCGACGCGCCATGGCCCACAACGGATGACCATTCGCGCTACGTGAGTCGATACAACCAGCAAGTCCAGTCCGCAGCCGTCAGGTTTCTCGATCACCATGTCGGGCTGTACTTTCCGATGGCCGTCACCGAAGAGGGCTTCGCCTGGCATCTGCTCTGCGGCGTAAACGGTCAACGAGGGCGCGAGGCGATGGCGACCCAGCACGTCAGCGTGAATATCGACCCGTCGGACCGCTACGTGCAGTCGTTGCCCGGCAGTGATCAATACCGCCTGCGGCCGGACGAAAGTGGCTACGACAACTTAGTTCTGGCTGGCGACTGGACCGATTGCGGGATCAATGCGGGCTGTATCGAGGCGGCTGTGCTGTCTGGGCTGCAGGCAGCTAATGCACTGCAGGGGCGTCACCGCTATCACCGCATTCGTGGTTTCCATACGCCGTGAGGAGTCGCCTTTGCGAATGCCGATGACCCCGAGAGTCGCCAGGCCTCGCCGGTACGGCTACCCGTAGCGACGACGCTATCCATTGCTCGTCAACGGTTCGGCCGCAGGCGCAGAGGGAAGGTTCTGCGTGTCGTTAGCCGGCTCGTCCGGCTTCCCAGTCAGCGGCTCGCCGAGGTTGCCGACCAGCTCTCCGGCGGCGCACGTTGACGACGGCCACCCGGCACAGAAACGCGGGGTGCAGCAGGCGAATCGGGGAGTCGATCAGGCTGTTGACTCTGAAGAAGCGCACGGCGACAACGAGATCGGACTCAGAGGCTGCCATCGCCCAGTCCATCAGCCGGGTGGCAATCCGCATCCATCGCGACCGTCGACCCGCCACCGCCGGGAAGGCCAGGTCCAGGCTCGCTACCATCTGCCAGGCCACCTCAATCGGTTTCGCGGAGGCGCGAAAGTATCGCCGCGCGAGATCCGCGCCGCCAGCACGCAGAGATTCCCGCAGCGCGACAGCCTGCAACGCGGCGAGCGTCATTCCTTGCCCGTAGATGGGGTTGACACTGCAGATGGCATCCCCGCACACCAACAGACCATCGGGTAGTTCGGGCATTTTGTCGTAGCGTCGCCACTGGCTGGACGGCATATGGTGATGCGCCACCTCGCTGACCGGTTCGGCGGCCCGCATCGCGGCGATCAGGTGGTCGGGGCAGTACTCCTGGGCGAATGACAGCATCCCGGCCAAGTCACGAGGCGGCTGGTGCCCCGCCATCCCGAAGACCGTGAACATCCAGGTTTCGTCCTCGTAGCCGCTCAGGAACATTCCGGCCGGCCTGTCCGGCGCGGGGCCGATGTCGACAAGCATCTCGCGAAAGGTGCCGTGCGGGATTCGGAGCAGTTGGCTTACGTAGTTCGTGTGCATGACGATGTGGTCCTCGAGCGGCCGGCCGTAGCCGAGCCTTTCCAGCAAACCCGGTGTATGCGCGCCGCGTCCCATCGCGTCCATGACGACATCGGCCGTCAACTCTCGTTTGGCACCGTCGGAATCGACCACCCGCACTCCGCTGACGCGCCTACGATCCGGAGTCGTCGTCACCTCGGCCACCTCGTGGCCGCTGAGGATCGTCACGTTGCTCATCGCCCGCAGGCGCCGCCGGACGTGGCATTCCAAAAACGGCCTGCTCGGCATGTGGATCGCCAGTGCCTTGGGCTCCTTGGCCACCGTGCCCGAGCGGAGTATGTCGTGGCCGCCGAAAGACAGGTGCAACTTGGACAGCTCTCCGTCGTCCCAAACGGGAGCGCCGTCGTCAACCAGTTCATCGAGAAACCTGGGGAAGAGCTCATCCAAGATCTGCGCTCCGCGGGCCAGCAGAACATGGACATGACGCGCCTGCGGTACCCCGCGTCGGACAGCGGGGTCGTCGTCCGGCAGCGCATCCCGCTCGACGACAGTTACGGTTTCAAAGAAATCGGCCAGGACCCTCGCAGCCAGCAGCCCACCCATGCTCGCACCCAGAACGACGGCGCGCTCGCCTAGCACTGTCATTACTCAGTCACCGAATCATACTGTGCTGCAGTTAAATTTGCGTCCATATTGGTTATCAGAGCATCGAAGCCAGCGGCTGCCGCCTTGGCGCGGTGCTGTTCCAAGAGGTTTCGGTAGCTACTTTCGTCGCGACGCGCATGCGCGAGGAGTGCCCGCGAGCGCAACAGCGGCAGTTCGTGGAGCACGAAACCGGGATCGATGGGTACGGCGGCCAGTTGGTCGATCGCGGCCTGTGCTTCGCTCTGGTCGCCACCGGAGCCGCGTCGGACCAGCAGTTGCACCAGAACTTCGGTGGCCCTGCCGCGCCAGATCATGTCGCCGCTTTCGTACGCCCCACCCACGACTCCCCGCATCAATTCAACGGCACCATCGAGATCGCCGGTGCGGGCCCCCTCCAATGCGAACTCAGGCTCGACGATCGTCAGCGCGCTCAGCGAGAACCGCTCCGCCACGGCCATATCGCGGGCTTGGCTGAATAGGTCGAGACCCGCCTCACGTTGGGGGCCTTCGCCGACAACCAGAACGAGGCCCCGGCAGAGTCGACCCATGCCGAGAACGAAGTCGTCGCTGGAACTTTCGGCGATGCGCAGTGCCTCGGTGGTCTCACGCATCGCGGTCGCATCGGCCGGCAGCGCCCCGAAGGGTATGGAGGCGACGTATTTCCAGAGCAGGGCGAACACGTAACTGGTCGGATCCAGCGGAGCAGCCATCGCGATTGAGTCGGCGGCGTCGTCCAGCCATCCCGGGATTCCCAGGCACATCTTGACGTGTCCCCGCATCGCGATCGCGGTGCTCAGCGGTGAACCAAAGATCAAGTCGCCCTTAGTGGCGTCGCCATCGGCCAAATCGATGAGCCGGTCCGACAAACGCAGCGCCTCGGTCATCTCGCCCGCCTGACATTTGGCGTAGATCGCCGCGAACAGCAGAGCGACGGTCAGCGTCGGATCTCCGATCGATTCCAGCAGCTCGCTCTGCTCGGAGGCCACCTGGGCCGCCTCGCGGAAACGGTTGTGAAACGTCAGCGCCATGATGAACCCGGTCATGCCGATCGCTAGCGACACTTTGTCATCAGCCGCTGTGCACAGATCTCGCAGTTCGTCGAAACCCGTGGCGGCGACGCTGCCACCGGTTCGCCACAGGGTGCCGCAGAGCAGGTTACGCGGCGCGATCTGCAGCGATGCCCGATAGGGGACGTCGGCCGGTAGCCGGTCAGCGACCTGGCGTGCACGCTGCCAGTTGGTGCGGGCCGCGAGAATATCACGAAAGGCCGACCAGGCGCCGGCGCGCATATGCCAGTCGAACGCCGCACGCAAATCCCCAGCGGCTTCGAGGTTTTCGGCAATCAAGGCGGCGTTCTCGTCGGCCGCCCCGGGATCCTGCTGTTCGATCGCGGCGGCCAAGCGGCGGTGCAACTCGGTGCGTCCGGCCTTCAACTGTGACTCGTAGGCGACCGTTCGGATCAGCGGGTGCCGAAACGCGTACTGGGCCCGCGGAGTGAACATCACCTGATCGATCAGCTCCACCTGGAGCAACTCGGCAATCGCCTCCCCAACGTCGATATCGTCGATCAAGGGGGCCACCAGCTCAGCCCTGAATCGCGCGCCGACGACCGCAGCTGCGTACAGGAAGTATTTGGTCGGCCTACCGAGGCGGTCGATGCGGGCGGCGATGGTGGCCTGCAGCGTGCCCGGCACAGTGATGTCGGCGGCGTCATCGTGACAGAGGTAGGCGCCGCGATCGCCATCGAGCACCCCGCGTTGAGCCAGATCAAGAACCATCTCTTCGGCGAAGAACGGGTTCCCGGCGGCTCGTTCGGCTATCCGCCCGGCCAGGGCGCGCACCGACGGGTCACTACCCAGCAGCTCGGTGGTCAACGCAGCGGTCTGCGCCGCGTTGAGTGGCGCCAAGGAGATCGTCTGTGCGCCCGGTGTACGCGACAGCGCCCCCCGGTATTCGGGTCGATAAGCTATCAACACGAGCGAATGGCTTTGCGGCACAACGGTGACGAACTCAGCGAGCATGGCCTCGCTGACCTCGTCGATCCAGTGCAAGTCCTCGATCACATACAGCGCCGGCGTGGTGCGCGCCAAGAGGGCAGCGTTCAACAGAGCTGCCAACCGTCGCCGACGGGCATCGGCGGTTATGGCGGGTGCCGCGGCGTCGGGGTCGCCGATTCCGAGCAGGTCGTCGAGCAGCAGCAGGTCCTCAGGATTGGCGTCGGGGATGCGGGCCCGGATCTGCGTCCGACCTGCCTCATCGTCGAGCCCGCTGACTCCGAATACCGTGCGCAGCAGTCGCGCGACCAGACGGAACGGGACATCGCGAGTATGGGATTCGCAGGCGACGGAAAACACGTCGACCCCGCGGCCGGTCGCCAGCGTCACGGCCTCGCGCATGATGCGACTCTTGCCGATACCGGGTGGCCCGACCACGCCGGCCACACATCCCGCACCGCTGATCGCCTGCTCGAGGATGCCGACGACAGTGTTCATCACCCAGGTGCGTCCGACCAGGGTCGGCTCGCGTCGGCCGATCCCGATGCGCTCCGCCGCGGCCCCAAGCAGTCGACGCGCCGGTAACGGCTCTTCGGTGCCTTTGACGTGTACCGACTCGGGCGCCCCCAGCACGGTGACGTGTTCGACCAGCCGCGCGGTGGACTCGCTGAGCATCACCCCGCCGGGCGGGGCGACAGATTCCATTCGCTGCGCCAACCCGACCTGCTCGCCGACCGCGGTGTATGCCCTTGCGTCAGAGCTGATTTCCCCGGCGATCACTCGGCCCGAGTTCAGCCCGACCCGCAGCCGCAGCACGACGGCATCGCGGCGCTGTACTTCGTCGGCCAGCCGCGATATTTGCTCTTGGATATCCAAAGCCGCAAGGCAGGCTCGAAAAGCGTGATCTTCCAGCGCAACTGGCGCCCCGAACAACGCCATGATGCCGTCGCCGGTGAACTTGTCGACCGTGCCACCATAGCGCCGAGTAATCGTTGCCGCGCAACCGAAGACGTCGGCCATTATCTCGCGCAACCGCTCCTCGCCCACCCTGGAAGCGATCGTCAAGGAATTCACCACGTCGGCGAACAACACGGTCACTTGCTTGAACTCAGGCTGCTCTCCCGTTTCCGGCGCGGGCGCCCCGCATGCGTCGCAGAACCGGGCACCGTGGCGAAGCTCAGTGCCGCATGCTCGGCACACTGCGCCTGCTGGCCCCATCCGCCTCTCCCGCCGCTGGTCAATGGTGCGAACCTCCTGATGCACCAGAGTAATTATCGACCGCCAGGGCTGCCCGGGAAGCCGTTTGGATAACACGACACGCGGGCAACACTTTTGGCCGGCAGTGGCCGGGTGACTGTTCTATGCTTTTAACCTGAATGGTTGAGCAATTGACGATAATTGGCTTTGCCACTGGTGAATTGCGAGTTTCATGTCCTCGTTTCCACCCACGAGAGTAGTTTCTAGCTTCGAGTATTTGCCCATGCAAGGAGCTTCGTATGTCTTACGAGGAGGCGTTGGAAGCCCTGAAAGAGGGCAAATACGAGGACGCCATTAAGTGGTTCGAAGGCCTTCCCCTCGCGCAGCGCGATGGCAAGACGTACGCACTGGCAGCCCTGGCCCATTTCAAGCGCCAGGAATACGGGCGGGCCGAGGAACAATACGCGAAGGCGGTTCAGACCGGCGGCTCGGTCGACGAGTGCCGCGATTGGCAGGAGATGTGCGACCTCTCCAATGCCAATGACACCGCCCAGATCTACACGGAGGTGCCCACACCGCACTACTTCAAGGACGACCCCAACCTGTTGGCACCTCCGTCCGTGCGCGACGGTGACCTGCAATGCCCAACGGGGCGTCGAGGGCAGGGCTGCGTGAAACAACTGCGGCTGTTTTTGGGCGACGCCCTGGGTGCACTAGCGACAGCTGTGATCGACGGCGCCACCCAGCTGGTGGGATGGATACACGACTACCGTGGCAAAGTCTGGACCAATTGGTCCGTTCGCTCGTGGCTCGTGGGAGTCCTGACGCTGGCCTACATACGCGAGCGCCTCAACGCCAACAACCTGGAGAGCACCTACCCGCCCGGAGAGCTGGTCGCCTTCCAGAAGAAGGGCCAGGAATACCCCACCGCAGTCAAGCAATTTCGCACCGCCGACGGAAGCTGGAACAACCTCGACAACCCCAAGGAGGGCGCTGCCAACACGCGCTTCCTGCGCAACGTCGACCTTTCCGCCACAACCCCCGAGGAAGATCCGCGTTTGAGCAGGCCAAACGCGCGGGAAATCAGCCTCCAGCTACTCAAGCGGCCCGACGGCGCCGATGGCAAACCAATAGTGCAGGAAGTCCCCTTTCTCAATCTGCTGGCCGCGTCGTGGATCCAATTCATGAACCATGACTGGGTTAGCCACGGCGATACCGAGCCCGGCGCCTTCCTCGAGGTGTCCCTGGCCGAAAACGACCCCGCGCAAGACCGCTACCTTCAGACCAAGTTGGTGATCGGCAGGACGCAGGTCGACCCGACGCGCGGCGGTCGGACGGGTACGGGTGAAGAACCCGCCAAGAGGACTTTCCTCAACGAAGTCACCCACTGGTGGGACGGCTCGCAACTCTACGGCAGTGACCAAGACACTCAGGACCGCCTTCGTAGCAAAGACTCTGGGAAGATGCAGTTGAATCCCAACGGCACGCTGCCGGTCGACCCCAAGACGTGCGTCGAGGACGCCGGATTCGTGCGCAACTGGTGGGTTGGCCTCAGCATGCTGCACACCCTTTTCGCGCGGGAACACAACGCCATCTGCGACATGTTGCACGACGCGTACCCCGAATGGACAGACGATTGCCTGTTCAATGTCGCGCGGCTCATCAACGCCGCGTTGATGGCCAAGATCCACTCCGTCGAATGGACGCCGGCTATTCTGCCCAACCAAACACTCGAGACCGGGCTGAACTCGAACTGGTTCGGCTTGCTGACCTATCTCTTTCATAAAGCCAAGGAGCGCAAGACTGTTGCCGAGGTGAACATACGCAACCCCGAGCTCGGCGGCGTCGTCGGCAACCCAATCAACAGACACGACTGCGTGTTTGGGCTGACTGAGGAATTTGTCGAAGTCTACCGCCTGCACTCGCTGCTACCCGAAACGCTGCAGCTGCGGCGCCGCGGCCAAAAGGGCCCTCCGGATGCGAAGCCACTGCCAGCTACCCGCCAGCACGGCTCGGTCGCGATCACAAAAGATTACGCGATGTCGGACCTATTCTATTCATTCGGCAACCAGCACCCGGGAAAGCTGGTGCTCAACAACTTTCCGCGCTTCATGCAGGAACTCAGCGTCCCGGGCAATCCGTTCCTCGACATGGGCACGGTTGATATCGTGCGCGCGCGGGAACGCGGCGTGCCGCGCTACAACGAATTCCGGCGCCAATTGGGACTGAACCCGATTCGTAGCTTCGATGACCTTACCGATGACCCGCGCGTCAGGCAGCAGCTGAAGTCGGTCTACGGCAGTGATCGCAACGGCGTCGAGGACCTCGACCTACTGATCGGAACACTGGCCGAAGCCCAGCGGCCCAGGGGATTTGGGTTCGGCGAGACGGTGTTTCAGATCTTCATCGTCAGTGCCAGCCGCCGGCTGCAGGCAGATCGCTTCTACACCGACTGCTACAACGAGGATGTCTACACTCCGGAAGGCCTACGCTGGATCGACCAGACCGACCTCAAGACCGTGCTCCTGCGCCACTACCCCGAGCTGGCTGACACTGGCCTCGTCAACATCAAGAACGCCTTCGAGCCGTGGGACGAAGGTCCTGAGCTAAGCCCCGAGCGTCATCCGTTGCGCGCGTGGGATTGTGACTTGAAACCCGACCCTTGGCGCGGCGATGCGTACCGCCGTGGGTAAGCAGTGGTGGCGGCCCGCAATGCTGGTGTGGTTTCTGCGGCGCGGGATTTGGAACAATATTGCCTGGTTCAAATTTAAGATGGCCAAACCGCTCGACATCGACCTGCCGACGGACCGAGAGTGGTATATCGAACCCAAGCCGATGATAAAGGCCATCCCCCAAGTGCCGCTGCGCAACGTCAAGGTGTGCACGCCGGACGACATCCCCCGGGATGAAAGATCTTTCAGGAACTCGAAATTCTTTGATGTCCAGGTCTGGGCCTACACCACGTTGGCCTCCCCGATGCAGCAGGGCCTGCCATCGATCGACGCAGACCCGAAGGTCGCGCTGAAGCGAGCGTTCAACGGGCTGCGTCGCAAGCTGCTGCCGCCACCCGAGTTGCCGGCCGAATATGAGGACAGTCCTGACCTCGGCTCGCTGGCAGTGCGCGGGCCGTTCGCCTGCTACACGACAAAAGTCGACGACCCGACACTCGACGAACCGACGTGGGAGTGGAACCTGCTCCTGCTCAACGACTTCAAGCATCATGACGATCTGACGAATATCGGCTCGCGGGTGTTGTTCCGCCTCGATCCGCTTCGGCGTGCGCTGCAGGCGTATCGCATCGAGTGCGCCCTGGACACGAAGCCGATCGAGGTGACCGATCCACGGTGGGACCAGGCCTGCAAGATCGCACTGTGCGCTGCCTCTACGCACCTGTCGCTGGTACGCCATTTCAACTGGGTGCACTTGGTAGGCGGCGCGCAATTGGCCATTGCGACACGTAATTGCCTGCCGGCCGATCACCCGCTGTGCAGGCTGTTATGGCCTTACATCTTTGGAACCCAGCAGAGCAACAACATGGTCACTCGCGGACAGATGGTCCGCGGCGGCGACTTCGAGACGACATTCAGCTTCACCCTCGAGGGCATGTGCGATTTGTTCGACAAGACCTACCTGGATTATGACTACATCGTCAACGATCCTGAGGCGGACGGCGATGCGCGCAAGGTGCGCAATGTCGGCTTCGATACGCCGACGCAGGACAACCTGGAGGAGCTGTTCAACGTCATGAACCGCTTCACCCGCAACTATGTGCAGATCTACTACACGTCAGCTCCTCCGCTGCTCCGCGACCAGCAGGTGATGGCTTGGCTTGAGGAGCTCAACGAACGCGTTCCCTACGGAGTGGGCGTGGACCCGACGAATGTCACGCGGGAAAAGTTGGCGCGGCTGCTGGCCCAACAGCTGTTCTCGGTGACGGTGCAGCACGAGATCCTCGGCAGCTTCATGTGGAACTATCAGCTGTGGACGCACCGCCAGCCGGCGCGAATATATAACGATTTCCGACGCGAGCCATTGGACGTGTACCAACGGCTGGTCAACGCCAACTACATCCTGAACGTAAACCGGCGCGCGTTGATGTACGACTTCAGTTACCTCGCGGGTAGCAACCGCGCCGCAATAGCCATGAGCGAGTTCCAGAGCGAGCTGACAGCGCTGCAGGCCCAGATGGACAGCAAGCCGGGAGCCGTATGGCGGGTTGAGCCGAAGGATTTGAAGGTGAACATCAACGCATGATGCCGCCCATCGCCCGTCGAGCGTGAGGGTAGCCGCACGTTCGTCGTCACGCGTGAAGCCGGTTTCACGCTCGGCCAATTGCGATGCGCGGGTTGCCGATCACTGCGCGCAGCGGATCGGCCAGGTCACCACGCTCACCCACTGTCAGAACGCCCAAACCCAACCAATTGGCCATCGTTTTCAGCTCTCTGACCAACGCCGCGGCCACCCGTGACGGCGAGCGACCCGGTTCGACGAACGCCCCCACGACCTGCAACGCGTCCGCGGAGCGATCGGCTTTGAGGTCGACCCGTCCCACCAACTCCCCGTCGAGCAGAAACGGCCACACGTAGTAGCCGTATTGCCGCTTGTTGGCCGGCGTGTAGATCTCGATCCGATAGTGGAACCCGAACAACCGCTCAACCCGCGGACGGAAGAAGATCAGCGGATCGAACGGACAGAGCAGCGCCGTGCCGCGGTCACGCCGCGGAATCTTCTGCCCCGCAACCAGGTACGCCGGGTTTGACCAACCCTCGACGTCCACCCGTTCCAGTTCGCCGTCTGCCACCAGCTTGGCGATCGCCGGCTTGGCCTGCCCGGCGGCCAGCCGGAAATAGTCGCGGATGTCGGCCTCGGTCGCCACGCCCAGCGCGGTGGCCGCCCGCAACGCGAGCTCTCGGACAGCGTCGTCTTCGCTGACCTCGCGGGCCAGCACCTCAGCCGGGAGCACTTTTTCGGCGAGGTCGTAATGGCGGGCGAACCCGACCCGGGTCGCCGTCGTAAGGGTGCCGGCGGCGAACAACGCCTCGGCGACCCACTTGGTGTCGCTTCGACTCCCCCACCAATCTCCTCTCGGACCGCGCGGCGCGGTGGACAGGTGCGCCTCGATCTGCCCGGCGGTGCTCGGCCCGATTTCGGCGATGGCGGCAACGATTTTGTCGGCGAGCTTCGGGTTGGCTTTCACGATGTGGGTGCCCCATCGGCCGTGCCGATAGTGGCGCATCCGCCAGCGCATCAGCGGCCAGTCGTCGACAGCCATCAATGCGGCCTCGTGCGCCCAGTACTCCACCAGCAGCCGGGGCGAGCGGGCGCTGTGAGCCCATGCCGCCTGGTCCAACACGTCCCGGTCGTAAGGTCCGAGTCGGCTGAACACCGGTGCGTAGTGAGCCCGTACGGCGACCGACACCGAGTCGAGTTGCAGCACCTGGATGCGCGAGATCAGCCGGCGCAGGTGCGCACGGGTGATCGGTCCGCCGGGCCGCGCCTCAGCGAATCCTTGCGCAGCGACCGCAACCCGACGAGCCTGCGCGGCACTGAGCGTGCTCACGACCGGTGGTAGCTGTGAAATCGGTAACGCACGCCCGCACTGCTGGTCTGCCAGTCTCCCTGCGTGCCGACCCACATCTCGTCGAGCACCGGGGCCACCGCGTCGCCGTCGTCGCGCGGCAGCTCGATGTCGATCTCGGTGACCTCGCACCGACTGGCCCGCGGGAGTGCCAGCGTGTAGATCTGTTCGCCGCCGATCACCCAGGTGTCCGGTTCGGTCAACGCGTCATCAAGGCGGTGTAGCACCGTCGCGCCGTCAGCCATGAAGCCAGTTTGGCGGGTCAGTACGACATTTCTGCGTCCCGGCAGCGGCCGAAACCTGGCCGGCAGCGAATCCCAGGTGCGGCGGCCCATCACCACGGTGTGGCCGATGGTGAGCTGCTTGAAGCGGGTCAGGTCCTCAGGTACTTGCCAGGGGATATCGCCGTCGCGCCCGATCACTCCGGACGTCGACTGCGCCCAGATCAGGCCGAGTCCAGTCATACAGCGACGGAGGCTTTGATCGCCGGGTGCGGATCGTAGTTCTTCACAACGACGTCGTCGTAGGTGTAATCGAAGATCGAATCACGTTGAGCAAGGACCAGTTCCGGGTAGGGGCGCGGGTCCCGATCGAGCTGGGTGCGCACCTGCTCGACGTGATTGTCGTAGATGTGGCAGTCGCCGCCCGTCCAGACGAAGTCGCCGACGCCCAGGCCGGACTGCGCGGCCATCATGTGGGTCAGCAGCGCATAGCTGGCGATGTTGAACGGCACCCCCAGGAACAGATCGGCGCTGCGCTGGTAGAGCTGGCAGCTGAGCCGGCCGTCGGCCACATAGAACTGGAACAGCGCATGGCACGGGGCCAGCGCCATGTGCGGGATCTCGCCGACATTCCAGGCCGACACGATGATGCGCCGCGAATCCGGATCGGTCCGCAGCAGGTTCAGCGCCGAGGTGATCTGGTCGACGTGTTCGCCGGACGGGGTGGGCCAGGATCGCCACTGCACCCCGTACACCGGACCGAGATCCCCTGTGTCGCTTGCCCATTCGTCCCAGATTGTGACCCCGTGCTCCCGCAGCCAGCCGACGTTGGAGTCACCCCGCAAAAACCACAGCAGCTCGTACACCACCGACTTCAGATGCACCTTTTTGGTGGTGATCAACGGGAAACCCGCCGACAGGTCGAAGCGCATCTGATGGCCGAAGAGACTGCGGGTACCGGTGCCGGTGCGGTCGGATTTGGCTGTGCCCTGCTCGAGCACCAGACGCAGCAGATCCTCGTACGGCGTCGCGATCGGCACGCGTTCACCTTAGCGGCGATCGCGAGCGCTGCGAAGCAGGGCGCGGCGGGTCGACGCGATTGAATGACGTCCAGACCCGGGGAGTAGAA
>Ga0302326_10015739_pt1 | contig 15885 bp, 14 predicted proteins | sample Palsa_T0_3_FD_202264 | JGI IMG/M metagenome (GOLD analysis project Ga0302326, IMG submission 202264) | Peat permafrost microbial communities from Stordalen Mire near Abisko, Sweden - Palsa_T0_3 | ecosystem: Environmental > Terrestrial > Soil > Palsa > Peat permafrost | place: Sweden: Abisko... | reverse complement strand
ACGTCACCTGGGAGAAGAGCAAGCACAGCAACCCCAACGGTGCCTGCGTGGAGGTCGCCCGTCTCCCCGAGGGCGCCATCGCCGTCAGGAATTCACGCTTCCCGTCCGGCCCGGCGCTGGTCTACACGCGCGCGGAGATCGAGGCATTCCTGGCCGGCGCCAAGGACGGCGAGTTCGACCACGTGCTCTCATAAGCACAACTGGCACTGTCGGTAACGGGTTCAGGGAAAAGTCGGCGACGGCGGGAAACATAGGCGCTTCATATTTCTATGTAATTGTCATCGATCACTCTTCCGCACGGACATGATTGCGTGGGAGACTACTGACCCATGCGCATGCCCTGACAGAGCAACGAGGAGTGGAGTAGCGATGCTCTCGCCTGAGGACTCCGCACCGGAGATCCCGCAGTCACTGTTCGGTCCGCACTCGGCGGGACCGACGGTGCAGCGCCTCGTGCTCGGTGGGCACCTGCGCCGACTTCGCGAAGAAGCTGAGATCACGACGGAGCGGGCCGCGGTCGCCATCCGCGGCTCGCACTCCAAGATCAGCCGGATGGAGCACGGCCGCGTCGGGTTCAAGGAGCGCGACATCGCCGACCTGCTGACCCTGTACGGGGTGGGCGAGGGCGAGGAGCGCGAGGCGCTGCTCAAGCTGGCCAGCGGCTCCAACCTGCCCGGCTGGTGGCAGTCCTACTCGGACATCCTGCCGCACTGGGTGGAGCCGTACTTCGGGCTCGAGGCCGCGGCCTCGTTCATCCGGGAGTACGAGCTCCAGTTCGTCCCCGGCCTGCTGCAGACTGAAGGCTACGCCCGCGCGGTCATCCGGCTTGGCACCTCGGTAACCGAGGAAGAGGTCATCCGCCGCGCCCAGGCCCGGGTTTCCCGCCAGGAGATCCTGCGCAGGCAGTCGCCGCCGAAGATCTGGGCCGTGCTTGACGAGGGCGCCCTGCACCGCGTGGTCGGCAGCCCCGAGACCATGAAGGGGCAGCTGCGGCACCTGCTCGACATATGCGACCACCCGGCCGTGACGGTGCAGATCCTGCCGTTCAGCGCGGGCGCGCACCGGGCCATGGGCGGTGCGTTCACGATCCTCCGCTACACCGAGCCCGACCTGCGCGACGTGGTCTTCATCGAGCAGCTCACCAGCGCCCTCTACCTCGACAAGCAGACCGAGGTCGACAGCTACCTCGAGGTGATCGAGGAAGTCTGCCTGCAGTCCGAGCCGTCGGCGCGGACGCCGGGCATTCTCCGGTCGGTCCTGGCGGGCTTGTAAAAACTCCCGATACTCAACAAAAAGCCCCGTCCCGAATTAGATATTCGGGACGGGGCTTTTTGCATTGCCCGTGCAATTACTCGTCGGGCACCAGGGTCGGGGTACCTCTGGTCAGGGTCTCCTTCTTGAAATAGGCCGGGCTGACGAACCGCATGATGATTCCGAAGACGAGGCCGGCCAGGGCCGACAGGAACGCGATCACGAAGACGCCGCCGATGTACCAGTGCGGCCAGAACGGCATCAGCCAGGACGTGTAGCTGTTGTCGCTCGCCACATCCCAGTCGGCCCAGATGGACCAGCCGCCCGCCCCGTACATCAGCAGGCCGCCGAGGACGGGCAGGATGCCCTGCATCCACAGGTCACGCGGCTTCCTGAACAGCGTCTTGCGGTAGTACCAGGCGCAGGCGAAGCCGGTCAGACCGTAGTAGAAGGCGATGTAGAGGCCGATCGCGGTCACCGCGTCGCTGATGACGAAGCCGCCCGACGTGTAGTTGAACCACAGGTACAGCAGGCCCGACAGGACGCCCATCACGATCGTGGACACGGTCGGCGTGAGGTAACGCGGGTGCATCTTGGCGAACACCTTCGGGATCGCCCGGTAGGTCGCCATCGACAGCGTGGTCCGCGCGGTCGGCAGGATCGTCGTCTGGGTCGACGCCGCCGCCGAGCTGAGCACCATCAGGATCAGCAGCCGGGCGAGGAACAGGCCGATGCCGTTGTTGCCGAACACCTCGCCGCCGAGGGACGACAGCACGTCGAAGTTGGCGGTGTTGCCGAGGCCGATGCCCGTAGAGCCCACGCCCGCGAACGCCTGCGCGCCGATGATCACCAGCACGTAGGTGACGAGGAGGATGAGGGTTGAGAGGATGGCCGCCCGCCCCGGCGTCTTCTCCGGGTCCTTGGTCTCCTCGTTGACCGAGACCGCGGTGTCCCAGCCCCAGTAGATGAACAGCATGAGGATGATGCCGCTGACGAAGGCGGTGAAGCTCGAGATGCCGAACGGGTTGAACCAGGACCCGGCCACGTGGATCGAGCTCGCCGGGTGGTTGCCGCTGTAGACCTTCACCAGCGCGGTGATCGCGAGCACGGCCAGCATGATCAGCTCGACGCCGAGCAGCACCCGCTGGAGGGCGGCCGACACCTCGATGCCGCGGTAGCAGATGTAGGTCATCAGGACGAGCCAGATCAGGCCCACCAGCAGGACCCACGGGCTGGTGGCGTTGTCGCCGATGCTGGTAGACCCGAACAGCAGGAACACGTACTGACCGGCCACCTGGGCCAGGCTGGCCATGCAGAGCACGTCGGCCGCGACGATCGCCCAGCCGCCGGCCCAGCCGGTCTTCGGCCCGAACGCCCGCGCCCCCCAGGTGAAGGTGGTCCCGCAGTCCGGGTCCGCCTTGTTCAACTCGCTGTACCCGATCGACGTGAGGAAGATCGGGACGAACGCGAGCAGCGCAACGATCGGCGCGTGCAGCCCGACGAAGCCGACGACGAGCCCGAGCGTCACCGCCAGGCTGTAGGCCGGGGCGGTCGATGCGACGCCCATGGTGGTGGCGGCGACCAGCCCGAGGGCGCCCGACTTGAGCCCCTTCTCGACTTGCTCCTCTGTGAACCCCGGTGGTGCTTCGGCAGTGGCCACGGGTCCTCCTCTCACTGCTCTGGGTCAGGGCAACGATTTCAGCACAGAAACGTACTAAATGATAACCATTCCGTCATTGCGAAGAGGTTAAACCTCCGGAACCAGAAGGTCAAGGCATGTACTGGGGCATCACGGGACCCATTGACGCCGATAACTTTCCGTATCCAGCTCATCACGCTGAGTGAATGATTCTATAAATCTTAGTATCACCTACCTTCGGTCACCTGGGTATACATTGAGTGACACTTGTGCCATTTATAGGCATCTGTTCCTTTGGCACCACGTTGGCCGGCCGTCGATGGCTGCGATCCCGCTACCGCCCGGAACAGCCGCGTCAGCATAGACTCCTAGCTCTAGAGGCAGAACCGGCGAGAAAGTAGCGACGCATGGCCATTGAGCTCGATAACTCGTTCACCGTCCCAGTCCCGCCCGAGCAGGCCTGGGATGTGCTGCTTGACGTTGAGCGGATCGCCCCCTGCATGCCCGGCGCCAGCGTCACCTCGGTCGAGGGCGACGAGATCGAGGGCCAGGTCAAGGTCAAGCTCGGCCCGCTCTCGCTGACCTACAAGGGCACCGCCAAGTTCACCGACAAGGACCAGGCCAGCCACACGATCTCGATCGAGGCGACCGGCAAGGAGACCCGCGGGTCTGGCACCGCGTCGGCGACCGTGCAGGCGAACCTGACGCCAGGCGAGTCCGCCGGCCAGACGCTGGTCTCCATTCACACGTCGCTGAACGTGACCGGCAAGCCGGCCCAGTTCGGCCGCTCCCTGCTGCCCGAGGTGAGCGGCAAGCTGATCCAGCAATTCGCCACCAACCTCGAGGCCATGATCAACGCCGACAGCGCCACCACCGCGGGCACCACCGCCCCGGAGGCCGCCGACGACGCCGGGACCGACGAGGCAGGGGCGAAGGCGGCCGCGGACGGCGCCGCGGCCGGGACCGTCCAGGAGCCGACCGGCTCAGCGCCGACCGCCCCTGCGGCCGCCAGGGCGGCCGCCCCGGTGGTTAAGCAGGAAGAGTCACTGAACGCGTTCAAGTTCGTGGTCGTCCCGATCCTGAAGCGCCTGATCCCGGTCGCCGCCGTCGGCGCCGCCATCGCCGTCGTCTTCAGCCGCCTCCGCCGCAGGAAGTCCTGACCCGGCCCGGCCGGCCCGCGCCCGCCGCGGAGGCTAGGGGACCAGGACCTCGGTCACCGGGAGGGACGAGTCGGCCGGGAGGGCAAGGGTGGACGGAGGGCGGCCGGCGGCGACGACCGCCGCGCCCAACGCGGCCACCATCGCCCCGTTATCGGTGCACAGGCCCGGGCGCGGCGCGCGAAACTGGATGCCCGCCGACGCGCAGCGCTCGGCCGCGAGCGCGCGCAGCCGGGAGTTGGCCGCCACGCCGCCTCCGATCACCAGGTCGGTGACGCCGTACTCACGGCAGGCGGCGACCGCCTTGCGGGTCAGCACGTCGGCCACGGCCTCCTGGAACGAGGCGGCCACGTCGGCTACCGGTACCGGTTCGCCGGCGTCGCGGCGGGCCTCCACCCACCGGGCGACGGCGGTCTTGAGCCCCGCGAAGGAGAAGTCGTAGCTGCCGTCGTGCAGCTTCGCGCGCGGGAACCTGATCGCGGCCGGGTCGCCTGACGCCGCCGCGCGGTCGATCGGCGGGCCGCCCGGGAACGGCATGCCAAGCACCCGGGCCACCTTGTCGTAGGCCTCGCCGGCGGCGTCGTCAATCGTCGCCCCGAGCGAGCGCACCTCGCCGGTGATGTCGGGGACGAGCAGCAGCGACGAGTGGCCGCCGGAGACCAGCAGCGCCAGGCAGGGCGAGGGCAGCGGGCCGTGCTCGAGCTGATCGACGGCCACGTGCGCGGCCAGGTGGTTGACACCGTACAGCGGCTTGCCCAGGGCGTAGGCGTAGGCCTTCGCCGCCGCCACGCCCACCATGAGCGCTCCGGCCAGGCCGGGCCCGGCGGTCACCGCGACCGCGTCGATGTCGGCCGGCCGCACCCCCGCCTTGGCGAACGCGCCCTCGATGACCGGGACCATGGCCTCCAGGTGGGCCCGGCTGGCGACCTCGGGAACCACGCCGCCGAACCGGGCGTGCTGGTCCATCGACGACGCCACCTCGTCGGCCAGGAGCTCCCGGCCGCGCACGATGCCCGCGCCGGTCTCGTCGCAGGACGTCTCGATGCCGAGCACCAGCGGGCCGTCGGTCAGATTGGTCACCGCAGCAGATCCTTCCGCATCACGATCGCGTCCACCCCTGACGGCTTGTAGTAGCCGCGGCGCACGCCGATCTCCGCGAACCCGCGCCGCAGGTAGAGCCCGTGCGCCCGGGGATTGTCAGCCCGCACCTCAAGGAAGACCTCGGCGCAGTCGCGCTCCCGCGCCGCCTCGATGAGCGCGTCAAGCAGCGCCGAGCCGATCCCCAGCCCCCAGCGGAACTCGCGCACCGCGATCGTCAGCACGTCGGCCTGGAGGCCGCCGGGGACGAACAGCATCCCCGCGTACCCCGCGACGACGGAACCGGGACCGGGGCCGTCGTCGGCCTCCGCGACCAGGTACAGCCTGACCTCAGGAGGCTGGGCCACCTCGTCGGCGAACATCTGCGCCGTCCACGGGTCCTCGGGGAACAGCTCGTGCTCGAGGGCGATCACGCCCGCCAGGTCGGCCGCGGCCATCGGCCGCAGCCGGGCCGCCTTCCGCGTCGCGGTCGGGCGATCGCCGGCCGGCGGGGCTGCCTCACGGGCGGCGTCCGGCTCGCGCTCCCCGGCCGTCACGGCGTCACCCGCTTCGGCGCGCCCGGCTCGCGGGCGTCCGGCCGCCGTAGGTACAGCGGCTCCGGCGGCAGGAGGACCCGCCCGCCGGCGGCGGCGTGGGCGACGGCACCGTCATCGGCTATCGTCTCGCCGCGGCCGAGCGCCGCCGCCGCCAGGCGGCAGAGGGTGGCCGCGGCCGGAAACGCGGGGCCGGTGCCCTTGGGGAAGAACTCGGGGTAGAGCATCGGACCCTCGCCGGCGACGGGCAGCTCGCGATCGGGGATGAGCGCGGGCGCGCTCACGTCGGGTCCGGATCGGCGGCCGGCCTCGTCGTAGCGCGCGAAGTAGAGTTCGCGCCGCCTGGCGTCGGTGGCGACGAGGAACGACTGCTCGCCTTCGACGTCGGCCGCGATCGCGTCGAGGCTGCACACGCCGTAGACCGGGACGCCGAGCGCCGCGCCGAGCACCTTCGCCGTCACCACGCCGACCCGCAGGCCGGTGTACGGGCCGGGGCCGACCCCGACCGCGATCGCCGTCAGGTCGCGCGGCGACACCCCCGCGTCGGCGATGATCTTCGCGATCGACGGCGCGAGCAGCTCCGCGTGGCGGTGCGCGTCCACGGTGACGAGCTGAGCCAGCGGCTGGCCGCCGTCGTGGAGCACTACCGTGACCGCGGGCGTGGCGGTGTCAAGTCCGAGCAGCAGCACGACCAATGAGCGTAGCGCACCCACGGTGCAACCGATCGCGCCGCCAGCGCGCCAACGGCGACTTCGACCCTGTCTGCCCCGATCCGGGCCGCTGGATCGTCAGACGATCTTGGCCGCCACCTGGCGGGCGACCGTGGTCGCGGCGGTGGTGAGATCGCTCATCGACACCGGCCCGTACTTCTTGGCGCCGGTCGTCTGGTTGAGGCCCTGCACCACCGCGGTGATGATGACGTTCCGATAGCGGACGTAAACGGTCGCGACGTCGGTGTCGCCGTTCTTGCCGAGCACCTGCGTGGCCGAGAAGGCGGACGTGTCGTTGCCGCCCGGCATGCCCGAGAGCGCGGCGATCGTGGCCTTGGTCTGCCCGCTGTTCGCGGCCGGCGTCTCGAGGCCGTACTGGGCCGAGGCGAAGGCCGCCTCGGCCGCGTAGGTCGCGCTGCCGTTGCCGGCCGGCACCAGGCCGCTGCCACTGGGGTTCGCGACCAGGGCGCTCGGGGTGTAAGCCTCGATCTGGACCTCAAGCACCCGGTAGGTGGGCGCATTGTCGAGGGTCCAGGTGCACTCGGTGTTGGTGCCGCTGTTCAGCGGCGGGGCCGCCTGCTTGGTCGTGCCCGGCAGGTACTGGCTCAGGGTGGCGCTCGGGACCGTGTTGCACGCGTCGGGAACCGCCTGCACCTCGCCCGGCAGGAACGAGGTCACCAGCGAGCCGAAGCCCAGGTTGGCCGACCCGCTCGAGCTCCTGAACCCGAGGAAGTAGACCGACACCGCGATGACGACCGCGAGCGCGCCGCCGATCGCGAACATGGTGCGCCGGCGCTTGCGCCGGTCCGTGCGCCGGTCGTCGCGGGAGTCGAGGCCGCGCCGGTGCCAACGGGCCGAGAACGCCTCGACCGAATCGGGCTCGGCCCAGGACGGAACGGCTTCCTCTTGCCGCCCCTGCTCCGGGTCTGCCCACTGCGGCTGCTGTGATCGACCCGGCTGAGGCTGAGGCTGAAGATCCCGCGGCGGCTGAGCCGGGGACTGCCCCAACTGGCCCGGTGACGGCGCGGGCGCCGCCTGCGCCTGCCGGTCCTGGTCCGGCCAGTCCTGATCGGACCAGGGGGCCTGGCCGGGGCCCGCCTGGCCCGGGCCGGCGAGGCCGCCGCCATACTGGCCGCCGGCGTAGCCGGGGCCGGCCTGGCCGGGGCCCGGCTGGCCGTAGCCGGGGACCTGGCCGGGGCCCGGCTGCCCGTAGGCCGACTGTCCGTATCCCGGCCCGTCGGACGGGTACCCGCCGCCGTAGCCGCCCGGCCCGGGCTGCCCGCCCCGGCTCTGCTGCTCGTACTGACCCGGCTGCGCGTGCTGTCCCTGCCAGTCGCCCTGCCCGCGGACGTCGCGCGCCCGGGCCTGGGTAGGCCGGATCGGAGCCAGATCGGGGAACTCGCGCTCGTCCGGCGGCGTCGGGGCGTACCCGTCCCCCTCGGGCGGGTCTGCTTCGTGACGTGCTCGGCGGCCACGGGGCCGACCGGGGAATGACCCATGCTGAGTCACGGCATGCCTCCGGTGAGGGGTTGTGACCTAGAGACCAGGCGCAACGCGGAAAACGGAATGGTACAAAGCCGAACTATAGACGATCAGCGAGGCCCAGGAGGGGCAACTCGATGCCTTCCCAGCGCTGGCCGACCGGCGTGATTCGGACGGTGCGCGGCAGGTCGCCGGCCAGGTCGTCCGGATCCGACGGATCGGCGCCGGCCATCGGAAGCGTTTCTATCGCGATCTCCAGGCGGTCGGCCGACAGCCCCTCGGCCAGCCCCTCGCCCCACTCCACCACCGTCACCGACGACGCGAGGTCGGTGTCCAGGTCGAGGTCATCGAGCTCGAGCACGCCGCCGAGCCGGTAGGCATCGGCGTGGACGAGCGACGGTCCGGGCCCGTCCGGGGCGGGGCCGGCCGGCGGGTGGACCCGCGCGATCACGAACGTCGGTGACGTGATCGGCCCGCGTACCCCCAGCCCGTCACCGATCCCCTTGGTCAGCGTGGTCTTGCCGGCGCCGAGGCCGCCGCTGAGAATCACCAGGTCCCCCGCCGCCGCCGCCGACGCGAGACGGCGCCCGAGCTCGCGCATCTCGTCGGCCGTGGAGACGGTGAGCGACACCGCCGACCCCTCCGCCAGCCGGTACAGCGAATCGGCCGCCCGCCGGGCCGACGGGACGGGGCCGGCCGAGTCGAACTCCCGCTCCCTAGTCACGGTAGGACCTTTCCACGCGAGCGCTGATGCCGGTGACGATCTCGTACGAGATCGTGCCGAGCGCCTCGCCCCACTCCTGGGCGGTCGGCTCACCGTCATCACCGGGGCCGAACAGGACCACCTCATCCCCCTCGGCCACCGGCTCGTCCCCGAAGTCGATGACGAACTGGTCCATGCAGACCGTCCCCGCGATCGGCCACCGACGGCCCCGGGCGGACACCAGCGACAGCCCGATCGCCGCCCGGGGTATCCCGTCGGCGTAGCCGAGCGGGACCAGGCCGAGCGTCGTCTCCCGCGTCGTGGTGTACCGGTGGCCGTACGAGACTCCCGTTCCAGCGGGAACCCGCTTCACCAGCGCCAGCCGCGCCCGGAGGGTCATGGCCGGCCGCAGCCAGGCCGGCGCGCCGCCGGGAAGGGTAGCCAGGCCGTAGCTCCCGCCGCCGACTCGCACCAGGTCGTAGCGCGCCTCGGGCACCTCGAGGGCGGCCGCGGTGTTGGCGATGTGGCGCACCTGGGCGGTGATGCCCATGCCCTCCGCCACCGCGAGGGCCTCCTTGAACGCGGCCAGCTGGGCCGTGATCGAGGGGTTGCCGGGCTCGTCGGCCGAGGCGAAGTGCGACCACAGGCCGACGACGGTGACGCGGCCCGCTTCCTCGGCCTCACTCGCGGCCGCGAGCAGCCCCGGCCAGTCGGCCGGGGCGGCGCCGCCCCGGCTCAGCCCGGTGTCGGCTTTCAGATGGACCCGGGCCGGGCGTCCGGCGACCGTCGCGGCGGCGGCCAGCCGGCGGACCAGGTCCGCGGACCCCGCCGACAGGTCGACCTCGGCCGCGATGGCGGCGGCGTGGTCGTGCTCGGGGACGGCCATCAGGCACAGGATCGGCTCTTCGAGGCCGGCGTCGCGCAGCTCAAGCGCCTCGGCCACGTGCACGACGCCCAGCCAGTCGGCGCCGCCGGCGATCGCCGCCCGGGCGGCCGGAATGGCGCCGTGGCCGTACCCGTTGGCCTTGACCACCGCCATGACCGCGGTGGGGGCCACGTGTGCGCGCACCGCCGCGATGTTCCTGGTAATCGCGCCGAGCTCGACGCTCGCCTCCGCATGGCTGTCCATAGCCACTAATGCTATGGCGCGAGCGCGCGGAACGCGGCCGGGAGCGCCGCCACCACGTCGGACGCGCCGATCGGGCCCTCGCCGCCGCCGTCGCCTCCCCCGGCCGCCGCGCGGCCGCCTCGGCCGGTGCCTGCGGCGGCCAGCCGCGCGGCCAGGCCGTGCAGGTACGCGGCGCAGAGCGCAGCCTGCGGGGCGGCCAGCCCCTGGGCCAGCAGCGCGCCCGCGAGCCCGGCCAGGACGTCACCGGTGCCGGCGGTGGCCAGCCAGGGCGTCCCGGTCGTATTGATCAGCACCGGGTCGATGTCATCGGGCGGTGCGACGACGGTGGTCGACCCCTTGAGCAGGACGCACGCGCCGAACTCGGCCGCCGCCCGGCGGGCATGCTCGAGCCGCCGGGCGGCCACGTCGGCCGGGTCCGCCCGGAGCAGCCGGCCGAGCTCGCCGGCGTGCGGGGTGAGCAGAGTCGGCGCGGCGCGCGGGAGCAGCTCCCGGTGGTTGGAGAGCAGCGTCAGCCCGTCTGCGTCGACGAGCACCGGGAGGTTGGTCGCCAGCACCCGGCCGAGCCGGTCGGCCGCCGCCTCATCGGTCCCCATTCCCGGCCCCGCGACCCACGCCTGCACCCGGCCCACGTCATCGGGGAACCGGATACCCGGCAGCTCCGTGATCACCACCTCGGGGTGGACGAGGCGGACGGCCGCCGCCGCGTTCGGCGCGGTGACGAGGCGGACCATGCCCGCGCCGCCCGCGACCGCGCCGCCGGTCGACAGCAGCGCCGCCCCGGTGTACTTGTCGCTGCCGGTCAGCAGCCCGAGCACGCCCCGCCGGTACTTGTCCGACTCGGCCCCCGGGTGCGGGAGGAGCTCCGCTATGTCCTCGGCCTGCGGGGCGCTCGCCTCCGGGGTCGGGTCGAGGTACGGCCCGAGGCCGATGTCGACCAGCTCGACGACCCCGGCGTGGCCGCTGCCGGGATCGATCAGCAGCCCGGGCTTGAACGTCCCGAACGTCACGGTGACGTCGGCCCGCACCGCGGGGCCCTCGACCTCTCCGGTGTCCGCGTCGATGCCGCTCGGCAGGTCGACCGCGAGGGTGGTCGCGGCGGAGTTGGCCGCGAGCTGCGCGAGCGTCGCGAACGGCTCGCGCAGGCCGCCCTTCCCGCCGATGCCGAGCAGCCCGTCGATGATGAGGTCCGCGTGCCCGATCGCGTGCCGCACGTCCCGCCCGGCGTCGTACCGGGCGGCGACGTCGGGCGGGGAGTTATCGGGCGGGGAGTTATCGGGCAGAGCGTCATCGGGCCCCCGGGGCGGCACGACGGCGACGATCCGGCCGCCCGCGGCCCGCAGCGCGGCGGCACCGCCGGCGTGCAGGCGGGCCCCGGCCGCGATCGCGGTGACGGCCGCGCCCCGCCGGGCCAGCCGCTCCCCGGCGTAGAGGGCGTCGCCGCCGTTGTCTCCGGTGCCCGCGAGGATCACGACCCGGGCGCCGTAGACCCCGCCCGGATACTGCCGCAGCAGGCTCACGCAGACCGCGGCGAGCCCGGCCGCCGCCCGCTGCATAAGCGTGCCGTCCGGCACGAGGGCCATCAGCCTGGCTTCCGCCGCCCGGACCTTAGCTACCTGGTAAGCGTCACGCATGACGCCTAGTCTGCCCGCGACGCGACCGCCAAAGACAGCAGGTGGGGTGTTTGGTCGGGCTAGACCCAGCCGAGGCCGGCCGGGCGGTCGCCCTCGGCGATGACGACGGCGGAGGCGATGCCGGCGTCGTGGCTCAGCGACAGGTGCCACCGGGTGACCCCGAGTCGGCCCGCGGCGGCGGCGACCGTGCCGTAGACCAGCAGTGACGGCCGTCCGCGGTCGTCCGTGACGACCTCGGCGTCGGTCCACAGCAGGCCCCTCGGCGCGCCGAGCGCCTTGGCGAGGGCCTCCTTGGCCGCGAAGCGCGCCGCCAGCGAGTGCGGCGGCAAGGCGCGTTCTCCGTCGGTGAACAGCCGGCCGGCCAGATTTTCTGTGCGGGTGAGCGCCTGCTCGAAGCGGGCTATCTCGACGACGTCGATGCCGACGCCGATGATCATGACATTGCCAGCCGGACGACCTCGGCGAGCCGCCCGGCGGTCTCCTCCGCCAGCTCCGAGTACCGTGCCTCGACCATCACCCGGATGACGGGCTCGGTACCGCTCGGCCGCAGCAGCACCCGCCCGGCGTCGCCGAGCCTGGCCTGGGCCGCCGCCGCCGCCTCGGCGACGGTCGGGTCGGCCATCGCGCGGTCCTTGTCGCCCCGGACGTTCACCAGCACCTGCGGGTACCTGGTCATCAGCTTCGCGGCGGCGGAGACCGGGATGCCCGCGCTGTTGATCGCCGCCAGCAGGTGCAGGCCGGTCAGCACGCCGTCGCCGGTGGTGGCGTAGCCAAGCTGGATGATGTGCCCGGACTGCTCGCCGCCGAGCACGTAGCCGCCGTCGCGCATCGCCGCGTAGACGTGCTTGTCGCCGACCGGGGTCTCTATGACCCCGATACCCGCGTCGCGCATGGCGTCGTGAAAGCCGAGGTTGGACATCACCGTGACGACCACGGCGTCGCCGGCCAGCTGGCCGGTTCGCTTGATGTGGGAGGCGAGCACGGTGAGGATCTGGTCTCCGTCGAGCGGCTGGCCGTCACCGTCCACGGCCAGGCACCGGTCGGCGTCGCCGTCGAACGCGAGGCCCGCGTCGGCGCCGTGCTCGATGACCGCCGCCGCCAGCGTCTCCAGGTGAGTGGAGCCGATCCCGGCGTTGATGTTGTCGCCGTCGGGAGCCGCGCCGATCGCGATGACCTCGGCCCCGGCCCGGCGCAGCGCCCGCGGTCCGATGCTGTAGGCGGCCCCGTGGGCGCAGTCCACGACCACCCGCAGTCCTTGCAACGGCGCATGGCCCGCGGGCGACGTCTGCAGGGTGGCGAGCAGGTGATCGAGGTAGGTCTCGTTGGCGGAGTAGGCGTCGGTCACCCGGCCGAACCCGGCCGGCGCCGCCTGCCCGGTATCCGGGCGCGCCTGCTGGCCGCGCCCGGCCAGCAGGGCGGCCTCGATCGCGTCTTCCGCCTCGTCGGCGAGCTTGACGCCACCGCGGCCGAAGAACTTGATCCCGTTGTCGGCGGCCGGGTTATGGCTCGCGGACAGCACGACGCCGAAATCGGCGTTGAGCGCGCGCGTCAGGTGCGCGACGCCGGGAGTCGGGATGACGCCAAGCCGCAGGACGTCCATCCCGGAGCTGGCCAGTCCGGCGACGACGGCCGCCTCAAGGAAATCGCCCGAGGCCCGGGAGTCGCGGCCGATCACCGCGACCGGGCGAACGGCGTCATGGGACCGGGCCGCGGCGGGTACCAGTACAGGTACCGCCGCGACCGCCAGGTCCATGGCGAGCTGGGCCGTCAGGTCAATCCCAGCCACCCCACGCACGCCGTCAGTACCAAAGAGTCGGCCCATGTCGGTCGATTCAGGTACCAGCGACGGCTAGCGCTTGGAGTACTGGGGCGCCTTGCGGGCCTTCTTGAGCCCGTACTTCTTCCGCTCCGTCACCCGGGCGTCCCGGGTGAGGAAGCCCGCCTTCTTCAGCGGCGGCCGGTTCTCCGGGTCGACCAGGATCAGCGCGCGCGCAACCCCGAGCCTGAGCGCCCCGGCCTGGCCGGAGACGCCGCCGCCGACGATGCGGGCGATCACGTCGAAGTTGCCCTCGGCGCCGAGCGTCACGAACGGCTCGGCCACGATCTGCTGGTGAACCTTGTTCGGGAAGTAGGAGTCAAGGGACCGGCCGTTGATCTTCCACTCGCCGGTTCCCGGCACGATGCGCACCCGGGCGACGGCTTCCTTGCGGCGGCCGGTGCCGTTGGCGTGACCGGTGACAACCGGACGGCGCGCGGTGCGCGGCGCGGCCGCCTCAGCGGACTCGGTCGTGTACTCCGAGGGGCCAGCCTCGGCGTCAAAAGGCTCTTCGGCAAACTCCTCAGTGAAGTATGCCGCGTCGTCTGCGGGCGTCTCTACGCCTGTGGGCTCAGCCACGTTGTTCCTCACGCTTCCTTGCGGCACTACTACTGGGAGATCTGCCGGATCTCATACGGCTGCGGCTGCTGGGCCTGGTGCGGGTGCGTCGGCCCCGCGTAGACCTTCAGCTTGCTGAGCGTCTTACGGCCGAGGGAGTTCTTGGGGAGCATCCCCTTGATCGCCTTCTCGACTGCTCGCGTCGGGTGCTTGGCCATCATGTCCGCGTAGCTGATCGCGCGAAGGCCGCCCGGGTAGCCGGAGTGCCGGTAGGCGCGCTTGTCCTCCAGCTTGGTGCCGGTGAGCGCCACCTTTTCCGCGTTGATCACGATGACGAAGTCACCGGTATCGACGTGCGGAGCAAAAATGGGCTTGTGCTTGCCCCGCAGCAGCACCGCCGCATGGCTGGCCAGGCGGCCGAGCACGATGTCAGTGGCGTCGATGACATGCCACTGACGGGTGATGTCACTGTCCTTCGGGCTGAAAGTGCGCACAGTCGTTTAGCCTTCGCATGTGGTTCGTGATCCTCAAGACCTTCGTACCGGGTCAAGAACTCTGGTACCGGGTCATCGCAGCCGGAAATGCTGCTCGTCGCGGATGACGCCAATGCAGCATACTCGAATCCGCGCGTACTGCCAAAGCGCGCAGACTTCCCTGCCGTTTATCGCTCCAGCCTACCGCACCGGCGCCCCTCCGAGCACCGTCATGTCAAGCGCTCGGGCCTAATAATACAGACGGCCCTTGCGCCGCTGGTGTGGACGCTAACCTCAATGACATGGGATATCGGGGTGAGGACGTCTCCCGCATGCCCGCGGACTGGGCGCACCAGGCACCGGGGCAGTCATCGCCCGGCATGGGGCAGGGCGGCGCGGGGTCGTGGGCCGACGGGGAACAGGGTTACGGCAACGACGGCTACGACGACTACGCCCCGGATGGCACGGGCTACGGCTACCAGGGCGGCGACGGCTACGGGAGCTACCCGCAGCAGGAGCAGGGCCAGTACGGCCAGCACGATGCCTACAACCCCGCGCCCGTCGGCTACGACCAGCCCGGCGACTATGGCTACCAGCAGCCGGAGGGCCCGTACGGCCAGCGGGGCCAGTTGGGGCAGCCCGAGCCGGGCTATGGCGCGACCGGTGGCGCCGACCAGGGGTACCAGGCGCCGGGCGACGGCTACGGCCAGCCGAGCGGCTACCCGGCCCGGCACGCCAGCGGCGCCTACCCCGCCCTCCCCGACGGTCCCGACGGCTATCAGGGACGGGACGCCGGGAACGACTGGTACGGCGGCCAGCCGGCCGCCGCGGCCGGCGCCAGCTTCGCCGACACCGGCGCGTACGCGCTGAACGGCCGGATCATCGACGAGTACGGCACCGGCCCGAACGAGACCATGCGCAACCCGGTCCGCGGCTACCCGCCGACGCCCGGCCAGCCGCCGATGCCGGGCCGCGCCCAGCTCCCCGCCCCGGCCCAGCCGGTGATCTCAGGCCCGCAGGCCGTCCCGCGGACCGGGGCCCAGGAACGCTACGACGACTACGACTCCTACCCCGGTTACGGCGGCGAGCAGTACGAGGACCACGGCGGGCGCAACCCGACCGGCGGCTACCCCGCGACGGCCCGCAACCCAACCGGCGAGTACCCCACGACGGTTGGCCCCGCGACCGGGGAGTACCCGACGACGGTGCGCAACCCCAGCGGCGCCTACCCCGCGGCCGGCCGCAACCCAACTGGCGAGTACCCCACCGCCGTGCGCAACCCCAGCGGGGCGTACCCCGCGGCCGGCCGCAACCCGACCGGCGAGTACCCCACCGCCGTGCGCAACCCGACCGGCGGCTATGACGCCTACGCCCCCGACGCCTACGACCAGGGCCTCGACTACGACGAGCACGGCAACCCGGCCGTCGGCTACGACGATTACGCGACCGACGACCCGTACCAGGACCGGTACGGCGATGGGGCCGGGCGTAACGGCGGCCCGGGCGGCCGCGCCAAGCCCAGGAAGGGCGCCCCGAGAAAGGGCGGCGGCCGGCCAGCCGGCCAGGCTTCGCCGGGCGGGCGGCGGTCGCGGATTCTGCCGCTGGTGCTCGGCACCGTTTTCGTGGTCGTGATCGCTTGCGCGGCGGCCTACTTCCTGGTGCTCAAGCCGCACTCCAGCACCCCGAGCCCCGAGGCCGGCGGACG
>Ga0302326_10015737_pt1 | contig 15885 bp, 11 predicted proteins | sample Palsa_T0_3_FD_202264 | JGI IMG/M metagenome (GOLD analysis project Ga0302326, IMG submission 202264) | Peat permafrost microbial communities from Stordalen Mire near Abisko, Sweden - Palsa_T0_3 | ecosystem: Environmental > Terrestrial > Soil > Palsa > Peat permafrost | place: Sweden: Abisko... | reverse complement strand
GCGCGTCAACTCCGACAACCAAGTCCGACTTTCTGGGCCGGAGTTGGCACATCGCCCCAACCAAGCGATCCACAGTCACGCTCATTCACCACCCGTTCCGACAGTTCTGGGTGGTGACCGAACCCCGACCCATCCACTCAATGTCTGGCCCGAAATACTCGGAAATTACTCCCTCTAACCGTGTCTCCTTTTGTCTTCACACAAAAAGTCTCCTTTTGAACTCCCGCCGACACAGAAAGCGGTTTGATTTGCATCTGCGGAGGTTAGAGGTGTAATATGAGGCTTAATGGATGTTGTAGAGAATCAAGTTGTGGCCCGGCCTTCTGCGGCGCAACAACCGTCATTTTGGACGGAGTTTCAGGATTATTACGCTCGAGTGCCTGACAAATGGCTCTTCGTCACGCTTTTGGGCGGCTGGGCTGTTTTGTTCCAATTTGTTGGGATCAGTTCATTCAACTTCGGCACCACCGAGCCTTCGTTGTTTGAATGGCTTTATAACGCCTGGAACACGGTGGCGCTCGATTGTAGTCAGGGGAATTTGATTCCGTTTGTCGTGTTGGCGTTATTTTGGGTGAAGCGGCAGGAATTGGCGTCCTCAATTTCCGGAGTTTGGTGGCCGGGATTAACGCTAGTGGGGCTTTCTTTGCTCGTACATGTGGCGGGGTTTTTGGCGCAGCAACCCCGGCTTTCGATGATCGCTCTTTTCGCCGGTATTTGGGGAATTATCGGTTTGGTCTGGGGGCGGCGGACGTTGCGGGCCAGTTTTTTCCCAATGGTGCTGTTCGCCTTTTGCATGCCGCTAGGAACTTTTGCTCAGCCAGTAACGCTTCCTCTGCGCATGTTGGCCGCGACGTTCACACGCACGATTTGCCATGGTGTGCTGGGGATCGACGTGGTGCAGCAGGGAACATCCCTCTTGGATCCGCACGACGTTAAATTTAATTACGATGTGGCCGTGCAATGCAGCGGCATCCGCAGTTTTGTAGCGCTGCTGGCGGTGGCCACGGTGTTTGCCATGTTATGTTTGAAGTCACCCTGGAAACGCCTCTTGATGATGGTTTCCACGGTTCCCCTGGTGGTTTTTTGCAATGTCCTGCGCTTGGTCGTGGTCATCCTCATAACCCAAGCCTACTCGCGGAAAGAGGGGATGTGGGTGCATGAGTGGTTTGGGTTTGTAACTTATATGATAGCCATAGGCTCGCTCTTGGCGATAGCACATTGGGTGCGGGAAAAACCGTTGCCGGCAAACCCATGAAGACGCGCACCTGGCCGGTTTTGGTGTCGGCTTTGGCCATGATGGCCCTTACTGGAGGTTACTTGGAGCATCTTCACGTACGCCTGGGCACGCCGGGGGTTAAGTTGGGCGCCGGCGAGCTGTTTAATGAAAAAAATGATTTAGTGGCCAAGCAATGCGTGCTTTTGCCGGACTCGGTATTGGGGATAAAGGGAACTCCTATGCCAATAACACAAGGCGAGGTGGAAGGGTTGCCCAAAGATACAACCTTCGGGCGAAAACATTATTCGGGAAAGAATTTTAGTGTCGTTACCAGCGTCGTGCTGATGGGGACCGATCGCACCAGCATTCATGATCCGCAGTTTTGCCTTGAGTCGGCGGCCTGGCACATCGAGCAGAAGGATTTGGTGCAGTTGCCTATGGATCGCCCGTACCCGTACGAGGTCCCCGCTCTCAGAATCACTGCGGCAAGGACCGTGTTAAATCAGTTCAAGGAACCCATCGAAGTGCATGGGATCTATGTATATTGGTTTGTCACGGACGACAAGATCACGGCTGGGCAAGGAACCCGAATGTGGTCCCTGGCCAAGACAATGTTGCAGAAGCGCGAGTTGGAAAGGTGGGCCTATATCTCTTATTTTGCCACTTGCCTTCCTGGACGCGAACAAGCCACATTCGAAGACCTTGAACAATTCATCCGCGCCTCCGCTCCGGAATTTCAAACAGTCGCCGGCCCGCCTTCGGCACGGCCATTGCCTGTCGCAGCTCGTTAGGATAATGCCTTGGTTTTCCGAAACACGGTTTGAGACTTGTGCCGACCGGGCATTGATTTGAGCCGATATGTTGCGTCGTGATCGCCAACTCCGCGTCCAGGTAAACCAGTTGATAGATGGAGGCGTCTTCGCTTTGGGAGTATATCTGGCGTGGGCGATCCGATATTATTGGGCTTACTTTGGGCCACCATGGGTGAAAACCGTTTTTGGAAAAAAAGGGGTGGAAGTTCTTCTTGGCACAAAGGAGGTGGCTTCGATTTTTCATTCTTACGGCGTGGATAAGATTGCGAACTTCCCTGATTATTTTTGGTTGTTTCTGGTGATGATTTTCATGACGCCGGTGGTTCTGGAATGGCAAGGCTTTTACGAACGTTTATTTTTTTCACCCATCAGACAGATGGCATGGCAGTTGGCCAAAGCCTGCACCCTCTGCGTCGTTGGGCTGATCGTCGTTGACTTCATGGTCAAGAAAGGCGAACCGTCGGCGCGAGGCGTTTTCGTGCTTTTCGGTTTTTGCAGCTTTGGGCTGATGTTCCTGAAAGAGGAATTAATCCGCGTGGCCTACAAGACTCAATTAGGCCAGGCGCAATATAAGCGCCGCATCATCCTGGCCGGCGCACTCAAAGACACCCGCCGCCTCCAGATGGACATTGGCAAATGGAAGGAAGATTTGGAAGTGGTGGGAGAGTTCGACCTTAATACCAAGCCGGTTGAGGAGTTGGTGGCTTCGTTGCACGAACACTCCGTCAACGCTGTGGTGATCGCGGCTCGTCATACCTTTTTTGACCGCGTTGAAAAAGCGATTCGGGCTTGTGAACTGGAAGGCATAGAATCCTGGCTTTTGGCCGACTTTTTCGACACACAGATTTCCCAAACGAGTCTGGACCAATTTTACGGGCGTCCCGTATTGGTGTTTCGGTGTGGCACAGAGAATTCGTGGCCGCGCCTCATGAAACAACTTATCGACTTTACCGGAGCATTGGCGATTTTGGCCATATGGTCTCTACCCATGCTGGCCGCGGCCTTGGCCATCAAATTGACTTCGCGCGGCCCGGTCTTCTTCAAACAGGAGCGGGCCGGATTGAATGGCAAACCATTTGTCATGTATAAGTTTCGTTCCATGGTCACCAATGCCGAGCAAATGAAGCAGGAACTGGAACGCTTGAACGAGATGTCCGGCCCGGTCTTCAAGGTGACTGATGACCCGCGTGTGACCAAAGTGGGACATTTGCTCCGCAAATTTAGCCTTGATGAATTTCCTCAACTTTTCAACGTGCTGCGTTTTGAAATGAGTCTCGTGGGGCCTCGCCCCTTGCCCGTGGACGAGGTGAGACGATTCGATGACGTGTCCCATCGGCGACGCCTAAGTGTAAGACCCGGTTTGACCTGTATTTGGCAGGTGTCGGGGCGAAACGATGTTAAAGATTTTAACGATTGGGTGCGAATGGACCTGGAATATATTGACAACTGGTCCTTGTGGCTTGACATGAAAATCCTATGGCGCACTATTTGGGTCGTACTCCTGGGCACGGGAGGACGCTGACCCGATTTCGCTATAGTTATGGCCAAACAAAGAAAGATTAAAAAACCGCAGCCCCGGTCCGTTGTGACCGGCGGGGCCGGCTTCCTGGGATCCCATTTGTCAGATTATTTGCTGGAGCGCGGCCACCACGTCGTTGTTCTTGACAACCTTGTCACCGGCAGTGTGGAAAACATTGAGCACCTGGCCGGGCGCCCGGATTTCCGGTTCATCAATCAGGATGTCACGGAGTTCTTATTCCTGGACGGCCCCGTTGATTATGTGTGGCATTTCGCCTCGCCCGCCAGTCCAATCGATTATTTGGAACTGCCGATCCAAACCTTGAAAGTAGGATCGTTGGGAACGCACAAAGCGCTGGGACTGGCCAAGCAAAAGGGCGCAAAGTTTTTGTTGACCTCGACCTCGGAGATTTACGGAGATCCGCTCGTACACCCGCAGCGAGAAGATTACTGGGGCAATGTGAACACCATCGGGCCGCGGGGCTGTTATGATGAATCCAAGAGATTCGCGGAAGCGTTGGTCATGGCCTACCATCGCCAGCATGGCGTCGATACCAAGATTGTGCGTATTTTCAACACTTATGGGCCGCGCATGCGGCTCAACGACGGGCGAGTGGTTCCAGCCTTTATCGGCCAGGCTTTGGCCGGCAAGCCGCTGACCGTTTTTGGCAAGGGCGACCAAACACGCAGCTTTTGTTACTGTTCGGATCTGATCGAGGGCATCTATCGCTTGATGATGAGCAAGGGGCACGACCCCGTTAATATCGGTAATCCGAACGAGATGACGATGTTGGAATTTGCCCGCGAAATTATTCAAGCAACAGGCTCGCGCAGCAAAATCGTATTCCATCCGCTCCCGCAAGATGATCCGAAGCAGCGCAAGCCCGACATTGGGCGCGCCAAAGCTCTGCTTGGCTGGGAACCCAAAGTGCCTTTGGCGGCAGGGATCATTAAAACCATAGAATATTTTCGAGGGAGAGTTTGAGTAAATCAGGTGCTTTATGGATGCGGGAATTTCACGCGTTATGCGTGATAATCCTGCCTAAAAGTGGGTCGGCAAGCCCCTCAGGGTTTCAGCAAACGCCCTGTGTGAGGGAGTCAAAAACGGTCACGCTTCTGGCATGTGTATAGCTAGAGATAAGTTTCTCGATCAAAACAATTGACCGATTAACCAATTTACAGTAACTAGCACCCACTTTTTTGAAAATGTTTAAGCCATGGAAGCGAAGCAAGCGATTTGATCGCGCATCGCAGCAGCAAATTAAATGCTAAACTCGAAATCATTCTTAGCCGTCGATTTTGGGGCAGGAAGTTTGAAACTGGCGGAGTTTGAACAAAACGATGCCGGCGGATTGCGTCTTAAGCAATACGGAATCAAGCCTTTGGGCATTGAGGGGTCTCAGGAAGCGACCCGCGAAGCAGCCATTCAAAAGGGGTTGGTTGAGTTGCTCAGTGAAAAGGCATATTCCGCCCGGCAAGTGAACGCCTGTGCGCCGGGCTTTCATGTTTTTTCCAAATTTGTCAAGTTGCCTCCGGTTGATACTTCCAAAGTCACTCAAATCATCCGCTACGAGGCGCAGCAAAACGTTCCTTTCCCGTTGGACGAAGTAGTTTGGGACTATCAAATACTCGGCACTTCCGCCACTCAGGAGCTGGAGGTTTTGCTGGTGGCGGTGAAGTCCGAGATCGTCGAAGGCCTATTTCGAGTGGCCGAGGGCGCGGGTTTGCGGATGAAACTGGTGGACGCCTCGTCCGCCGCTCTCTGCAATGCCTTTCGTTACAATTACGGTGACTTGGAGGGCTGCACCATGCTGCTGGACATCGGCGCCAAGACCAGCAATTTGCTTTTCTTTGAGAAAGGGAAGGTTTATTCGCGCAGCATCAATATCGGGGCCAACTCCATCACCCAGGATTTCGCCAATGAATCGAAGTTGAAGTTTCCGCAGGCCGAAGCCATTAAGATTGAGAAGGGCTCGGTTAGCCTTGGCGGCGCTTACGAAGAGCCCGAAGACCCCCAGTCCGCAGCCATCGCCAAGATCGCCCGCCAAGTGATGACGCGGTTGCACATTCAGGTTAACCAGACCATTCAATTCTATCGAGGGCAACAAGGAGGCTCAGCGCCGCAACGGCTTTTTCTTTCCGGCGGCGCTTCGATCATGCCTTATACCGCGCAGTTTTTCGCCGAGAAACTCAACGTTCCGGTTGATTACTTCAATCCTTTCCGCAATATCGAAATTGATCCTTCGCTCGATTTGGAAGAGCTCTCCAAGTTCGCCCACTCTTACGGGGAGGTTGTAGGCCTAGGATTGAGGGAGTTGGCGCATTGCCCGGTGGAACTGAACCTGATGCCCAAGAGTTCCCTGCAACGCCAGGAGTTTGGGAGCAAAAAACCCTACCTCATCGCCTCGGTTTTCAGCTTGGCGCTGGTTCTTTTGGCCATTTGGAAGGCGGAGCGGCAGATCGGCGATCTCTACCGGAGCAAGTTGGGCGAATTCGAAGGGCCGTTGGCCAAACTGACTGACCAGAGCGGACGCTTGCAAAAGGCCACCAGCGAACGAGACCAGGTCAAGAAGCAGGCTGACGAAATGAAAGGCTTGGCCGAAGGGCGATTTTATTGGATCGGAATTTTGACAGATTTGCGCAAGGCAATGATCCAAGCCGAGGCCTTGGAAAAGGCGAATTTAAGGACGCCGGAAAACGGTGGAACCAATACAGATGAAGGCGTTTGGGTGGAGGAGTTTACTCCCGTCATGCCGGAGTCCTTTTTTGCCGGTGTGCAGTCCGGCCCGAGTGATGCCGGGGGAGGCAGGCGAAGCGGGGTGGGTTCAAGCGGCGGACGCTTTGGCCGAGGTGGCCGAGGCGGGCCTGCCCCCGATCGAGGCCCAGCGGCGCCGCAGGAGACAGGAAAGGCTGCCGTAGCCGCGCCCGGCGTCAATGAGGTTGCCGGCATTAAGCTTACATGCAGAGGCATCAATCGGCCGGGCACGGCCAATGCGGATTTGGCTTACGCTGTGCAGCAATGTTTGACCAACAGTCCAAGCTTTACCAATGCGATCCTGGGAACAGACTTTACGACTGATTCGCAGGATCCGAACACATTTAAATTCGAGGTAACGGTGGACCTGCGCCACCGCTTCAAGCTCTAAGCATGGCCTGGATCAAACGAAACCTATACTTCGTGATCACTGTCGCCGTGGCTCTGGGCGTCACGGGCTATTGCGGCTATTTGTTGTATTCCGTTTTGAACGAAAACGCCGAAGCCTCCGAAAAATACAACAGCTCCAAGAGCAGCTTGGATGGACTGTTGCATCAAACGCCCTTTCCATCGCCCGAAAATATTAAATCAGCCGAAGCCGACGCCTCTCGACTGCGTAATTTTCTGGCGGAATTTCGCAAGCCTTTTGCTCCTTTTCCCCCGCCTCCTCCGGCGGAGGGCACCCAAGGATTCAATACGTATCTTACCAAGACGATTGCCTTATTTGGCACGGAGGCCACCAACGCTGGAGTGGGCATTGACCCTGGGTATGCCTTCTCGTTCTCGCAACAACTCCCCAAGCTTACTCACCCTCTTGATGCAATCCCGAACTGGATGCAGGAGTTGGAAGAAATCAGGGCTATCTTACATATCCTTTACACTGCCAAGATCAATTATTTGGAAAGGATCAGGCGAGTTTCGGCCAACGCGGATGACGTAGGAGGCGACGATTACATCCAATTCACCAATACCACCACGGCTTGGGGGACCGTGTCACCGTACCTGATAACCTTTCGTGCTTTCAGCGCGGAAATAGCCAATGTTTTAGCGGGTGTTGCAGCCTCCAGTAACTGCTTCATTGTCAAGGCCATCTATGTGTCGCCTTCGAGGGTGCCTTTGCCGGATGCCGCCGCCCTGCAACAGATGGCGCCTGCGCCAGTCGCTCCGGTGCGTCAAATATTCCGCCCACCTCCCTCGAGTGACTTCCCAAATCCCAGCCGACAACGGGGCCGAGAAGGCGAAGGACTTCGACCGCGATTTGCGCCGCCGCCCCAGGCCATACCCGTTGAGGCCACAGCCGTTCCGGCTGGACCGGAAACCATTGAGTTTGAGAAGCCTTTGTTTGTCACCATCTACCTTGACGTAGTTAAACTTAAACCCACAGAAAAACCAGCCGCCGCCGCAGCTCCTGCAGGCGCTGGTGGCGAGGCACCGGCCCCAAGGGGCAGGAGGGCGAGGCCGTGATCGATTTTCTTAAGAAGCACTACGAAAAAATCATCCTGTGCCTGGTTCTACTGGGCTTGGCTGGGGCGGCTCTGCGGATGAATTCCATCATTCAGAAGGTCCGGGATGATTTGCCTCCAGTGGACACCACGCCACCAGCCAAGACTGCGCCCTTACCGCCTGTTGACATCTCCGCTGACGAAAAAGCGTTGACGCAAATAACCAATCCGCCCGCCGTGGTGTTATCCGGAGAGCATAACCTCTTCAACCCTGTCACTTGGAAGCGCAAGGGCACCAACGAACTGATTAAGATCGTCAAAACCGGTCCCGACGCTTTGGTTCTGACCAATACCGTGCCCCTTTACACGATTATCACATACGACCGGCCAACGGGCAGTCCAGTGTACGTTATGACCTGGATTCAACATACCGATATTCGGCAAAACCGCCGGGGTACGGTCGAGCATTCCCACCTCAATGATAAAGTAAAAACCGTGCCATACATAGTGCGCGGCATCAAAGGTGCTGACAATGATCCATCGGAGATAAATTTGGAAATTGTTGACACAGGTGAGACGAACGTTTGGGTGTCCACGAACAGCCCTTATAAGCGGGTGGACAGTTACATGGCGGATCTGAGGTACGATCCCGATCCGACCGTTTTGCTCAATAAGAAGATGGTGAATGACCAATTTAAGTTGGACAACGACCCTTATAAAATTGTTGAAATCACCAACAATGCCGCTAGAGTGCAGTCCGAACGAACTACCAAAGTGACAGAAATTAAGTTGACTCAGTCCCCATAATGGGGTCTGAGCGGAAAAGATACGACGCCATGACATCAGCCGCAAAAAAAAGCACGCGATGGGCCTTCCTTCTCGCCTTATCGCTGCAAGCCCAACCGGTCCCGGTGGAAAACCCGGTGGACATCGCCAATGACGAAGCCGTGCGCCGCCAGGAGGCCACCGTCCAAATGCATATGGAACTTGAGCGCGCTCGCGACGCCGTCAAGAAAAACCATTTGCAGGAGGCGGCCGCGTTTTACCAGCAAGCCGTCGCCCGCATTCCCAATGTGCAAGTCGGCAGTCCCACGGTGGAACTTGAAAAGCAAGATGCGCTGGCTGGATTAGACGCGGTCAGGGAGAAGCTGGCGCGTTTGGCTTTGGCCGCCGGCGATGTGCTCGAAGCCAAAAACCAGGTGGATTCGGCTTTGAAATACGATCCCAACAACGAGGGTTTGCAACTGCTCCGAGCCGAGATACGTCAGCGCGAAGTCGAACAGCTGGGCCGAGTTCCAAGCCCGGAAGTTATCAAGCGCGGGCCAAGCCTTGAAAAAGAGAAAATTGACATCGCCACTCGCGTTCAAAACGCCAAGTTCCTTTACGAGATGGGCAAATATGACGAAGCGGAGGTCATACTCGTTCAGGTTGTTAAAAACGACCCCAGCAACCGGAGCGCTCCTTATTATTTAGATTTGATCAAAGAGGCACGATACATGGACCGCGCTCGCCGCCGCGAATCAGGAGCCAAAAGCTCCATCGGCGATGTTGAAGCTGATTGGATTGATAACCGCAAGCGCGACTCTCTGCCCGTTCCAAACCCGATGTGGGACACAAACCTCGTCTATACGACCAAGGGACGGCAACAGATCAAGTCAAAGCTCGACGCTATAAATCTCAACGAAGTGACTTACGATTTGCAGCTTAAAGACGTGTTAGTGAAGCTGAGGAAGGAATCCCAGGCACGCGACCCAGACGGTGTCGGCATCAATTTCATGATCAACAACAACGTCGAATCGACCCCCTTGGTTGATACCAGCGGAGCGGCTGTTCCTCCGGCGGTCGGTTCGCAACAACAGGACATCGGAGGTGATGTGACGATTCGCATCACCCCTGCTCTGAGCAACCTGAAACTCAGCGAAGTGCTGGAAGCCATTATCATGGTCGCTGATAAACCAATTCGCTACACCATTCAGGATTTCGGGGTGGTGTTTTCGCCCAAGCCCCCGGATCAATTTCAGCAATTGCAGACCAAGACCTTCCGGGTTGATCCCAACACTTTCGTCCAGGGTTTGGAAAACGTTGTTTCTATCCAGCTCAACGTGCCTATTACCAGCTCTGGCGCCACGGGTCTCAGCGGTGGCGGCGGCGGCGGGGGAACGGGCGGCGGTGGCACAGGTGGCGGCGGGACGGGCGGCGGAGCCGGCAGCGGCGGTGGCACGATTCCTCAAGTTATCATCGCTCCTGTGAGCCAAGGCGGCGGCCAGGGCGGCGGTGCTGGGGGAGGGGGCGCAGTCGGAGGAAACGGCCAGCAACGCGTCGGCTTGAATTACGTTACCAAGACCAATTCCACTTTGGAAGCCCATCAACTGGTGCGCGCTTACTTCACTGCGGCGGGCGTTGATTTGCTGCCGCCCAAGCAAGTCTTTTTCAATGACCGCTTAGGCGTGTTGCTGGTGCGCGCCACCAGCGCTGATTTGGAAATCATCCAACAGGCCATTGAGATGCTCAATCAAACACCGCCTCAGGTCAGTGTTGAAGCCAAGTTTGTGGACTTGAGCCAGGAGGACACCAAAGGCCTTGGTTTTCAATGGTATTTGGGAAACACTCTCCTAAATAACGGGGCCATTGGATTGCAAGGAGGCACGGCGCCTTCGTTCCAAGGGGCAGGTACCACCGCGAATCCCAGCGGCATTTTCCCAGGCCCAGGCACCCTCACGCCTGGGAGCAGCACTTTTACTCCTGGACCGGGCGCACAATCGGCATCTTCGACGGATAACCAACTAACTTCGGGCTTGCGAAACGTCGTGGGCGTCGGGCAAACGGTGCTTCCGACACTCGGCACGGTCACCGGCATCATGACCGATCCGCAGTTCCGCGTCGCGATTAATGCCATTGAACAGCGAACCGGGTCTGATCTCTTGTCCGCTCCCAAGGTGACCACCGAAAGCGGACGTCAAGCCCACATGGCCGCACAGGACCTGGTTTATATTGTCACGCAGGCGAGCGTGCAGGAATCCACTTCTGCCGTGGGTGGTTTAACGGGCGGCACCGGCGTGGCCGCGCCCTCGGTCAACTATTCGACCTCCTTTATACCTTTGGGCCCAAGTCTCGACGTCTTGCCCACGGTTTCCGCGGACGGCTATTCGATTCAGATGGCGCTCTTGCCGACTTTTCTTGAATTCCTTCAATATGATCCTCCGGGCCAATTCGTGCCGCAAGCCCAAGGAGCCGCAGGCGGTACTTTGGGCGTGCCTATTACGGCGCAATTACCTTTGCCGCACTTCCGCATCCGAGAGGTGGCCACTACATGCGATGTTTGGGACGGACAAACGGTGGTCCTGGGCGGGTTGATCTCCGAACAGATTTACAAAATTCACGACAAGGTTCCTATGCTTGGCGATTTGCCTTTCTTCGGCAAATTATTCCAAAGCCAATCATCCGATAGCACCAAGGAAAACCTGTTGATTTTCGTGACGCCGACCATGATCGACCCTGCTGGAAACCGTGTGCATAACGACGAGGACTTGCCTTTCGCCAAGACGGGCATCCCCGTTCAACGTTAAGGAGTCTCCAAAGCTCCTAGACGACTCGCGATATGCCCAGCAGTTCAACATCTGAATGCCAATCGCAGCAGCGGCTGCTGATTGTGGATGGACACGCTTTCGCTTATCGGGCGTTTTTCGCGATTCGTTCGCTGTCATCGCCCGACGGTTCGGCGACCAATGCCATCTACGGCTTTGTGCGGATGCTTGGGCCCATGCTGGCCAAAGTTCGGCCATCCCATATGATAGTCATTTGGGATGGTGGCTTGGCTCCTGAAAGAATGGCCATCCACCCTGAATACAAAGCTCAGCGGCCCGAAATGCCTCACTCGCTGGAGCAACAGCTCGATCAGATTATCGCTTACCTGCGCGCTTCCCATGTTTTCTCTTTGACGCAGGATAATATCGAAGCCGATGATTGTATCGCTGCCCTGACGCAGCGGGCGGAGGCAGAAGGTTTTGAGGTCGTCATTGCCACTTCGGACAAGGATTTCATGCAATTGGTTTCGCCGCGGGTCAGTTTGCTGAACCCAAGCGAAAAAAATGGCGCGCTTTGGGGCGAAGAGGAAGTCTTCGCGAAAGCGGGCGTGAAGCCCACGCAAATTGTGGATTGGTTAAGCCTAACGGGCGATGCGGTCGATAACATCCCCGGCGTCCCTGGGGTTGGCACAAAGACTGCTCAGAGTTTGTTGCACCAATTTGGTTCCATTGATTCCTTGTTTAGCAGGATAGGGGAGGTTCACCCTGACCGCTTGCGGGCCAGCCTGCAAGCCTCGGAAGAGGCGGTTCGCCGAAACCAAAAATTGGTGCGATTAAATGCTCAAGTCCGATGTGAAGTTTCGTGGGAGGAAATGCTCTGCAAACCTGGTGACCCGGCTGCTTTGCGGCAGCTTTATGCCCGTTGGGGATTCAAAACGCTTTTGCATGAATTGGAGCGGGCTCATTTTCCAGAGGGTGATCTTTTCCAGGAACCGGCAGGCGCTCGTTAAATGATGTCCACTCCCCAACAGCAAGAACCAAACAACACAAATGAGCAAGATTGGATAGACAACGCTGGAACATTGTGATAATAAAATGAATCATACATCGGTCATGCTTCGCGTTTCAAAATGTCTGTTTTTTGGGGTTTTTCTCGCTGGTTCGATGGCCGGACGCGCGCAGAATCCTCTTGTCCCTCAAGGAACAGAATTCTCCATCCTCGGTGCCATTCGCGGGGATCAGGTTTGGCCCAGCATTTCACTCCTACCCTCGGCCGGAGCTATTATCTGGCAGGACAACGTGGTGGATAAGCACGGCGCGGGAATTGGCGGATCACTGTTGGGCACGGATTATTCCGCCGGCCGTGTTTTTGGGGTTAATAAGACGGCTACAGGGGATCAGATCAACCCTCGAGTCCAATTGTTGGCCGACGATAGCATGATCACTGTCTGGCAGAGCAGCGTGGCCGGGACGCCCGACATTTATGCGCGCTTGGCCAAAGGGACGACGACCAAGGCGACCAAAACAACCGAGGCCGTCAGTACCTACGGGAGCAATTTTTTCACGATAGACCTAAGGGCTAACATCTACACCAAAGATCAACAGATCGATCCAGCCGTGACCGGCTTGCCCGACGGGAGCGCGATCATCACCTGGTCCAGCTACGGCCAGGATGGCAGCATGTGGGGAGTCTATGCCCGCAAGATCAGCAACAAAGGCGCTTTCGCCTATGGCAAGGAATTCCTCGTCAACCAATACACACAATACAATCAGCGCAAATCCGCTGTTACCACTTTGGCGAATGGCCAATTCGTCGTTGTCTGGATTTCCGAGCAGGAGCGTTTCTTCAATAGCGTGGATGTCTATGCGCGCATCTTTACTGCCACAGGCAAGCCGGTTACGGACGAAATTGCGATCAACTCTGGCACGAGTCCTTGCGACACGCCGGACGTCGCGCCCATGAATGATGGTGGGTTCACGGTGGTCTGGGGGCAAAAGGACATGGAAGTAGCCACCAACAGTTGGGATATTTGGGGGCGTTCGTTCAACGCCGCCGGTTCGCCCGAAGTCACAGATTTTCGCATCAACACCTACCTTTTTGGCGACCAGTATCGGCCCAAGATCGCCGCCGGCCCCTCGGGCAGCATGGTCGTTTGGACCAGCATGGGACAAGACGGGTCACGGGAGGGTGTTTTTGGGCGCTTTTTGGCGGGAGGATCGGTGGTGTCGGGACCCGAAATGCAAATCAACACCACCACCATCAGCCAGCAACTTCATCCTGCGGTAGCGTGGAACGGGATCAACAATTTCCTGGTTGTCTGGGCCAGTTTTACGGGTCAAAACAAGTTGGACCTTTCGTCCGGATTTGATCTGTATGGTCAGGCCTTTACTCTGAATCCCTCTTCACAGTGAATCTTATGCGAAAACTAATAAAAAGCGCGTTCTTGGCCTTGGGGTTGGCTGCCGCCCAGCACGTCAGCGCGTTCACTCTGTGGGGGCCGGTCGAGGGCTGGCAGACCTCGGATTTGGACTACAGCAATCCCGCAGGCAGCATCCGCTATTATTATTTCAATGTGGAGCCTGGTCTCGACAGTAGGGAAAATGGTGCGCCAAAAAACTTTGGCGAAGGATCCAGGTTGACTACTCCTATTGTCACCTACGCCTTTGACGATACGTTTTTGGATTATTTCGGCACTCAAGGAGTGGCGGCGGTGGATTCTGCCATGCAGGTTCTCAATGCATTGCCCAGCGCTTCCAAAGCGAACCTTGCAAATTTCTTGACCGAAGGCGCCGTGCAAGTTAACTACACTGCCCAGGCGTTGGAGCTTTATGATTTAAAATCGACCGTCTTGTTCTTGATGGCGGAACACATGGGGTTGCTTGGAGAGACCCATGTTTTTGACCTTGGGGCGCGCGGCAAATACGCGCCTCCGGCTTGTGACTACGAATATTTTGTCATGAATCGCAATTACGATCCCGTCACTTACGATCCAACACCTTACGTCAACGGTCGTCAATATACTTACACTGTCTGGGACGGCTGCAATGTTGGGGTAAACGTTGGCGATGCGATTGAAACGGCTGCCGACACTACTGCAAGTCCGCGTTATACCGCCATCGCCACCGGAGGATTGCAGCAGTTTGGGGGGTTTTATTTGGGCTTCACTCGGGATGACATGGGCGGTTTGCAGTTCTTGTACAAGAAAAGCAATTATGCTTTTCAGGGCTTGGACAGTAATTCCGTCGTCGAACCATTCGGCAACAGCACGTATGAAGCCGTCAACACGACCAACGCTATTACTGGGATAAGTAATTTCGTTGGTGTGGTTGGGGGTGTGGAAAAGATCACTTTTGTGAAGGTGAGTTTCGATTCGCAACTTGGCACTGCCTTTACACCCGTTACCTACCACTACACGATTCCCTCAGTGACTAATTCCAGGCTTTCCCAATTGTCCGTTACGCGGACGATCACTACGCCTGACATTCTTTTTACCACTGCGTTCCTTGTAACCAGTGGGCCGCCGATTACCGACCTTGAACTCACGAGAACCGGAACATTTATTGCCACAACCTATGTTTCTCCAGGCTTAGGAATGACGCCAAGCACTATTGATCCGCAGGAGCTTATAGTTCTCAATAACGCCGGCCCTCTTTATTATGCGTATAATCCACTTTTCCTCGATTACTACGACTATTTCGATTACCCGGTTTTTAACTGGGGATCTTTCGACGGCTCAACTAATCCGCCTGTCGTTTTTCCTGAAGGTTCCAGTCTGGCGGAACTGGAGGCGCAAGTTCTCGAGGGTGGTCAGCCTGTGTCTTCGAGTCCCTGGGTTCCAGTGAATACGAGCAATACCAATACAACCACCACCTCTGGGACGGGGACGGGCGGACAATCCATAAGCCCCTAGGCGATCGCTGTATATGAAAAAAATCACTACGATAATTTTTCTAGGCCTGCTTCTGGCAAAGAGCGCGCTTGCCGGACCCAGCCCGCTTTACGCAAATTACGGTGTCATTGAAAGCCCGCCAGTGGTAGACGCTTTGACGTTCTATAATACGGGTGTCATTAGCATTGATACCATTACCAGCCTCAGCCCGACTAATTTACTCTCGACGCTTTTGCTAGACGAATCCAGTGTCCTTCCGTTTATGACCAAGGACACGTTGAACTGGACCAATACCAGTAGCGGATTTATGGAGGGGTTCCCAGGGTTTCAATTCGATACAGGAACTTCAACCAACCGGCACATGGCCAGTACTTTCTTCAACGCGGGTACTATCATTGGTGGCGACACGGAGGGTTTTCCTCATCTTTACCCTTACAGGACAGAGCCACCAGTGGTAACAATTCCGGCTCTCAGCCAACCTACTGCTTCACGAATCACCGTGTCGGCAACCAATATCCTCAACACAGGGTTGATGACGGTCGGGGACTATGGCCTTTTGAACTTGACAGGCAACAACGTAACAAACTCCTACGCCTCACTGGTCGCAGGCTCGATCAATACCGGTGGATTGAACGCTGACCCGTTGGATACGACGGGTCTAGAAGGAGAGGACTCATTCTATCCTTTTAACAACGGGCCTTACTATTTCACGCCTTCCCCAGGCGTGT
>Ga0302326_10015734_pt1 | contig 15887 bp, 12 predicted proteins | sample Palsa_T0_3_FD_202264 | JGI IMG/M metagenome (GOLD analysis project Ga0302326, IMG submission 202264) | Peat permafrost microbial communities from Stordalen Mire near Abisko, Sweden - Palsa_T0_3 | ecosystem: Environmental > Terrestrial > Soil > Palsa > Peat permafrost | place: Sweden: Abisko... | reverse complement strand
GGGCGTTACCGGGTGTTCGCCACCGATATCGCGAGTCCCTGGCCTATTCTGCAACGGCCGGATTGGCTGAAGGCCCTGGAAAGCTTGACGGCGGCGGTCGAGGTTCCCGAGGGCGGGCACGTGAGCGCCACGGTAGAGTTGATTCCGCGCGAGGAGGTGTTGCGGGTGCTGGAAGAAAAGGAATAACCTGCTGACATACTTTTCACCGTGGGGCGGGCAATTCTGCCCGCAGCCGGCTTTTTAGCCGGCTTTGGCCGCCTGAAAGGCGGCTGCGGCCATGATTGGCCGCCCCAAGGTGAACGCGAAATCGCGGTGTGCCCAGGGCAAAAACGGTGACTGCGAAGCGATGAACTATCGGCTCTGCAGCCTCAAGCAACGCAGCCGACCCGTGCGTTGCTCTTCCCCGCTCGCCCCTCCGCAAACCGACGTCACCCGTAAACCTTGCGCACCGAACGGCCGATAAATCCTCAGGATCGCTCGGGCCACCTAACCCCGGCGCGCGAGCCTCCCAGCGGTCCCAACGCCGAGCAAGGAGACAAAATGCAAGTGAGCACGATGGCGCCGCCCGATAGCGGCCCTTCCGCCAAAAGCGACAACCGCACGGGGAAATATCTGGCTTTCCATCTGGGGCGCGAGGAATTTGCGATTCAGGTGCTGAAGGTCCGCGAAATCATGGGCATTCAGGATATCACGGCAGTTCCCCAAACGCCGCTGTATGTCAAAGGCGTGATTAACCTGCGGGGAAAGGTGATTCCGGTGATCGACCTGCGGCTGAAGTTTGGTCTCCCACAAATCGAATACACCCAGCGCACTTGCATCATCGTGGTGCAAATCCTGGGGCCGGATGGCGCCGTGTCGTTGACCGGCATCGTGGTGGACGAAGTTTCCGAAGCGGTCAACATCGCCGCCAGTGAGATCGAGGATACGCCGGACTTCGGCGATGGCGTGGCCACGCCCTACATTCTCGGCATGGCGAAGGGCAAGGGCAAGGTGAAAATCCTGTTGGATATCGACCGGGTCTTGCAAGCCCAGGAGCTCGAAGGGCTGAAGTCCTTGCTGCAATGAATCGTACGAAGGGAAGACTAACGTGAGAACACAAATAACCATCGGCAAGAAACTGACTCTCTGTTTTGCGGCCATGCTCGCGGCGGCGCTCGGACTGGGGTACTCGTCGTGGTCCGCAACGGGAAAAATTACCGGCCTGCTCGACACCTCGATCAACAGGACGGCGGCTAAACTCGCGCTCGCGGGACACCTGGGTAAGACTATGTCGGACCTGGCCTCGCTGGAACGCGGCATCGCCTTTCGCACGGCTATGAAGGACGCCGGGGCAGTGGAGCAGTACGGGCTGGCGTTCGACGAAAAGGTGCTACAGGCCAATAACGACCTGAAGGAATTCCGGCCGCTGGTGGTGACCGAGGCAGGCCGGCAAGCGATCGAGACCGCCCAAACCAGCATTGCAGCCTGGCAAACCGCCCACAAGGAGTTCCTGAGTGCGTGCCGGACCAGCAAGAAACTGGATGCCGTGGCAGGGATGCTCACCGGCAAGATTTTACCCACCGAGGCAACCGCCCAACAGGCTGTCGAAAAGCTAATGCAACTCCAGAAAGACCTGAACGTGGCCGCCGCCGGCGAGGCTGCGACCGACACATCGAGCGCTCGCTGGATCACGTTCTCGCTCCTGGGCATGTGCCTGGCGGTTGGCGGCGCCGTGCTGTTCGTGGTGCGCCGGACCAGTCTGGTTCTGCACCGCATTGCGGGCGAAATGGCGGAGGGCGCCGAACAGGTGGCCAGCGCGGCAACCCAGGTTTCTTCCGCCAGCCAGTCGCTGGCGCAAGGCGCTTCCGAACAGGCCGCCTCGCTCGAAGAGACCTCCTCCTCCAGCGAGGAGATCAGTTCCATGACCCGCAAGAATGCCGAGAATTCCAAAGTGGCCGCCGAATTCACCAATCAAGTGGATCAGCGGGTCTTGGCCGCCAACCAATCGCTCGATCAAATGGTGGTTTCCATGACCGAGATCAACGCCTCCAGCGACAAAGTTTCCAAGATCATCAAAGTCATCGACGAGATCGCGTTTCAGACCAACATTCTGGCCTTGAATGCGGCGGTGGAAGCCGCCCGCGCCGGCGAGGCCGGCATGGGTTTCGCGGTGGTGGCCGACGAGGTCCGCAATCTGGCGCAACGCTGCGCGCAGGCGGCCAAGGATACGGCCGCGCTGATCGAAGAGTCCATGATCAAATCGCGCGATGGAATGGCCAAGTTGGACCATGTGGCACAAGCCACGCGTTCCATCAACGAGAGCGCCGCCAAGGTCAAAACGCTGGTGGATGAAGTGCACTTGGGGAGCGAAGAGCAGGCCCGCGGCATCGAGCAGATCGCCAAGGCCATTACCCAAATGGAGCAGGTGACGCAGAAGAGCGCGGCCAACGCGGAAGAAAGCGCCTCGGCCAGCGAGGAGCTATCCGCCCAGGCGGAAACCATGCGCGCGCTCGTCGGCGACTTGCAGGCCCTGGTGGGCGGCGCTGCCCAAGGCATCCGCGACCGGACCTCAGCCACTCCGCGGACGCCGCCTAAACCAACTGCGGTGCATGCCAACCAGCTTCCCCAAAAAGCCGGCACAGGCCGCAGCCTGGAGGCACTGCGCTCGGCCGTTTCGCATAAGACTGTCCGTCCAGCGTTGGATGATGCGCCGGTGACGGCCGGCAAATTCGACCGCGCGGCGCTGCCCTTGGACGACGACTTCAAGGAATTCTAAGAAAAAGGACGGGATCGAGCTATGCCCGATCAAATCGAACTCCGCCGCGAAATCGAAGCCCTGGCCACGCAGGTGGTCGTAGAAGATCTGTCGTCGCCAGACGGTTTGGATCGGTCTTTGCTCGCCTTGGCCGGCGGGGTGCGCGGAGTGCGCGATCGCGCCCAGGCGGGCGGCTGCCAGGAAGTGGTGCGCATCGCGGCCCGACTCTGCGCAACGTTGGAATCGCCGGATACCACCGCGCCCGATGCGCTTTCTCTTGCCCTGCAAAGCGGCGTGACGGCCATGCAGCAGGCACTTGAAACCTGTCCCGCCGGCACAACGGCGCCGGAATCCACGTATTCCCTCGCCCAGGATCCGGAATTGCTCTCCGATTTTGTGCTGGAATCGCGCGAGCACCTGGCGGCCATCGAGAACCGCTCCCTGGCCCTGGAGCAGGATCCTGGAAATTCCGAAGCAATCCATTCCATCTTCCGCGCGTTCCATACCATCAAGGGCCTGGCTGGTTTTCTGGAGTTGGATGCCGTGCGGCAAGTTTCCCACAATGTGGAGACCGTGCTCGACCTGGCCCGCAATGGCAAGTTGAGCGTCACCTCGCACGTGATCGACGTGGTTTTGGAGAGCGCGGACTATCTAAAGACGTGTGTGAACGGTATAGAATCCAAGCTGCACGGACATGGAGCCTCCGCCGCACCCGATAATTCCCGCCTTCTGGAACGCGTTCGAAGTCTCATGACCAGTCCACCGCCGGGCGCCGCTCCCGAATCGAAGCTTGTCCAGGAACCTAAGCATTCCCCCGAGCATGTCCCGGAGCCGCACGCCGAACCAGCCCATGAGGCGGATTCGGCCCCCGCGGCCAGCGCCGCCCGGGCGCAAACACTGCCCGGCGAGGCCAAAGCCGTCAAGGTGGATACGGGCAAACTGGACTACCTGGTGGACATGGCGGGTGAATTGGTCATCGCCCAGTCCCTGGTGCGTCACGATCCCGACCTGGCGGCCTTGAAAAGTCCCCGGCTGCAACGCAATCTGGCGCAACTGGCGCGTATCACCGCCGAATTGCAAAAGACCTCCATGTCCATGCGCCTGGTGCCCATCGGCCAGTTGTTTCAGCGCGTGGCCCGCCAGGTCCGCGACCTGGCTCGCAAGATGGGAAAACCCGCGGAGCTGGATATCGCCGGCGAGGAGACCGAAATCGACCGCACCATCGTCGAAGAATTGGCCGATCCTTTGATGCACATGGTGCGCAACTCCCTGGACCATGGCATTGAAGATCCCGACGCGCGCGTGGCCGCCGGCAAGCCTCCGGTCGCGCGCATCGCATTGCGCGCCTGTCACCAGGCGGGACACATCGTCATTGAGATCTCCGACGACGGCCGCGGGTTGGATGCGGAGCGCATCCTGGCCAAAGCTGTCGAGAAAGGCCTGGTCGGCAATCCGGAACATCTTTCCGAAAACGAGGTGTTCCACCTGATTTTTGAACCGGGTTTCTCCACCGCCCAGCGAATCACGGATGTCTCCGGCAGGGGCGTCGGTATGGACGTCGTCCGCAGGCAGATCCAGAAGCTCCGGGGCCATGTCGAAATTCAATCCAAGGCGGGACACGGCGCCACGTTCACCCTCAAGGTGCCGTTGACGCTGGCCATCATCGATGGCTTGGTCGTGGGGGTGGGGAGCGAGCGGTATATCGTGCCGTTGTTCGCCGTACGGGAGATGTTCCGGCCCGCGGCGGATGCCATTTTCACCGTCCAGAACCGGGCTGAGATGGTCATGGTGCGCGGAACCCTGCTCGCCGTGGTCCGCCTCTACCGCAAGTTTGGCGTCAAACCGCGCTCCGAGGACCCCGGCCGGGGATTGTTGATCGTGGCCGAAAGCGAAGACCAGCGTTTCTGTCTGCTGGTGGACCAGTTGATCGGCAAGCAGGAAGCCGTCATCAAGAGCCTGGGGGAGACGTTCAAGAACATCCCGGGAATTGCCGGCGGCGCCATCATGGGGGACGGGCGCGTGGGCTTGATTCTGGATCTGGCCGGACTGATCAAGGAACGCGCGCATGAGTAGATCTGCGTGCCCGGAGGTGGCCGTTACCGGCCAGATCGAACGCCTGAAGCCCCACGAATTCGAAGCTATCCGGCGCCTGGCCTACGACAAATTCGGCCTGGACCTCCGGTGCGGGAAAGAGCAACTGGTAGCCGCACGGCTGAGCAAACGCATGCGCCAAAGCGGCTTCACTTCCTTCGAGAAATATTATCGATACGTACTCGGCGACCGCAGCGGTGAGGCACTGATCGGCATGATCGACGCGCTGGCCACCAACCACACCAGCTTTCTTCGCGAAACGCCGCACTTCGAGTTTCTGCGCCAGCACGTGCTGCCGGGTTTGCGCGATCGCCCGCGCATCGAGCTGTGGAGCGCCGCATGCTCCACCGGCGAGGAACCTTACTCGCTGGCCTTCACGCTCTGCGATCAATGGGGCGCCGGCGTCTTCCGCCGTGTGCGCATTTGGGCCACCGATATTTCCACCAAGGCTTTGGCGGCCGCGCAAAGCGCAATCTATCCCGCCGAGCGCTTCAGCGCCGTACCTCCCGCCTGGCTGCGGCAGTTTCTGTTGCGCGGCGAAGGCCGCTGGCAGGGCTGGTACCGCGTTAAGCCCGAACTGTGCAGCCGCGTGGAATTCGCGCGGCTGAACCTGGTGGAACCGTTCTCGCATAGCAGCCTCTTTCCGGTGATCTTCTGCCGCAATGTGATGATCTATTTCGACAAACCCACGCAGGAGGCCCTGGTCAACCGCCTGGCCGACAGCCTCGAGCCCGGTGGGTTTCTGTTTATCGGCCATGCCGAAAGCCTGAACGGCGTGCGCCACGCCTTGGATTACGTGCGTCCGGCGATCTATCGCAAGCCCGGCGCGGGAGTGGCACGGGGTTGAAATGGCCAACATTGTAGTGGGCATGGCGGATTGCCAGATTGGCAAATCGCACGATCAGGTTCTGGTGACCTATGCCCTCGGCTCCTGCATCGCGGTGGCCATACACGATCCCGTGGCGGGAGTCGGCGGGATGCTGCACTATATGCTGCCGGATTCCACCATTTCGCCCGCTAAGGCCGGCGAGAATCCGTACATGTTCGCCGATACCGGCATCCCGCTGCTGTTCCGCCGCGCCTACGAAGCCGGCGCCGAGAAACGCCGTTTGGTGGTGCGGGTGGCCGGAGGAGCTCAAGTCATGGACAAGGAAGGCGTATTCAATATCGGCAAGCGCAATTATCTCGCTTTGCGCAAGATCCTTTGGAAGGCAGGTGTGTTGCTGCAGGGTGAGGATGTGGGCGGAAACCTCTCGCGCACCGTGCGCCTGGAAGTGGGTAGCGGCCGGTTCTGGCTGCGCGGGCCGGGATCGGCGGAGCAGGAATTGAGCGCTTCGCATGCCGCGCCGAAAGGAGTAAATTCATGGCCTTCCGCGTCTTAATCGTTGACGATTCATCCGTGATGCGGGCCTTCATCCGCCGCATCATCGTGGTCTCCGGCCTGGAAGCCGCCGAGTTCCTGGAAGCCGCCGACGGCCGCGAAGCTCTGAACCTGCTGCGCCGGGAGTGGGTCGACGTTGTCCTGACGGACATCAACATGCCGTCCATGGATGGAGAGCAGTTCGTCCGTTGCCTGGAAGCCGACGACCTGTTGAAGTCCGTGCCGGTGGTCATCGTATCCACCGACGGCACTGAGAACCGCATGCAGCAGATGCTTGCCTTGGGGGCGCGCGGCTATGTCAAGAAGCCTTTCGCGCCGGAAACCCTGCGCGAGGAACTGGAGCGCGTGTTGGGAGGAGCCTATGCCTGACAACCAATGGGATGCAATGCTGGCGGCTGCCGCCAGCGAGGTTCTGGAGACCATGTTCTTCACCGAGGTTTACGGCCCCGCGCCGGTCGCCGAACCGGAAGCCGAGCCGCGCTTGGCTGTGCGGCTGAGCTTTGCGGGCTCGCCCAGCGGCGCCTTAACCCTGAGTGCCTCCGCAGCCGCCGCGCAGGCTCTCGCCGCAAACTTTCTAGCTCCCGAACAAGACGGTGCGCTTCCGGCAGCGCAACTCGCCGCGGTGGTTTCCGAACTGGCCAATATGATCTGCGGCTCGTTGCTCAGCCGCGTGGCAACCGAAGCTCATTTCCGGCTATCGAGCCCCGAGGTGGCCCCCGCGGATGCCGTTTGTCCGCCGGGCGCACCCAGCCAGTCGCTGGATCTGGGAGAAGGCGCCATCGATCTGTGGCTGGACCTGGAGCCCCATGCCGTCTGACGGAAAGATCCGCGTGCTGGTGGTGGACGACTCTGCCATTGTGCGCAAGATCCTGACGGAGGCGCTCTCCGGCCAACCCGATCTGGAAGTGGTGGGGACCGCGCCGGACCCGTATATTGCCCGCGACAAGATTCTCGCCCTGCAACCGGACGTGCTCACGCTGGATATCGAAATGCCGCGCATGGACGGGCTTACCTTCCTCAAGAAGCTGATGCATTTCCGCCCCATGCCGGTGATCGTCATCAGCTCCCTGACCCAAGCTTCATGCCAGACCGCCATGCAAGCCCTAACCCTGGGCGCCGTGGAAGTATTGGCGAAGCCGGGCGGCCCTTACTCGGTGGGCGAGTTGCGCCTGGAGCTGGCCTCCAAAATCCGCGCCGCGGCGGCTTCCCGCGTCCGCCGGCTCACTGCCTCGGATACGCCGCGCACGCCGCCGCCTCGTCTGGCGGCAAGCCCGTGTATGCCATCCACGGTCATCGCCATCGGCGCCTCCACCGGCGGCACCGAAGCCATCGCCGCGGTACTGCCGCAATTGCCGCCGGGCATGCCGGGAATCGTAATCGTGCAGCATATCCCGCCGGGCTTCTCGCGGGCGTTCGCCACCCGGCTCAACCAGATGTGCTGCCTGGAAGTGAAAGAGGCCGAAGATGGCGACGAGCTATGTCCCGGACATGTGTTGGTGGCCCCGGGTGATCTGCACCTGGTCCTGCGCAAGAACGGCGATGGCTACCGCGTCGGCGTGAAGACCGGCCCAAGGGTCTGTTATCAGCGCCCGTCGGTGGATGTGATGTTCAGCTCCGTGGCCGAGTCGGCCGGTGCACACGCGGTGGGAGTGCTGCTCACCGGCATGGGCTCGGATGGCGCGCAAGGGTTGCTCAAAATGCGGCAGGCCGGCGCGCGCACCATCGCCCAGGATGAATCCAGTTGCGTGGTCTTCGGCATGCCCAAGGAAGCCATCCGCGCGGGAGCGGCCGGCCGCATCGTGGCCCTGGCCGGAATGCCGCAGGCGATCCTGTCCGCCGCCCAGGCGCGCGCCTGACCGGCGCTACTTCACCTTCCATTGTTGAATGCCCGCCGACCAGTTGGGCTGCATGCCGATTTCCAGGCGCAGGCCGCTGGTGGCCACCGGCGGAAATGTCACCCGGTTATATGCATCCTTCGCCACGCCGTACGCTTCGCGGGCTGCCACCGGTTTCCATGCATCGCCGTCTTTATACAGCAATCGCCAGGCAGCCGGTACGCGCACCTCGCCCCGGCCGGTATCGTCGAACCAATAAAGCTGGCACTCCGAAACTGTAGCCGGCTTCTCGAAGGCGAACTCCACCCATTCGGCCGTGCCTTTGGCCGGCCACCAATCGAAATAGGACGACGGATCGCTCGACGCGGCCGGCTCTTCGCCGGCGTTGATGGTCCGCGGATTCCGCCGGCTCTGGCCGGACACCGTCACCGTGGCAGTCGTGGCGGCGGTCGGATAAGGCCGCGGCTTGGCATGCGCCTCGTCCACCGGGAACCATACCATCATCGGCCCCCGCCCCCGGTTTGCCCATGCGTAATACGGGATGGCAGTGAACTCTTGGGCCGTCTTCGCGATCTTGCCCTGCGCATCGTAGGCCAGCGCCATCGCCTGGCCCTTCACCACGGTCACGCCCTTCAGCAAAGCCGGTTTGAACTCCGCAGTCAGCGCCGCGCGATCCGGCAACATCAGGTTGCGTACCTGCCCCTGGGGATTGTCCGGCCATTCGGCCGCGTACACGATGGGGCCGCGCTCGATGGCCACTCGCCCGCGATCCGCCGCCACCCGTTCGTTCGCGGCCACGCGCCGCACCGGCATGGGAAGATGCAACTCGATGGTGTCCCCCTTCCGCCACGTCCGCGTCAGCGCCACGTAGCCTTTATCCGTATCCACGGGCACAGGCTTTCCATTTACGCGCAGCGTCACCGGTTCGCTCGCCCCATCCACGAAGCGGTACAGATCGCTGGCCACCGGTTGGTTGCGCGCCCAGCCGGGAATGCGCACATGCACCGTAAGCCGCGCGGCTTCATCCGGGTTTATGGCGATCCGCACCGCTCCGTCCCACGGGTAGCGCGTTTCCTCGGTCACGTTCACCATGCGTCCGTTATCCAGCTTGATCTCCGCGCTGCCGGCTACGTACAGGTTCACCCACAGCGCGTCGTCCCGCTGCGCGTAAACGTAGCCCGGCACCGACGCCATGAAGCGCGTGATATTTCCCGGACAGCACGCCACGCCGAACCACGGGCTGCGCTGGTCCTTGGACGCCAGCCCGGTGGCCTCCAGCGGGTTTTCGTAGAAGAATGTGGTCCCATCCAGCGAGACCCCCGAGATCAGGCCGTTGTAGAGCGTGCGCTCCATCACGTCGATGTACTTGGCATCCGCGTGCAGCAGGAACATGCGATGGTTCCAGTAATCGTTGCCCACCGCCGCGCACGTCTCGTTATAAGCGCTCATGTTCGGCAATTCGTAGTTATCGCCAAAAGCTTCGCCCTCGGCCCGCGCGCCCACTCCGCCGGTGATGTGCAGCTTCTTGCCGGCCACGTTCTCCCAGATCTTGTCGAGCGCGTTCACGTACGCCGAATCTCCGGTCAGCGCGGCCACGTCCGCCATTCCCGAGTACATATACATCGCGCGCACCGCATGCCCGCCAGTCACGGCCTCGGTCTGGTCGACCACTTTCTGGTGGGCCTCCACGTAAGGGTTTCCGGCGCCCTGCTCGCCGCTATCCGGTCCGCGCGCGTCCAGCATGAACCGCGCCAGGCTCAGATAGCGCGGGTCGCCCGTGACGCGGTAAAGTTTGGCGAGCCCCATTTCCACGATCTGGTGCCCCGGCCATATGGACCGCTTGCCGGGGCCGAAAGTCTGGTCGAGCAGGTTGGCCGTGCGCAGCGCGATATCCAGCAGCGCGCGATTTTGGGTGGCCTGGTAATGCGCCACCGCGGCTTCGTACAGGTGCCCCAGATCGTATAGCTCGTGGCTGTTCACGCCTTCCAGAATCCAGCGCTCCCGGCCGGACCATGGGTGTGGATGCGCCGGATCGATGGTGCGCGCGGTATACAGATATCCGTCGGGCTCCTGGGCGGCCGCGATCTTCTCGATCAGCCCGCCGACGTAGGCTTCGAGCTGCGGATCGGGATGCACGCTGAGGGTGTAGGACGCGCCTTCGATCACCTTGTACACGTCCGTATCGTCGAACGGATAGGGCGGATACTTGTGGTTCTCGAACGGCTCGCCGCGCAGCGCCTTGGCCGCGCGGATGAAGTTGTCCACCCGCCCGGTATCTTCGTCCTTCCGGAAAGCGAAAGGGATGGTGACCGTGCGGTTGGTCTCGATGCGTGGCGCCCAGAATTCGTCGTGGAGGTGCACCGCGGTAAAAGGTACCGGCTTAACCGGGTAATCGCGCGGAGGCTGTGCGCCGGCGCACAGCGGGGCCAACATCGCCACGCATGCAACCGCTTTCATCGGCATGCCCACTATACTAACGGGTTGCGAGCCGCTAAGCGTACGCGCTGAGTGGTGGGGCGGGCGGCAGCGCGCGAGCTTCGCTCGCGGTCTGGAGTTTGGACATTCCGCGACCTGACGTGGCGCACGCTCTCAGCGTGCCGCCCGCGGGCGTAGCCCGCGTAGCGCGAGCTTCGCGTCGCGGGAAGAGCCGGCTGAAAGCCGGCTGCGGGCAGAATTGCCCGCCCCACGGTGCAAAAAGTATGTGGCATTGCGCAAGGGTGCGTGCGCCACATCAGTTCGCGCGCAGCGCCGCTGAAGGGTCAATCCGCGAAGCGCGCCGGGCGGGCAGATAACCCGCAATCGCCGCCACCAACGCCAGCACCATCGGCATCCCCAGCAAAGTTACCGGATCGTTCACCGTCACTCCGAACAGCAGCCCGCTGAGCGCGCCAGCCAGTACCCGGGACGCCACCGCTCCCACCAGCATGCCCAGCGCGGCAAGCCCCAGTGTCTGCGCGATGATCCCCGCCTGCAGCCTGGACGCGGAAGCGCCCAACGCCATGCGAATGCCGATCTCTTGCGTGCGCTGGTTCACTCCGTATGAGACCACGCCGTAGATTCCGAGCGACGCCAGCAGCAGCGCGAACAACGCAAATCCGCCCAGCAACCACACCACGAAACGCCGAGGCGATACGGCTTTATCCACCAGTTGCTGCAAGCTGCGGAAGTCTTTTCCAGGAAGATTGGGAACAATGGGTCTGAGAGCCGCGCGCACACTAGCGGCGAGTTCCCCCTCAGGCAGGTTGCTGCGCACTACCAGATCCACCGAGGCGAAATCGTTGCATTGCCGGATGGGCAGATACATCTCCATGCCCGAATCCTGTTCGAGCGCCAGGTGCCGCACATCGCCCACTACGCCCACCACACGCCGTTCCCCGCACGCCAGCATAATCTGGCCGACCGCATTCTGCCCCGGCCATAGGGTCCGCGCCATGGTTTCATTGATGGCGATGACTGGCTCGCTCGCAGGCAAATCCCGTTCCGAGATATCGCGCCCGGCGATCAGCGGGATGCCCATCGCTTTGAAGTAACCGTCGCTGACGATGCGCACAAACGCATTGGGAAACTTGCCGGGCGGATACACCTGGCCCTTGGCAGGCGAGCCCCACGCGCGATTGCGGCCCAGCGGCAGCGCATCGGTCAGGCCGGCGGCGTGAATCCCCGGCGTCTCCCGGACGCGCCGCAAGACTTCGCTGAAGTACGCCGGCAGCGCCGCCGCGGCGTAATGCGAATCGGGATCCACGCGCACCGTGGCGGCGTGTTCCGGCTGGAAGCCCAGGTTCACATCCAGCACCCGCAGAAAACTCCGCACCAGCAGCCCCGCGCCTACCAGCAGCACGCAGGCAAATGCGATCTCCGAAACAACCAGCGCGCCGCGAATCCAGTTGCGGCTCTTGCCGGCCGTGGAACCACGCGCCGTGTCCTTCAGCACGTCATGCAGAGTGCTGGCCGGGACTTGCAGCGCGGGAGCCAAGCCGAAAACCACGCCCGTCAGCATGGCCGCCACCAGACAAAATGCCAGCACCGTGCCATCGATGCGGACGTTGGTCAGCAGCGGAATACTGAGCGCCTGCAGGCGCGCCAAAATGTGTGTTCCACCCACGGCCAGCACGACGCCCAACAGCGCGCCGCAGAACGACAGGGCCACTCCTTCGGTCAGCATCTGCCGGATTAAGCGCCCCTGTCCGGCCCCCAGCGCCGTGCGGATGGCGATCTCTTTCTGCCGGGTGGTGGTGCGGGCCAGCAGCAGGTTCGACAGATTCGCACACACAATCAGCATCACCACCCCCACCGCGAATGCCAGCACCAGCAGCGCCGGCCGGATGCGGCCGCTGACGTGCTCCGCCAACGGCACGAGGGCTCCTTCAAAATCGTTGCGTTCCGGATGAGCGCGGGTCATCTGCGCGGCCAGGATCTTCAACTCGGCCCGCGCGCTGGCCGGCGCGACGCCCGGCTTCAACCGTCCGACGATGGCCATGGTGTTTCCCCAGCGGTTAGTCTCGGGGCTGAGCGGGAACGGAAAATACAGATCGAAGTGGCTGCCCGGGGCGAAGACCGAGGCCAGATCGAACGAGGCCGGCAGCACGCCGGCTACGGTGACTGGCTCGCCATTGATGGTGAGGCTGCGGCCGACGATTGCCGGATCGGAGCCGAACCGCCGGGTCCATAAGCCATGGGCCAAGAGCACCGCCTTGGGGCCGTTCCATTTGCATTCCGCGGGCGTAAACAGCCTGCCGAACTGCGGTTGGATCCCCAGCAATTGGAAGAAATTCTCCGATACCGGAACGCCGCTGAGGCGCTCCGGCTCGCCGGTGCCGCTCAGCAGATTGTCGCCGACGCCGTAAAAGGCGAAGTAGCCCGCCACATCTGAATAGGACTGATTGTGTGCCCGCAGGTCCAGTAGATAATCGACCTGGGTGGTGGCGCCCGAGAGGCCGCCGGTGTCGTGATTGGTAATCCACACCAGCCGTTCGGGTTCGCGAAACGGCAGCGGGCGCAGCAGCAAGGCGTCGACCACGCTGAATACCGTGGCGCTGGCGCCGATGCCCAGCCCCACAATCAGAACCGCAAATGTGGTGAATCCGGCGTCCCTCCGCAGCGTTCGAAAGGTATAGCGCAGGTCTTGCAGGATGCTGTGCATGGTTGCTCCTCTTCGTTATACTGTGCAACGGCCATTTGGTTACTAATGGGTGAATCCAATTCGACCCCCATCGTATCGTAGACGGTATGAGTGGCGAATTGGTGCTGGTTACAGGCGGGTCGGGATTCGTTGGGGTGCACTGCATCCTGCAGCTCCTGGACGCGGGCTATCGCGTGCGGGCGACGGTGCGTTCGCTCAACCGGGAAGCCGAAGTGCGCGCCATGCTCAAAACCGGCGGCGCCGAACCGGGAGAGGCGCTCTCGTTCGCGGCCGCCGATCTCACCTCCGACGCGGGCTGGCCGCAAGCCGTTGCCGGTTGCGACTATGTGCTGCACGTGGCTTCGCCCTTTCCCGCGAGCGTGCCCAAGCACGAGGACGAACTCATCGTACCGGCACGCGAAGGCGCACTCCGCGTCCTGCGGGCCGCGCGGGACGCGGGCGTCAAGCGTGTGGTGCTGACCTCTTCTTTCGCCGCCATCGGATACGGCGCAAAGCCCACGGATCGGCCCTTTACCGAGGAAAACTGGACCGATCCGAACGGCCGCGATGTGGGCGCCTATGTGAAATCGAAGACCTTGGCGGAGCGCGCGGCATGGGATTTCATCGCCCGTGAGGGGGGCGCTTTGGAACTCTCGGTCGTCAATCCGGTCGGTGTGCTCGGGCCTGTACTTGGACCGGATTTTTCAACCTCCATCCTGCTCGGTCAGCGATTGATGGACGGCGCGATGCCGGGTTGCCCGCGCCTGTCCTTCGGCATAGTCGACGTGCGCGACGTAGCGGACCTGCACCTGCGCGCCATGACCCATCCCGCCGCCAAGGGCGAGCGGTTCCTGGCTGTCGCCGGCGACTTCGTAACCATCCAGGAAATCGCCCGCGTGCTGAAGGAGCGCATGGGCGATGCGGCACGGCGCGTCCCCACCAGAGTGCTGCCCGACTGGATGGTGCGGCTGGTCTCTTTGTTCGACGCATCGGTCAAGCTAATCGTCCCTGAACTGGGTACGTTCAAGAACGCCTCCAATGCGAAGGCCAGGCGCGTGCTTGGCTGGGCGCCGCGATCGAACGAAGATGCCATCGTCGCGACCGCCGAAAGCCTGCTCCGGCTCGGGTTGCTGCGAGACTCACCAAAGCGGAGCGATTCCCGCATAGCAACACCGGACGGTGTCGGCGAGGTTCGCTGATTCCGGCATGACGCACCGTCCGTGGCCCATACCCGACCGCTCCTGGGCCATGCGGATGCGATGGTGCGACTTGCTATTTGCGCATTGGGCGGTTGACGCGGCGGTTCTTCGCGGGCTTCTCCCCAAGGGACTGGAACTCGATCTATTCGACGGCCGGGCGTACGTCGGTGCCGTCCCGTTCCGAATGGAAGGAGTGACGCCGCGGCGGGTACCGGCACTCCCTGGCCTGCACGCATTCGCCGAGTTGAACCTGCGCACGTATGTGAAGGCCGGCGGCAAATCCGGCGTGTGGTTCTTCAGCCTCGACGCCAGTCAGAAACTGGCGGTCAGAGTGGCCCGGCGCTATTTCCACTTGCCCTATTTCGACGCAAAGTTTGAAGTGACTAACGCGGGCGGCGAGGTGACTTACTCCGCGGTACGGACCCACAAGGGCGCGCCAGACGCCACCTTCGCAGCCAGGTACCGCCCGGTGGGAGCGGTGTACCGGTCCGCCCGAGGCAGTCTGGAATCGTGGCTGACTGAGCGGTACTGCCTATACGCCGCGGACCGCGCCGGCCACCTGTACCAGGGTGAGATCGATCATGAGCCGTGGCCTCTGCAGCCTGCCGAAGCCGAGATACAAGTGAACACGTTAGGTGACTGGTTGGGAATCGAAATGAAAGGCGCGCCACAGACGCTCCACTTCGCAAACTCGCTGGACGTGCATGCGTGGTTAGTGGGCCGGGTCTAACCTTGGTCTAACTTAACTAGGGCCGCAAGCCGGTGGTACTGCGGAGCGGGCGAATTGGTTGACATCGCTGGCCCGATCCAACACAATTGCACCATGACTATCGGGCAACCGGCACTCACGATCGGTCGAACCCTTTTTGCGCTCTGCTGGGTCTTCATGCACTCAGGCGCGGCCCAGTCCTCTGCGGTTCTGACGACGCTGCACAACTTTACAGGCTACCCCATCGACGGCGCCGGTCCCAGGGGTCTCGCGGTCAATGACAATGGGGTGCTGTACGGCACAACGCCCATTGGCGGCTCCGGCCCATGCGGTCTGCAGTCCCGCGAGGCCGGGTGTGGCACGGTTTTTTCGTTGACCCCGCCCACGTCCGCGGGCGGCCAATGGACCGAAGCGGTGCTCTACAATTTCCAGGGTGGCGGGGACGGGAAGAATCCGTACGCGGCAGTAGCGGTAGGTGGCGGCGGAGTGCTCTACGGTACCACCAACCTGGGAGGCACGTCAGATTTCGGCACAGTCTTCTTGTTAAGCCCGCCGGCAGGAGGGTCTTCTGAACCGGCCGGCTCGTGGAGCAAAGCGGCGCTCTATACCTTTACCGGCAGCAGCGACGGCGGCTATCCGTATGGCGGCGTTGTGATCGGGAGCGGCGGTGTGTTATACGGCACCACAGAGGCCGGAGGAACCGGCACTTGCCCGGGAGGCTGCGGCACGGTTTACTCATTGGCGCCACCGGCTTCTACAGGCGGCGCGTGGAGCCAGACGGTGCTCTACAGTTTTGGTGGCGTCAGCGACGGCGCCGGT
>Ga0302326_10015729_pt1 | contig 15890 bp, 10 predicted proteins | sample Palsa_T0_3_FD_202264 | JGI IMG/M metagenome (GOLD analysis project Ga0302326, IMG submission 202264) | Peat permafrost microbial communities from Stordalen Mire near Abisko, Sweden - Palsa_T0_3 | ecosystem: Environmental > Terrestrial > Soil > Palsa > Peat permafrost | place: Sweden: Abisko... | reverse complement strand
GTGGCACACCGCTAAAGCTCCACGTCGCGTGGTCCACAGGAGCCATGCGAGATTCTGTACGCAGGGCTTGCGACGGTCCCGTTGATAGGCCGCAAAGCGAATGGGTTCGAGGGAAAGAGATGGAATGATGGAAAGAGAAAAGACTCGGCAACGCCGATGAAAAGATGAACGTGGATAGCAGAATTGTTTAGCCGCGACCCGAAGGGGAGCGCGTTGATTGACGGCATCCGCACGCGCTCCCCTGCGGGTCGCGGCTAAACGATTGCGCGCACGAAGCGCCTTTTGTATTCCATCACCTTGTCACCCCCTCACCTTGTCAACTTGTCCTCCAACTTCCAGTTTTCCAGAACTTTTACGCCACTCCCGCGTCCAATTCGCAAATGAACCGTTTATCCGTTTGGAAACAAGTTCCCGGAGGGGCCATGAAAATCACTCGATGGATCGCGGCGGTGGCGTGCTTTGCGCTGGTGGGAATCGGATTTCTGGCGGCTCAGGAAATCGCCAATACTCAGACCGATCGTTATCTCGGCCACGTTTCGACCGACAAGCCGATCTACCGCGCCGGGGAGCGCATGTTTATCCGCACCGTCGTTCTGGGCGCGGAGAATCAGCATCCGCTTCCCGATAATCAAAGTTCCGAAGCGACGTTCAAAATCACCGGCCCCAAAGGCGAAACGTTGGCCAACGGATGGGCCACGATCCAGCAAAGCGTCGCCGGATATGCCTGGGACGTTCCAGCCGATGCGACCGGCGGGCAATACAAAATCGTCACCGAATTTCCCGCGTTGGGAATTCCACCGGCGGAACGAAAATTTGAAATCCGCGCCTATCGCGCCCCGCGCCTCAAGGGCGAGATCATATTTCTGAGAGACGGATTTGGGCCGGGCGATGTCGTCAAGGCATCGCTGCACGTCGAGCGGGCCGAGGGGGGCGTGCCCGCCGGCGCGGCCGTTTCCGCATCGGCCATTGTTGATGGGGCAACCGCGTTTAGCGGTTCGACCACCATTGACCCCGCTGGAAATTGCTCGGTTCAATTCAAATTGCCGGGCCAGATTTCCACCGGCGATGGAACACTTTCATTGGCCATCACCGATGGCGGCGTCGTCGAGCCGATCGCCAAGACCATTCCCATTCTCGTGAACACGGTGGACATTTCCTTCTACCCCGAGGGCGGCGATCTGGTGGCCGGGCTGGCGAACCGTGTTTATCTGGAATCCCGCACGCGATCCAAAAAGCCCGCCGATATCGTCGGGCAGATCGTCAATTCTGAAGGACAAGTGGTGGCAGATGTGAAGACGGAACATGAAGGCCGAGGGAGATTCACATTCACCCCGCGATTGGGTGTGATTTACAACTTGAAGTTGTCCCAACCCGCTGGAATTGACAAACTCTTCCCGCTTCCAGCCGCAGTTGCCAATGGATTTGTCCTGACGTCATCCACGGACATCACGGCCGCCGATCAGCCGGTGACTCTGCAATGCGCCTCCAGCGCCGGCGGAGATTACACTGCGACGCTCAGCAAACACGGCCAGTCATTCTCATCTCAGATGCTGGACCTCAAGGCCGGCAAGCCTGTAGACATTTCCCTGGATGCGCCAGGTTGGGCCGATGGCGCGCTGGTGGTGACGGTGCGCGACCAAGACGGCAAGGGACTGGCCGAGCGGCTCGTCTATCGCCAGCCGGATCATTCGCTGCATGTGTCAGTGAAGTCGGACAAGGATACGTATGTTCCCGGCGATCCGGTGTCGGTCACGATCACCACAACCGATGACAACGGCAACCCCGTCTCGGCAGTCGTGGGCATCACCGCCACTGACACCAGCGTTCTGCAAATCCCCGAGCAACGCGACCGCGCGCCGCGGCTCGCCGAGATGGCGCTTCTGGAAGATGATGTGCGTGAATTGGCTGACGCCCAGACCTATCTCGATCCAACGGATCCAAAAGCCCCGTTGGCAACCGACCTGCTCCTGGGAACCCAAGGCTGGCGGCGATTCGCCACCGAAGACGAAGCGGCGTTCCTGGCGAAATGGGGCGATGCGGGACGACGCGCGCTGGCGAACCGACAGCCGATAGTTTTGCGATACAGCTTTGCCAATCCAATGGGCGGATTCGGCGGCGGTGGGGGCGGAATTCAAGATCAACGTGAGGCGCAGGTGGAGGACATGCCCGCGGACCGCGCCGCGGTGAGCACGGCGATGCCAGCACCGGCAGTCCCTCCGGCAATGGACATGCCCGAAGAGGATTTCGATATTGCCAAGGACGAAACCGGGCAGCCGGAGCGAGCAAAGGCCGGGCAGAACATATTATTTCCTAGCCAAGATGTACGAATTTACGCCCATGATCTCCGGCCTGATTTTCAACCCGGCCAACGCAAGGATTTTGCCGAGACACTCTATTGGTCAGCGGGCATTCCAACCGATGCCGCAACCGGAACCGCGACGGTTTCCTTCAAGCTCAACGACTCGGTCACCAGTTTCAAAATCTCGGCCGATGCATTCGACCAAAACGGCGCGCTCGGCGAAGGGACGGCGACGATTCGCTCCATCGAGCCGTTTTATGTCGAACCGAAATTACCGCTGGAAGTCAGCGGCGGCGATGTGATTCATTTGCCGATCGCGGCCGTCAACGGAACCGGCGATCCATTGCTGGTGAAATTCAGCATTGATCCCGATCCGTCCCTGACGTTCGGCGCGATTCCCGATTTCACCTTGCCGGCCGGCGGGCGCGATCGGCGAATTTCCGAAATCACCGTCGGCGGCAAGTCGGGCACGGCCAATATCCATATCACCGCGCAGGCTGGATCGTATTCCGATCAGGTGACCCGCCAACTCATCATCAAGCCAGTCGGATTTCCGATAGAAATTTCCGGCGGCGGAATGCTGAGCGCCAATGATTCGATTTCGCAGTCTGTCACAATTCCCGCTTCCGTCGTGTCCGGAAGTGTGGTCACCAGCGTCGCTCTTTATCCGACACCGGTGGGAAATCTCACCGAAGCGCTCAAGCGGCTCATGCAGGAACCGTATGGTTGCTTCGAGCAGACCAGCTCGACGACGTATCCGCTGGTGATGGCAGATCAATATTTCCTCAGCCACAGCGGTGTCGATCCGGCGATTATTCAGCAGAGCAACGAGTTGCTCGACAAAGGCTACAACCGCCTGATCGGATTCGAATGCAAGAACAAGGGCTACGAATGGTTCGGCGATGATCCGGGCCATGAATGCCTGTCCGCCTACGCCATTCTGGAATTCACGGACATGTCGCAGGTGCGAACGGTGGATCAAACGATGGTGCAGGACACGCGGAATTGGCTGATGTCCCATCAGGATGGCAAGGGCGGATTCACGCACGATCGCCCGGCCATGCACACGTGGATTACCGATCCCGATTGTGCCAACGGATATTGCACCTGGGCGCTTCTGGAATCGGGCCAAACCGGTTTGCAACCGGAAGTGGCGTGGCTTAAGACCCACGCTGCCGATGATTCCAACAGTTATGTGAAAGCGCTTGCGGCCAACGCGATCTGGCTGGCGGGCGATCACGATGCGGCCAAACAATTCATGGATGATTTGGCGAAGAAGCAGGAAAAAGACGGGCATGTCTCCGGCGCAACCACCAGCGTCGTCGGCAGCGAAGGGGACAGCCTGGAAATTGAAACGACATCGCTGGCGGTTCTGGCGTGGCTTCGTGATCCAACATATGCCGCCAACGCGACACGCGGAATAAATTATTTGGCCGATTCGTGTCAGGACGGGCGATATGGCTCGACGCAATCGACCGTGCTGGCGCTGCGGGCGATTGTGGAATATGACCGCGCCCGGGCGCATCCACTGGCGCCCGGCAAAGTGCAACTGATTGTCGATGGCCAACCCGTCGGCGGGGCGTTTGCATTCACCGCTGACACGCAGGGCGTGATGAAAATGCCCGACATTTCCGATCGCCTCACGCCGGGCAGCCACGAAATTTCGCTGAAGATGATCGATGGATCGCAAATGCCATACGCGGTGGATGTGACCTACAACAGCGTGACGCCCGCCTCGTCGGATGCGTGCAAAGTTGGTTTGACGGTGGCGCTGAAGGACACGCAGATGGTCGAAGGCGGCACGACGGAGGCGGATGTGACCGTAACCAATCGCACTGATGCTGCGATCCCCACGCCGATCGCCATCATCGGATTGCCGGGCGGTCTTGAAGTGCGTTACGACCAGCTCAAGGAACTGGTCAAAGCCCAGCGCATCGCCGCCTACGAAGTGCGCGGCCGCGAGGTGATTTTGTATTGGCGTGACATGGGTCCGAGCCAGCGGATCGATATTCCCCTGAGCCTGACCGCCGCCGTCCCCGGCGACTACACCGGTCCGGCGAGTCGAGCATATTTGTATTACGGCGACGATAACAAGCAGTGGGTGGAAGGATTGAAAGTGCGGATCGCGGCGAAGTAGACACAGATCGTTTAGCCCCGCCGGCCTCAGCGGGGTCCGGGACGGCCCGGCTCAGTTTGCGGGGCATGCGCTCAAGTTAGCTTCTCGGCCATTCCTTCAACCCCCGATGAATCCGCTCCCAGCTTATCGCATCGCCTTCGATCAGATTTTTCACGCCGAGCAGGCGCATGATGTAGAGGCATTGGGCGCGGTGGTGCATGCCGTGCGTGGTGATGTGGACGAGGCCGGCGCCCAGCGGTTTTTTATGCGGAGGATCGTCGAGATAATCCGTGAAGAAATCGTCCTGGCAATTTTCCGCATCCACGTTTTTGCCAAGCGAACTCAATTGAGCGGCGACAATGTCGAGTCTTTCGATCAATGTGGCAATCGAGTTCCCGGATACATTCGATCGCTGCGGCTGGCCGGTCATCAGATCGCACCAGCATTCCATGTTGGCGATGATGTGAGTGAATGTACGTCGAAGCGAGCGATGTCCGATGTCAAATTCGCAGTCGAGGGCGGAATCGGGAAGATCGGCCGAGAGAGCCAGAAGCGATCGCGTGGTCCACGCATCGTGCTGGAGCAGTCGCTCAAGAATGGTCATCTACCCGCGTCAGGATTCGAACCTGAGACCTCCGGTTTAGGAAACCAGCGCTCTATCCAACTGAGCTACGCGGGCTCGTGCGGAGGCTTTGCCTACCGCTGCGGAGGCTTTGCCTACCGCTGCGGAGGCTTTGCCTACCGCTGCGGAGGCTTTGCCTACCGCTGCGGAGGCTTCGCCTGCCGCTTTTTCAACGCTATCGCGGTTTTCATGGCGAAGCAAGGCGATTTGAATATCAAGGCGGGTCTGCTCTGTTTATTAATAACTCACTGTGGTGATGATTACCTTTCCACGGAAGATTCGGTGAATGAGGATGGTGTAGGCGATCACCAGCGGCATGCCGAGGAGGGCGATCACCAGCATGACTTGCAATGTGCGGGGGGTGGAGGAGCTGTTGTAGATCGTGAGGCTAGCGGAGGGATCGTTGATGCAAGGGAGAAGTCGCGGGAACAGGCCGAGGGCGGCGAGGAACATCAGGGAAGCGATCAGCGTCGAGGATGCGAAAAAGGTGGTGCGAAAGCGCGCGGATTTCAGGCCGATGGGGATGTAAATGATTGCAGCGAGAAGCAGGGCGGCAAAGAGCCAGGTGAGCGGATCGGCGACGGCTGTTTGGAGGAGCGACGGCGCCCACACAAAAGTCGCGCCGGTGACGACGATGAACATGATGATGGTGGCAACCCAGAAATTCCTGGCCAGGCAAATCAATCTATTTTTCGCCTCTCCTTCGGTTTTACCGAGCAGAAAAGTCGCTCCGTGCAGGAGGAAGACGGTGATAACCAGCAGGCCGACGAGGACTGCATAGGGGTTGAGGAGGCTGAAGAAATTTCCGGCGTAGGTTCCGTCGGAGGTGAGGGGCACGCCACGGAGGACATTACCGAAGGCGACGCCAAAGAGCAGAGCGAGCAGAAAGCTGCCGACGCCGAAGGAAGTGTCCCAGATGGCTCGCCAGCGCGGGCTGTCCACCTTTCCGCGAAATTCGATGGCGACGCCGCGCAAGATCAGCGCGAGCAACACGGCCATCATCGCCAGATAAAATCCGCTGAATACCGTTGCGTAAACAATCGGAAACGCGGCGAAGAGCGCGCCGCCCGCGGTGAGAAGCCAGACTTCATTGCCATCCCAGACTGGGGCGATCGCATTGAGAAAAATTCGGCGCGTGTTTGGGTTTCTATGCACAAGATGGAGCATGCCCACGCCCAGATCGAATCCGTCAAGGACGGCATATCCGCCGAGCAGCACGAATAGGAGAATGAACCAGATGGCGTTGAGTGTCATGAATGCACCTCGGCGGCAACGGGCGACGGATCGATCGGCCCTGCGGCGATTTCATTGCCATCAGGTCCGTGGTGAATTTTCTGGACCATTAGAAAGATATAGAGGGAACCAAGGATGATGTAGATGATTGCGAACATAATAATCGATGAAAGCACCATGGCCGGCGAGAGATTGGATGAGAAAGCATCGGCGGTGCGGATCAAATGATAGACGGCCCAGGGTTGTCGTCCGACTTCGGCGGCGATCCAGCCAAGCTCGCAAGCGGCCAGCGGCAAGGGAATGGAAATGACCAGAAGCCGCAGGAATTTTGTGCTATCGAACAAAATGCCGCGCGACATTTTCAGCGCGGCCCAGGACATGACGAAGATGAAATACATTCCCAGCACGACCATGTTGTGGAAGGAGACAAACGTCAGCCAGAGCGGCGGAATATCGTCGGCGGGGAAATCGTTGATCCCCTTGATCTTGGCGTCGATGTCGCCGAAGGCCATCCAGCTCAGCAATCCCGGCACTTCGGCTTTGGCCTTGAGTGTTGGCGGGGCTGAGAAAGGAATCGCGAACATCACCAGTGGGGCTTTGCTTTGGCTGGAATAAAGTCCCTCGATGGCGGCGAATTTCTCAGGCTGGGTGCGCGCAACCTGTCGGGCATGAAGATGACCGAATGGAAAAACTTCCATCACGCTGACGATCAACCCGATGACGATCGCCAATTTCAATGTGTAGCGGGCAATCGGGTTGGCTCGATTTTTGAGCAAGAGCGCGGCTGACACGCCGGCCATATAAAATGCGCCGGTCACGAACCCCGCAAACATCGTATGAAAAAATCTTGGCCACATGGAATCGTTGAAGACGGCGGCGGAGAAACTGGTCAGCTCAGCCCGGCCATCGTGAATAACAAATCCCGCGGGCGTTTGCATCCAGGAGTTGGCGACCAGGATCCAGAATGCCGAGATCGTCGCTCCGAATGCGACCATGCAGATAGCCAGGAAGAGCCACTTCCGTGCCACGCGATGTCGGCCGAAAATGTATAGCCCGAGAAATCCGCTTTCGAGAAAAAAGGCGAAGACTCCCTCGGCAGCCAGCGGGGCGCCGAAGATATCGCCGACAAATTTCGAATAGCTCGACCAGTTGGTGCCAAATTGAAATTCCATCGGAACTCCCGATGCAACCCCAACGGCGAACGTGAGTGCGAGAAGCTTTGCGAAGAATTGAGCGGCAGTTTCGGCAATCGGATCTTTCTGCCTCCACGCGCGCCATTCCACGAGCACGAGCAACCAGGAAAGTCCGATGGTGATTGGTGGAAATAAGAAATGGAATGCGGCAGTCATTGCAAATTGAATGCGGCAAAGCGTTCCGACATCTAAGTTATGCATGGAAACATCCTATGAGAACGGTAGGTGCAATCGTTGGTTGTCTACTCGAAGGTAAGTTTGCTGGTTAAGAGGGCAATATGTTCCAGAATCGCCAGGGCGTCGATGGAATATTCGAGGAACGGCGCGGGAAACTGCTGGGGCGTGGATGGATCAACTTCTATTGATACTGCCGAGGAATCACTGAGCAGCTTTTCCGCGAAGTCTTCGTATCCCGACGGTGGCTTCCCGCTATAACGCTGGAAAAATCTCGCCAGGCGCGGCAATTGCACGAACAGAGCGCAACGGCCTTCGCAGGATGTGGGATTGAGAACCTGAAGCGGATTGCCCGCAGTGACGTTGGGACGACACTGCGGGCAAATCTGTGCCCGCAGGCCCATCCGCATCCATCCGATCGAAACCGTCGTGTCCATTATGAGCTACCTCGATTCGCATTCGCTCCTATCCGAAAAATGCATCCGGCCGCGTTTGGTCGGGGTCTTGCGGCGGCGTGTTGCGGCGAGCCTTGCCGGCGCGGTGGCCGTCGAGCCAGTCGATCCAGCGGGACATGCCTGCTCCCGTCACGGCGGAAAGCTCGAAGATTTCCGCGGTGGGATTTGCGGCTTGCACGTCGCGTCGGAAAAGCGACTCGTCAAATTTCACCAGCGGACGCAAATCCATTTGTGTGAGAAGCACGACGCTGGATGCCTTCAACAGTTCGTGATATTCGGCCGCCTTATCGTCGCCGCCTCCGACAGCGAAGGTGGCAACTGTTGCGTCCTGGCCGAGATCGTCTATCGATGCCAATCCGCCGCAGGCTTCGATGAGAACCAGATCGATGTCCTTGATCGGCAATCGTTCGACAGCGCGTCGAACATGCGAGGCGCGGGGCACGGCGTCGTCGATGGATTCGACATGCCGGCAGTGCGGAAGCAATCGCTCAGCATCACGCTGGGCCGCGGGATTAATCACGATCACCCCCACCCGGCGCGGGGCCGTGAGGCGTTTGAGGGTCGCATCGATCAGCGCCGTTTTTCCCGAGCCTGGCGGGCCGATGAGGCGCACCGTCAGGATTCCAGCCCGGGCCATTTCCTTGCGAATTAACTCCTGAGGGAGTGCACGATGGAGTGGCGGATTCTCCGCTGGTTCCAACGCATTAGCATAAATTCCTAGTGTCATGGTACGCCTCCAATTTGTTGACCGGCCAACTGGCCGAATCCATATAGATATCATTCAACAATGTGATGGAACCGGGAATCGGACTCGTCCCGATTCTGGTGTAAGGGATTTGCCGATGATCGATAGGGAAACGGATCAATTCGCCGGGACGAGGTCGAGATCAAAATCAACATTCACATCGTCACCAGCTTTAATCAGGCCGAACAGCGCGACCGGTGGAGTGACGCCGAAATCAGTCATCTTCATGGAAGTTTGAGCGTGCGCGCGAAAATGGCCGGGCGAGGTTCGGGTGATGATCACATCCATGCTGATGGGCCGAACGGCGCCGGCCATCGCAAGAGTTCCGGCGAGACGCAGGTTCACGCTGGGGCGACCGCTCTTTGAATCAATTTGAACGGTAGCTTGTTGGAGTTGGCTATACACATACTCAATCGAAGGATACTGATCAGCCTTGAGGGCATGCTGCATGTCGCGGTCCATGCCGCCGCTGCTGCCCTGCAAAGATTTCACCGGCACGGAAATATCCGCGATCGGCGAACTGCGAACCGCAAGGGCAAGCGGAGGATCATCGCTGGAAGGTTTATTTGAGTCGGCCTGAATGTGATCGAACAGTGCATCGAGGACTTTGGCATCTACATTCACGATGAACTTGCCCTGAATGTCCGTGCTGCTGCTGCTCCAGGGCCCAATCGTTGTGTCGCCCTGAAGCTCGGCGCGGCTGTCGGATGCGGGAACGAATTCCAGCGCGCCACTGGGAACTTCCGCGGCAATTGCCGGCGAAGCATTCAACGGAGAATCGGGCGGGGGCTTGGGTGTACCCGTTCCCGACGAACTTGCAACACACGCCCACAAAGCCAGACATGTCAAAGCAAGGGCGCGACGCATCCACACGAATCGTCGCACTGACTGGTTGGCGAGGATTAAAGAAACGCCGCGGTTCACGGTCCGGTCCTCGCAAGAGTGGGTTGTTTGGTGAGTTGCCAGGTCACATCCACCGTGACATCGTCGCCGGCGGTGATCATGCCGAGCATTGCCGTCGGCGGTTTCATGCCAAAGTCGGTCATCTTCAGCGGAGTGCTGGTGGAGATGGTCAGCGTCCCATCGGCATTCGGGAGCACGTCCAGTGTCAGATTCACCCACTTCTTCCAGTTGGCCAAAGTGAGTGGACCGGAGACGGCATAACGGTATTTAGCGTCGCCCTTGGACGGGGCAGAAGTGAGATTGGCGCCGGTGATGGAAAAGGTGATGTTCGGATCCTGCTTCATCTTCAGAGCGTCATACATGGTGCTGTCCATCCCGCTGCCCTCGGTGCTCTTGAGCGAGTTGACCGGGATGACGACGTTGATGGACTCAATGGCGGGGGGCGTCGCAGCATTAAAATCGCTCGAGAAAACCGCCGTGCCGTTGATGGTCGGGCTTGAGACGGTCCAATTGTGCAACGTGGATGTCCCCGAAACAGTTGCGGTCCCGGACTTGGCGCTGTTGGCATATTGAATGGTTGACGGCTCAGTGGAAGCGGAGACGGAAGGCTCCGTGGCGGCGAGGGGAATGGAAGGCTCGGTCGCCGCGGCCGGGAGTTTCCCCCCGGCCGCGCCGATCGCCCATGCACCCAACATCATCAGCATTGATCGGGCGAACACCCGCCCACTTTTGCTCACACGATTCATTACGGACGAAACTGGATGCATTGGGTAAGTCATGACAAACCTCACATTACAGGGACCAGGAAACTTCCGTGATGCCGCCGAAGAAATCCGGATGCGTGCCGGCGGTCACGCCGCTCACGGTTCCGGTGTTGGCGCCGAAATCATGGAATTGCTCGTAGATGCCTTCGACCTTGATGAGCACATCGTTGGTGAGCCAATATCCGCAGCCAAGTTCGCCGCGATCGACCCAGCCGTCCGTCTTCACGCCGCCGACGGATTCGGCCGCGGCCAATCCATATCGGCCGGCCACATAGAATGCGGGGGTGATGTGATAGACCGCTTCGGCCGTTCCATAGGTCCAGCGCTCTGCGGGATGTCCGGGGCCTGGGCCGTTGGTGTCGGAATCCTGGGTCCAGCCGACGTTGCCGTAAACCTCAAACGGCCAGTGATTCCAGGTGACATCACCCTGCACGGCGGTGACATCCCTGCCGGCCTGGGGCAGGATCGATCCAGGGTCGTCTCCGTTGCCAAAGATTCCTCCGAAGGGTTCGCCGCTGCGGCCGGCGCTGTAGAGATCGGAGGTTTCATACATCGTCCCGGTGCCGGCGAGATCGACGTGATACGCCGACACGCTGGTGCGCACCTCGGGCAGCGGATTGCCCCAGATTTTGCCATGGATCGCCGGCTCGGTGCCGTAATCAAAGTGCTCGGTGGTGGTGCCGTTGGTGATACCAAAAAGTCCGTAAATAGGGCCTTTGATCGTGTACACTTCGCCGCCGATCTCCTCGACGTTGGGATCGACCAGCGGATTTCCGATGAGCGGATTTCGCTGGACGAAGGCGTTGTTGGATCGGCGATAGTTTCCATCACCGAAATCAATGTCGAACGCTCCGACCTTGACGTTGATGTAATTGAACACGTCGCCAAGCAAGCCCGTGTTCAACGGCTCGGGCATCTGTTTGAAGAGCAAGTACCCTTCATGGGCGTACATCGTGTTGGGATGTGGCCGGCTGGCGACATAGAGATCGAAATAGACATCCATCTTGTCCGGAACGGTCGCCAGGAACGAGAGGCTGGCGAAGGGGTCCTGAAAACCGGGATTCAGACCCGATTGGGGCATGCCGCCAACGATTACTTTATTCTGTGAGATCGCTTGAAATCGGCCGACGGTTTGTAATCCCATGCGCAGTTGCAGGTCGTCATACTGGCCGATCTGCATGGGCAGGTCGGGACGAATGTGGGATGGGTTCATGATGTCGAACGGAGAAAAGTAAACATCATCCGTTCGCTGGGCGAAGAGTGTTTTGAACGCGGTATCGAGACTGTAAACCGTTACCGACGAAGCCGGAGTCGCCTCCGCAGACGGCTGGCTGGTGGCCGGACGGGTTGTCGCCTGGCCCATGGCCGCCGCCGAGAGGGCGAGCACCGTTCCTGTAAATGACGCCACAACTTTTGACTTTCGACGCATGATGCGGCTCCTTTCCCTATAAAGAGAAACACTCAATCGGTGTTCCTCGGACACCCACGGTCGAACAAGCTCGCGTTGCGTTTTGCTCGCCGTGAAATCACTTTCGTGATCGACACTATTCATGAAATAAATATCGAAGAAATAAATGACGCTTGGTATCGGATGTGAAACCTAATCTGACATAGGGGAAACCACTGATGCGGAATCGTCAGCGATAGAGTTAAATGGGGAGCAAGATGACAGACGTAAATACCACGACGAGCGCAAACGGTGAGATTGCTTACAGTTCATCTCGCCGATCGCTCAATGCGATTTTTTCGCCGCGCAATGTCGCCGTCATCGGCGCGACCGAAACAGTCGGCAGCGTGGGACGCACTCTCTTGTGGAATCTCATTTCCAGCCCGTTCGGCGGGACGGTGTTTCCGGTCAATCCCAAGCGAGCCAGCGTGCTGGGAATCAAAGCATATCCGCAAATCTCGGCGGTTCCGGAAAAAGTGGATCTGGCCGTCATCGTCACCCCCGCGCCGTCGGTGCCGGGGATCATCGGACAATGCGCCGATGCGGGGGTGAAGGGCGCGATCATCATTTCCGCCGGTTTCCGCGAACTTGGACCTGAAGGCATGGAACTGGAACGACGCGTGCTCGTCGAGGCGCGGCGTGGAAATATTCGTTTGATCGGCCCCAACTGCCTGGGAGTGATGAATCCGTTGACGGGACTGAACGCCACTTTTGCCAAGGGCGCGGCCATTCCCGGACATGTCGCTTTCATCAGCCAGAGCGGCGCGCTGCTCACGGCGATTCTGGATTGGAGCCTGCGAGAGATGGTCGGTTTCAGTGCATTTGTGTCGGCCGGTTCGATGCTCGATGTGGGCTGGGGCGATCTCATCGACTATCTCGGCGATGATCCGCAAACGCGGAGCATTCTGATTTACATGGAATCGGTTGGAGATGCACGGGCATTTCTCTCGGCCGCGCGCGAAGTGTCGCTCAATAAGCCGATCATTGTCATCAAGGCTGGGCGAAGCGAGGCGGCGGCGAAGGCGGCGGCATCGCACACGGGATCACTCACGGGGAGCGATGAAGTTCTGGAGGCCGCATTCCGACGCAGCGGCGTGCTGCGGGTGAATCAGATTTCCGATCTGTTTTCGATGGCGGATGTGCTGTCGAAACAACCGCGGCCTCGTGGGCATCGCATGGCCATCGTGACCAATGCCGGCGGGCCAGGCGTGCTGGCGACCGATGCGCTGCTGGGCGGCGGGGGCGAGCTGGCGACGCTTTCGCCGCAATTGAGGCAGTCGCTCGATTCGTTTCTCCCGCCGCAGTGGAGCCATAACAATCCCATCGACGTGTTGGGTGATGCCGCGCCGGATCGAATTGCCAAGGCGCTCAAGGCCGTGGCAGATGATTCGGAAAATGATGGGGTTCTGGTGGTGCTGACACCGCAGGACATGACTGATCCGACGCAGACGGCTGAGGCGATCAAGCCGCTGGCCAAACTCGGCGGCAAGCCGCTGCTGGCGAGTTGGATGGGCGGCGCCGATGTGGCGGCGGGGCGGGCGATTCTCAGCCACGCGGGGATTCCCACGTTCGATTTTCCCGATATGGCGGCGCGCGCCTTCAATTATATGTGGTGGTATGCCGACAACCTCCGGGCGCTTTACGAAACGCCGGCCCTGGGCGATGACGATGAGAATACAGTCGATCCGGCGGCCGCGGCAAAGATCATCCTCTCGGCTCGACATGCCGGGACCGAATTGTTGGATGAGCGCCAGTCGAAGGAACTTTTGGCGGCGTACGGAATTCCCGTATCCAAAACCATCACGGCAACCAGCGCGGCCGAGGCGATACAAGCGGCCGAATCCGTCGGATTTCCCGTCGCTGTCAAACTTTTCTCCCACACGATCACGCACAAGACGGACGTGGGCGGTGTGAAGCTAAATCTCTGCGCTCCAGAAGATGTGTCGCGGGCATTCAATGAAATTCAGGAATCAGTCACGCGCCTCCGGGGCGCGGAGCATTTTCAAGGCGTGACCGTCCAGCCGATGATTGACAATCGGGATGGTTACGAACTGATCGTCGGTTGCAGTCCCGATGCCCAATTCGGGCCCGTGTTGCTCTTCGGCGCCGGGGGGCAGCTTGTCGAAGTGTTCAAGGATCGCGCGCTGGGGCTTCCGCCGCTGAATGCAACGCTGGCGCGACGAATGATGGAGCAGACGAAAGTTTTCAAGGCATTGCAAGGCGTGCGCGGCTTTCGGCCGGTAAATCTGGCGATGCTGGCGCAAATCCTCGTGAGATTCAGCAGGCTTGTCGTCGAGCAGCCGTGGGTGAAGGAGATCGAGATCAATCCGCTGATTGTCACGCCGGATCGGATCGTTGCGGTGGATGCGCGGACGGTACTGTGGGGCAATGATATGAAGGAGGCCGATCTGCCGCGGCCGGCGATTCGTCCGTATCCCGCGCAGTATGTGACGAGTTGGACGCTGCGCGATGGCACGCGGGTGACGATCCGTCCGATCCGTCCGGAGGATGAGCCGCTGCTGGTGCGATTTCACGAGGAATTGTCCGATCGGAGCGTGATGTTCCGATATTTTCATTCGTTCAATCTGAGCGAGCGAACCACGCACGAGCGATTGCTGCGCGTCTGTTTCAATGATTACGACCGGGACTTGGCGTTGGTGGCCGAGGGCCGACGCTCGGAAAACAACGAGCGATTCATCCTGGGCATTGGCCGACTGAGCAAATCGCCAGCCGGGAAGGAGGCGGAGTTTTCCATCGTGATCAGCGATCGTTGGCAAAACCGCGGTTTGGGGACGGAATTGCTCGCGCGCCTGCTGCAAGTGGCGCGTGATGAAAAAATCGGGCGGATTTTTGCGACCATCATGGGCCAGAATTTGGAAATGCAGCGGGTTGCCGAGAACTTGGGATTCAAGCTGGAGCGGAGCCTGACGGATTCAGAAGTCCATGCCACCATCGACTTGCCCCAGGCCGCCGTTTAGCGAGAGAATTCCGGCATGTCGCAGTCATCTTTGCTGGCGGCTTGCATTAAATACGAGAGAGCAATCGAGCTGCAGCCGGACAATGCCAGGCTTTATTTTCAGTTGGCCGCATGCGAATGGCGGCTTGGCCGGGTTCATGCCGGGGAACATTTTCAAAAAGCAGTGGGGCTCGATCCGAAATTTGCCGTGGCGAACGCAGCGCTGGCTTCGTGGTATTTGGAAAATGGCTTGGTCGAGCCGGCAGATCAGGCCAGCCGGCGGGCGATGGAAATATCGCCGGAAGATGGCAGCGTCATGCAATCGCGCGCGGCGGTTCTCGAGGCGATGGGGGAATTGAATGCGGCGTGGGATCTGGTGCTGCGGCTGGTCAATCGCGGGTTTGTCCCGATGCCGCTGGTGCGACTCTATGGACGGATGGCTCGTTACCAGCACCACGAGCAGAAAGCCCTGGACCTGATTGAGAAACAATTAAAAAATTCAAAACTCTCAGTCCCCGATCAAGCTCTCCTTCATTTCGCCGCGGCGGACCTGCTGGATTCTCTGGGCAAATATGATGAAGCATTTGCCCACGCATGGACTGCCAACCAACTGGCGCGCACGCCATACGATCCGAAATCCCATGAGCGCACGTTCGATATTTTCATCGACTACTTCACCCGCCAGCGGCTCGGCTCTTTGCCCAAGGGGAGCGATCGAAGCGAAAAGCCGGTGTTTATCGTCGGCATGCCGCGCTCTGGCGGTTCGCTGGTCGAGCAAATCCTGGCGTCGCATCCGTCGGTGCATGGCGCGGGTGAATTGGATTTCATGTCGCACGTCTGGGCGGGCACGGTGCAAATGCTCTCGGCTCGGCCGGAAGAATATCCATCCTGCCTGGACCGGCTGACGCTCGAGCAAGTGGACGGTCTTGCGGAGATTTATCTGCAACCGCTGATCGCCATGAATCCCCCGGCATTGCGGATCA
>Ga0302326_10015727_pt1 | contig 15891 bp, 19 predicted proteins | sample Palsa_T0_3_FD_202264 | JGI IMG/M metagenome (GOLD analysis project Ga0302326, IMG submission 202264) | Peat permafrost microbial communities from Stordalen Mire near Abisko, Sweden - Palsa_T0_3 | ecosystem: Environmental > Terrestrial > Soil > Palsa > Peat permafrost | place: Sweden: Abisko... | reverse complement strand
GAATGCGACGCCGAATTCGCGGTGGCCGTGGATTCGTACATGGCGGGCGCCGGCAACCGCACGGTGCGTGACTTCGCCTATTGCTCGCGGGGCGATGATCGCGGCTTGTTCGGCACGCCGGTATTGCTGGGCAAGGTGGACAGCGCGGAGCGGACGCAGAGCGGCCCGGCGCATGGGCGATGGATCGGAATGCTCAGCTGCAGCCGGGAGGGACTGCAGAAGGTGAAGGCCGCTCTCGCGAAGCTGCGCCTGCGCGAGGATTTCGATTCGTTGGACATGCCGGCGTTGTTGAACACGCTGGTCGAGGATGCGGCGCAGATTCAGGTTCTATACATTCACGGTCACTGGACCGGCGTCAATGACGTCGATGACCTGCGCCAGGCGGTCGACTTCGCCCATGCGCAAGCGCCCTTGGGCCGCTGAGTGATCCAGGCAGGCCGTTGATGATCCAGGCGCGCGATTTCATCGAGGCGGCGCGTGCGCATGGCTTCGAGTGGTACGCCGGCGTGCCTTGCTCGTATTTGACGCCCTTCATCAACTACGTGCTGCAGGATGCAAAGCTGCACTACGTCTCGATGGCCAATGAAGGCGACGCGGTGGCGCTGATCGCCGGTGTGGCGCTCGCAGGCGGCAAGGGCTCGCCCCACGGGCGCGGCGTGACCATGATGCAGAATTCGGGACTCGGCAATGCCGTGAGCCCGCTGACCTCGCTGGCTTGGACCTTTCGCATTCCGCAGCTGCTCATCATCACCTGGCGCGGCCAGCCTGGGGTCGCGGACGAGCCGCAGCACGCACTGATGGGTCCGATCACCCCGGCCATGCTCGATACGATGGAGATCCCCTGGGAGCTGTTTCCCACGGAGCCGGACGCCATCGAGCCGGCTTTGAGGCGAGCGACGGCTTATATGAATGCGCAGCGGCGGCCCTATGCGCTGCTCATGCAAAAGGGTAGCGTTGCGGCCTATCCATTGCGGGAGACTGCCGTGCGGCGCACAACTCCGCACGCGCCGGCGGTGATCGAATCACGGGGCCTTGCAGAAAAATCTCGCGCCTCGAGACAGGAGGCGCTGCGAGAGGTGATGTCGCAAACCTCCTTGGACAGCGCGGTGCTGGCGACTACCGGATTTTGCGGGCGCGAACTGTTTGCCATCGATGATCGGCCCAATCAACTCTACATGGTGGGCTCCATGGGATGCGTGCTGCCGCTGGCCTTGGGCGTGGCTCTGGCGCGGCCGGCCCTGCGCGTCCTCGCGCTGGATGGGGACGGCGCCGCCCTGATGCGCTTGGGCGCGTTCGCCACTGCAGGCGCTTACGCGCCGCGGAACCTGTGGCATCTCTTGCTCGACAACGGCGTGCACGATTCCACCGGCGGCCAGGCAACGGTCGCGCCGCAGGTGTCTTTTGCCGGGGTGGCGGCGGCCTGCGGGTATGCCTCCGCCATTGAAATCGATGACCTCGAACGCCTTCGCTTATGGTTGAAAGGGCCCCCGGAGAACGGTCCGCGTTTCGCGCGCATGCTCATTCGTTCGGGCACGCCGCAGGATTTGCCGCGGCCCTCGCTGGGTCCCGTCGATGTCAAGTTGCGCTGGCAGCGCCATTTTGGCGCCATGGGAGACGCATGATGCTGCTGCTGAATCCGGGACCGGTCACTTTAAGCGAACGGGTACGCCGCAGCATGCTGCAGCCGGATCTGTGCCATCGGGAAAGCGAGTTCTTCGATCTGCAGGACGAGGCGCGCACTCGATTGCTCGCCGCCTACGGATTGGCGCCCCAGACCTGGGGTGCCGTGCTCATGACGGCCTCCGGCACGGCGGCGGTCGAAAGCATGGTGGCGGCCCTGGTGCCGACACGGGGACGGCTTTTGATCGTCGAGAACGGTGTTTACGGCGAACGCATCGCGCAGATCTGCGCGCAGTATTCGATCGATCATGAGCGCGTCATCGGCGATTGGATGCAGACCATCGATCATCAGGCGGTGGCAGCACGCTTGAGCGATGCCGCGGCGCGCTTCACCCATCTTGCGGTGGTACATCATGAAACCACCACCGGAAGGCTCAACGATTTGCAAGGACTCTGCGCGCTGTGCCGCAAATTCGGTGTGAGGGTTCTGGTGGACGCCGTCAGTAGTTTCGGTGCCGAAGCCATCGAGTTTGCCGACGAGTCGCTGACCGCGGTGGCGGCAACCGCCAACAAGTGCCTGCACGGCGTCCCGGGAGCAGCTTTCGTGATCGCGCGCCGCGCGGATCTCGAGAGCGCGGTGAGCCGCACGTATTATCTGGACCTTGGGCGTCTGATGCGCTTGCAGGAGGCCCGCAACACGCCTTTCACACCTGCCGTGCAGGCTTACTACGCACTCGTGGAGGCGCTGCGCGAGTTCGAGGAGGAGGGGGGAAGATCGGCGCGTTATCGGCGGTATGCCCAGTTGGCCGAGCGAGTGCGCAGTGGTCTCGATGGCTTGGGAGTGAATGCCGTGTTGCCGCCGGAACAGTCCTCGGTGGTCTTGCGGTCGTATTATTTGCCGCAGAACTTGAATTATCCGCAGTTGCACGATGCGTTGAAGGCGGGGGGATTCGTCATTTATGCAGGGCAAGGCGGTTTGGCGAAATCGCTGTTTCGAGTCTCCACCATGGGAAATTTGACGGATGCGGATATCGAGCGTCTGATCGAGTGTTTCGCGAGGTCGCTGCGTTGACGTCAAAAGCCGCTGGACGATCTGCCTTGGCGCCGCGACCCACCTCGCGGCTGCCCGGCGTTGCTTCGCAGCGCTTCGCGTTCCTGGTGGCGGCAATCCTGTTCCTCTCGCCTGCCAGCCGAGCGGATACCGAGCAAGACACCGGGGACCCTGGCGTCAAGGCGCCGCCGGGTCCCATCCAGGTTCCCCCGCCGCCCGCGCCCGGCACCAGTTGGTGGAAGTATTGGTTGGATCCCTCCACGGCACCCTTCCTACCCGTGCCGCTGATCAGCACCGATCCCAACAGCGGCCCCACCGTGGGCTTGATCCCGGTGTGGCTCAAGATCGATGACAACAACGACATCACGCGCATCATTGCGCCCGATGTGCTCTACAACCCGCACTTCGGCTTCGGCGCGCATGGCCGCATCTATTCCTACGAGTCCAGCGATACGCAGTTTTCGGTGACGGCGGGCGTCAAGGAGCGCGTGGAACGCGAGGCCGACTTCGAATATCAACTTGGCCGGCTGCGCCAGTCGAATTGGTCGATCAACACCAGCCTGATCTTCGATCGCAGCGGCTCGCCGCGCTTCTACGGTATCGGCAACAATACGCGCAACTCCGCCGAGACCAATTACACGGCCGAGCATGAGCTCGCGCAGATACAGATTGGATACAATTTCAATCACGACTGGCAGCTGCAATACACCGCACGCTTCCAGGACATCGACGTGCTGCCGGGAACCTTTTCCGACGTGCCCTCCATCCAGACGCGATTTCCGACGATCGACGGCCTGCATACCAACCGAGAGATGCTCAATCGCTTAGGTTTGGTCTATGACACGCGCGACGACATCGTGATCCCGAGCCGAGGCATGAAATGGGAGATTTTTTCGGGCGTGGCGGGCAGCAACGGGCTGTTCACCGATTCGCTCTACACGGAAGCAGGCATCGATGGACGAATCTTTTGCCCCGTGTCCACGGATTACGTGATCGCCGGACACACGGAGCTGCACTACTTGCTGGGTTCCAGGCCGGTGCCGTTTTGGGAATTGAGCAACTTAGGCGGGGGCGAGAGCGACATCGGCGGTGCACAGCAGCTGCGCAGCTTCGGCCAGGGGCGATATTACGATCGTGACATATTCGCCGCATCGGTGGAGCTGCGCCACAAGGTTTACACGTTCAATGCGGTGACGACCGCATTGGACATCGAGGTGGCGCCCTTCATCGATGTGGGACGCGTATTCTCACAGGCCGGCACCTCGCCCGTGGATCATATGCATCAAGCGTATGGAGTGGGTTTTCGCGGCGTCGCGCGCCCCTCCGTGGTGGGCTATGTCGATATCGGCGTCGGCAGCGACGGTGCCGCCGTGTTCACGGGGTTGAATTATCCGTTCTAGAGGTTGGAGGCGCAATGGCAATCGTTTCCTTTGAAATAGTTTCGGTGCCGGTGAGCGATCAACAACAGGCAAAAAAATTCTATCGCGACGTCCTGGGCTTCGAGTTGATTCGCGATGAGGCCATGGGTCCCTCCGGCCGATGGATGCAGCTTGCGCCCAAGGGCTGTTCCACGACGATTGCGCTGGTCTGCTGGTTCGACGCCATGCGGCCCGGCGGCTTGCAAGGCGTAATGTTGAACAGCACGGACATCGATCGTGATTACCAGGAATTGAGCGCCAAGGGGCTCAAGCTCACACCCATCGACCAGCAGCCCTGGGGACGCTTCGCCATGTTCAAGGACCCCGATGGCAATGGCTGGATTTTGCGTCAGCCGCCGGCGTGATTCAGCAGGCCTAACCTTCCGCGGCCTGGTCGCCCGCGGCCCTAGCCTTGAACGGCGCGGCGCAAGGCAGCCCGGGCTAAAGACCTGGTCGAATCGAGCGTCGGCAACGGCGAGTTCGCGTCGCTGATGATCAAGGGAATTTCCGTGCAGCCCAAGACCACCGCGTCGCACCCTTGGCCTTTGAGGCCTTCGATCACGCGGATCAGATATTGCGTGGCCTTGGGCGTGAAGCGGCCTTTGACCAGCTCGTCCATGATGATGCCGTTGACGGCATCCCGCTCCTCGGGGCTCGGGCGTGCAAAGGAGAGGCCGCGGGCCTTGAGGGCATCGGGATAAACTTCGCTGTCGACCAGCCAGCGAGTCCCGGTGAGGCCGATGCGATTGAAGCCGCGCTCGACGGCAATGGCGCCGACCACCTCGGCGATGTGCAGCCAGGGCAGCGGCAGTCTCGCGCCTATGTGGGGCAGCGCTTGATGAATGGTATTGTCGGGGCAGATCAGAAAGTCCGCACCGATCCCTGCCAGCTTGTGGGCGGAGGAGAGCATGAGCTCTCCGACACCTTGCCAATCCTTGCGCCCGATGCAACGCATGTAATCGGCCAAGGAATGCGAATGCAGGGAAATCTCCGGATGCGCATGCGATCCCAGCAGGGATTCACCCTCGATGCAAATCGTTTTGTAGCAAAGGGCGGCACCCTCGGCGGAGCAGGCGACGATGCCTATGTGTAACATAGCGGCCATGGATCCAACGAAGCCGATCTCGTTTCACGATTTGAGTGCATTGCCGCGCCCTCCGGAGGCACTGTTCGCGCGTAGCGTCACGGATTTGACCCCCTTCTGCGAGCGAGCGCAACCCATCATCGAGGCCGTCCGAACGGAAGGCGATGAGGCACTGCGGCGATTTGCGCGCGCCTTTGATGGCGTCGGCGTCGATGCCATGAGCATTCGCGCCGAGGAGTCCGAATTCGATGCCGCCTTCGAGCAGGTTCCCGCCGCCGTAACCCGCGCCATCGAACATGCCGCGACGAATATCCGCCGCTTCCACGAAGCGCAGAAACCCGAGGAGATGTGGCTGAAGGAGATCGAGCCCGGCGTATGGGTGGGAGACCGCCATATTCCCATCGATTCGGTGGCTTGCTACGTGCCGCGCGGCAAAGGTTCATTTCCGAGTGTGCTCAACATGACCGCGATTCCTGCCCTGGTGGCTGGGGTATCGCGCACGGTGGTCATCACGCCGCCGGGACCCGATGGGCGCGTCGATCCGGGAACTTTGGTCGCTGCACGCTGCGCCGGCATCAAGGAGATATACAAATGCGGCGGCGCGCAGGGCGTGGCTGCCGTCGCTTACGGCACCGCAAGCGTTCCGAAGTGCTTGAAGATCGTCGGACCGGGCAGTCCCTGGGTGTTGGCCGCGAAGCGCCTGCTCTCGAGTGTGATCGATCCCGGCATCAACGCCGGGCCGAGCGAGTCCATCGTGCTGGCCGACGAGTCGGCGGACGGTGCGCTGGCCGCGTTGGACCTGTTGATCGAGGCAGAGCACGGCGCGGATTCCTCGGTATATCTGGTCACGCCGAGCCGGCAGGTGATCGACGCAGCCCGCGAGGCGCTCGCGCACTACTGGCGCCAGATGGAACCGCAGCGTGCCGAATATTCGCGCCAAGTTTTATGCGGCAAGGCGGGCGGCATGATTCTTACGCGCGATTTTTCCGGCGCGATCGAGTTCGTCAACGAGTTCGCGCCTGAACATTTGGAAATTCTTGCAAGCGAACCCATGGCCGTGTTGGGACGCATCCGCAATGCCGGGGAAGTACTGCTCGGGAAACACACGCCGATCACGTTGGGCAACTACTTATTGGGGATCAACGCCGTGCTTCCGACCGGCCGGCACGCCAGAACCACCTCGCCCTTGTCGGTATTCGACTTCATGAAGCGCATGTCGGTGGGTTACGTGACGGCCGGCGGCTACCCCGGCCTCGCGCAGGACGCGCGTGCATTGGCCCTTTACGAAGGGTTCGATGCGCATGCACGGGCGGTGTCGGAGGCACGCGCGCGATTTCTCGGCTACACGCCGGCCAAATAGCCTCCGTCGATATAGAGAATCTGCCCGGTGATGTAGGCCGCGGCATCCGAGCACAAAAATATCACGGCGCCGCTGAGATCCTCGAGCCGTCCAAAGCGTCTCATGGGGATTTTCTGCAGCATGCTCTGCTGCCAAGCATCGTCCTGGTAGAAAGGCTCGGTGAGTGCGGTGCGAAAATAACCAGGTCCGATGCCGTTGACGCGTATGGCGTCCGCCGCCCACTCCGTGGCCAATGTGCGCGTCAAAGATGCCAAACCGGACTTCGATGCGCCGTACGCTGCGGCGCCGGGAACACCGACCTCGCAAGTGAGCGAACACACGTTCACGATGCTGCCTCCCTGAGTCATATGATTTGCTGCAGCACGCGCGCAGAAAAACGCGCCTTTCAGGTTGGTATCGAGGATGCGCTCCCAGAGAGGCTCGGTAACGGTGCGCGAACTGCAAACTTCCTCGACGCCGGCATTGTTGATCAGAATGTCGAGCCGGCCGTAGGCCTGCAAAACCCGATCGAAGCATCCATCCAGGCTCGCGACATCGGTGACGTCCGCAAAGATCGGCATGGCGGAGTGGCCATTGTCTATCAGTGAATTATGTAGGACTTCGAGAGCTTTCTGATCGCGGCCCAGTAGGACGACACTGACGCCGCATTGCGACAGTGCCGTGGCCAGCGCCGCGCCGATTCCGCGCGACGCGCCCGTTACAATTGCTACCCTGCCGGTCAACGAAAAATCGGGGCGGTACATGGATCCTCGGTGAATCTGCCGATGGCGGCGTGCATGGTGCATAATGGCATCAATGGGCGATTCGAGAAACGACCTATCGAGCGATTCGAGAAACGAGAAGCGCGCCAGCATCCCGCATTTGCGTGCGGCCGGCCCGATGATAGTTGCCCGGGTGCGCGCGCGCGATGCGCAGACGGCGCGCGTTACCGTGTTGTTCGCCGATTTGCGCGGCTATACGGCTTTGGCGGAACAGCTGCCGGCAGCACGCGTGGTGCCGTTGCTGCATGAATTCTTCAAGGTGCTGAATTTAGCGACGGCGGAGTTTGGCGGCGAGGTGTTCCACATGGCAGGCGACGGCATCATGGCCGGATTCGGCGTGCGCACCGCCAGCAGCGACGGCGCCTCCGACGCGTTGGCGGCGGGTCACGCCATATTGAACAACTTCGCGCCCATCGCTGCGCGATGGCGCAACGATCTGGCCATCGAGTCCGGAATCGGCATCGGATTGCACCTGGGTGAAGTCGCTCTCGGCGCATTCGGGCCGCCGCGACGCAAGTCCACCACATTGATCGGCGACACCGTGAATGTGGCGGCCAGGCTGTGCGGACGAGCGCGAGCGGGCGAGGTGCTGTTCTCGTGCACGGTGGCAGCGGCGCTGGCCGAGCGTACAAAAGACGACACCAGCGCGCGGCCCTATCTGCAGCTGCCGCAGTTCGAACTGCGCGGCCGCCGCGAACCCATCGATATCTGGTGCGTGCCCGCGGCCGAGCGGCTCGCGCTGTAAGCGAGCGGCGAAGCTGCTAGAATTTCCGTGCTTTAAGCCCTCGTGGCGGAATCGGTAGACGCAACGGACTTAAAATCCGTTGGCCGAAAGGCCGTGCCGGTTCGAGTCCGGCCGAGGGCACCAGCGATGGCTTGGGAGTCGCAGCGATGAGACAAGTGGGATCAAAACGTGAGCGCACCCTGGCGAAGAAAGCCAGCGGAATCTTGCTCGTTGAAGGTGCCCGCTTCAATGAGGCGATTTCCCGCCTGTCACCGACCACGTTCGTTCCGAAGGGAATTTATCGCTTCCGCTCGCACGATGCGGCCAATCGGCATGCGGAGGATTGCCTGGTGCGGGGCATGGGGCGCCTTGCTGTCACGCGCTTGAAAGATGGATGAGTTCAGCCGTCCGGCGACTTTTGAAGACCTCAAACTGTTGTTGCGATCACTCCATGCGCACGGTGCTGATTACTTATTGATCGGCGGCTACGCGCTTGCCGCACATGGCTACCAACGTGCCACCACGGATATCGATGTGGTTGTCCCGGCAACATTGCAAGCGGGGCAGCGCGTCAAGGATGCTTTGATGGCCTTGCCGGATGGGGCCGCCAAAGACATTGAGCCAAAATGGTTCGAGGAGGGCGGAAACATCCGCGTTGCAGATGCCTTCGTGGTCGATCTGATGCTCACCGCAAATGGGGAGACCTATGACACGCTAAGCCAATACGCCGAGACGATCGAACTTGACGGCATCCCGGTGAAAACGATCAGTCTCGAAGGCTTGCTTCTCACCAAGAAAACCACCCGTGACAAGGACGTGGCGGATCGGATCATCATAGAGCGCGCGCTCGAAGTGTTCAGGTCGGATGCCAAAGGCAACGACTAATCGGCTCATTCGAGTCCCTGCAACACAATTCGGGCTCTGACGCCGCATCCAATACACCGTAGCGCGCGTATAGATATTCGATTCTCGAAGGATCACGCGACCCTGGTTGCGGCCGCGAGACGCTGGAGGGCAGGCGTCCCTTCACAGTGTTCACTCCCGTGAACGCGGCGTTTTCCGCGCAGTCCAACGGAGTCATCTTCTCTCCCTCACCGACAACCGCCTGTCGAACGCGAAACTGCATCCAATCAGCCGGGCCGCACGTAATCAGCGCAGTAAAGAGCCACTTCATTTCACAAAGTCTTAAGGAGTTTCTCGATGAGCATGATCAGACACCGACAACTATTACTTGCGGTGCTTGCCGCCTCCGCGGCGGGCGGCGCGCTGGCATCCAGCCATCGGGAAGCGCCGTTCATCAGCACGCGTCCCAGCGTGGATGGCACCGATTTCTACATGTTCAACAGCTACGAGACCGGGAGAACCGGGTACGTGACGCTGCTTGCCAACTACATACCGCTGCAGGATCCGTCGGGCGGACCGAACTATTTCAATCTCGATGACAATGCGTTGTATGAGATTTCCATCGACAATACCGGGGCGGGCGCAGGGAATCTGACATTTCAGTTTCGCTTCACCACGACCATCGCAGGTCTCGCGGTGCCGGCGGGCTCGAAGATGGTACCCGTACCCCTCGCCAACATCGGTGCCCTGAATACCGGTGCCACGGGCGTGCAAAACGTTTCGCAGAGTTACACGCTGACCCTGGTCACGGGCGATCGGCGTACCGGTACCGCCACACCGGTTATGAATGGCAGCACCGGCAGCCCGACCTTCGCCAAGCCGGTGGACAATATCGGCGCCAAGTCTTTTTCGGGAACGGGGGGATACGCCGCCTACGCCGCCAACTTCATCTATCCGATCACGATCACAACCCCCGGATGCACCGCCGGGCAGGGCAAGGTCTTCGTCGGCCAACGCCAGGACCCCTTCTTTCTCGATTTGGGCGGTACCTTCGATCTGGTCAATTACATTTATCCGGCCGAACAGCTGGTTCCCGGTTATCCCAACGGAGCCACCCGCAACTTTGCCACCAATTCACTGGCGAACTTTAACGTGACCACGCTGGCGCTGGAGCTTCCCGCCGCGTGTCTGGTCAATCCCAGCGGCAAGGATCCGGTCATCGGCGGCTACACTACGGCGAGCTTGCGGCAAGCGACGGTGCTCAACCCGACGCCTCAGAGCGCCAACAGTGCTGCCAGCGTCGGCGCCGTGACTTCTCCGACCGGGCCTGAGTTGGGAGGTGGCGCGTGGAGTCAGGTTTCGCGTCTCGGCATGCCGCTGGTCAATGAGCTCGTGATTGGTCTGCCGGACAAGGATCGCTGGAATACCACCACCCCCAAACAGGATGCGGAGTTTGCCGACTACGTGACCAATCCGTCCTTGCCGGTATTGGTTGGGGCCCTGTTCGGCAGTGCCGGTGTCGTGGCACCGAACGTGTATCCGCGAACCGATCTGGAAGCGGTATTCCTGACCGGTATCTCGGGCCTGAATCAGCCTGCCACTGTACAAATGCCGGCCGAAGAGCTTCGCTTGAACACCAGCACCGCTGTGACGCCGGTCCCCACCGCTGCGGCACCGGCCTTTCCGACGGGTTACTCCGACCTAGGCGTTATCGGCGGCGATAACAGCGGCTACCCCAACGGACGACGGCCGATGGATGACGTGGTGGACATCACGCTGCGTGTCGCCATGGGCGTGCTGCTCACGCCGTATTCCGGAACCGGGGATCCGGATCCGAAGTCCGACGCGTCCCGTCAGTTAGGCTTCACTGACGGTGTTCAGGCCAATCCGGCCAACTTCCTGTCGGCATTCCCCTACTTGAATACGCCGCTCGGCGGCTCGCCCGACTCGCCTTCTGAGGCCACCGCGAACTTCTCCGGCGTCGCGAAGAAGCACTGAGGTCAACCATGAAAGCTAGAATCGCCTTATTGATCGGTAGTACTGCCGTGGTTTGCATGGCGCTGGCGAGTTGTGGAGGGGACGGCGGCAGCGTTGCCGCCACGCCCCCGCCGGCTGCCACGCCGCCACCGCCTCCTCCTCCGCCGCCACCGCCGCCGATGACGATGGATCTGGACACAGCCGCGGTGCTGGCCCTCGTGCAGACCACGACCTCGGAAACCACCAGCCCATTTGCGGTGGACGGTGGGTTGGTGGCGGTGACGCCGGTTGGCGATGAGACGGACTCGCCGATCAGCGTCGAAGGTACATGAGTGTTGGTATTGGCCGGCCCCGCATGCTGCGGGGCCGGCCTTTTAGTCTCTTCGCGGTGGCGCTGCTCTGTGCCACGTGCGTATCTCGAGCACATGCCGGTCCGTACACACCGAGCAGCGACAGTGCGGTACTGGCCGAGTTGCCGGCGGGGACCCGTCACGCCGATGTGTCGGCGCGACGCTTGGCGCAAAGCCGGGTCGATGTGGCGATTCCCTTGGCTCAATTCTATATCCAGCAATCCCGCCTCAGCGGCGATCTACGCTATCTCGGCTATGCGGAGGCCGCGCTCACACCCTGGGTAAAACAAAACCCACCCATACCCGATGTCTTGGTGCTGCAGGCGACGTTGCAGCAAAGTCGTCACGAATTCAGCGCGTCGCTCGCCACGCTCGAGCGCGCGCTCACCGCGCGTCCCAACGATCCACAGGCGCTGCTGGTCCGCGCCACCGTCCTGCGAGTGCTCGGCCGCTATTCGGAGGCGGGCGCTGCCTGCGAGCAATTTGCACGCATTGTCGAACCGCGGCTCGGCGCGGTCTGCATACAAAGCCTGCGCGGACTGAACGGCCATCTGGAGTCGGCCTATCTGGAGCTGACGCAGGTGTCGACGCAAGGATGGCTCAACTCTGAAAGGTCCTGGCTGTACTCTGAATTGGGTGAAATGGCGGTCCGTCTTGGACGAGATGCGGACGCGCAGCGCTGGTTCGAGCAGGACCTGAATCTCGTGCCCACGGATTTATATGTGCGCGCGGCCTATGCCGATTTGTTGCTGCGGCAGGCTCGGCCCGGCGACGCGTTGACGCTTTTAGAGGGACGCGACAGTTTCGAGCCGCTGTTGCTGCGAATTGCAATCGCGCAACGCCAATTGCACGACCCACAGCTGGCTCAAAGCAGCGCCCGGCTGCGGGCCGCATTCGCCGCGGAGACACAGCGGGGCGAGGCGGTGCATCGCCGCGAGCAGGCAAGGTTTCTGCTCGAAGTCGAGGATCAGCCTAACTTGAGCTTGACCGCGGCACTCGAGAACTGGGCGGTGCAGCGTGAGCCCGACGATGTGCTGGTGCTCGTGCGTGCGGCAAGGGCCGCCGGCAATCCCGCGGCTGCCCAGCCGGCGCTCGACTTCGTGCACCATCAGGGTCAGAGCGACGAGCGCGTGGATGCTGCCGCCGCAGTCTCGGTGGCCTCGCGATGAAGACGCTGCGCAGACTTCGGTGGCTGGCTGTTTTGCTCCTCGCAGCTCCTCTGGTCCAGGCGCACATTGCCAGCAACGGCTTCCTGAGTCTGCGGGTCGACCGTGCGCAAGTCTCCGGCGCGCTGGAACTCGCTATTCGCGACGGCGAGCTCGCCGTCGGCTTGGACCACGACGGCGACGGCAAGGTCACATGGGGCGAGCTGCGGGCCAGTCAAACGGCACTGCAGTCCTATGTGCTGGGACATCTTCGTCTCGCCGGCACCGACGGATCGTGCACGATGGGATTTGGTCCCGTCCAAGTCAATGAGCGCGTCGATGGCAACTATCTGTGGCTGCCGATCAGCGCCGTCTGCGGCGGCGTGTCCAAGCGTCTGTCCATCGACTACCGGGTTCTAGGTGCGGAAGATCCCTCGCATCGGGGTCTGCTCACCTTGAGCGCGGACGGCGCAACACAGACCGCTGTACTGGGCGGCGCTTCGGCAGTGCGTGTGTTCGAGCTCGATCATCCGTCCCCTTGGTCGGCATTCATCGAGTATCTGCGCGCCGGCATCTGGCACATCTGGAGCGGTATCGATCATTTGCTGTTCCTCCTGTCTCTGCTGTTACCCGCGGTTCTCGTGCGTCGACAGAGCCGATGGGAAGCGGTACCCATCGCGGCTCCGGCCTTTGCCAACATCGTCAAGGTCGTCACCGCATTCACGCTTGCGCACTCCATGACGCTGTCGTTGGCCGCATTCGACGTGATTCGATTGCCGAGCCGGCTTACCGAGTCCGTGATCGCGGCTTCCATCATCGTTGCCGCGCTCAACAATGTTTTCCCGCGCGTGACCGAGGGACGCTGGCGCATCGCGTTCGCGTTTGGCCTGCTGCACGGCTTTGGCTTCGCCTCGGTACTGGCAGAGATGGGCCTGCCCAAGGGCGCGCGGCTGGTGTCGCTGGTCGCGTTCAATCTAGGTGTCGAAGCGGGACAGCTCGCCGTGGTGCTCGCCGTCATGCCGCTGGCCTATGTGCTGCGCTCCACGGCGTTTTACCGGCGCGGCGTTATGCCCTGGGGTTCCTCGGCGATTGCCGCTTTGGCACTGGTTTGGTTCATGCAGCGGGCCCTGGGTTAGCCTGTGAATTCGGTCGCTGAATCGCCACCCGAATTCGATGAGCTGTTGCAGGGCCTGCTGGGCCGCTGTGCGGCCGCGGATTCAAACGCCCTGCAGCGTCTGTATGAACTCGTCTCGCCGGTCCTGTTTGCCTGCCTCACCCGCATCCTGCGACGCCGCGCGCTCGCCGAAGAGGCCTTGCAGGATGTGTTCATCAGTATCTGGCAGCAGGCCGGTCAATTCACCGCCGTACGCGGCCGGCCCATGGCCTGGATGATGTCGATTGCGCGCTACCGCGCGATCGATCTGCTGCGGCGCGAGCGCTTCGCGCCAACTTTCGAGGCGCAGCTGCCCGAGCGCAGCACAATCGACGCCGAACCCGAATCGGAAGGCAATTCCGCAGCTTGGGTGCCGTCCGCTGAATCGATGCAGCGGTGTCTGGCCCTCCTGTCGGACCAGCAAACTCACTGCCTCGAGCTCGCATTCGTGGAGGGCAACTCTCATGAGGACATCGCGCGCCTCATGGGCAGCCCGCTCGGAACGGTGAAGAGCTGGATCCGCCGCGCTTTACGCAGTCTGCGGCAGTGTCTCGAGTCATGATATGAAACCGGACAACCCCGAGGCCATCGATCGTCTTGCCTCCGAGTATGCACTGGGAACTTTGCGAGGCCCGGCTCGCCGCCGCTTCGAGCGCTGGCGCGCGAGCACGCCGTTCGTCGATCTGCGCTGCCGCTTCTGGGAGGAGCGTCTCATGCCCTTGGCCAAAGGCCTTATGCCCGTACAGCCTCCTGCACACGTCTGGCGGGGTATCCAGCGGCGATTGAACCTAACGACCCGGCCCGCGCTGCGCCGGATCCGGTCGTTCGCGCTGGCGGCGAGCGTAGTGCTCGTGGCCGGTGCGGCGGCTCTGCTGTACTGGCACAGCCTTTCGGCCACTCGCGCCACGACGGTGGCAACGATCTCCGCCAAGTCCGGAGAACATGTCTGGGAATTGGAAGTGTTCGGCAACGCGAATCGGTTGGTGGCGCACGCCGAAAACGTGCCCGCGCGCCCGGCGGGGCATGACTATGAACTCTGGGCGCTGCCGCAGGGCGCAGCTCCCGTGTCACTGGGTATCCTGCCTGCCGCAGGCGAATCGAGCCGCATCTTGACTTTGATACAGACGCAAGCGCTGGCGCTCTCGAGCCAAGTGGCCGTCAGCATCGAGCCTCTCGGCGGCTCTGCCACGGGCCAGCCGACCGGCACCATCGTATACGTAGCGCCGCTGCACATGCCTTCCTGAAGATTTTCAAAGGCCGCTCGCTATTGCATCCAGTCGCGAGGGTTGAACGTATGTCTTGAGCCCAGTGATACATCGCTGGATCGTTCCACACATCAATCGAAGGGGTTCCAATGAACGCGAATATCTCGAGTCGCCTCGCCATTCTGGCAGCGACGGCGACGTTGCTGCCATTGTGCGCAGTAGCATCAAGTCACCGCGAGGCGCCGGCGATTGCCGGGCTGCCACGGTTGGACGGCACGGATTTCTACATGTTTCGCAGCTATGAGCCGGGTCGCAGCGGCTATGTCACCTTGATCGCAAACTACATTCCGCTGCAGGACCCATTCGGCGGTCCGAACTATTTCAATCTCGATCCGGACGCGGTTTACAAGATTCACGTGAACAACAACGGCGATGCCGAGAGTCAGCTGACTTTCGAATTCAAATTTAAAACCATCGAGAAAAACTTGACGGTGAATGCAAATGGCGTCAAGACGGCGATCCCGCTCCACAGCGAGCTTGCCTGAGGGCGATCATTGGAAGCAGGTCTCGCGACTCGGAATGCCGCTCGTCAACGAGCTCGTGATTGGCTTGCCCGACAAGGACAAATTCAATGCCAGTCGCCCCGTTGACGATGGACAGTTCTTGCACTATGTGACAAATCCATTCGTGCCGGTGCTGCTGAATACGGAGTTCGGCAGTGCGGCGATAATCCCGGCCTCACCGCGCAACGACCTGGTTGCGATATTTCTGACCGGCGTGAAGGGCCTCAACCAACCGCTTAACGTTACGCCCGGCGAAATGCTCCGGCTGAACACCTCCCTCCCGCCCACGCCACCGGCAACACAGAACGATCTTGGCGTGCTGGGCGGCGATTTGGCGGGTTACCCCAATGGCCGTCGCCCCTATGACGACGTCGTGGACATCACTCTGCGCGCTGCGGAAGGTGCGCTATGCGGGGCGATCGGCAATTGCGGTGCGGAGACCAGCGATCCCAATAACGGTCTACCGTACGCCGACGGCGCGCGAGCGGCAGGTCCGGACGTTGCCAACGAGCACGTCACCGGTGAAATCAAAGCGGGAGATACCTATTTGCCGGTGTTCCCGTATTTGAACACGCCGCTTCCCGGGTCGCCGAATGGCCTGAATGGAGTGGCTAAATAACAGCAGCAATGGTGAGCG
>Ga0302326_10015725_pt1 | contig 15892 bp, 13 predicted proteins | sample Palsa_T0_3_FD_202264 | JGI IMG/M metagenome (GOLD analysis project Ga0302326, IMG submission 202264) | Peat permafrost microbial communities from Stordalen Mire near Abisko, Sweden - Palsa_T0_3 | ecosystem: Environmental > Terrestrial > Soil > Palsa > Peat permafrost | place: Sweden: Abisko... | reverse complement strand
TGGTTCATCCCGATTCGTTCCACCTCTCCAGTTTTTAACCGTCAAGAGGAACTTTCTACTTTGCCCAATTAGGAACTTCTCACTTTGCCGCGACAACCGGCAGGCTAAAGCATGCCCCACCTTAGCAAATTGGCACAATGGAGTAGATGATCACGTGCCGTAACCTTACCCGCCGCTTCGGAGAGTTCACCGCGGTCGATGGCCTTTCCTTTCACGTCGAGCCGGGCGCCATCTGCGCTTTCTTAGGCCCCAACGGCGCCGGAAAATCCACCACCGTCAAGATGCTCACCGGCTTGCTGGCGCCGACGGCCGGCGAAGTGGAGGTGTGCGGCCTCGATCCGCGCTCGAAGCCGATCGAGCTCAAGCGGCGCATCGGCGTGTTGCCCGAAGACCTCGGCCTGTTTGACGATCTCACCGTGGAAGAGCACCTGGAGCTTACCGCCAGCGTGTATGGCGTGGACAAGCGGCAGGCAAAGGACCGCATCGCGCAGCTTTTGCGCGTCCTCAGCCTGGAGCACGGCCGGCGCACCTTCGCTTCCGCCTGCTCGCACGGCATGCGCAAAAAGACTTCGTTCGCAATGGCGCTGCTGCCAAACCCGAGCGTCCTGTTTCTCGACGAGCCCTTCGAAGCCATCGACCCGGTGACTTCGAAGACCATGCGCGACCTCTTGCAGAGCGCCGCGCGGCACGGCATCACGGTGTTTCTCACATCGCACATTTTGCCCGTGGCCGAAGAGATCGCGACGCAATTGATCATGCTCCGCAAAGGCCGCATCGTGTGGAATTCGCCCGCCTCCGAATTGCCGCAGGCCCTCGAGCAACATTATTTCGACCTGGTGGAATCGCCCGTAGTGGAGGAGATGGAATGGCTCGGACAGCCGCGATCCTAAGCGCGCTGGCCCGGGCCCTGCGGCGCGACCAGAAATCCATCGCATCGGTGGTGGGAAACAATTTCTTCGTGGTCACGGTGCTGTTGCTGCAAGAGGCGGGCGCGTTCCTTTACCTGATCCTCGGCCTGATCTTATTGTTTCCACTGAGTACCGACCCGCTGCGGAAAATTCCGGCGTCGCGCCTGAGTCTCTGGCCGCTCGAACGGCGCGAGCGATGGATGCTGCGTGCCGCCAGCCCGTGGGTCAATCCGATGACGTGGCTCATCGCCGGGGGCGCGGTTTGGGTCGCGCGCGGCAAGGTGACGGCAGGACTTTGGGGTTTGTGCGGCGGCCTGATCGCCGCGTGTTTCGTACTCTCGGCATTGCCGATTGCGCCGCGCGGCGGCTTGTGGCGGCGGATGCCCCACTTCCCGGGGCCGTTGAATCACCTGATCCGCAAGAACCTGCGCGGAATGCTTTCCACGCTCGATTTTTATCTTGCGCTCTTGTTGAGCGTGGCTGCGCTGGCATATCGCGCGTCGGGCCGCAACCTGCCGGCGGAAGCGCTATTGCCGATGACGTTGCTGGTGGTGGTTGCGCTATCGAGCTACGCCCAGTGCCTGTTCGGTCTGGACGGCGAAAGTGGCTTGGAGCGCTACCGCCTGTTGCCGGTGAGCGGATGGCAGGTACTTCTCGCCAAAGATGCCGCCTTCCTGACGCTGGCTGTTTTCCTGGTGCTGCCGCTGGAGCCGCTAGCCGGATTCGGCGCCGCTCTGGTAGCGCTGGCAGTGGGCCATTATGCGACAGTGAGCCACCAGCGCGAGCAAGTGCGCTGGCGTTTCTCAGCGGGCGCGCCGCTGGTGGAAGGCCTGGCGCAATGCGCGCTGATCGCGATGGCGGGGTCGTTGGTGAGCCATAGCGTTTGGGTGATAGGGGCGTGCGTGGCGGCTTGGGCGGGGTCGGTTTGGTGGTATGGGAGAAGGTGGGATGGGGAGGCAGTGAGTTGAGGATGCATAGTTCACGGAATCAGACGATCCGCCGCTTGATTCATTAACCGGCGCTACTGCCCGCGCCCCCCTGACGTCGCAGGCGCTATCGTCTTAGGCTCTCCTGTCGGTGGTAGCGGGACCAAAGGCGGAGCCGTCGCGGGAGGCCCCGGCGCCGTCGAGTTCACAGCGGCAGCGCCCGTCAGCGGGTCGACGACCCGGTCCGCCACTCCTTCAACCGGAGCCGGAGCCAGCGCCACAGCTGGTTGCTGGCAAGACGCCGTGGGCTCCGTGCCCGATATGAAGACGTCCGTCTTAGCCTTGATAGGCGAGTTTTCAGCTACATCCGCTTCTGTGCTTGCGATACAAGTCGGCGCCGTAATCACGCCCGGCGGCGGCGCAAACATTTTGACGTCGCGGTATGACGGCATCTTGGATGCGCGCTTCATGAACTCGGCCCAGATGGGCAGCGCCGATTTCGCCCCTTCCAGGTTGAGCTCGCGGTTATCGTCAAACCCCACCCACACCACGCAGAGCAACTCACTGGTGAAGCCGGCGAACCAGCCATCGTGCGAGGTTCCGGTCTTCCCTGCGGCCGGGAGGGTGAACCCGCGCGAGCGCACGCTGGCGCCGGTCCCGCTGCGCAGCACTTCCTGCATCAGACTCACCATCAGATAGTTCACTCTTGGATCGAGCGAGGGCCGGGCATCCGCATGATACGTATAAAGCACCGTTCCGTCGGCGGCGCGCACCAGGGCAACCGCTGACGGCGTGAGGCGCATTCCCTGGTTCGCAAACATCGTATAAGCTCCGCTAATCTCGAGCGGCGTCGTCTCATACGCGCCCAAAGCCACTGCGGGAGTCGCTTTGATGCCGTCGTTCAACCCCGCGCGCCTTGCCATCGCTACTACTCGCTCGTAACCTACCTGCTGCGCCAGGCTCACCGTGGCCACATTCAACGAATGCGCCAGCGCCGTCCGCAGCGTCACGTCGCCCATGAATTCGTGGTGGAAGTTGCTTGGCTGATAACTCCGCCCACCGTACGAAAATGTCGTCGGCTGGTCGCTTAGCGTGCTGGCCGGCGTGAAGATCCGATCACCGCCTTCGATGCCGGAATTCAGCGCCGCCGCGTATACAAACGGCTTGAATACCGACCCCGGCTGGCGCATTGCCAACGCATGGTTCAGTTGGCTGGCGCCATAATCCCGCCCGCCCACCAGCGCCTTGATTTCGCCGGTGTGCGGGTCGAGCGCAATCAGCGCCACCTGCGGCTGTCCGGCGGGGATGGACGCGCCCTTCTTATTATTTGTCTTGGGCTTCAGCAACTGATCCACGTTCTGCATGCCGATTCGCACAGCCTCTTCCGCGGCCAGCTGCAAATCGGGATCGAGCGTCGTATAAATGTACCGCGTCTGCCCGTCGTGGTCGTCAAGCCTGTTCTGCAGCTCCGTATTCATGACGTCCACGAAATATTGGTCCTGCATGTTGGTGGACCGGTCTGCTTGCTTCACCGTGAACGGCGTCTGCACAGCGGCGTTGTACTGGGCCGTCGTCAAATAGTGGTTCTCCCACATCATGTTGAGCACCAGATTACGCCGCTCCTTGGCGCGATCCGGATAGCGAACCGGATTGAAATAACTCGGCCGCTGCACCAATCCCGCCAAGGTAGCCGCTTCCGCATCCGAGAGCTGCGAGAGGTTCTTGTCGAAATAAACGCGCGCGGCTTCCGCAAACCCATTGACGCTGAACGGGCCGCTACGGCCCAGATATACCTGATTCGCGTAGTCCTCGAAGATCTGCTGTTTGTTCAGCTTGCTCTCTAAAACGGCTGCGATGAATACCTCCTGCACCTTCCGCTTCCAACGCTTGTCGGCATCGAGGAAGAACCCGCGCGCCAATTGCATCGTAAGCGTCGACGCTCCCTGTTCCTTGCGCCCTTCTTTAAGATCGATATAGGCGGCTTTCATAATGCGCAGCCCGTCGTAGCCCCCGTGGTGGAAGAAATGCTTGTCTTCCGCCGAGACAACCGCGTTCACCAGATTCGCCGGAAAATCCGAAAAGTGGGCGATCTGCCGCTGTTCGTGGCGCTTGGAGAGAGTGGCGATGAGCCGCGGCTCGGTCACTATCTGCTGGCGCGCGGTATTGTCCTGGAGCGAAACAATCCGCGAGATTTTGCCGTGGTCGAACTGAAGCTCCGCCGGCTCGCTGCCCGGGAACGAATCGCGGCCCGGAAAGATCTCCACGCGGCCGGAGGGGTGTCCGGCGGCGAGGTTGTACCATCCGAGGGGATTGTCACGCGAGGCAGTGTATCCGCTGCGCCGCAACTCGCCGACCAAGGTTTCGGCCGTGAGTTCCGCGCCGACCTCTACCGTTTGAGGGGCGGTAAAAATGTTGACGCTATCGGAAAAAGCCCCGCCTTTGAGCCGGGCATCGATCATCCGGCCCACCTTCAGGTAAATAATGCCCAAAGCGAGCAAACCGGCGGCAAAGATGCCGATAGAGGTGAAAAGAGCGATTCGCGGCCCGCGCCGGTGGAAAAATGGGAGACGCGCTTCTTCTTCTTGCGATTCAGTTGGTTGAACCGGCTTTGGGGGTGTTTCCTGTGGGCTAGTCATGGATACCGGCATAACCAGTTGCAACTGGAGCGCCAACATCCAGGCAAGCGCCGGCCACCTGCATCCGCCAGCGAAAACTAGATTGAAGAAGAGCCCGGAGAACCGCGGAAAAGAACGACTTACGCTTATGCAGCCTTCTGAACTTTGCCGGAGCGAAGACAGGAGGTACAAACACGGATCCGGCGGCCGGCTCCGTTCACCAGCGCGCGAACCGACTGCAAATTTACATTCCAGCGGCGCTTAGTGACATTGTGGGCGTGGCTGACCCGATTGCCGAACTGCGGGCCCTTGCCACAAATATCGCAAACCTGTGCCATTACAGTAATCTCCCGATGAATCTAAACGTTGATTATACCAGCACAAGCTTTTCCCGGCAACCGCGTGTTGTCGAGTTGACCGACTTTGGGCGGCAAGGGGTCAGGCCAGGGTGTCCGGCCCACTTTGGATGCGTTTTCGACCGTGCCCCACAACGGATGATACGCTGGTCTTAATGAAGGCTGCGCGATGCGGGGTGGCTGCCATGCTGCTGGTTTGGGCAGCGGCGCCAGTGGCGGCGGAAACCAGGGCCTGGCAAGATACGATTACTTTGCCAACCTGGCTGGAAGGTTCGCCGGCAACCAGTCCCAAACTGGACACCCTCGATCCGGACGGGCAGAATAACTATCCCTATCCGTCGCGTTTGAATTTCACCAGCCAGCGGCAGCCGCAGGCTTGGCGGCGCATCAACCTCGAAAACGACTACCTCGCGTGCAGTTTCCTTCCGGATTTGGGAGGACACCTGTATACCTGCATCGACAAGCTCAACGGACGCCCTATGTTCCAGGCGAGCCCGTCCATCAAGAAGGCGAATATAGGGGTTCGCGGCGCGTGGGTGGCCCTTGGCATCGAGTGGAACTTTCCCATCGGCCATAGCCGCGACACGGTGTCGCCGGTTAATTTCGGTTTCCGCCAGGAAAAGAACCACGCCGAAGTCTGGGTGGGCAATACCGACCGCGCCACCGGCATGGAGTGGCTCGCGGAATTCGTCTTGCGCGACGGTAGCGCCGTTCTCGAAGAGGATGTCACCCTGATGAACCCCACGGAAGCGCGCCACCCTTACTACTGGTGGGCCATTGCCGATATCGGATTGGACGCGGGCACGCGTTTTGCCTATCCTGTGCGCGTGATGGGCAGTCACGGGTTTACCGAGTTGCAGGCGTGGCCCCGCGACGAAAAGGGGACGGACCTGAGCAATCCATCAAACCAAAAGGACGGGCTTGGCATTTTCGCGTATGGTTCGCGCGAGCCGTTCATGGCGGTTTATAACACGATTTCGCGAACGGCGGCGGTGCACGTGGCAGACCCCGCCGTGGTTACGGGTAAGAAGCTCTGGACCTGGGGGACTGACGACCAGAACATTCGCCCGCTGCTTTCCGACGACAACTCAACCTATGTGGAAATGCAGGCCGGTCTTTTCGGAAACCAGGAAACCTTTGCGTACCTGCAACCGCATCGGCAGGTCCAATTCACCGAGCTCTGGTTTGCGGGCCGGGAGTTGGGCGGGGTCACTCGCGCCAACGCGGATGCGGTCCTCAGCCTGGAGCGGCGAACCGCCGCCGGCAAGAATGTGCTGGCCCTGGAACTGAATGTGACTCACGCCATTGCCGGCGCGCACGTTCGCGTTCTGAACGGCGAGACAGTGGCCCTGGATGAAAAGGCCGACCTCACCCCTGCGAAGACTTACACTCATTCCATCCCGGATCTCGTAAAGGGCGCATACCGGTTCGAGCTTCGCGACGGTTCGGGCGGCTTGCTGATGGCGCACATGGAAGGCATCTACGAAACGGTTGGCCCGTCCACGGTGCATCTGGGAGCGCAAGCGCCGGCTAAACACGGGGACGCGGCCGCCGATTTTTGGGCGGGGGGCGACTACTTCGAAAAACTCAGCCAGTTTCGAACGGCCGAGAAAGCTTACCGCGAGGGTTTGGAAAAATACCCCAAGGACATTCCGTTGCTGAAGGCTCTGGGCCGATTACTGGCGGAGCGGCAGCGCTATGCGGAAGCGGCCGAGCAGCTTGCGAAGGCGGCCGCCGTGATGCCGCTCGATGCCGAGCTGCGCTATTACCTGGGGCTGACGCTCTCCCGAACCGGCAAAGAAGACGACGCTCGAAAGAGTTGGGCGATCGCAGCGGCGGATGCGCAATTCGGTCCGGCGGCCATGGCCGGGATGGCTGCATCGCAAGCGCGCGCGGGAGATTACGCAGCCGCCCTCGCTCTGGCAGCCAAGGCGATCGGTCCGAACAAGGCTTTGCCTGCTGCGCGGAACCTGCAGGTCGCCTTGCTGCGGCGCGCCGGAAAGTTGGACGAAGCTCGCAGGCAATGGGAAGATGCGCGCACTATCGATCCGGTGGATTCGTTTCTGCGCCTCGAAGGAATTCGACTTGGCGCAAAAGACGACGCCCTCTGGATCCATCTCGCGGCCGATCCGGAACGAGTGTTGGACATCGCCAGCGTCTATTTCGATCTCGGCATGTATGCGGATGCGATGACCGTGCTCGATTACGCCTATGCGCCGGTTCCGGCGAACCAGACTGAGCCGGGCGCCGTACTGCCTCAGGAGTATCCGCTGGTGGCCTATTATCGGGGATATTGCCGTCAGAAACTGGGGCAAAGCGGCGCCGCCGATTTCAAATTGGCAGCATCGCAGCGGCTCGAATACGTCTTCCCCAATCGCGCCGATTCAGCGCCGGTGCTACAGGCCGCAATCCAGGAGAACGCGCAGGATGCTTCCGCGCATTTCCTGCTTGGCCTCTTGTACCTCAACAGCAATTCGACCGGCGACGCAATAGCGGAATTGCAGGCCGCCCGAGCCATTCGTAAGGACATTCCGGAACTGTACTTTGTGCTGGCGCGCGCGCTGTTGCTCTCCCCGGAGGGAAAGAACTCGGCCCTTTCCATTCTGCGGGAAGGGATGGACGCCGCCCCTTCCAATCAAGAGCTGAAGGATTTAATGGCGTCGGCGATCGCGCCGCCCAAGGCTCCGTCGGGGCCAGGGACCTCACCCGCCGCGGCGGGCCCATCCACCACCGGCGGTTCAAGCCCGGCGAAGCCCAGCTCACCCGTCGAATTGGCGTTATTCCTGCTCTCCAAGGTGGCGCAGGGAGAGGTTAGCGCCGGATCCGGGTTTACGGCGGAAAGTTTCCCCCAGGAAAAGCAGCCCGACATCGTGCGGCAGATTTATATTGAACTGCAATTGCAGGTTCTGCGGCGACAATCGGCGGAGCACAGTTGCGGCGAGGCATTAAAAGGCGTGGAAAGCATCGGCAACGAGAACAAGGCCGTACCGTTCACCATGTACGGCTTCGACAAATGGATCAAGGGCGCCCGCTTCCAATATTATCTGGGCGCGGTGGAAGCTCTCTGCGGCGATGAAAAGGCCGCGCACCGGCGCTGGAGCAGGGTGGAGAAGATGACGCCTCCGCTCGATTCCTCGGATGCCGCCTTCCCTATAGTGGCTGCGCAAAACCTTGCGGCAAAGGGCAAAGGGCCGGACATCCAGCCATGGCTGGACAAGATTGCGCAAGCGCTGGCAAGCGGCGAGCCCGATGCCAAGGGAGCTTTACTCTATTCGAAAGGCATCCTGCTGCTGGCGAAGGGCGATGAGGCGGCGGCATATGTTGCGCTGCAAGCGGGGGCGGAAGCGCCGGACCATGGCATGTCGCAATACTTGAATAGTCTGGCGCTTCACGAAGCGAGCGTAGCTAACCGTCGATAAACGCCGTGGATCCGCCTACGGATTCGATTAGTTCAGTTAGCCTTTGACAAACGGTCTCTCAAGAGCCGTGCGGCATTCCAAACTTCCGTGCAGGATGGCAGCTGCTTGCAGACAGCGCCGGGATTTGCAGCCAGAAAAACTAGCTTGCCGCGGATCAACCACCTCGGCTTTATCGGCGATTTCGCTACCCGCTTTTCCTTTGATGTGACGCCAGATCTCAACTAAATCGAGCGCGGCTTCCGGGGCAAGAATATAGTGAGACTTCACGCGGGCCGGGCTTTGAGTTCGGCGAGATAGGCGTCCAGCCGGTATTCCGAGATTCCCTCGCCGCGATCAAGTTGCTCGATGCCGCGCCGGATCTTCGCGTTGATCGCTTCCCGATCATCCAGAAGCCAGCGGTCCTGTTCTTCCTGCGTCTCAAGGAGGTGGAGCAGTGCTTCCTCGGCGCTCACGGCGCCGATCGCGCGAATCTGTCTCCGGACTCTCTCCTCTAACGCCGGATCGTGAATTTCGATGTTCACAGGCGCTCCCTGTGGCTTGTTCTTCATATTACGGCAAGAGCCCGCGATGCACCGGCCCAAACTGATGCACGCATCGCGGTCGATGAACGGCCGAGCAGCCTGCCCATTTCATGTCCTTGTTGTGGTCCATGCCCATTTTGCGCGCCGCGGCCCCCCGGCATGGGAGAATGAACAAGGTGGACGTCTTATGCAAACCACAGTGAACCTTCCCGACTCCCTTTACCAGAAGAGTGAAGCACTGGCGGAGTCGCGCGGGACCACGGTGGAACAGTTTATCGTTGAGGCGGTAAAAAAAGAGGTCCAGGGCAACCCCGGCGCTTCCGCATCCTACGGTGATCGCGAGGTGGATCTGCCGGTAATCCGCTCCAGGCGGCCTGGCACTCTAGACCTGTCGAGTTTTGATTTCGATGACTTACTTTCCTGACGTCAACGTCTGGATTGCCCTTGCCGCGGAACGGCACATGCATCATCGTGCGGCCCGGTACTGGTTCGGTAATCTTCGAGACGAGAAGTTGGCCTTCTGCCGGCTTACCCAGCTGGGCTTTCTGAGACCGTTGACGAACAAGCACGTCATGCAGGAAGAGGTCATGCGTCCAGATGGGGCGTGGCAGGCGTATCGCGTCCTGCGTTTGGACCGGCGAATCGGCTACTTGATCCAGCCTGACGGCCTGCCCGAAACGTGGCAGCAGTTCACCGATGGCCTACTGACCTCGCCGAACCTGTGGACCCGATGCGTACCTCTGCGCATTCGCCCATGCCGCCCAATTGACCTTGGTAACGTTCGATGCGAAAATCCCAACAAGGGAAGATGTGAGTTGTCTTCTACCCGGGGAACCTCCTGAAGCCGGCCCCCGCATGGGCGTCGCGATGGCAGGGCCTTTGGACAGTTTTAGGTCGCACGTCAGAAGTTCCCGCGCAGGCGAGGAGAGCCGCCTTTATCCGTTCGCCATAGCGCACAATTTAACGCATAACCGCGCCATTATCATGCTGTAGAAGAAAGGTGAAAGTTTGCTATCGCTTTCTCCAGAGCGAATTTCTGAGTACGCCCCCAATGCTGTAATGTGGAATGTACATCGTGAACCATACATACGAAGAAATTCGTGAAGTCGTCGTTGGCATCATCCTCGGGCGGACCACCGTAACTTTTGGGCCTTCGCAATGGGCCCACCTTAAGTCAGGCGTTGCCGAAGCTTTCGCCCGAGGGGAGGCCAGACCCGGACAACAGGTGCACCACAGTCAGCAGAGACTTTCTGTGCCTGATGCTGAATTGGTCCGTGATGTTTTTTGGGACTTATTCCGACAGGGGTTTATCACTTTGGGGATGGACGACAATAATGAGCAGTGGCCGTTTTTTCGTCTCAGCCACTTTGGAGCCGCGGCACTCACGTCCCAGAGTCCGTACCGGTTCCACGACGCCAGTTCATTTGTGAGCCTAGTAAGAGCCGAGGTGCCGGACATTTCGCCGGAAGCCGTCGTTTACCTGGAGGAAGCAGTCGCCGCCTTTTACGCCGGTTGCCTGCTAGCGTCTTGCGTGATGCTGGGCGTTGCCGCTGAAGCAGAGTTTCTGCGTCTGGCTGAGATTGCAGCGCTGCACGCAACGCATGGTAGCAAGTTTTCTAGCATGAGGAAGCTAATCGGCGTTCGCCAGAAAATTGCGAAGTTCCAGGAGTGCCTAAAGCTCGTCCCGGATTTGCCCTATGAAGCCACCGAAGACCTGGAGACCAACTTCCTTGCGATTCAATCGGTACTTCGCATCGCCCGCAACGATGCCGGCCACCCGACTGGGGCCAAGCCCCAACGCGAAAATGTGTACGTCTACCTGCAACTGTTTGCCCCGTTCGCTCGCCAAGCGATGCGGTTGCGGCAAACGTTTGCCTGATCCGCCTCCGCCGAAGATGCGCCGACTCAACGGCCCCCTTCACCGCAGCGGCGGTTTTCCGTTGATTGACGATGGCTTCTGCCGTCGAAGCATTCAGCCTGCCCAAGCCCAGGGAGCTATGCGTCTCCGTCTATAAACGCAGCCGAGCCCCCCACCCAGTCCATACCTTTGTTGTGGTCGACGCCCATTTGGGCGCCGCGGCCCATGCGAATGATGGAATTCACCGGGCGCAGCCGGTCGAGCCAGAGGTACATGATGCGCACTTCGATCTTGTTGGCGCCGAACGGGGTCTCAATCACCGGGCGGAAATCCACGCGCTCCTGCAGGATGTATCCGGACCGTTGATCGGCGGGTACGGCCGCGATTTGCTCCGCGGTCGGACCTACAATCACGCCCGTGCCGGCGAAGGAGTACAGCGGCTTCAGGACGTAGCTCTCGGGATTTTCCACGCGGCCTATCCGGTCCAGAAACTGCGTGCGCGGAACCGCGGGATGATCGAGATAAGGCAGCGAGAACTTGCTCAAGCGGAAGAACCAATTCGGATGGCCGGCCCACTCGACGTCCAGCTCGTCGCGAAAATCGAAGGCGATCCGGATGCCGCGGCGCACCAGTTCGTCCACGATGGCCCTGTTATAGATGCGGCGGATCGGAACGGTCTTGCCATTGTGCTGGTAAAACAAGGCGCGGCCCTCTTTGCGAACATCCGCGATATGCACGGTGCGCACGCCGAGCATGTGTTCGGTTAACACAAAATCGTGGCGCGTCTTCTGCTGCCACGGGTCGATCTCCATCAGAATTACATTCTCCGGATCGCATCCGCCCACTACCGCCCTTCGCAGCAACGCCTCGTATTCCGCCAGGGTCAATCCATCCGGCAGCGCCGCCAGGGACGCATCGATCGCAAAGGCTTCGCGGTACGCTTCCGCCATCAACGGTTGATAGGCGTAGAGAGTGGGAAAGCCCTGAATCTCCACCAGCTTCGGCTCCAGATCGGCATCGAGGCCGAAATCGGCCTGGACGAATAGCGGCGCGGGATCTTCATGGGGCGCGCGGAATTCCGGCGGAATGGCGGCGCGCGAATCGGCTTGATATTGCGGATTCGCCAGAAGCTGTTCCACCATCTCGCGGCCGTAGCGCGCCATCTTTTCCATCAGCGCGGCGGATAGGAACACCGGCGTTTCGCTGTGGCGGAACAGCGCCGGGCCGCCGCACCGCTCCTCTAGAATGCCGAGGAAGCGGCGGTGCTTCTCATCCGAATAGTTTTGGTTAAACCACTGGCGATGCGAGCGAATCAAGCAGGAACACTCCGCTGTGCATAATCTGACGGCCGTCGATCCATACATCGAACTTGCGGCCTACTACATCGATATGCGTGCCCGAATACCACGTGGCGCCGGTGTGCGCGCCATAGGGATTGCCGAAGGCGATGTGGATGCCGGGAATTTTTTCGTCCTGCAAAATATTGCCGATGACGTCGCGCACGCCGATGTTGGTGCCGATGGCGAACTCGCCCACGCGGTCGCTGTTTTCGTCGGTGTGGCAATAGCGCCAGAATTCGTCTTCCAGCTCCTTGTTGGCGGAGTGGGCTTCGCGCAGGCGGTTGCCGCGAACCTCAATGGTCAGCGGAGTATCGCCCAGGTCGCCGTACTTTTCGCACAGATAATCGCCCACCACGCCATCGATGACAAAAGTTCCCTCTACGCACTCGGGCGTGGTGAAGGTTTCGCCGCCGGGCAGGTTGCCCCACTTGTGCGGGCTGATGATGCCGCTGGTCTTCAGCCACTTGAGTTGCGGCGAAAAGCGGCCGGTGATTTCCGTGCCCGCTGGATTGGTGGCGCGGATCTCCTTGGCCGCGCTGGCCAATAGCCACACCTGTGTGCTGATGCGGTCCACCTCGGCGAAATCGGCGCGCATGCCTTCGAGCATAATGCGCCGGTCGATATTCACCATGTGCGCGTGCCGGATTTGGCGGCGGTTCACCACGTCCGTCATCTGCATGCGCGTATGCAACTCGTTCTTTTGCGCCTTCACGGCGAAGATGCTGACCTGGCTCGATTCCAGATCTTCGAGCACGGCGGCCGGCATGTCCGTCAACGGGCGCGGCGCGAGGTCCTCCAGAATCCACGCTTGGTAGCGTAGTTCGTGCGACTCGAGCTCGCGGGCCAGAGCCGCGCCGATCGCCGCGCACGCGTAGTCGGTAATCAGCGTCACTTTCTCATCCGGCTGAATGCGCAGGCAATGTTCCACGGCGTTGCGGGCGCCGGGCTCGAGCGCCGCGTCGAAGGGCAGCGCGCGCAGAGTTTCCTTGGCGTTGTTCACGGTTTCCCCGCCGCCGCCTCAAGCAGACCGTGTTCGGTCTCGGTAATCATATAATCCACAACCTGTTTCAAATCGTTGGTCTCCCGGAACTTGCGCAATTGGCGCGTCGCCCCGTTTCCATTTTCCAATATCCGCCCAATGTAGCCTACTTCTTCCATGCTTCCGAGTTCGGGTACCACGTCGCTGACAAATGCCATTAGCTCATGCATCAGGTCGCGCGCCGGCACTTCGGTCTGCTTGCCGAAATCGATGATCTTGCCATCGAGCCCGTAGCGCGCGGCGCGCCATTTGTTTTCCATGATCAGCGCGCGGCTGTAATGGCGGAAGCTCAGATTCTGTTCGTGCAGCCGGTAGAGTTTGGCGATGATGGCCTGGCACACCGCGGCGATGCAAATGGTTTCCTCGAGGCGCATGGGCATGTCGCAAACGCGGAACTCGAGCGTGGGGAAGTGCGGATGCGGCCGGATATCCCACCAGATTTTCTTGGCGTTATCGATGCAGTTGGTATGAATCAGCAAATCGACGTAATCCTCGAATTCGGACCAGCTTTGATACAAATCCGGAATATTGGTGCGAGGAAAGCGCTCGAACACTTTGCAGCGGTAGGATTGAAAACCCGTATCCATGCCTACCCAGAATGGCGAATTGGCGGAGAGCGCCAGCAGGTGCGGCAGAAAATACCGGGCGCCGTTCATGAGTTGGATGGCGGTTTCGCGATCTTCCACGCCGATGTGTACATGCAGGCCGAAGATCAGATTGGCGCGCGCCACCATCCCCATGTCTTCGACGATGATGCGATAGCGCTCATCCGGGTAGATGGCCTGTTCGCGCCACTCGGCAAAGGGATGCGAGCCGCCGGCGCAAAGGCGCAGTCCGTTTTCGTGCGCCAGTTGCACCATCTGGCGGCGGATCTGCCCGATCTCTTGCTTGGCTTCGCCGATATTGTGGCAGACGTTGGTGCCGATTTCCACCACGCATTGGTGCATTTCCGCCTTGACGCGCTCGGCCAGAATCAACTTGCCCTTCTGCAGAATCTCCGCCTGAATGTGCGAGCGAAGATCGCGCGTTTCCGGATCGACGGTTTGATACTCCTCTTCGATTCCGATGCTGAGACTAGGCCGCGAGACTACGGATTTGCCGTCCATGTACGGTTCTCCTGCGCCAGAAGTTTAGACCAAAAATAGGGAAGCGGCGCCGCCGGCTGCAGAGCCCGCTCCACCGCCATTTGCGCCACCGCCTCCACGATCCACGCGAAATTTTGGGGCCCTACCGATTCCAGCGCCGCGTCGGGCGCCGGGTTCATGAAATCGATAGCGTAAGGAACGCCATCCTCCACCGCGAATTCCACCGTATCCAAATCGTAGCCCAAGGCGCGGCAGAGCGTGAGCGCGTCTTTGGAGAGCCGCTCGCCTAAGGCGGCATCGGGCGGCGGATTACCGGGCACGTAGCGCAAATGGTGCGGCTGGCCGGGGTCATAGCGCATCACGTGGACCTTTTCCTGATTGACCACGTAGCAGCGGAAGTATTCTTGAAACTGGACGCCGCGCTGCAAGGTCATGCAGAGATCGGCGGAATCGTCATAGGCCGTGAAAAACTCCTCGGGCGAGTGCACTTTGTAGACGTTCTTCCAGCCGCCGCCATCGTGCGGCTTGAGAAACGCCGGAAAGCCGACGTAGGCAAAAATGTCGTCCCAGTTCAATGGGTATTCCAGATTGCGCATGGAATGGCCGGTGGTCCCGGGCGGGTTCCGTTTATGCGGCAGGAGCACGGTGGGCGGGATGGCCACACCGAGCTTCTCGCCCAACGCAAAGTTGAAGAACTTATCGTCGGCGCTCCACCAGAACGGGTTGTTGATCACCTTCGTCCCGGTGAGGACGGCGTTCTTCAGATACGACCGGTAGAAGGGAATATCGTGCGAAATACGGTCGACGATCACGCCGTAGCCGCTCGGCTCCGCCATCTTGACGCCGCCGACTTTCAGATGCTCGGCGCTGACGCCTTCGACGCCCATCGCGTTGATGCGATCCACCAGAGCGGGTGGAAACGTTTCTTCCATTCCATACAGCACGCCAATTTTTGTCATAGAGTGTCTCAACCTAGAAATTTCGCCGCCATTTGATGCCACCAAGGCCAATCGTGGCCGAAGCCTTCCCACACGTCCAGGATGTGCGGAATGCCTTTGACTCCCAACCAATGCGCCAGCTTCACATTCTGATCGAACAGCGGATCTTGATTACCCACGGCTAACACGAGATAGTTCCGCCGGCACTCGTCGAGCAGCCAGCCATCGTGGAGATTCGGCACATAGTCCAGGGGCGAGTGAAAATAGGCGTTCTCATCATAGTAGCCGTGCAGAAACCGCTTTGGAATGTCGAAGCCTCCCGACATGCTCACGGCGTATGTCACGATTTCAGGATGCCGCAGAGCGAAGTTGACGGCGTGGTACCCGCCGAAGCTGCATCCGGTAGCGCCCATTTGGGGCCAACTGGTCCGGTTGCGGACGAACGGCGCCGCCTCATTCACCAGATAGGCATCGAAAGCGTTTTGCCGGTGAAGGCGGTCGGCCGGATGGGCGCCTGAGTTGTACCAGGATTCCCGGTCCACCGAATCGAGGCAGATCACCTGCAACTCGCCGCGCTCGATCTTCGCCGCGACCGCATGAACCATGCCGCGGTCCTCATATTCCCAGAAGCGGCCGCCCGAAGTGGGAAAGACCACCACGGGAAATCCGCGTTCGCCAAACGCCAGCAGCTCCATATCGCGATGGAGCGATGGGCTGTACCACTTGATATAGTCTCTGCGCATCCCCACGGCGATTTTAGCGTACACTGAGTGTTGCCCGAGCGCCGCGCCAAAGACGAAGGCCGCCTTCTTCTGCATTCCCGCTTCCGCAGCAGCTATCTTTCGACGCCGCGCAACATTATTGTCTACTTGCCGCCGGGCTACAAT
>Ga0302326_10015724_pt1 | contig 15893 bp, 16 predicted proteins | sample Palsa_T0_3_FD_202264 | JGI IMG/M metagenome (GOLD analysis project Ga0302326, IMG submission 202264) | Peat permafrost microbial communities from Stordalen Mire near Abisko, Sweden - Palsa_T0_3 | ecosystem: Environmental > Terrestrial > Soil > Palsa > Peat permafrost | place: Sweden: Abisko... | reverse complement strand
CATTACCTCGTCGCCAGGCTTCTTCGCCCGCAGCGCATACGTGAAATCGTACAGGTTCTGGATCGGCTTGCCGTCGAACTCCACCAGCACATCGCCTGCCTTCAATCCGGCCTTGGCCGCGGGCGAGCCTTCCCGAATGTCGGCGAACTTCACACCTTTGACGCCTTCGCCGAAGTCCGGGATGCTGCCAAAATCGGGGCCATACCCCGAGTGCCCGGAATCCGATCCTGCCACATCTCCGGCATGCTCCGGTTCCTTCACGCGCACGAACAGCGGACGGTCGGGCGCTTCGCGCAAATCCTCGCCGACTTCCGCCACCAACTGCAGCAGCTTGGCGGCATCCGGCGCGTCGATCTTGTCCCACGTATCGCTGGGCTTGTGATAATCCGCATGCAGACCCGAAAAGAAGAACAGCACAGGCACTTGCTTGGTAGTGAACGACGTGTGATCGCTCGATCCGTACCCCGCTTCGGAATAGTCGATGTGCAGGCCATACTTAGGAGTAATTTCCTCAAGTAACTTCTTCAATGTCGTCCCCGTGCCCACTCCACCGATGAATACCTTGCCGTCGCGCACGCGCCCGATCATGTCCATGTTGATCATGGTCACATCCTTATCGATCGGCAGCAGCGGGTGGTTGACGAAATAGCTGGAGCCCAACAGCCCCAACTCCTCGCCGGCGAAGGTCAAAAACAAGATGCCGCGCTTCTGTTTCGGCTGCGTGGCGAACCAGCGCGCCAGCTCGATCACGCCCGCCGTGCCGGAAGCGTTATCGTCTGCGCCCGGATGGATCGTGCCGGCCAGCGACGGCGCCAGCGAGAACTGCTCGCCTAGACCCAGGTGGTCGTAATGCGCCCCGATCACCACATATTCGTCGGTGATGCCGGGCAAGTAGCCGACCACGTTGTGGACGGTCTTCACCACGCGCTCCACATCCAGGTTGGCGTCCACCTGCAGACCATCGGGAAAGGCGAACGACCGCGGCTGCAAATCCTGGTCGATGCCCTTCTGAATCTCGTCGGGGCTCTTGCCCGCGATAGCGAACCAGCGCTCGGCAATCTCATAGCGGATCTGCACAAACGGAATGCCGGCGTCTCCCGGCCCGGCGGCTTCGGCGAACTTCTCCAACTCGTCGGCCTCGCCCGGATGCGCCGCCTGATCGTTCATCAGCACCACGCCGCGGGCACCATGCATCTTGGCGTTCGAGGCCTTGCTCCAAAACTGCGAGTGTTGCGTGTAAACTTTGCCCGCGAAGATACTCTTCTCGTCGAACTCCTGCGGCTCGTGCCGCATGATCAGCACGATCTTGCCGCGCACGTCGACGCCCTTGTAGTCGTCGTAGTTGTACTCCGGCGCGGAGATGCCGTATCCGGCGAACACCACGCCGCCGCTCATCTTATCGCGCGCGGAGAAATTGAAGGGAATGAAATCGTCGGGAAAGGCCAGCTTGACGGACCTGCCAGCCGCCGTGTACGCGAAGCGGTTGTCCGCGCCCACCTTGGCGTTGGTGGTCACGTTGAAGGCCTGGTAATAGCCGGTGCCGTCAATCGGCTGGAGCCCGAAGGAGCGGAACTTGCCGGCGATGAAGGCCGCGGCTTTTTCCAGCTCCGGCGTGCCGGTGCCGCGTCCTTTCAGATTCTTGGACGCCAGAAACTTCACGTCGTCCAGAAAAAGACCGGGATCGATTGACGCAGTGGCGCAGTACGCAGCCACGGCGAACGAGCACAGGACGAGTTTCCGAGCCGCGCGCGTCAGCAAGCGGTATTCTAACCTTTTCGACATTTCGCTAGTTCAGCTTGGGGGCGGGCAGGGCCACTTCGCAGCCGCAATCTTCGCCGGCATTGTGCGCGATCTTTTGATAGTCGATTTCGTAGTCGATGACGGCCCGCAGGTTCGGCCAATCCACGCGCCCCACCATCTTGCGGCCGTTGATGTACAGCGTAGGAGTCGCGCCGACGCCCACGTCCTTGCCCAGCGCCTGGGATTTGTTCACTTCCGCCTCGGTTTCCTTGTAGTCCATGCAACGGGTCAGTTGCAGCACGTCCAATTCCTTGCCTTTGGCGAACTCCAGGATCTTGTCCTTCAAATTGTCGGCTTTAATGTCATCCTGATGCGCGAAGATCCAGTCGTGATAGTCCCAGAAGGCATTGGCGTTCTGGCGGAAGATGCAGCGCCCGGCAATGGCGGCCGCCCTGGCCCAGGGATGGATCTGGTCGAGGGGAAATTCTATGAAATAGAAGCGTACCTGTTTGGGATACGCGCTGGCCAGGTTGTCGCGCAGCGTCTTGGCCTCTTCCTTGCACATGGGACACTCGAAATCGCTGAACTCCACCAGCACCACGGGCGCGCCGGGCGTGCCGAAGCTGGGCTGCAGATCGGTCTTCAGCTTGTCCAACTCGGGCTTGAAGGGATTCTGCGAGATGTCGTAGAGATTACCTTGCACCACCTTCTGCCCGTCCTTGGAGACGTAGTACGGAAACTCGGCGCTGGCGTTGCCGGCCGAGGCTCGCACCACCACCAGCGAGAATCCCGGCATGTCCGACGGCTTGGGCTCGGCGATTTCGACCGTGATCTGGGGTCCCCAGACGTTGAGGTGACGCACGTAGGCCTCAAACGTGGGCTTGTCCCACGCGGACTTTTTGTCGGCGGGCTTCTCCGCCGATTTATCCGGCGGGGCGGGGAACAGGCCAGCGGCCAAAAGGGTGAAACACAAAAGCAGTCGCGACATTAACCGCTATTGTAACCCACTTGTGGCGCACGCACTTTGCGTGCCGCGTGCCCACTCGTGGGCACGCCTGCCTACAGCCGTTGCAACAAACTTACTGCTCCCGTTGTTCTTCCCGACGTTGCAGGAAATTCGCTACCCGCATGATCGGCGCGCCAGCGTAACTTCCCAGCCGTAGCAGATCCTTATCGGCGGAGATGATGAACTCCGACCCGGCCTCCGCAGCGCATTCAAGGATGCGGTTGTCGGGTTCGTCCTCCTTCACAATGTCCAGGGTGTGTTGCGGCGTGACGAGCCTTGCAAATCCCAGAATCCGCTGCCTGGCATCATGGAGGCGATAGCCATCCTAGTGGAACTTGTCTCGCAGAACCCGTATCCACTTCTTCTATGATCGGCGGCGAGACGGCAATCTCAATGTCGCCGTCGACCGCCATGTGTAGAATCCGCATGCCGCCGAACTGAAAGGCCGACACGTCAACATTGGTATCGAGAGTGACCTTAGCCCGAGTGGCCACGATTTTCACGCCGGGATTCAGCGATCAAACGGGGGACATCGGCCTCGGTATAGCCCAGCCGATGGGACTGCTGACGCCCATACTGGCCGAGTTCTTCCAGCTTGCGGTGTGCCAGGTATCGCCGCACAGCATCCGCTGCGAGCTCATCCGTGGTTTTCCCATCGGCGCTTGCCGCTTCATTCACCGCCCTCAGGAGATCGTCGGGGATGTGCAGGTTGTTCTGGGTTGGCATTATGCCCTATTTCTAGGGTGCCGCACATGCGCAGTGTCGATCTGTGTGAAGTGATCTTCGAATGAGAGCGACCTTCGTCTTGATCCCTCCACCACCGAAGTGAGTCCGTTGGTCGCATCAAGCGGCAATATCCTCCATAATGAAAGGACTGTGCCCTTGCTCTGCTATCTGGACGCCTTCTCCGGGATCAGCGGCGACATGCTGGTGGGCGCGCTGGCGGATGCCGGCGCGGATCACGCCGCCATCGTCGATGCGCTTGCCTCGCTCGAAACCGGCTCGGCGCTGTCCTTCGAGCGCGTCAAACGCTGCGGCATTGCGGCAACGAAGTTCCATGTAGCCGTGCAAGAAACACACGCCCACCGGCACCTGTCGCACATCCTGAAAATGATCGAGAAGGCCGCGCTGCCGGACCGCGCCAAGCATAACGCCGCAGCGGTATTCCAGCGGCTCGGCGAAGCCGAGTCGGCCGTCCACCAAGTGCCTATCGAACACGTGCATTTCCATGAAGTGGGCGCGGCCGATTCCATTGCCGATATCGTCGGCGCTTGCGTGGCGTTCGAACTGCTGGGCGTGACGCACATCGTCTCCTCGCCGCTCAACGTGGGCAGCGGCACCGCAGCCACCGCTCATGGACTCCTGCCGGTGCCCGCTCCCGCGACGGTGGAGCTGCTGCACGGCAAGCCCATCTATTCCGAAGGGCCGGCGGTGGAACTGACGACCCCTACGGGCGCCGCTCTGGCCGTCACTCTGGCGCGCGACTTCGGCGCGATGCCGCCGCTGAAGATCGTGGCCGCGGGCTATGGCGCGGGCGGCTACGATTTCCCGGACCGCGCGAATGTGCTGCGTGTCATTTTGGGCGAAGAAACCGGCGCAACGGAGGCCACCACGATCGCGGTGTTGGAGGCCAACATCGACGACCTCAGCCCGCAGATTCTGGCCTACGCCATGGATCTTCTGCTGGAAAAAGGCGCGCTGGACGTGACGTTGCAGCCCATCGAGATGAAGAAGGGCCGTCCCGGTACGCTGCTACGAGTGCTGGCGCGCCCCGAGGATCGCGAGACGATGATGCAGGTGATCTTCGCCGAAACGTCCACGCTGGGCCTGCGCACCTACACCGCCGAGCGCCGCGTTCAGGCGCGCCACTGGGTGGACGTCGAAACCCCGCACGGCAAGGTGCGCATGAAGGTCTCGGGCGAGGGTGCCTACGCGCCGGAGTATGAAGACTGCCGCCGCATCGCCCAGGAATCCGGCGTGCCGCTGAAGCATGTCTTTGCGGAAGCCAATTTTGCCTACTTGAAGAATTCGAGATGAACAAATACTACCTGACTACGCCGATCTACTACGTGAACGCCGCGCCGCATATCGGCCATGCGTATACGACTATCGTTGCCGACCTCATCAAACGCTTTAAGAAGATGCAGGGCTATGATGCGGTGCTCACCACCGGCAGCGACGAGCATGGAGTCAACGTCGAACGTGCCGCCCAACGCACCGGCAAGACGCCCAAGGAGTTTTGCGACGTCATCGCCGCCGAGTTCGAAAGGCAATGGCAACTGCTGGGTCTGCAGATCGATCATTTCCAGCGCACCACCGACCCGAAACACGCGCGCGTGGTGAACGATCTGTTTAATCGTTGCCGCCAAAACGGTTATATCTACAAGGGTTCGTACACCGGCCAGTACTGCATTTTCGACAATCTATACGTCAACGAGGCCAAGCCGGGCGACCCCTGTCCGGATTGCGGGCGCCCCACAGAGACCGTCACGGAAGAGAACTTCTTCTTTAAGCTTTCGGCGTTTACCGATAGACTACTTGAACTTTACGAATCGCAACCCGATTTCGTCCGACCCGACACGCGCCGCAATGAAGTGCTGTCGTTCGTGCGCCAAGGGCTTACGGATCTTTCGATTACGCGTACAAACATCAAGTGGGGCATTCCTGTCGAAGGCGAGGCGTCGCACGTCTTTTACGTCTGGTTCGACGCGCTCACCGCTTATAAGACGGCGGTCGAGGGCCAAGGGCTTTGGCCCGCCGACTTGCACTTGATCGGCAAGGAGATTCTGCGCTTTCATGCGGTGTTCTGGCCGGCGTTTCTGATGGCCGCGGAACTGCCACTGCCCAAGAAAATCTTCGCGCACGGTTGGCTGCTCTTCGAAGACAACAAGATGAGCAAATCGCGCGGCAACATCGTGCGGTCCGAGCCGATCCGCGAGGTGATGGGAGCGGACGCGCTGCGCTATTTCTTGCTGCGCGAGGTTGTGTTCGGGCAGGATGGCAGTTTCAGCTACGATGCGCTGATCGGCCGCTACAACTCGGAGCTGGCCAATGGCCTCGGCAATCTGGTGAGCCGCACGTTGACCATGATCGGCCAGTATCGCGGCGGCGCGATGCCGGCGGGTACGGTGGACCCCGTAGCCGACGCAGCCCGGCAAACCATCGCGGACGTGGCCGCGGCCTTCGACGCGTTCGAATTCACGCGCGGCCTGGAAGCCGTCTGGGTACTGCTCTCCAAGCTGGATAAATTCATCGTTGAGCGTGCGCCATGGAAGATGGCGCGGCAACCCGAGGCGCAGGCGGATCTGGACGCCACGCTCTACACGACCGCCGAGGCGCTACGCATCGCCACCGTGCTGCTCTCTCCGGTGCTGCCGCAGTCCACGCCGAAGATCTGGGCGCAACTCGGCATGACCGAGCCGCTGGAATCCGTGCGTCTCGACACGCTCGCCTGGGGCCAATTGCCGGCGGCCCAGAACATCGGCGAGTTCTCGCCTGTCTTTCCGCGCATCGAAGCCAAAGAGGCCATCGCGAAAATGCAGGAACTCGAAGCCCGCGTCACCGAAGAGCAGAACGTGATGCTCGGTAAATCTCCCAAGCCCGAGGCATCCGCTACTACGGCGCCGATCTTGGATCGCATCGCCATTGACGACTTCTCGAAGGTCGATATGCGCGTAGGCCAAGTGCTTTCCGCAGAACTGGTTAAAGGCGCAGATAAGCTGCTTCACTTGAAGGTTGATATCGGCGAGCCGCAACCGCGCACCATCGTGGCGGGCATCGCCGAAGCCTACACATCCCAAGAGTTGATCGGTCGCAAAGTCGTAATCGTGGCTAACCTGCAACCGCGCAAGCTGCGCGGCATCGAATCGAACGGGATGATCGTCGCTGGGTCCTTCGAAGGCGGCAAGCCGGTGCTGGCAGGCTTCCTGGAAGACGTTCCCATTGGGGCGCGCCTCAAGTGAAGCTGGTCGATTCGCACTGCCATCTGGACGACAAGCAGTTCGACCCGGACCGCAATGAAGTCATCGAGCGCGCCCTCGCGGCCGGCGTCGAGCGCATGATGGCAATCGGCACGGGCAACGGTCCGCCGGATCTGGAAGCCGCGTTGCGCCTGGCCCGCGAGCACTGCTTCATCTTTGCGACGGTAGGTGTGCATCCGCACGATGCCGCGAAAGCAACGCCGGAAACATTCGCCGCCCTTGAAGCGCTGGCCGCCGAAGCCAAAGTGCTCGCCATAGGCGAAATCGGCCTCGACTACCATTACGATTTCTCGCCGCGCGACGTGCAGCGCGACGTTTTCGTCGAACAGTTGAAGCTGGCGGGCAGGGCAGGGAAGCCCATCGTGATTCATACCCGCGAAGCTTGGGACGATACCCTGCTGGTGCTGCGCGAACACTGGTCCGGCAGCGGCATCGTCCATTGCTTCAGCGGCGGGCCGGATGAAGCCCGCCAGGCGCTGGATCTCGGCTTTTATCTAAGCTTCGGCGGCGTGCTCACATTTCCCAAGGCGGAGGCGCTACGCGAGGCGGCGCGCGTCGTGCCCGAGGACCGCCTGCTGATCGAAACCGACGCGCCCTATCTCGCGCCCGTCCCCAAACGCGGCAAACGCAACGAGCCGGCCTTCATGGTGGAGACCGCGCGCCGCCTGGCAGAAGTCCGCGGCACTACGCCCGAGCGCATCGCCCAGGTCACCACGGAGAATTTCGAACGGCTGATGCTAAACTGTAACTTCCAATGAACCTGGGCAAGCTCGGGCAAGTCATCACGGGCAAGGAGATCTTCGATCTGATCCACGACGATCTGGAGCGCGTGGAAAAGGAGATCAGCGTCGAGACCGTCGCGTCGGTGGAGGTGGTCACCCAGATCGGCCAGTATTTGCAGGAGAGCGGCGGCAAGCGGCTGCGTCCGTCGCTGCTGTTGCTGGCTTCGAAGCTGATCGATGGCCCGTCGGGGCGTGCCGGCGAGAGCGCTATCCATCTGGGCGCGGTGGTCGAGATTATCCATGCCGCCACGCTGGTGCATGACGACGTGATCGACGACGCGCGCACGCGGCGCGGGCGGCCCTCCGCGAACGCGCAGTGGGGCAACCATACTTCGGTGCTGGCGGGCGACTGGCTGTATATGGAAGCCTTCCAAGTCGCGCTGCGCGAGCGCAACTTCCACGTGCTGGACCTGCTGATCGGGCTGACCCAGATGATGGTCGAGGGCGAGCTGCTGCAGCTTGAGCGCATTGGCCGCATCGAAGTCACTGAAGCCGATTGCATGGAACTGGTGGACCGCAAGACCGCCTGCCTCTTTTCGGTGTGCGCCAAGCTGGGCGCGGTGGTCTCGGGCGCGGATTCGCAGACCGAAGAGCGCCTGGGAGACTACGCGTGGAATCTGGGGATGGCGTTTCAACTGGTGGACGACCTGCTCGACTTCACCTCGCGCGAGAAGGTGCTGGGCAAGCCGGTGGGCAACGATCTGCGCGAAGGCAAAGTGACGCTGCCGCTGGTCTACGCGCTGGAGCAGGCGTCGGGCGAGGAGCGCCGCCGGGTGGAAACCATCCTGCGCGACCGCAACTACGATCATGTGCCGTTCCCGCAGATTCTAGCGATGGTGGAGCGGTATGGTGGCATCGCGCGGGTGAAGGAGCGGGCGCAGGCATTTACAGAGAAGGCCCGCGGGATTATTGGCGAGTTTCCGGAGTCGCCGTATCAACGGGCGTTGTATAGCGTGACGGAGTTGGTGACGGAGCGGGACCATTAGCTGGCGGGGCGTGGCTAGCGGCGGTTGAGGAAAAATAGCGCCTGGTTATGGGGAATTGGCAACAGCAAAGCGGGCGGCGCACCGTTCGGCGTCCCAGCAGCGGTCGCCCGTGGTAAGCTGACTAGGATACCGTGAACCATGGAAAAACCGCCCACAAAAAGGATCGCATCAATGAAACGAATCGCTAACGCGCGGAGCAAACTTACCTGCGGGAGGAGGGCAAGCGCTGTTTTCGTTCTGTGCGCGACGACGGCGACGGTCCTATCAGCGCAGACCTTCGTCACGCTGTACAGCTTTTGCTGCGGGAACGGCGAATACCCCTTCGCGGGCCTGGTCCAGGCCACCAATGGGGACCTCTACGGAACAACCGAGAACGGAGGACTAGCGCCGGGCTCCGGAGCTGGCACGGTTTTCAAAATCACACCGGGTGGCACGCTGACGACACTGCACAGTTTCTGCTCTGAGAGCGGGTGCGCGGACGGCGGAGACCCCGCGCAAGGGCTGGTCCAAGCGACCAATGGGGATTTCTACGGGACAACGGGAGCTGGCGGGGCAAATAACTCTGGTACGGTCTTCAAAATCACCCCAGGTGGCACGCTGACGACACTGCACAGTTTCTGCTCTGAGAGCGGGTGCGCGGACGGCGGAGACCCCGCCTATGGGGCGCTGGTCCAAGCCACCCATGGGAACCTCTACGGGACAACCGCGCTTGGCGGCGTCGCGAGCTCTTCTTGCAAGGACAACGGTTGTGGGACTGTGTTCAAAATCACCCCGACTGGCACACTGACGACGCTGTACAGCTTCTGCTCGCAAACAAACTGCACGGACGGCGCTGCCCCCTACGGGGGGCTAGTCCAAGCCACCAATGGGGACCTTTACGGGACAACGACTTCTGACGGGGCCAACGGCGTCGGTGGTGGGACGGTCTTCAAGATCACGCCGAGTGGCACGCTGACGACGCTATACAGCTTCTGCTCCCAAATCGGGTGCACGGACGGCGCTGCCCCCTACGGGGGCCTGATCCAGGCCACCAACGGGGACTTCTATGGGACAACCGCTGCAGGCGGGGCCAGCGATTATGGGACGGTCTTCAAAATCAGCCCGAATGGCACGCTGACGACGCTGCACAGCTTTTTTGATACCACGGACGGCGCATACCCCACAGCCGGGCTGGTGCAGGGTACCAGCGGCAACTTCTACGGGACAGCATTTGAGTTCGGTGCCAACGGCTATGGCACGGTCTTCGAGATCACCCCGAGGGGCACGCTGACAGCGCTGCACAGTTTCGCCGGCACGGACGGCGGAAACCCTATTGGCGTGCTCGTCCGGGACACCAATGGGAACCTGTACGGAACGACCACTGGGGGTGGGGCCAACGGCGGCGGCACAGTCTTCAGGCTGTCAGTAGGTCTCGGCCCGTTCGTGGAAACACAGACAGCCTCGGGCGAGGTGGGAGCAGCGGTCAAGATTCTGGGAAGCGATTTGACTGGCGCAACCAGCGTTACCTTTAACGGCATTGCGGCTGCCTTCGAAGTCGTTTCGGGCTCCGAAATCACCACCACGGTTCCAACCGGCGCGACCACGGGCACTGTCGAGGTCGTAACGTCCACTGGCACCACTCTTTCGAGCAATGTGCCTTTCCGGGTGCCATAGACTTCGCGCTTTTCGCCCACCAGCCGGTCCTTCTGGCCGGCGATTTCTTGTTCGCGCGGCTCGTATCTTACTAGGTGACAAAGTATTTAATCGTCGAACAAATAGGTTGTTCCGAGCTTGTCCCAAACGCGATAAATAGGGTCGCGTATTTAGATCTCTTCGCTCTTTTGGGGCGGGCCCTTCGATCACGAAAGCAGATCGACGCAGCACGCAGAGGTCTGCGCCGACGCGGTGGCAATCGCAATTCTGGCCCGCGCCGCAACTTCAAGGGGGCGCATTTTGTCCACGTTCCAGCCATGGGCCAGGCGGTCCATGCCCGCGCCTACCAGGGGAGCGGCCGTCCGCAAGCACGCTCTGAGCGCGATCGCATTGGTCTTACCTCCGTGCAGCACGAGATTTCGCTGCCGGTAAAGCCGCCTGAACGCAATGGCGGCGTGGCTCTGAATGTCTTGGAGCTTCTCACTCGGTTTCCGAAGAAGCGTTTGCATCCGGAGCAGCGCGGCTTTGTCCCGCCACGCGGGTAGCGTGAGCGGCTGGCTTCCATGAATTGCCTCAGCGACAATCGCGGCGCGGTCCCGGTTCTTCGTCACGCCCTTCAGCCTGGTGGCCAGCGCCGCGTCATTTGCTTCCAGGACGTAGGAGAGGAGCGTCAACTCGGCCCGTGGAAACGAGCAGGCCACGAGACCTGCCAGGCGATCCGCCGCTGCGCCGCGATCGTTCGGCTCACTCAGCAAGGCTTCAATTGCAGCCCAACCTCCGGCGATTCGCGACTGTGGGAGAGCTCGTTTCGAGGGGCGCCAGTAATTCAAAGGCCGCATCAACCGTGCTCGGGCTGCACCTCGTATAAATCGCGTCTTCGCGGTATAACGCCCGAACGTGGACGCCTCGCCGTCGCTGGCGCAGATCGCGAGGAACTTTTTCACCGGCCACCCAGGCGCGCGGTGAATATTGGAACGCGTCGTTCGTCGAGATGCTTGCGCGCGCCGCCAGGTTGTCGATGATTTCGACAGCCGTATCCGCCGCGGCCTGCCCGTCTCTGGCCTCGACGGAAAACACAAGGCCACCGCGTTGGCGGACCCCCGCTATATCGAATCCCGATTTTCGTAGCCACTGCGACACGGACGGAGCGTTTAGCCAATCCGTCGGAAATCCCGATTTCGTCTTTGGGATGGACTCGAACACCACCAAAACGTCGTAATTGCGAGGCGGCTTCGATGCCAACGCGTGACCTTCGAGCATGAGATCCGCAAGGGGTCGCTCTCCCTGCTCATGAAAAAGACGATAGGTCCACCAGCGATGCAGGTAATCGGCGCTGAACCCAAGGTCGAGCAGATGCGACGCAATAGCGCGCGCCACGCGTTCCGCTTTAAGCTTGTTCGGCAGCGAGCTTGCTGCAGCCCAACCGTTTAAGTAGGCGGCTTCGATGTCCTGGGCCAGATGGCGCAGGGCGAGGAAGTCGAGACCATCGAAGCGCAGCTTGGGCCGCAGTGTCGTTTGGAGCGCCTTCAGCCTTTGTGAATCGCCAACACCGGGATCGAGCGCCTGTTTGAGGGAAGTCTCAATCGCGAAGTTGAGGGCCTCTTCGGAAAGTACGCTCATCCGCACTGCTTCGCTAGCTTCCAGGATCTCGTTTAAGGTGAGCACCAGTCCGGGATTCCACAGGGACCGATGCCAGGGCGTTTTGGCGTCAAAGAATTCGAGAAGACGGGCGGCAACGAGCTGTTCCCATTCGTTGACATCGGAGATCAAGCGTGATATTCTCTTTTCGGGACGAGAGTCCGCGATCTAACAGGGAGCAAGTCCCTTCCGTGGTGCTAGTCACCATACGGTTGGCGCGCGCTCCCTTTTCCATTTCCTGAGCGCGTCCAATCCCCAGCCTAACTGATCATTGGCCGTTCAACCGCGAATGTCGCGCCGGAGGCCGTTGACGTATTCGACACTATCGCCGATGTCGTCACGGTCCCTCCACATGCCGTAGAACACAAAATCCCGAACGGAGGGGGATTTGGCCTTCAGGCTGTCGGCGAACGAAGGGAGGCGCACTTCGACGATGGTTCCTTCCTTGATGGTCACTTCCTCAAGAGGCTTAAAGACGCCTTCCTCGTATCTTGCAGCGATTGTCATAGCGTACTGGCCGGGGCCGAAGGCCTGCCCGCGACAGCCGAATCCCAGCTTCATCGTAGCACCACCGACCGATGGGGCCAAGGCCAATAACCATCCTGCTCGACATTCCTTGACTACCCTCCCCGGAAATCACTACTGGACATCGTACCACTTTCGGTACATACTGGAATCTGGTGAGACGGGATGAACAAGAACCCGGAGATACCGGTCCGGTTTTACCGCACCGAAGCGGGCGGGGCGCCGGTGCTCGATTGGCTGCGCGGCCTCGACAAGGACGACCGGCACGCTATCGGGCTCGATCTGATGCGGGTGCAGTTCGGCTGGCCGATTGGGAGGCCACTGGTGGGAGGCCTCAAGGATGTCTTTGGGAAGTGCGCTCGTCGCTTCCGAGCCAGCGGATAGCCCGGCTCATCCTGTGCTTTCACGACCAGATGCTCGTCGTGCTGCACGGGTTCATCAAGAAAACGCAGAGAACGCCTGCGGATGACCTGGCCCTGGCGAAACGGAGAATGAAGGAGGTTACGAAATGAAAAAGCGCAACAAGCATATCGGCCCGTCACTGGAGGACTTCCTGAAAGAGGAAGGCGTCCTCGAACAGACCCGCGCGGTCGTGTTGAAAGAGACGCTGGCCTGGCAAGTTCAGCAAGCGATGGAGAAGGACAAGATCAGCAAGGTAGAGATGGCGCGGCGCATGCACACGAGCCGAGCGGCGCTGGATCGTCTTCTCGATCCCGGCAATGCCTCGGTGACGCTGCAAACCCTATCGCGCGCGGCGCACGCCATCGGCCGCGATCTGCGCATCGAGCTGGTTTGAAAAATTAACTTCGACTTTGCTGCAGGATGAAGTATGTTTCCGGTCGGGTACGGCCCCGAAAAACCTGGAGATCGCCCATCCCTCCGGCAGCGCATCAAGGTATTCGCCTTCCGCCGGTTTCCACACGGGAAACGTCGATTGGGACATCGCCGCCGAGTAGATAAGGCATTGCAGATCAGGCCACGCGCGGTCGGGACCGCGAAGCTGGGCGCGCTGTTGGCCGGCGCCGATTCGCGGACCGGTTTGGCACGGGATCCATGATCCGTTCTGGCATTTAATCCAAAGCCAGAACGAATCAATGCGCTGGCAGCCCATATCCGCCAACGGGCGTCGTGATAGCCTGGTTGCTGAAGCCGGCGATCATCGGACGCGCCGCCGCGATGGTTTTCTTGACTTCCGGTAAAGCCAGGGACGCGTCGTGACTGTCCTTGCTGTCCCAAACCTCCGTGATCCAAATCCCATTTTCGTCGGCGGAATCCTGGGCGACCACATAGCTCAGACACCCAGGCATTTCCTTTACCGCTTGCAGCAACAGCGAGAGCACTTCCGCTCGCTTGCCGGCTAAGGTGGTCATCTTTCCGATCATTCCGTACATCGCCTTCTCCTCCTTTGGCGCAGCCCAAGTGGCCTTGACCAACGTGGCCACAAGGCCACCTAAGATCTCCCTCCGTCTGAACTCCATGTTTTGATTTTAGATCGACCAGATCCGCGCCAATAAAATGTTAAACAGCGTGACGAATTCGGTCACTGGGCGCGGCCGCCGACCCACCCCGGTTATAAACAGGAAGCGGTAAATCCGATCCGCTTGCGCAGGAAGTGCGTGCGCTTCTCCATGGGTAGCGCCAGGTGGCGGCGAATCTGTTCGAGCAGCGCGCGCTCGCTTTCGCTCGTAACCGTCCAGGTCGACCCGCGAGGCGCGGCCTCCACGAGTCGGCGTTACCGACGGCAACTCTTAGCGGGCGAGGCCTGAGTATTAGCTTCGGCGAGGACGGATCTCAAAGTTCACGCCTTCCTGTGCCTGAAGATGAGCGAGGACGCCAAACAAGTTCTTGGCCGAAGGGTTGCCATTTGGGCCGAACATCCGCATGAGGCTGCTGGCTGGGATGGATGTCGCATTTTCGAGCCGCCGAAAGCCAACCGTGGCGTTGATATAGTTGCGCAGTATCGCACGGCCCGTCTTCTCGTCGCCGGAGAGCATCAGCCCGATCGCTTCACGAAGCAGCGCCTTTCGGAACCGCGGTTCCCGTTGGGCGCGTTCGCGGATCGTTTCACGAAAGTCTTTGGTGAGTGGCATGTTTTTTCTCCTGCGTCTTCCTTTTCCGGTAGTCTTCCCAATTCACTTGGGCCTGCTGGACGTCAAGCTGCTGGCGCTTCTTCGTGCCACCGGCAAGCAGAATGACGAGCTGGCCGCCGTCCCGCCCGAAATAGATGCGGTATCCTGGGCCAAAATCAACCCTGTATGCGAGAACGCCGCCGCCAACCCCTTTGACGTTGGACAGGTTGCCATCCGCGATTCGCTCGATCGCCGTTGCCATTTTTGCGGCGGCCTGCACGTTGAGTGCGCGCAGCCACTTCGTAAACGGGCTTCGTCCGTCGGCTTCCACGTATTCCCGAACGTCGAGCACATTTCAATAATAACATATACGTTATCATACGAGTGGCGGACCGGACGGAGGCTGTTGACGGTCAGGCCGTCGGCGCAAGAAGGGACGAGCATTATACAGCGTGACGGAGCTGGTCACCGAACGCATCACCGATCTACTTTTCCGAACCCCACTTAATCGTGAACGCCCCTTTTTCTTCCACGACGCTATAATCGGCGGGCGGCAGAAATAGGCTCGGGTCCGGATCGCTGCGATTGATGTTGGTGAGCTTCCGCGTCGTCTCTCCAAATCGTGGATCATTGTCCGTAGAGAGAACAATGACCTTCAACTCCGGCGACCTCCAAGTCTCATGTACCACGGTCAACGGACGGTCGTTGCCTTCGGAACCGGTTGGATAGAGCGTAGTGAGGCGCGTTCCCTTGACCAGCAGGCCCTCCATAGTCTGGTCTTCGAGCTTCTCACGAGTGTTCTTAGGTGCATCTTCGCCGGCTTCCTGAGCGGGTGCGGCGCTCCCAACGCCGGCTACCGCGGCAGATCCCGCGCCGGACATCGTGGCAACCATTTCAGGTGCGGTTTTTACGGCGGCGTGCTCGCCCTCGCGAGCGGCCATCGCCTGTTTGTGCGCGACCTTGTTCACGCTGTCCAACGTGTATTTCACGTGCTCCACCGGATCGATAATCTCGATAATCACCGGCGCTTCGGCCTTCTGCCTCCGCGCGACGGCGCCCAGTAGCGGCCGCTCAGTCCGGGTCCGGCCGGCCGAATCGCGATAGAGCTTACGGGTCGAGTTCTCGCGCGTGATGCGGGTGCCATCCGCCAGCGTCTGCACGGTGGTGCTGATCTCTTCGGCGGAATACGGAGCTCCGGCGACCGCTTGGCTGCGTTGTGCCGGCGGCGCGGCGCCGAAGTGGGCGGATCCCGAGAATACGCCCGCGTTGACGCTGGTTTGTTGCAGGGAATACTGCGCAAAAGCGGCCATTGCAAGGAACAGAATCGACCCGAGTAGGGCGTGTCGTCGGATTTGCATGTTAGCCTCCTCTTACTGCTACTGCCGATTGTACATCTAAAAAGCGATTACAGACAGGAAGCGGTAAATCCGATCCGCTTGCGCAGGAAGTGCGTGCGCTTCTCCATGGGTAGCGCCAGGTGGCGGCGAATCTGTTCGAGCAGCGCGCGCTCGCTTTCGCGCTGGAGCGCTTCATGC
>Ga0302326_10015722_pt1 | contig 15895 bp, 18 predicted proteins | sample Palsa_T0_3_FD_202264 | JGI IMG/M metagenome (GOLD analysis project Ga0302326, IMG submission 202264) | Peat permafrost microbial communities from Stordalen Mire near Abisko, Sweden - Palsa_T0_3 | ecosystem: Environmental > Terrestrial > Soil > Palsa > Peat permafrost | place: Sweden: Abisko... | reverse complement strand
TACGTCTACCTCAAGGACGTCATGGAGCGCCTACCGACGCAGCCCGCCAGCCGCCTTGAGGAACTGCTGCCGCATCGCTGGAAGCACCAGCCTGCCGTCTGAGGGGTGTGTTCCCCGGACGCATACGGCAATACGGCAATACAGCTAGATAGGCCCCAGAGTCCCCGCGCTGAAACGGCGCGAATCCGTCAATCAGGAAATTGGGTATTTGTTCGAGCTGCCTGGTCTGAGAGAGACAATTCGGACATTCGGATGTCCTCGCTACGCCAGACTGCGGAGTAGCCGAGTTGTCAGTGGCTGTACTCTATCGGCAACGAGGAAGACGCCAAGTGTTCGTCGTCTGTCAGCGTCGCTCATGCTTGCAGTGCAAGAGATGACGGTTTTCGTATAGCGATCCACGAGAGCGCTGATGTCCTTATCGAGGCTTCCCATGACGCGATCGTCTGTGCAAAAGCCGAAGGTGTTTGCCCATCCTTGAATTACTCGACTTGCCAAGGAAAGAGTCTCTGCGAACGTTGTGTGGTGCTCTGAGGCAGTCTTTGGCTCATCGAGCAATCGCACTGAGTCGCGCAATATAGTATTGATACGGGTCAAAAGCTTTCGCCGATTGTGGCGACTGGGTCTTACGCCGCTTGTAGCAATTTCGCAGCCGAGAAATTCGAAACCCGCTGCGACAGGGCCGTATTCTGCCTTTGCGCGATCGGCCGGTCGGCGCGGGTCGTAGCACTCCAGTCCTAATCTGGCAAGAATTGATTGAGCGCTGGCAAAGGCCTTGAATACGGTGCCAGCGCTTTTTCCAAGGATTAGGATATCGTCGATATATCGAATTGTGACGATACCACGGCCGTTCAATTGCTCATCAAGATTACTAAGTAGCAGGTTGCATAAGAGAGGCGAAAGGCATGAGCCTTGGGCAACACCTTCCTCGAATAGAGGGAAAAGCCGGATGTCGTCGCCGTATTTAACTGCATCGGCGATCTCGGTTTCTACGGCATCGGTGAATAGAGCCGCGAACCTGGCGTCATCAGTATTTTGTAGGACTTCTCCGATGGCGCGGGCTTTGGGCACGCGCTCGAAGAAGCTCTTGACGTCGGTGCGTAGGAAGTGCGGCCGTTCGCGCATTGCCATCATTGCCTTTAGAATCGCCCCCGGTACGCCGAATTCCCTGCCGGGTACACCGCCGAAGTTGTATCCGGCGGTAAGCCTCGTGCGTAGTTCAGGAATGTCCTGAAGCGCATCCAAGATCGCGCGCTGCACGATGCGACTCTCGATGGGTGCTACGACGATCGGCCGCTTATTGCCGCCGGTCTTCTTTTTGAGAAGTACGCCTATCTGCGGAGCGAACTTGAAGCGGTCTTGTTGCAGTTTCCGTCGAATGCGATCGAGGTTGGGGAGAATATTCCGGGCGAATTCGCGTGCTTCCTCCCTGGTATGGACAGCGTTTGAGTTCTTCGCTCGGTTGTAGACGTCAGTCCATGCTCGCCATACGCGCGCGCGCTTACGCAAGGCGTCGTAAAGATTGGACGCATCTATGCCGGACCTTCCGATGGGCGCCACTGGCGAACCTTGCCCAACTACCAAGGAGCGGACCCCGCCAGGAGGGAGCTCTGCTCCGACCTGCCCGTTCACGGCAGAATCACCGCGACGGTTGCTTGCGACCGTGTGCCCGGCACTGATTACCAGCCCAAGCGCGGCGCAGACCACGAGAACGCCATCATTATTTCATGAGGACGCCGTAAATGTGGATTATTTGCTCAATGGAATAGTCGATGCTCGGTCTACTCGCAGTTACGGAATTGTTTTGCAGTTTCGCCGCCCCCGACCCTATGAAATGTGGTGCTGGCCGCCTCTGCACGGCGTGCGACCAGTCGGCCATGCTACGCTGCGCCCGGTCGCGGCCGCGCTGCGGCTCGAAGCGCCGATCGATGCGCCAGTTGGCGGCAAACTCATCTCCCGAGTTCCAGAATCCGGCCCCCAGTCCGGCCAGATAGGCCGCACCGAGCGCCGGTCTCGGTGACCACGGGCCGAACCACCGGCACAGCCAGTAGGTCGGCCTAGTCTCTGTGAGGTCGGCGGCGCGACGGACCAGTTACATAGACGTACGCGAGTTAATTGAGGACTGGCCCGAACTGCGCGCGGTTCGCTGGTGCCGTGCAACATGGTTGGCAGGGTGTCTTTTGACAGCCCAACACCATCACGCCGCTACTCGCAAAGTTCCAAAGTTCGGGGAAAAACCGCGGTTATCCCTGGGGCTTCTTTAACCTCAGCGATCTTCGTGACTTGGTTTTCATGGCAGCTTTCGCCGCTGCTCGCTGCCGCGCCTGTCCGAGGTTCAACACTAAAAAGATGACTTTGACTTCGCCGAAATCGCCCTCATAGCGTGCGACGAAACCGGGTGGGCGCGAATCGGTGTGAGGGATGGGTTCACGCCCTTTGTAGGTAAACGCGGCCGGCTGGGCAGACTCGGCGATCCCCTCGAGGAAGCTCATCACTGAGGCTGGATCGTCGGTGTAGGCATAGGTGAGATGGAAGAAGAGTCGCGGATTGCCGTAGCCGAGCAGCTTTTGGAAGTGACTCTCCAGGTCTGCGCGCATCGAGTCATGAGTCAGCGGCTGGTCGTGGACTACCGCCTCGATCAACGCCAGGATCGTGCTACCCCGCTTAAGCAGCAGGTCGCGCTCTCCCGGATTCCCCGCTGCAGTGAATCCACCCTTCGACTGGTCGGCAGTGGACCAACCCAGAAACTCAACACGTGCCTCCAAGAGGTGTTGTATGAATGCGGTGAGGTCATCCTCGATGGTATCGATCTTGATGACTTTCATCATGGGGACGAGCGAGACGACGCTGTCCGCGGCCGCCCTAACATGCTCGACTACCAACGCCTCAAAGGGATCGGATCGATCGTTGAGAGCCCGCGCCTGATCGATCGGATTCATAGTCCTGAACCGCGCGATCGCGGAGGCCACATCGCGAGACAGATCCTGTAGCGAAACGCTAGGAACCGAACCGAAAGGCGCACCGCTTGCGATGTACGCACGGGCGCCCGCAAGAGCCGTCGTCACGCCATGGACCTGTTCGGCGGCGTCGAGAACAACCGTGGCTTCGGGGTTCTGGCCGAGCCTTGCGAGAGCAACGGCCCGATACGCGGCGGCAGTATCGTGCAACCGAACGAGCGGCACGGCCGTGACGACGGCCAGGGCCTGTGCAGGTTCGCCCACGGCAAGGAGAAGCAGCGCCTTATTGCACTCAATGACCTCATTGTCCGACGGCGCCTCGGCTGGGGTGAGCGACAGCATGCGCTCGAGCTCGGTCAACGCGCGGCGTCCTTCCTGAATGTCGCTGCCCTTTAGTAGCGTGAAGCTACTTGCCTTGAGAAGCCGGCTGATTTCTGACGCAAACCAGTTCGTGGCTAGAGCGACCGTCGGGTGGCGCGTAAAAAGGTCAGCAAATACGGCTTTAGCGCCCTTGGCGTCGGGCGTTGGCCCTTTAAGCATCGCGATGCCCTGAAAGAGCCTGAGCGTCTCCTGCGCTGAGGTTCGATCGGATTGCGACTGAAAGGCCGGCTCCGGCGTATTCAGGATCGCGGCCCACTCATTGCGCAGATATTTGAGCCGTAGCTGGTTTTGGAAACGAACGAGGTTGCGACCGGGAGCGGAGCCTAAAGTCTTTAGATGAGTCTCGGCCTCCATGTAGCGAGCGGCGGCGTCCGTCGCGCCAGCTGTCAACAGCTCATCGATTCGCGCTTGCATCTCAAAGAGCGAGCGCACATCGCCCGCGTCGTTGGGCGCGAGGGCGGTAATGCGGTCTGTTATGCGGCTTCGCAGAGCCGGTGGGCTGAGCGAAAGAAGTTGCGCCATGATCAGTGGCTCGTCGGTCTCTAAAATGGCCTCAAGCAGCCGCGCCTGCGGCGCGCCTGTTAGGACGCGGAGTGCAGCGCCGAGGTCCGCCGCGAGAGCGCGGTCCCGCACGGGGCCGGTAATCGTGCGCTCGAAGCGCGGGGCGAAAGCCGCGACGCGGTTCTTTTCCCGGTGATCAACCGCGCCCTGTTTGACCGTTGCCACGAGCGCGTCGGTCAAGTCAGCCGAAACCTCCTCGTCGGATCCCACGATGGCTCGACAAAGTATACGAATCTGCGCTCGGATCGACCGGCCGATTGAGTCTGCAAGGGTGTAGGGGTTATCAACCGAGGTCGCGGCCGCCAGGCGTTCCGAAACCTTCAATGGGTACAGAAACTTCTGTCGTAGCGCCGCCGTTCGTGCCGCAAGTCGAGCCAGTGCGTGGGCACCGGCGGCGCCCACGCGATGCGCCGTCAAGTTGTATTCGCCTTCGTGAATTGACTGCGCATAGGCGTCGACCACGATCGCGGGCTCGAGCTCGTCCGCCAAGCCTCCGAGATCAACAAGCTCAAGAACGGTGGCAAATTCCGATGCCCCGAGGCCGCGTCGCAACGCGGGTCCCTCGAGCGATTCCACCATGGTGCGCAGGGTTGCTTTGGGTACGCCCGAGAACTCTCGCACCAACGTCTCGCGCAGTATCTCGGGGCCGCCGGCGGCGTCAATAAACTCTGGTCCTGCACGCTCATGGAACCAGTTGAGAAGCGCGGCGGCCTCTTCCGCTACTGCTCGCTCATCTCTGAGGTACTGGCCCAGGATCGCGGCGGCATCGGCAAAGGCATCCGCTTGCGCGACTCGATCGTCGCGTTGGATCAAACTGCGATCCCAAGCGCTCGGCGGCGTGCGCCACCGCGCAATTAGAAGGCACGCAAGCGCGGTGCTTGGCGGATGCAGGAGGAGATCGGCCAGGAGCTTGGGATGCGCCCGAGCTCGAAATAAGAGACCCACGAGGAGCTCGGGGCGCTCGATGGCCAGGCCGAGTAGGCGCACCGCCATTGGGTGTGGCGCCGGCGCATTATCCTCCGCGATCACATCGGCGAGGAGGACTCTCAAGAGCCCGAAAATGTCAGAGCAGCTCTCGAGCGTCTGGAAGACGCAGGGCTCAATCGTCGGGTTGTCGAGCCAAAGGACCCTATCCACCAGCGTCGCCGGCGGGTCCGGGATACGAGACTCCACATGGGCAACAGGAACTCCGTGCCCCAACGAGATTTGCCGAAGATACATCGCCCGTGTTGCGCTCCAGCCCGCGAGACCCACTTCCGAGGAAATCACCTCGATCGCGGCCTCGCGAAAAACTTGAGCGTCCGCCTGCTGCCATACATCGCGCGGTGTTAGCGCCGGATGCTGCAAGAGTCCCCAGAGGTCGACCCAGCGGCGTAGTCCGCGGTTTTCGCTCGACGCGCATCGTTTCTCCCACAGGCGGGCGGCGACCCACGTTGGTGTGCGACAGAGGAGTTGGCTGGGGTCCTTCTCCCCGGCCTCAATCGCGGCGAGGTCGCTCGCGAGCTCGCCGTCCGTTCGCATCGCCTCGGAGCCGTGGTAAGTTTTTGTGTAGACATGGTCGAGTAAAGCGCGCAGCGCCTCAACCGATCCGGGTGGCGCGCGACGGATCGCTACGGCGAGGTCTCGCGCGACCCGGATGCGTCCCCAAATCCTCTGCACCCATCCTAGTTCCGCAACCGCGTTGAGGTCCTTCGTCTCTTCGCCCGGGTTTGCCGCCGCATAGGTCCTCTCCGCACGCGCCCAATCCGCCTCATCGGTGATTTCCAGTCCTTCAAGCAGCCTAAGCATTTGCTCGTCCGACATCGCGAGCAGATCCGGATTGATGTGGCGAGCCTGACGGTATACGCGAAGCTTGCGATCCAATCGCTCGCGTAGCAAACGGCGGGTCTCGATGGGTACGTGCTTGAGGCTATCGAAACGAGAGGGGAGAGTTGAACGTACTATTTTCATCGCTCTTTGTCCTTTGCAACGAGCTTCAGCATCGTTGTACTATCTTCTGCCTTGAGATCAGGACTGCTCTGCCTTCCGTTTTCAGCTCCTGAGTTCGCGTCTCCACATGATAGCGAGCGTGCTTCGAGATGAACGGTTTGACCCATGGGTGGTCGTCCCGGTAGAAGACCAGATCTTCCGCGCATCGCACAAGCAAGCGGTTGAGCGCGCCAAGCTCTTCGCGGCCGATCTCACGCGCTCTGTAGCGGAATAGGCGAAATCCGAAATCAAGTTGATCGCGATGGAGATAGATATCGGGGCTGAGACGCACGGCCAGAAACGGGGTGAGCGGGACGATTCGGTTTACCACTCGTGGATCACTGGACGCTTCAACCGCCGCCGGGAAGTCGCTCGTGAAGAAGGGACTGTCCGAAAAGGGATTCCGGAGCAATTCCCACGCCGAGTTGCCAAAGGTGAGTACCATCTTCAAGATGTTGGTGATCCCGATCGCTTGCGGAAACTTAGGATCGACCCGGAAGGTGAGAGCGCCCTTGCCCAGGAGCTCCGTCAATCTTTCGCTGCCCAGTGCCTCGGGTGGGACAGGGAAGGCCCCATCCGCATCGAGCGCCCGCGCGGCGCTCTCGAGCATCGCCGTCAAGGGAGCTGCTTGCAGACGCATAGCGGTTGGCGAGCAGGTCAGGATGTAGGAGGTGAACCCAGCCACGACATAGATCGCTTCAGCATCTATGTTTCCGGAGGATAGCTTCTTGACCGATGCGTTGTACTTGGGCTCTACGCCCTTCAAAAAGTCCTCGATGGCGCGATCCTTCGTGAGGTAGGCATTGGTGCTCCCTTCCTCGATCCGGCATACCGACTCAGCATTCGGCGTAAAGGTCTTGCCGTCCGACTTTCGCCCCGCGTACATCCTCTCGCCGAGGGCGGGCGAGTAGAAATTCTTCAGATGCACCTGCGATACATAATGGTCAAGCGCCATACGCTTAGTTTATCCCTCAAGGGCACCGAAAATCCCCGGCGGCGTTCGGCCGGATTGTGAGTGCGTCCAGAACCGGGGTGGAAGGAGAAGGCCTTGAGGCCCGCCATCGCTTCAGATGCCATCGTTCTTGCATTCCTGAATATACGAGCGATCCTTCTTAGTAAATGACCCGTATGAGTCAGAGTGGGATGAGAATGAGTATTGGCCATTTGTGAGCGCAACGCTCAGCCTGCCCCAAAGCGATTGGAATACAGAGGGAATATCTTGTTTGTGCGTATATTCCTGTGACACATATAGCGAACTTGGTCGGCTAGGCCTCTTGACGAGTTCGACGGAATTCATGGTCTCTGAACGCCCATACAGAGAGACAACAGGCTGCTCCAGTTCCCAGCATGGCGCTATTCGTACGTGGTGGGAGCGAAGCAGTTGAAACTGGTACAGGAGGGCCGCAAGGTCGCCCATGTCTTGAGCGGAGGCGTTGTCGTGAATAGCACCAAGAAGAAACGGGATTGTAGGGCCTGTGTTGCCCATCTTCTTTGATTTCCATTGGTGTAGAAGGCAGAACCACAAGGAATTGTTAGGATTCATTTAGTAGACCTTTGGCAGGTTAAGCGAGCATGCAAAGCGCGCCGCCGGTATGCTGGCTAAGGCTGCGACGAGAGATCCTCAAAGTGCCGCGCCGGCCGTTTCGCCTTCAGAAAAGATCTCACTTTGTAAAGGCTTAACATGTCGGCGGCAAAGATCTCTTCAAGCCGTACTCGGAGCTCGGCGATCTGCTTGTAGTGGGCCTTCCCAAACACGATTAGCCCGATTCCGGAAGTAGACGGTGCGTTATTAATTAGAAGCAGGTTCAGCTTCCTTGTTTCGGTAAAGGCGGCATCACTCAACCATAGCGACTGGGACATGATCTCGTGTAGGGGCGCGTACACGTCGCGGTATCCATCATCTTTGGCAAAGAGCATATGGTAAAGCTGGCCCTTTTCGAGCCACGGTCCTGGCCCAATAATCTTCCTGCGCGCTCACGGTAAACAAGCGAGCCAGATCGCCCTCGGTCAGGGGATCAGGCAATCTAGGGTAGACAATCCGCGAGCCGTATGGCGTGTGGTCCATGCTGCCGCCACCTTTTTATGCGGCCTTGGACTGTATCAAATCGCCCCCGCGGGAGGCCGTCACTCGGCTTGATCGCTCGAAAGTCCTATTTTCCGGCGAATCTTCCTGGTGGGCCTGCTGCCGTTGGTTGGCGGCGCGGTAAAAATCATTGCAACGTGCGCAGAAAGTAAGGAGTGCCAAACGGTATGTCGTCTTTGGGTCAAGGATGGGAAGTTCAATTGGGAGCAGGCTTAGAACCGGAACCCGGACCCAGTGGCGAAGTTAGCAGGTATGGGTCTGCTTCAGCATATGAAGTCGTCCTTGGAAAGGATGCGGCCTCTGACGGTGTTCACCTCGACCTCTCTTGTCCGCGCGTGATGTGAGCAGGGCAGATCATACATAGTAAGCTCGTAGACGTGAACTTGCTATTTCTTGCAGGCGCACGGGGTTGACGGGCGGTATAGAGTCCGCAGTTGGAGTTTTCCAAATTTCCTGCCTTTAGATGACCCATCATGGCGACAGGACGAAGTAAGCGGCCGCCCTCTGAAGGGCCTCATGGCCGTCGTGGCGCGGACAATAGAGACGCGAGCAGCCGTGTCAGTGAAGAAATCCTCAAGTTTGGGGTATCTAGGCTATACGCCTTCGCAATCTCACCCCGCAAGGGGCAACCGCAAGAGGACTATAGCCCGGAAGGCGGAGCTTTGCTGATCACTGCAGAACTCAGATCTATCATCTACGACAACATTGCCAGCGCAGCGTTCGATAAACGGACCCAGATTGACTTCGACGTGGATCCATCCACTCGGACTAACGAGGTGCGCGACTACGTTATGAGCTTTGCATTCGGAGATGGGGCCGACGGCCGAGTTGCGGCGTTGTGCATCGCACGCCGACTTGCCGGGGCGATGGATAACCGCTCAACGCCATGCCTACTGATTATCGCTGGCCTTGAACGCGCCGACGAGCGAGTTGTGACGTTCTGGACATTTCCGCGAGACGAGGCATTTCGCTTGCGACAACGACGCAGTGGGCCGACTATTCAGATCTTATCGGACGTGTTTAGCAAAACATCCCGACTGCGTAAAGGAGCCGAATTTCGTGGCCGACAGCTGCGCAATCATTTCCTCAGTGGTAAGGCTCTCGATTTTCAGGCAGATCACGCCAACAAGGAATTGGCGGACTTTTGGATTGCCCGCTTCTTACAGTGCCGTCATGGAATTGGCAGTGAAACGGGCACGCGCCTATTGGCTCGGATCGTGCGAAGGGCTTACGAGCGCTGCTCTGATTCCGAAGACCAGGAGGAACTCTACTCGGCAATGATTGCCATGCGGCGATCTCCGCACAAGCGCATTTCACTCCAGCAATTTGCGGACCGCTATTTGCGGACGGATGGTAACGCACGAGACGCATTTATGCGGGCTGTGCCCAATGCGGAAAGCGTGAACGCGCTCTTCGAGTTTTCGACATCCACGTTTGATGACGCTCTGCAATTTCGTGTATTTCAACTTCGAAGCGGAGTGTTTGTGTCGTCGCCGCTCAAGGAAATTGGCGAGTCCGTGCAGATATCGGAAGGACCAGAGCGCCGGCTTTCATGTGAGGGCACCGTCGTGGACGAACGCTTGAGGACTCGCCATGGCTAGCCCCTGGATAGATCGATATGAGGCTCGCAGACGCCTGCTCGAAGGGTTACAAGAGAACCTTGAGCGTGAGACTAAAGAGGCCGTGTCAGCCAATGCGCATGTGGATCGGGTCGTGTTTCGCGTTAAGGGAGCGCAATCCTTTGCGGAGAAGGCCGAAGACCCGGAGAATTCACCACCCTACATTGATCCGCTAATCGAAATAGAGGATCAAATAGCGGGGCGGATTTTGGTCTACTTTTTGTCGGATCTTGCGCCGATCGAGGAGCGGCTTCGCGAAACCTTTACGACCGTAGAGCGCAGCGAACGACGACCGGCTCGCGATGCAGAGTTCGGCTACGAGAGTAACCATCTGATCTGCGTAATCCCTCCGCACGTGGTTCCCAACGGATGGACGGCGCGGGCAGACCTGCCCACGACGTTCGAGATTCAAATTAGAACCCTGTTCATGCATGCGTATGCTCAACCTCAGCATCGGCTCGCATATAAGGCAGCGCAAGAACTGCCGCCAGCGGTACGTCGTGAGCTTGGCTGGATGGCCGCCTCGGCATGGGGGGCCGACCGCGCGTATGAGCGCGTAAGGCAGATGCTGGAAGCCGATCCTCCAAAACTAAGATCAAACTAATTCAATTCCATGCCCGGGCGTCGGGGAGGGCCTCTGTGTTTGCGTGCCGTCATACATCGTGTTACTATACGTATACTAAATAGATTGATCGGATAAATGGACGTACAGGAATGCTTGAAAATCAATCAGTTGCCTCAGCGGCACCCGAGATTGACGGGCGAAGCGGCGCCGGCACGCGCTGGAGCCAAGAGCGGCGACTGGAGTTCATCGAGTTTCGTTTGCTCTGGGAGGGGAAGATTAACCGGGGAGAGCTGGTCAACTTTTTTGGGACCTCGATCCAGCAGGCTTCTCTCGATATCTCGCGCTACTCGAAGCTAGCACCGGGCAATCTGGAGTACGACAAAAGCGACAAGGTATATAGGGTGAGCGCGGGTTTCACGCCGGTTATCACACAAGCGGATTCCCGCGAATTCCTAGATCAGCTTTGCGGATCGTCCTCCAGCGCCGGGGGATCTCCGCTGTCCTTCGTGGGTTGGCGTCCATCCTTTGCGATTGTCCAATACCCAACGCGCACGATTCGACCCGATATTCTCATGCGCGTGATTTGGGCGATTAGAGATCGGGAAGCCATAGAGCTCACGTATCAGTCGATGCGCAGACCCGTGGAAAGTCGGCGCTGGATATCTCCGCACGCCATCGCCTTTGACGGTACCCGCTGGCATGTGCGCGCGTGGTGCCACGAGAACTCGTATTTCAAGGACTTTGTATTTGCGCGCATCCTGCGGATCTTTGCTACGCGCCCGTCTGACATCGATGCCACTAAGGATCATCGCTGGCATTCGCACGCGACCGTCGTGTTGCGCGCGCGGCACGACTTAACGCCGGGTCAACAGAAAGCGGTAGAGACTGAATATGGTATGCAGGACGGCAGATTAAAAATTCGTATGCGCGAGGCGCTGGTGTTCTATTTCGCTCGCCAGTTGCGAATGGATTCAGACGCCGGCCATCCTAAGTGCAACAAGATGATCGAGTGGGTGAACTCAGAGGAGCTATCACCCCTTCTCATCGAAGCAGAATCAAAGTGACCTAATCGTTTGAGGTATAACTGTCATGAATGAACCAGAAAAGCCCCACGAGCATCGTTTCTTTGTCGATGCCAAACCATATGAAACCGATAAGCCATCCCTAACGGGTACGGAGATCAAAGCCAAAGCCAATGTCGCCGCAGCCTATCAGCTCTTCGAAGAGGAGGAGGGAGATCGTCCAGATAAGGCAATCTCCGATGGCGAGAGCGTGCGATTGGAAGGGCGTCCCAAGCATTTCTTTGCGGTGCCGCCGGCGACCTTCGGCGCCAAATGATTCCCGCACAGCTTCAGGCCCTGAAAGACATGCGCGCGGCTGCCGGTGCCCCCGAGCCGATCGCAACGCGCTTGCCGAACGGGTCACATATTGTCCAGATACCAGCTGTCGATATCGGTCCCGGATGGAGCCTGCGCCACGTGACGGTTCTGTTCGTCGCTCCGCCAGGATATCCTGCTGCGCAACCCGACTGTTTCTGGGTCGAGCCGTCCGGTTTGCGCCTAGAAGGGGGTGCAACGCCTCAGAATACCAATGATAGCAATCCCATCCCGGGCGATAACACGGCTCAACGCCGTACGACCTGGTTCTCCTGGCACCTGCAGACTTGGAACCCGAATACCGACTCGCTGGTGACCTATTTCAAAGTCATCATGAAACGGCTCAAGCCGGCGCGATGATTGAGATCACTATCGCGGCGGCGGATTTCGCCGCCCTGGAAACAACTTTGCTTGGCAAAGAGGTGGAACACTGCGCGGTTCTGTTCGCTTCGCAAGTCGACCGAGCGGATGGCCTCCGACGCCTGCTGGTATCGGATGTAGATGTCCCAAGTCCCGCCGACTACACAGGCCAACAGTTTGATGCTGCCGAGCTCTCGCCCCAATACGTGGCGAAAGTATCCAAAATGGCACGTCGAGCAAGTCTCTCCCTCATCTTTGCTCATAGCCACCCTGGTGGCGCCGCTCCGATGTTTTCCCAAGCGGACAATGCCGGCGAGCAGTTACTGTCGAAGTTTCTGGCCTTCAGAAATCCGAACAATTCACACGTTGCGTTGGTACTGAGCCAAGGCGGTTGCAGGGCCCGTCGGCTGGGTACGGACGAGGAAATCAGGGTAACCTCCATCGGAGAGTTTAGACGTATACAGTTCGACCCCGGTGGCGACTCGTCATACACGGCCGAGATATTCGACCGTCAGATTCGAGCGTTTGGCCCTAGCGGTCAGCGTGCAGTCTCCGGGCTCAGAATAGGTGTCGTCGGATTGGGTGGAACCGGATCCATAGTTGTGCAGCAACTTGCTCATCTCGGAACTACAAAATTTGTGTTGATTGATCCCGACATTATTGACGCTACCAATCTCAACCGCGTCGTCGGAGCCGGTATCTCGGACATCGGGTCAGATAAGACCGATATAGCGGCCCGGTATATCCGGTCGCTAACCGCGGGAGCAGAGTTGACGTGCGTCAAAGGGGATGTAACGCGCGTCAGCGCCGCCCAACACCTGCTAAATGCGGATTTTATATTCGGCTGCACAGATTCACACGGCAGTCGCGCTGTTCTGCAGCAGATCGCTTATCAGTACCTAATTCCGTGCGTGGACGTTGGATCCACTATCACCACAGAAGCGGGACAAATTACGGGGATCTTCGGTCGCGTGCAGATGATGTCGCCGGACCAAGCTTGCTTCAATTGTAGTGGCCTTCTTGATGCCGCAGAAGTTCGACGCGATATGATGAGCGAGTTCGAGCGTCGGCAGGATCCTTACATCGTTGGAGCGCGCGAGCCGGCACCGGCGGTGATTTCGCTGAATGGAACGGTTGTCTCGCTGGCTGTCACAATGTTCTTGTCCATCGTTACGGGGCTTCCCAGCCGAGGACGTTATCTTCTATACGATGCGCGGCAATCAACATTGCGCGCCGTGCGGTCCAATAGGCAGGAAAACTGCTACATCTGCTCCAAAGCAGGTGCGCTAGCCAAAGGAAACTCCATCGATCTATACGCGAGGCAGGAGTAGCGTGGCTATCCGTGAGTTCTCGGCGGGGCGCGAGCGCCGGGGCATAGTCTGCATCGGTTGGGAACTCACGGACGCTGAAAGAAAGCTTCTGCAGGATCGTGAATTCAAGCTACTGCCATCGACACTGGCGAAGGTACTCGACCCTGAGCAGCTGGTAATCACGGACTCGATAATCATCGCGCAGGACCCTGACAAACCTGCACGAATACTCCAGGAGCTGGAACCGCTTGCGCCGACGTTGCTGGACTACGACTGTCGCGTATACGTACGTGTCGCGTCGAACACCACACTACAAGGTAGTGGTCGGACAATTGTGGTCAATGCGCTAAGTACTATAGGCCTTCCGGTAGCCGGACTAAGTCCTCAAGAGTTGCAGATGATGCCTTCGACGCTGCGGGAACGAGATGGGAACCCTTTGGCGCCCTTCGTGTACGTATGTGGCGCGGCGCTCGACCTAAACGGTATTCTGCAGATAGTTCAATATAACCCGGGGGGCCAACGACCAAGCACAGATTTGAGGATTCACGTGTTCGATCCGGACGGTCAGGGCATAAAACTGAGCACAGTGAAAGAGATCCTACTGCGGCGCGCGTTTGCCGACTGCCAGGAAATGCGGCTGCATCAGTTGCCGGCGGGACTATCGGGTGTGATGGTTTTCCGAGCACATGCGAATCCAGCAGCGGGCTTGCACTCCGACTGGCCAATGGCGTACCTGGTCAAGATAGGGGATCGGAAGAAGATCGCGACCGAATACGAGAAGTACCAAGAGCACGCGCTGCTATATATTCCCTTCGAGCTAGCGCCGAGGCTTATTCTTGCCCGGTGCGGGCTGGGTGCACGAGAGGGAATCATTGTAGGCGATTTTATTGACCAGTCCGAGCCCCTATGGCGGGCTGCACACAATGACCGAGGAGCTCGCGCGGTTGGGCATTTATTCACGCGGACGCTCCGTGCTTGGCGACACGCGGCGCTACCAGACATTGGGCGTACTTTACCTGAAGCATTAGCCGATCTATTTCCGGAGACGATCCCCTCACACCGGGAACCTCTAATCCGGCCATTGGGGGCAAAACTGAATCTGATACAGCTTCGCGAATTACTTAGCCGCTGCGACTCGAAGCCTGTGTTGACCGGCACGATACACGGTGACCTAAACGCCGGTAATGTGTTGGTAAGGAACGGCGAGGCAATTCTTATCGACTTTGAGCAACTGAAGGAAGGTCGACCGCTCGTTTATGATGCAGCGTCAGTGGAAGCCGCGTTGCTTGTGGAGGGCTTTCAAAAGGACAGCAGGGATATCCATACGATTCTGAAGTCGATCGAGTCGCTATACGCGACCAGAGACTTTTTTGAGCTCAAAAAGCCCTGTCATCCCAGCGATGACTCGGCATGGTTCTACGATTGTGTACACGAAGTCCGTATACATGCCGGTCCTTTACAGCTTGGGCCCAATCAATATGGGACCGCGCTCGCGCTGGCGCTTATCAAGAAGAGTTGTAACCCGTATCAATTCAATGACAAGCGCGATCAATTACGTGCGCTCGCCTATGTGCTTGCAGAGCGGATTCTGCGTGTAATGCACTCTAGAGACGATGAGGTGCCGAAGTGAGTAAAGTTCCAAGATTGCACCTGCGCAATGTTGTCCGCTCGCGGACGGACGTCGCGAGTCAGTTGATGTCGCCAGGAGACGCGGTTCTGGTTGAACGCGGGGTTCCGCGGTGGCTAGTGATGCAATGTCCGTGCGGTTGTGGCGCCGAGATCCCAATAAACTTGGATTCACGGGCAGGCCCAGCATGGCGCCTTTACAACCATCCAAGGCGTGGGATCACAGTATTCCCCTCAGTGTGGCGAGATACGGACTGCGAGAGCCATTTTATCATCAGGCGCGGCGATATACTTCTCTTCGGGCGAGAGCGGGATAGTCGAGCCACCTTTATGGACGACGATGAGCTCACTAGCCTGGCTGCGTTGACCTCAAGCCACTTGCCTGAGGCGGGATACGTGCCATATTTGCAGGTAGCTGATGCTTTGGGCGCAGTTCCATGGGACGTGTTGGATTCATTGCGCTACCTCGTACGAAAGAATCTAGCTGTCGAGGGTATTGAGGACAAACGCGGTACATTCAGCCGCGCTTAGGCTAGATGCATGGGCGGAGCTAGAAAAAAGGCGGCGGCTGTGCATGGATTGTGGATCACCGCCCTCGGCAGATCACCTGCTCACGCTCGTTGGGCCGGTAAGAAAACCTACGCGACCTGTAACTTCTGTGACTTGATCCTTCCTTTCCGTGCGGGCGACGTTCAATGTGGAGCAGTCACACTATCTGTGTTGTGCGGCTAAACATGGTGAGAAAAAACTGCGACTCATGAGTCACCTCTTCTCGCAATTGCTAGCGACTATGTTATGAGCGTCGTCGGTTAGATCCTTCAAAGTTCTCATTGAAATGCGCTCTTGCTCGGGCACGCGTCTAATTACTTCCCAGGTAGCAGCCGAGGAAGTGTGCGGGTGATCTTCATCCGATGTATCCATCATCACTAACGCGTTGCCTGAGCTCTCGCCTGCAACTTGCGAAAACCATCCGTCATGGCCCCAAATAATGGATACGTAATAAGTCCGACCAGTGACACAATGAGGGCACGTTATTCCGACGGAGCCGACGACGCGATCCCCATATTTCAGTGCTGGCGAGGCGTTAAGTTC
>Ga0302326_10015721_pt1 | contig 15896 bp, 11 predicted proteins | sample Palsa_T0_3_FD_202264 | JGI IMG/M metagenome (GOLD analysis project Ga0302326, IMG submission 202264) | Peat permafrost microbial communities from Stordalen Mire near Abisko, Sweden - Palsa_T0_3 | ecosystem: Environmental > Terrestrial > Soil > Palsa > Peat permafrost | place: Sweden: Abisko... | reverse complement strand
TGCGCCCAGCTTCGCTGCGCTGGCGATCGTCATGCACCTATTCATGCCGACCCGCTGCGCCCAGCTTCGCTGCGCTGGCGATCGTCATGCACCTATTCATGCCGACCCGCTGCGCCCAGCTTCGCTGCGCTGGCGATCGTCATGCACCTATTCATGCCGACCCGCTGTGCCCAGCTTCGCTGCGCTGGCGATCGTCATGCATTGATCTTGCTGGGAGTGCCCACTGTCAGATGGCCAAAACGTAAAATTTGCCACCCCTCGAGGTCGTGAGACTTCTAGCGCCTACGCGGCAACGCCCGTAGCGTCGTCCGGCTGTCTGGGCTTGTCACAGCAGGCCCAGGTGCTGGAGGTCGGTCACGTATTTGTCGATCAGCGCAGGCGCCAGGTGTGGAATGTCCTTGTCTGCGCCGATTTTGGCCGCCTGAACTGCGGTGCGAAACACCTCGGTGGGGGTGGGGCTGCCGCGCAGCGGCTTTTCGGGTTCGCGATAGGCGCCGAGCAGAGGCAGCACCGACCGCTGTCGTTGCTTCTCCGGTAGCGCCTTCAGCGTGGTTTCAAACCGGGTGAGCCACTCGTTGTAGTCGCCAATCCGGTGGATCTTATGGCCGGCGTCGATGAGCCAATCTACAAAGGTGTCCAATGAGATGCCGTCGTCGTACGGATTCTCCACGTCGAAGGAACGGAACCCGTCGATGACCTGCTGCCCCAGGGTGGTGACGGCCTCGGCAACGAAGTCGGCGGGCACCCCGGCGTAGTGCGCCCTGGCCCGATTCCCCGCCGCCTCGGTCCGATAGAAGGACCCGGGCGCAATACCTGTTATCAGCAGGCTCATGAGCAGCCTGGTGAAATTGTCGACCACATTGAGCTGCCCGACGTATCGGCTGTGGGCCAGGATCATGTCGGAGCGGAAAACCGCCACCGGCAGGCCGCAAAGGTCATATGCCTCACGCAGCAAGACTTCCCCGGCCCACTTGCTGTTCCCGTAGCCGTTGGCGTACGAGTCGTCGATCGCGCGCGCAGAGCTGATGGCGCGGATATCGCCATCCTCGGCAAACTTCTCGGGCGCGATCTGCATGGCGACCGCCACCGTCGACATGAAGGTGACCGGTTTGATCCGCGAGGAGATGGCCAGCTTGATCACCTCGGTAGTACCAACAACATTCGGCCCGAACAGTTGCTCGTAGGGCAGCACGTGATTGACCAGCGCGCCGACGTGCGAGATCAGGTCCACGCTTTCGGCCAATCGCCGCCAGGTTGCGTCGTCGAGGCCGAGGTTGGCTTCGCCGATGTCGCCGGTGATGACTTCCAGGTGCTCGGTGGCCAGCTCATGGAAGTGACCGAGCAGCTGGGGGTCTCCGCTGTCGAAGACCTTCTCCAGCCGCGCACGTGCCGCGTCGGCATCGCTGCCGCGGATGATGGTGATCAGCTTGCCGCCGGTGCGGGACAGCCGTTCCAGCCATTCCAGCGTCACGAAACGGCCGAGGTAGCCGTTGGCGCCGGTGAGCAGAACGGTCTGCGGCTCGCCGGCGGCTCGCGGCAGCGTCTTAGCCGCAGTCAGAGTCGCGGCGTCGATGAACCTGTCCAGTGTCAAATCACTTGCGTAGACGGTGGTTTCGCCCTTTCCGTGGATCGTGGCGAAGGTGGGGCGCGTCGACCCCGACCGGCGCTCGGTCTCGATGTAGTCGGCGAGCTGGCTCAGGTCGCTCGCAGGACTGACAATCACCCCCACCGACACCTCGACCCCGAGCAACTCCTGAAGGAGGTTGGAAAACGTCAGCGCGGAAAGGGAATCCCCGCCCAGGTCGGTGAAATGTGCATCGGAATCGAGGTCGGCGCCCCCCGATCCGAGGACCGCCCGCGCGGCCCCGATCACGGTGTCCAGCACCGGCTGTTCTACGGCCGCTTGGCGCAACGCGCGGAGCTCGCTCACCTGTGCGGCGGCCAGCTCGGCGTAGAGCTGCTCTAGACGCGCACCGTAGGCATCCTTGAGTTTGGGACGCAGATTCTTGCCGACCCCGGAAAGCAGGCCATTGGCAGCGCTGAACGGTTCGGTCTCGATCAAAAAGTCGGCGGGCACGTCATAGGACTGCAGCTCGGTGGCTGTCGCGGTTTGCTGCAGCGATTGCCGTAACGCGGCCCTCAGTGCGGCGGTGTCGTCACCAAACTGCGAAAGCGCTTCAGCGGTAGGGACGATCACCGCCAGCAGGTAGGAGCGTTCGCTGTTGCCGTAGACGAAAATCTGTCGCACCAGCGGCGCCGCGCTGAAGACGGCTTCCAAGTTCGCGACGGCCACGAACTCACCGTTGGCGAGCTTGAGGACGTTTTTGCGCCGATCGACGTAGACGACATGGTCGGGTGCGATCTCGGCCATCACATCGCCCGTGCGGTAGTAGCCGTCTTCGTCGAACGCTTCGGCGGTGACCTCGGGACGTTTGTAATAGCCGGGTGTGCTGTTCTCCGATTTGACCAGCAGTTCGCCGCGCGGATAGGGCTTGTCGGTGGTGAAGTAGCCCAGCTCCGGGACGTCGATGAGTTTGTAGTCGATCACCGACGGGCGGACGATGATGCCGTCCCTGGTCACCGGGACGACCTCGGTCAAGCCATACAGGTCGCCCACGTGCACGTCGAGGCACGACTCCAGAAACGCCCTCAGCTCGCCGGCCAGCGGCGCGGTGCTGACGGACGTGCGGAGCACCCGGCCGCCGAGCTCCTGGTCCCGCAATTCGGTGGCGGCTTCCTGCTCGGCGTCGGCGATGTCGGCGCCCTCCAAACTGATCCGGTCCACCGTGGACCGGTAGTGCTGAAAGAGCATTTCGACAACCCTGGGCACCAGCAGCAAATCGGTGGGTCGCACCAGCGCCCAGTCGTCGAACAACGTCGACAGATCCGACTCGGCAACGAAGTAGCTGGTGCCGCCGGTCAAGAAGGCCGCGGCCAACGGCATCCGCCCGGCGATGTGGTTCAGCGGCATGAAGTTCACGTTGAACACCGGAAGTTCAGTCTCAAAGAGCGAGCTGGTGTACAGCCTGGCCAGCGTCCGCTCGGTGAGAATCGCGCCCTTCGGTGCGCCGGTGCTGCCCGATGTGTAGAGGATCATGGCCAGCCGCTGGTCGGTGGCGCCGGTGTAGAGCGGTTCGGGCGGAAGTTCCCGACCGCGTTGGATGACCTCGTCCAGCGTGCTCACGACGACGGGCACGCGGGCGTCATGGAGGCGCCGCCGGGCACGCTCGAGGTTCTCTCTGTGCTCGTCGACCTGCGGCTGGTAGTCGAATACCACCAGATGGCGCAGCGACGCACTCTGCAAAACGGACTCGACGGCCAGATCCAGATATGCCGCGCCCGCGGCGAGCACCCGCGGCTCGACCTCGTCGATGATCGGTTTCAGTACCGATGGCGGGGCGTTGTGTTGCAGTGGCACCGACACCAAGCCGAGGTAGGCGCACACCAGCTCGACAGTCAGATAGCTGGGCCCGGCGAAACCGATAGTGGCAACGAAGGCGCCGGGATTCACCGGAGACGTCTCATCGCGGCGCCACGCCGCAGCGACCGCGCGCACCTGCGTCCACAGGTCGCCGTAGCTGATGGTCTCGAAAGTGGGCAGCAGCCGCGTGGCGGTGCGGCCGGTCGTGGGATCGAGCACCAACTCTCGCGCGCGTTGCCCGAGTGCGGGCCGATCCTGGTAGCCCTCGACGAGCGTCTCGATAACCTCGGGCAGCCGAAGTCCTGGCCGGCGCGCCGCGTCGATCACGTCCGGGATCGGTTCGGCGGCCTGGAACTGTGGGTCGGAGGCGTACAGCTGCGCAACACGACGCGCGCGTCGTTCCGCTCGGCTGTCGCTTGAACCTGGCGGGTTGGCGACCTCGCTGCGGACGTCCGTAGTCATGAGCAAGGACCTCTCCGTCTAATAATCCAACTGACGGTTTAAACAACGAGGACCATGACATGTGATCCGGTGCAGCGGTGTGATGGCCGACACACTTTGGGTTCCCGACTCGTCACCCGCGACCGCACCTACATCCGGCAGCGCACAGTGCAAGTGCTAGTGCCGATCTCGAAGTCGGGCGTTTGGCCGCTTTGGCCGATCATGCCGCAACATCCTGTGGCGTAGGCGGTTCCCCGGATCGCGTGAGGGCGCGGCTGATTGTGTCTGTGACGAGGTCCGGGGCGTCATGTAGCAGCATGTGTCCGGCGCCAGGCTCGTGCACGAGCATGGCCCGGGGGATGCCGGCGGCTAGATCGTGGGCGTGCGCGGGCGGGGTGAGCTTGTCGGCCCCACCAGCGATCACGGTCGTGGCGGCGGAGATAGAACCAAGCGTGTGGTATTGGTCGTAGTTCCGCAGGCTGGGAAGGAACCCGACTTTGGTCGGCAATGGGGTTGCGTTAATGCTCGCGGCGGAGACAGCGGCGAGAGCACCGTTGCCTGCCGCGTATCCGGCACATCTCGTCAGGACGGGCCACAGCGGGCGGGCGAGGGCCCGAACTATCTGGTCGGTCATCGAATGCGGCGTGTGCTGCACGAGCCCGTGGAGGATCTTCGCGGCGGGGGTGGCCAGGAGCCGGCCGAGGCCCCGGTTGGCGAGTTTGCCTGCAGCAGTGGCGACGAGGACAAGCGATTTCGGCTCAACGGGGCGATGACTGGCGCTCCGGGCGAGGTAGGCCAGGGCTGTCATGCCCCCCATGGAGTGTCCTGCGAGGGTGAGTGGGCCTTTAACGCGAAGTGCTATGAGGAGCGTGGCCAGATCGTCGGCGAGCTGCTCGATGCGGTAAGTGTGCATGGGCGCGTTGGCGGAGTCGCCATGGCCGCGATGGTCGTAACTTATGATTCGAATGTCATTGCCCCACTTGCAGATCAGCTGACCGATCTGAATATCCCACGACGATTGGTCTAAGCACAGGCCATGCAGAAGGACCACAGTGTGGTCAGGTGTGCGAGACCCATAGTCACGCACGGACAGCCGCACACCATCACTAGCAGCGATGATCCGAATGCGGCCGAGCGGCGGGCTATCTCGCCGGATTGCCGCGCCGGGCTGCGTTCGCGCGGAGCCACTTTCGCCGCGGTCTGGCGATGCCCAGGACCGCCCACCCGGCGCGCTCACGCTGTCGCCGATCGTCCGTAAAGGTGGGCGATCAGTTCGACCCAGTCACGAGCGTTCTGCCGGTTTCCTAGCTGAAGGTGCGGCGGGACCAGGCGGGAATGCGACCGACCGCCAGCTTCGGCCACCGTGGCACTGATATAGATCAGCCAGTATGGGCGGCCAGCCGGCTTGAACGCGCCGCAGATCTCTGCCTGATCCATTCCGAAAGCGCTTATCCGCTCACCACCGTCGTCGTCGAGACACGTGATGACTCGATGCAAATCGGCGACGGTCGATGTCATCTCCGACTCCTCCTGTACTTTGGGCTCATCATCAGCCGTCTGGGGTAGCACCCACATCCGCCAGCGCACAGTGCAACTGGCTACTCAGGTAACTGGCCAGTCAGCTTGACTCGGACCGGCGGCTCAATGGATAGGACACGGTCGGGCGGCTTGCGCGGTTCAATGCCAAGTTTGATGAAGCATCGCCATGCCCCCGTGGGGGAGCGACGGACTTGTCTGCTGCGCCGACTATTGGCGCCAAAGTCTATGGTGCGATTGATGATTGGCTTCCGACCATCAGAAAGCCGGCGCGGGCTGTTACGCCGAGACACCGTCAAAAGCTAAGGACGTCGCCGACCCTATGCGCGGTTCGTAGCGCGAGACAGGCTGATTCGAGGCGGCACCATATTTGGATCGGTGGCACCGTCACGCACGCTGAAATTTCACGCCAGTTCGGGCTGAACCATTCCCGCGGTCTTGGCCAACCAGTTGGGTGCCAGCACCGACAGCCCGGTGGCCGCCGCGGTTGATCCCACGACACCCGTCCAGGCGACCGGCCCCAGCGGCGTGCAGCCGAAGAAGTGGCTCACGCCGGGTGTCTGGACGATCGCCACCAGCACCGCCGAACTGCCCAGCGCCGTCGCGACGACGAGCGGGCTGTGCCGCCGGGTGAGCAGCGTCTGCGCCAGCTGCGTCGTCACCAGAGCGGTCAATCCCATTGTCGAGGTGCGCCTTTCAGTGCCAGGAGTCCAGCGGCCGATGGCCCAGGCCGCGGTCGCGCCGGCCGCGGTGACGGCCCCACGGGTGACGATCTGACGCATCAACTCCACATCCAGCGACGGCGTCGGCCCGGTCAGCACCGACCGCTGATACGCGCGGCGGGCTTCGACGGCCTCTTCTTCGGTTTCGTATTCGTCGGCGTCGGGTTCTTCGAACTGCGGGGTGACGGCGACCGCCAGCGCCGGGAACATGTCGGTCAACAGGTTCACCAGCAGCAGTTGGCGGGTGCCGACCGGCGCCCGCCCGCTGCCCAGGGCCGTGCCGATGATGGTGAACAGCACCTCGCCGACGTTTCCGCCGACCAGGATCGTCACGGCGTCGCGCACACCGGCCCACATGCCGCGGCCCTCGACCAAGGTGTCGAGCAGCACGGTCAGGTCCTCGTCGGTCAGCACGATGTCGGCGGCGCCGCGGGCGGCCGACGAACCGCGACCGCTCACCCCGATACCCACGTCGGCCATCCGGATCGCGGCGGCGTCATTGGCTCCGTCGCCGACCATCGCCGTCACTCGTCCGCAGCGCTGCAGCGCCCCGACGATCTGCACCTTCTGCTCCGGGCTGACCCGCGCGAACACCTGCACATCGGCGGCCAGCTTGGCGGACGCGTCCTCGTCGAGGCCGTTGAGGTCCGCGCCGGTGACCACTCGCGCATCGGCAGGCAGCCCCAGCTGACGGGCGATCGCCCGCGCGGTCACCGGGTGGTCGCCGGTGATCAGCACGACGTCGCGACCGGCCTCCGACAGCGCTTCGATCAACGGGCGCGCTGACGGGCGTGCGGTGTCCGCCAATCCGACGTAGCCGATCAACTCGAGATCGTGCGCGGCGGCGTCGACCGCGTCGGCATCGGTGTCGTCGTCGTCTTCGGTTTCGTGTATCCAGCTGCGCCTGGCGACTGCCAGCACCCGCAGGCCTTGCTCGGCCAGGTTGTGCACCAACGACTCCGCGTGGTCCTGGTCGGCCTGCGGCTCGGCGAACCGGCAGCGCGGCAGGATGACTTCCGGAGCGCCTTTGAGCATCAGCAGAGGCTTTGTCGGATCCGCGCTGAGCGTGCCGATCGAGGCGGCGAAGCCACGGCTGGACTCGAACGGAACTTCGGCGAGCAGATTCCACTCGACATCGTCTTTGAGTGACGCCGCAGCTTTGACGATCGCCTCGTCGGTGGCGTGGGCATGCCCCTGGGCCTCGTGCGGTTGGGTGGTTGCGCGCGCGGCGGCCTGCAGAACTCGGGCCGCCTCCGGGTCGGCGACGCCGGGGAACGGGCCATGTGGATCGGTTGCCGCCGGTACCGCACGCACCAGGCGCAGCCGGTTTTCGGTGAGCGTGCCGGTCTTGTCGAAGCAGATCGTGTCGACGCGGCCCAGCGCTTCGATGGTGCGGGGGGCGCGGACCAGCACGCCGCGGGTCGACAGCCGCTGAGCGGCGGCGAGCTGAGACAACGTGGCCACCAACGGCAGACCCTCGGGAACGGCTGCCACAGCGATCGCGACGCCGTCAGCGACCGCCTGACGCAGCGTCGCCCGCCGCAGCAACGCCAGACCCGTCACCGCCGCTCCACCGGCCAGCGTCAGCGGAAGCACCTTGCCGGTCAGCTCGCGCAGCCGCGCCTGCACGCCGGCCGACGACTCGACATCGACGACGGCCGAGATCGCGCGGTGCGCCGCGGTGCCCACACCGGTAGCCACCACGATCGCCCGGGCATGCCCCGCGACGATCGTGCTGCCCTCGAACAGCATGCTGGCCCGCTCGGTGTCGGCCGCCGCGACCGGATCGACCTGCTTGTCGACCGGCAACGACTCACCGGTCAGCAGAGATTCGTCGACCTCGAGATCCTCGGCCACCAGCAGACGGGCATCGGCGGGCACCACGTCGGGAGCCGCCAAGTCGATGACATCGCCGGGTCGCAATGCGGTTGCGGACACCGTGACCGTGCGTTCGGCGTTGCGGGCTGCCTCCAGCCGTCGCCGGGCGGTCGCCACCGTCGGCACGACGACGCGGCGCGCGAGTTGGTCCTGCTCGGCGAACAATTCGGCGGCCGCGGCATCGGCCCGCAGCCGTTGCGTGCCGCCGGTCAACGCGTTGACGGCCATCACGCCACCGACCAGAAGCGCGTCGACGTTGCTGCCCATGATCGCCGACGCGGCCGCGCCGACGGCCAGAATCGGAGTGAGCGGATCGGCGAGCTCGGCCCGCGTCGCCGACAGCAGCTTGCCGGCCTGACGTGCCGGCCCACGCAGTGGCGACACCACCGGGCTGTAGGACAGATCCTCGAGCACACGTCGCCAGCCCGGCATGCCGGGCTCGACGTCCAGTGGCCGGGCCCGCCCGGCCAACCGGGCGTAGACGATCTCCGGGTCGAGTGCGTGCCAGGCAGTCAGCGGTTGCGGCGTGGGGTCGGGTTGGCGCAGCACCTTGCTGGCCGAAAAGGCCCCGGAGACTATCGCGCTGGCGGCCGCGGCGTTGACCGGGTTGAGCCAGCGACGAACGTCCAGCCGGCTCGTCGGCGTCTGGGGATTACCGGTGACCAGCAGCAGCCCGGCCAGGGTGGTGCCGCCCTTGGCGAGGTTGACCGACGACTCGCTGGCCTGCCGTGCGGCGGGCAGCGCGGACAGGATGCGTACCGCGGCGGCCAGATCGGTCCCGGTGATGATGTCGGCGCTCCACGGCGTTGCCGCCTTGGGATCGTCCAACGCGACACCCACGTCGGCGATGGCCAGGGCGGCCAGGGTGTCGGTCGAGGCGAAGTCGCGGTGCAGCGCGGTGATCAGCAGCACCGGCCCGCGATCGGCCCGCAGATCACGCACCAGCTTGAGCAGCGGAGTTCCGCTGGGATGACTGGCGGCGACGCTGGCGGCCAGATCCTGGGTGCCGGCCACGTGACGCAGCACCACCCGGGCGCCGGTGCGGTTCGCGATCTGCAACAGCGGAATCGCGAAGGGGTCGACCTCCCAGCCGACTTCGACGTGGCCGACCGTTTCGCCGTCGACAACCAGGTCGGCGTGTTCGAGGCCCTGTGCGGGGGTGGCCGACGGCCCCTCTGCGCGCAGCCAGCGCAGTCGTGCAGTGTTGGCCGGCAGTTCGTCCGGGTCGGGCTCCGGCGGCTCCTCGGCGTGCAGCAGCGCGTCGGCGACCTCGTAGACCCGGTCGGCGTCCCAGCCCAGTACGTCACCGCGGGCGTGCAGCACAGCGCGGTGGTCGCCGCGCAGCGCTGCGCCGTCGATGACGACGACCTTCACCCGGTCCAGCCGACGCAGAGCGCCCGGGTCGAGGATCATCTGCCCGTCGTCGGCGAGTCCACGGCCCAGCACCGCGGCGAAGGATTGACGGCCCATGTGCGCGGCCTTCGGTATGCCGGCCAGCACGGCGCCGGCCGCGTCTTCGGGGCCGCCACCGGCGACCAGCGCGCTCGCGGCCGCGATCAGCGAACCGTTGGCAGCCTGATCGACGTAATCCTCGACCGGTCCGGCCATCGATCCTTTCGCGGTGTCGATGGCAGCGTCGATCGATCCGTCGACCACGATATGCGAGGCTTCGCCGGCCGCGGCCGCGGCCCAATTATGCCGGAGCGCTTGCGTTTTGGCGCCGGCCGATGAGATGACCGGGACGACCGGAGCCTGCGGCCTGTTGGGGGAGGCCAGCTGCGGCTCCCGGTCGCGCCAACGGCGGCGATGCGCCTCGGCTTCGGAGATCTGCAGGACGCGCTCGACCAGGTTCAGCAGCGGCGTGCCGACTGCCTGGGTCAATCCGTTGGCGGCCGCCGTCGATGCGCTGAGCACGAGGTCGGTGCCGACCCGGCCCAGCCGCGACTCGAGCACGGCGATCATTCGCGGTTGGTTGTTGAGCAGGGCTGCGGCGGCTCGGGTGGTCTTTGGCGCCGCGGGCAGCCTGATCACCCAACCGGTGACCGCGGCACCGATCGCGACGGCGTCGAAGGCTGCCGCGGTCAGCGGCACCAGGACTGCCAGCGGGTTGCCGGGATCGGCGAACGGCGCGGTCCGGATCTGCGGCTCTCGTCCCGCAGCGGCCAGGTCGGCGGCGGCGGAGTTCACCACATCGCGGACGGTTTCCAGGACGTCGTCGGCGTCGACACCGTCGTCGATCTCGACCACCAGGCGGCCCAAAGCACCTTCGACGTGGGCGCTGGCCACGCCGGCAATTTTGCGGACCGGCTCTTCGACTACCGCCGCGTGCTCGTGCCAGCGCGGGAACGGCAGCAGCGGGTCAAGGTCGAGGTGCACTCGTTGCCCGCTCTGCCAGCGCACGGTTGCCGAGGCACCGTCCCGGTTGCCGTTGGTCGGTCGACCGGTCCCCAGTAGGCGTGCCGTCGACTGGCTCACCGAATCCAGCACCGGTCCGGTGAGCGTCTGCACCGCATCTGCGGCCGTCGTCACGCCCTGCACCCCGGTTTGCAACATCTGCACCGCTCCACCGGCGACCCCGCCGACCAAGGCGGTTACACCTGGAACTTTCATTACCCATCCTTCACAACGTCTACGGTGTCGATCAGCTCCGCCTCGGCACAGCGGCGGCCATGGCTGTACGACGAAATGGGGAGAAAGCGGTCACCCCCGTTAGTAGACGAGCGTACGTGTTACTACAGCGTGCAGCCGCGCGAAGAAGTCGCGGCTAGGGCTTGCTAGTGCGTCGAGCTACGCGATCCGGATCGGATTTACGTGCAACCGCTGACATGGATTCGCCGGCCGGCGCCAACGCAGACGTTGACCGGCGGCGGTGGTGGCGGGGGCGGAAAATCCCCCGGCAGCGGCGCATAGTCGGCCGGCGGTGGGACATAGCCGTTGATCGTGTCGGCAACGTTGCTGCACCCGCTCACCGAAATACGCCTGCCGACGCTTGCGCACACGTCGGCGTTGGCCACATCAGTGGTCACAACGACATTCGACGTGACGGCCAGCACCGCTATCCCCGCGGCGACCCAGGACCGCACCTGCTTCGGGCTCATGCGGCGCCCTGCCCAAGTAGCGGAGTCCACTGGCAGCGTTCCCTGATGTCGGTCAGCGGTTGACGGATGCCTTCGAGCTCGGCTTCCTCTTGCGGATTGGTGCTGAAGTAGTTCTGGACCTGGCCCCCGATTTGATCCTTGGGCTGATCCTGAAGTCCGGTGTAGAACGCGTTCACATCCGGGTGAGTGAACAGGTAGGTCGTGAGCGAGTTCGCAACACCGGCCGCAACGCTGGCCACGTCTGCTGCTGAGCAGTTGGGTGGCCGAGGCGTCGGGTCAGCCGCGGCAATTCCCGCGGCGCTGGATAGCAGCGTGCCGGCAATCGCCCCAGCGCCTATAGCGCCGACTATCGCTCGATGCGAGATGAACTCCGAGAGGGGCATCACTGGCTCCTTTGTGCGGTCACCGATCGCGGTCGTCCCCGGGCTAAAGCTAAACAGATGCGGCTGGTCGCTCTGGCTGATTGACCAGAAAGCAGGTCAGCGTGTCGGCGGAAGACCAAACACCGAAAACAGTTCCGGATCAAGAAAAACCACGATCCCGGCGATCCCGGTCGCGCCGCCAGTAATGACGTGTATCGAATGGGCCCGCATCACGTTGTCGGGCGCGCGGCGGTACTCGGCGACGGCGGGCTGCGCATTGGCGGCCGTCGGGACGAGCACCATGTCGCCGGGTTCGGCGAACGCTCGCTGAGCCAGGAAGCGGGTCACGGCGTCGCGTCCGGTGAACCAGACCGGCAACGGCGGCATCTCGAGCCTGACGTCGGTCTGTAGCAGCTCGGTGAGCGCCGCGAGATCGGCATTTTCGAAGGCCGCGCAGTAGCGGTCGAGTAACTCGCGGCGATCCGCGTCGCCGGGCTCGGCCGCGTCCTCTTCGCTGGGCGCGACGTCGGCAAGGTGAGCGCGCGCTCGCTGCAGCGCGCTGTTGACCGCCGACGGTGTGGTTTCGAGCAGCTCGGCGACTTCGGCGGCGCTGAACTGCACGACGTCGCGCAGGATCAGCACCGCGCGTTGACGCGCCGGAAGTTCTTGCAGGGCGGTGGCGACCGCCAGCCGCACACTGTGCCGAGCGTTGAGCGCGGTCTCGGGTGTCAACGCATCTGGTAGCGGCTCAAGCCAGTGATGGCCGCCGCTGTGTGTGTCGAGGTCGATGTCCGGGTCGTCCGAGCCGGCACCCAGACCCGCGGGCAACACCCGGCGGGCCTTGTTTTCCAATGCGCGCAGGCAAGCGGTGGTGGCGATCCGGTACAACCAGGTCCGCAGCGCGGCGCGTTCTTCGAATGCCGAGTAGCCGCGCCAGCCGCGCACGTACGTCTCCTGGACGAGGTCCTCGGCATCGTGCACCGAGCCGAGCATGCGGTAGCAGTGTGCAATCAACTCACCACGAAACGGCGCCGCCTGCTCGATGAAATCCTCTTGGGCCGGCACGGTCGTTCTCCTATTGCTGGTGGCGGGTACGCATACCTACATCAGTACAGAGACATCCGGCCCGGAAAATTCATCGGTCTCGCAGCGATGAATTCCGGCCTCGCGACGTATCGAAATCACTATGACCCTTTACCTACCGATTGAGAACCACACCGATCCACTGGCCGGCACGACCGCGATCGTGACCGGCGTCAGCCGCGGATTCGGCCGCGCCATCGCCGCGGCGCTGGCAGAAGCCGGTGCACATGTCGTCGGCGTCGCCCGCGGCAGCGCACAGCTCGAGGAGCTGCACGACGAGCTCGGCGACTCGTTCAGCCCGGTGACCGCCGACGCGGCTGACCCGGATGTTGCCAATCGGCTCATCGACCAGCACCGGCCGCGCACGCTGGTGTTGTGCGCAGGGGCGAGCCCGACGATGAGCCCGTTGCAGGACCAGACATGGGAGAGCTTCAGCCAGACCTGGAACGTGGACGTGGCGCAGGCGTTCCACTGGAGTCGGCATGCGCTGCGGCGCCCGCTGGCGCCGGGCAGTTCGGTGATCGCGATGTCCAGCGGCGCCGCGGTCAACGGCTCACCGCTCAGCGGCGGCTACGCGGGCGCCAAGGCCGCGGTCAAGTTCATCGCCGACTACGCCGCGATCGAGTCGCAGCGGGCCGGCCTAGGCATCGAATTCGTCTCCGTCCTGCCGCGGCTGACACCCGCTACCCAGTTGGGCGCCAAAGCGGTCGCGGCGTACGCCGGTCGGCAGGGCGTCGATGTCGAGACATTCGTCAAAGCCGGCGGGCCCGCGCTCACCGCAGAGCAGGTCGGCCGGTCGGTATTGGAGCTCGCCGCGGGTCGGCACCGGGATCACGGCTCCTACCTCCTCACAGCGGCAGGCCTGTCGGCGCTGGCTGCGAACAACTGAAATCGAAAGGCTGCGCTCACTATGAACACTATGAACACACCCCCGATCGTGTCGGCGCCGGAGTGGACGGCCGCGCATCAAGAGCTGCTGGTGAAGGAAAAGGAAGTGATGCGCGCGCATGACGCGCTCGCGGCGCAGCGACGGCGGATGCCGTGGTTGGCTGTCGATAAGGACTACGAGTTCGAAGGACCCGAGGGAAAGGTCAACCTGCTGGGGCTCTTTCAGGGCCGGCGTCAGCTACTCGTCTACCGCGCCTTCGTCGGGCCCGACATCCACGGCTGGCCCGATCACGGCTGCCGCGGCTGCTCGATGATCGCCGATCACATCGGCAACCTGGCCCACCTCAACGCCCGCGACGCCACGCTGGTGTTCGCGTCGCGCGCGCCCCAGCCCGGCATCGAGCGACTGAAGGAGCGGATGGGCTGGCAGATGCCGTGGTACACCATCACCGACAGCTTTGACATGGACTTCGGCGTAGACGAGTGGCACGGCACCAACGTATTCATCCACGACGGGGACCGGGTTTTCCGCACCTACTTCATCAACAACCGCGGCGACGAGGTGTTGGGCAACACCTGGAGCTTTCTGGACATGACGCCGCTTGGCCGGCAGGAACTTTGGGAGGACTCGCCGGAGGGCTACCCCCAGAGCGCGCCCTACGAATGGTGGGACTGGCACGACGAATACGGCGAGCGCGAGCCGTCGCGATGGTTCGGTGAGCCTGATCCGAACGATCCCAACGACCAGCGTCCAACGCGCACCTGACGTAGGGAGACTGTTCGGCAGTAGGTTCTCTTCCGGAGGGAAGCTAGAAGGGAGCCGGCATGTCGGGAGCTACCAGTGACGTCTGGGAGGCGATGTCGACCGCGCGGACGATCCGGCGCTTCACTGACGAGCCGGTTGACGACGCCACGCTGGAACGATGTCTGCAGGCGGCGATGTGGGCGCCATCGGGGGCCAACGCGCAGGCGTGGCGTTTCGTCGTGCTGCGGTCGCCCGAACAGCGGGCCGTGGTGGCCAAGGCAGCGGCGCGCGCGTTGGAGGTGATCGAGCCCGTCTATGGGATGAGCCGACCGGCCGACGATGACGACAGCCGGCGTGCCCGGACCAACCGCGCAACGTACGAGTTGCACGATCGGGCCGGTGAATTCACGTCGGTCCTGTTCGCGCAGAAGCACTTTCCGACGGCGTCGGAACTCCTGCTGGGCGGGTCGATTTTTCCGGCGATGCAGAATTTCCTGCTGGCCGCCCGCGCTCAAGGCCTGGGTGCGTGTCTGACCAGTTGGGGAGCCTACGGCGGCGAGCAGCTGCTGCGGGATGCCGTCGGCGTGCCCGACGACTGGATGCTGGCCGGGCACATTGTGGTGGGCTGGCCGAAGGGACGGCACGGACCGGTGCGTCGCCGGCCGCTGGGCGAGGTGGTCAACCTCGACCGCTGGGACGGGTGAACCGAACGGGTGGGTGGGCCGTAATCCGAACGGAGGACTAACTTGTCGACGGCGAAAAGACATGATGATCAGTGGGCCGCGCGGCTGTCGGCCGTCGGGCAGGCGATCAGCCGGTACGGATTGGCGCTGACGCTGGCGTGGATCGGATTCGGCAAGTACATCAAGATGGAAGCTCGAGTCTTGATCGAACACAGCCCGTTGATGAGTTGGGTCTACGACGTGTTCAGCGCCAACACCGTCGCGCGCGGTTTGGGAACCCTGGAGATCGCAGCCGCGATCCTCATCGCTACCCGCCCGGTCTCGGCGCGGTTGTCGGCGATCGGCAGCGCGATGGCGATCGTACTCTTCTGCGGAACGTTGAGCTTTTTGTTCACCACGCCCGGTGTCGTCAGCCGGTTCGCCGGCCCCGTCCCGGTGCTCTCGGCGTTACCCGGGCAGTTCCTGCTCAAAGATGTTGTGCTGCTTGGTGTTGCGGTGTGGACTCTCGACGAGGCGGTGCAGGCGTACCGCGCGTCGTCAGCTTTTGACGCCGACCGTGAACAGGTCGAAGAGCGCCCGCGTCCATAGCGGCCGCCGCACCCGATGCTGCTCGACGATGGTGAACCCCGCGCCTTCGAACAGTCGCCGCATCTCGGCGGACGTGGGGTTGTGCGCGGGTGTCAACTTGCTGGCCGCCGGTAGGAGTGGCTGCCGTGCACTCATTGTCGACACGGCCACCAGCCCGCCCGGTGACAGTACGCGGTGGAATTCGCGCAATGCCGCCGGCTGGTCGAAGAAGTGGAATGCCGAGGTCGTCACGACCGCGTCCAATGCCCCGTCGTCGAACGGCAATTGCTCGGCCGGGCCCCGCTGCCACTGCACCACGCTCGATCGGGAGCGGGCTTGATTGAGCATGCCCTCGGACATGTCCACGCCGTAGACCGCGGCGGGGTGCAGGTCGCGTTCGATCCGGTCGGCCAGAATGCCTGTGCCGCAAGCGACGTCGGCTACGCGCGCCGACTGGTGGTCGCGCAAAATC
>Ga0302326_10015720_pt1 | contig 15896 bp, 13 predicted proteins | sample Palsa_T0_3_FD_202264 | JGI IMG/M metagenome (GOLD analysis project Ga0302326, IMG submission 202264) | Peat permafrost microbial communities from Stordalen Mire near Abisko, Sweden - Palsa_T0_3 | ecosystem: Environmental > Terrestrial > Soil > Palsa > Peat permafrost | place: Sweden: Abisko... | reverse complement strand
GGGCAAGCCAGTCGATTACACGCGCAAGGGCACGCTCCAAATTTTCACGGGGGCCTCGGCCGAGTCGGAACGAAACGCGATGCTGGCTGAGCACCGTGGGCTAGGCTTAGCTTCCGAAGCGATCGCTATGTCTGACGCGCACAGAATGGAACCTGCGCTGAATCCAACCATCAGCGCCGTTCTTCACCTCCCGGAGGAAGAAAGCGTCGATCCGCGTTTACTGATGGATTCTCTGCTCGCGGCTGCGGCAAACCGCGGGGTGGAAATTCGCCCGGGTTTCTCGGTAGCTTCTCTTGTCGAAGAAGGCGATCGCTGCGCGGGCGTGCTTGCGGCCAATGGACAAAAGATACAGGCGAACCACGTTATCGTCGCGGCGGGGTGCTTCTCAGGCGAAATCGCGGGGGCAGCAGGGAAGCTCATCCCCTCGAATCCAACGCGTCCCGTACGCGGGCAAATGCTCGCCCTGCGGCAGGCCAATCTGGCCTTGCGCCACGTCCTTCGTTCCGAGCGAGGCTATCTGGTCCCGCGGTCCGACGGCCGTATCGTGGCCGGAAGCACCTCGGAGGATGTAGGTTTCCATAAGGGCGTCACCGCGGGTGGGATACGAAAGATCGTCGAGGCTGGCCTAGAGCTGTGCGCGGATCTCGGCGCATCGGAAATCCTCGAAACGTGGTCGGGACTGCGTCCCGGCACACCGGACGATCTTCCGATCCTCGGCTTAACAAATGTAGAGGGACTGATTCTGGCGACGGGTCACTACCGCAACGGGATCCTTCTCGCCCCGGTCACGGCGAAGCTAGTCAAGGAATGGGTCATCGACGGACGAACAACACTCGATACCCAAGCCTTCTCCCCGCTCCGTTTCGAATCCACCGAACGTAAATCAGCAAGATACTGACGTAACGCGATCGGGCTAAAACGGCATCCGGTTGCGCTGGGGCTCGCGGTTCGGAGGTCCCGGGAGCGTCGAGGCCTGACCCGGACCCGTGAATTGCGCCTTGTCGGAATCCAGAAAAATCGGGCGGTTGATCACCGCGTCGAGCGTTGAACCGCGCGGCAATTCCGCTTCAGGCCCGCGCGACATCAGAACAGCCGCGATTCCAGCCGCCGCGCCTATGCCTGCTCCGATCCCCGCACCTTTCGCGCTCTGCGTCGCAAGGCCGCCGATGCCCGCTCCGGCGCCCGTTGTCTTTGCGATGGTACCTATATCGGAAGCTTTGTCGCTGTCCCCGGATATTTTCCCTTCCTTATCCATGGTCTCACCGCCGCCTGTGCCGGCGGCTCCGCCCGGAGACGCGTTCAAATTCACCATGTACGCGTTGGGCAGAATCATGGTCGTAAACTTAACCCCCAACTCGGCGCGGCCCTTCACGCGCCCCGGCCGCTTTGACTCCGTGACTTCACCGCTTATGTAGGTTCCTGCCGGAATGGCCACGCGGCCATCGATCATCACCGGAAAGAGGGTCTCGAAATAAACGGGATCGCCTGGCCGGGCGCTGCGCGTCGAGATTCCGTTATGCAGAACGAGCGGAATGTGCGTCCCGGTAGGCACCTCGATTTTAGCCGGTGGCTTAGTCTCAACTGCGGTCGTCTGAACCGTCGCAGGCGCAGCCGGAGGCGGAGCGGGACGCGGGGGTTTTGCGGGATCAAGCTCAGACGAAGCCGGAGGGGTCGACGGGAGCGGTCCGGCGTCTTGCGCAAGCAGCGGCACGCACGAAACCAAGGAAAGCAGCATGCCGATGAAGTTTCGATGCAGCCGGCTGATCTTCATGGACCCTCCCCGTTTCTACGTGCTAGGGATGCCTCGCTCGCGAGGCGGGATGCCTAAATCAGGAAAACAGTCTGTCCCGTTAGATCAAACCTCTTCCGGCAGCGAATGTTGCGGCAGGCGACCATATTGTCGACCCGCACCATGTAAGAGCGAGCCTTGGCAAACTGCTGGCGATCCTGATCATTGGCCCCGCCCGGCACCTGGGCCTTCTTGTTCCTCACGATCCATCGCACAGGAAATGTGCCCTCTTGGCGGCAATGGGGACATGTCAGCGGGATCTGTTTCGTTTCTTCTTTTTCGTCGTAAAATCGCTTTTCGTCCATTTGTTCCTATCCGGCGAATCCGGCCTGCGCCACTTCATCGAGGCTCACCAAGCGTATACCAGCATCTTTCCAGCGGGGAAGCCAATATGCAAGCCCGGCAATCGTGTGACGCCGATCGCCCTCCGGCGTCCGATGATCGCCATCGTGCAGCAGGACGATATCCCCTCCGCGCACATGGCGCAAGCGCCGAATCATTTTCTCGGAGGATTGCAGCTTCCAATCGCGTCCTGACCTGGACCACATCACAACGCGCGCCCTTTCATCCTGCTGTCGAAGCACGGATTCGAGTTGCGGCCCGCGATACCCGTACGGCGGCCTCATCCAGAGTGTTTTTCCGCCGAAAGCAGAGGCCAGCGCGTCGTTGCAGCGAGCAAGTTCATCGCGAATGTGGCCCCGAGAAAGGAACGTCAGCCTCGGATGGGTGTCGGTGTGGTTTCCCACGGCGTGGCCCCGCCGCACAATGTCTCTTGAAAGCGCCGGAAATGCGCGAATCCGCTCGCCAATCTGGAAAAAGGTGGCCCGGGCCGCGTGCCGGTCGAGCAAGTCCAGCAGCCCGGGCGTGATAGCCGGATTCGGTCCATCGTCGAACGTAAGCGCCAGAGCAGAAGTGTCCCCCGTGTGCCGGATCGTCGGCCCAAAGAGTTGCGCGGATGGCGCTACGGCGCCCCATGCGAACACCCCGGCCGCGGCTGCCACGGCACCGCCCGCAATCAGAGTGGGGATGGATTTCATCAGGCACGGATTTTCGCATGCGCGGCACGGCCCAGCCAGCAAAAGCTCTAACGGCATCCCCTTCGTCCCTAACCGATTGGTACAGGCTCGTACAGGTAACGGTTCGAACACCGAGCATCCGCCAGTTCTGGACGGCGTCCACGCGCGGCATTATTTTATTCCCCAGGGCCATTCAAGAGACGAAACGCTGGCTGTCTTCCCTCGGAAGTGCCTTTGCAGAGTTCGCGCCGCAGCGCGTCGTGAAAATCGCGAAAGCTTCTGATAGCCGGGACAGCCCATCGTCTGTAATTCCCGCCGTCGCGCAGGGGAGCACCTGAATTGTTGAACGAAACCAAAGCGAGGCCCGGCCAGCAACGCGCCGAATCGATCGAGTCCTACACACAAGCAATTCAATCCGATCTCCGGAAAATTCAGACCCGCAACTGGTGGTCCTGGTCCAACACCGTCGTGATCGTCCTGCTGCTGACCGGCACCATCGTATCCTTCACGCTTCCCACGCTGCTTCGCGAGGATGAGTTCCTGCAGTTCAACGTAAACCTCGCTGTCAGGGGCCTGGTCGGCCTTGTGCTTCTTTTCAACGTCTACTCGCTCTGGCAGCAGTTCCGAATCAAAGACCTTTGCGCGGAAATCCAGCAGAAGCAGGCCAGTTCGGAAGCGCTGTACCGCATGGCCATGTTTGACCCGCTTACCGGCCTCTACAACCGTCGCTTCGCGGAACCCCGCGTCGAAGCGGAAGTCAATCGCTGCCAGCGGAAGGGCACTGCGCTCACCCTGCTCCTCCTGGACCTCGACAGCTTCAAGCAAATCAACGACAGCCACGGCCATCCCGCGGGGGATGCGGTCCTGCGAGCCTTTGCTGAACACATCGCGCGCGCCATTCGCGGCTCCGATCTGGCAGTGCGCCTCGGGGGCGACGAATTTATGCTGCTTCTCCCGGAATGCGATACTCATCAGCTCCATCACGTGCTTGACCGCCTCGTTACCTTCAAGGCGGAGATAGCCGGCAAAATGGTCCCCGTGGAATTTTCGGCTGGATGGAAGGAATACGAACTCGGCCAGACATCCAAGGAATTGATCGAAGCCGCCGACCGCGCCCTTTACGAAAATAAGCGCGGCGCGCGCTCATCGGGCGCCACGGCCCCCGGCATAAGCGTCTCCGCCGCCAGACCTGTAGCAACCTAGGTCCCGTAGCCACCTAGGTTTTGTCCCGCGCGTTTGATACGATGGCCGCCGGTTCTCCGGCGAAAAATCGTGCCTCCTCGATTCGGCCCCGCCAAATTCCCTAACTTGTTGCGATGGGCCTCTCTTGCTTGGCTGCTCGTTTGGGTGCCCGCTTACTGGCACACCTGGGGCGCTTCCAACTTCCTTCAACTCTGTGACATCGCCGTTTTGCTCACGTGTATCGGCTTCTGGGCCAACAGCCGCCTTCTGATTTCCAGCCAGGCGGTTTCCTCTCTGCTCGTCGATCTGGTGTGGACTCTTGACGCTTCCTGGCGGCTTCTTCTCGGGCGGTACCTGCTCGGAGGGACCGAATATTTTTTCGATGCGCACTACCCGTTGTGGGTGCGGCTGCTGTCTCTTTTTCACATCGTGATGCCGCCGCTGCTTTTATGGACGCTGCACCGCGCAGGTTACGATCGGCGGGGTTTTGCTCTGCAGTCGTCGATCGCGTTGCTCGTCTTTATTGCCTCGCGATTCACTTCTCCTGCCAAAAATATGAATTTCGCATTCACCGACCCCTTCTTTCATCGCTCCTGGGGGCCGCCGCCCGTCCATGTGGCGATCAGCTTCTTATTTATGGTCATCGTGGTCTACCTGCCCACGCATCTCGTTTTGAAGAAGGTGTTCGGGCGGCCGCAGGACGCTTGAGTCTTTCCCGCTGATCCGCCCCGCGGGCGGCTTACCGGGAAGCGTGATATGAAACGACGTGCCGACGCCCGTTTCGCTTTCCACCGTAATGCGTCCGCCGTGATCGCTTACCACCGACTGCACGACCGCAAGGCCCAGCCCCGTGCCATGCTGCTTTGTCGTGCAGGACGAAGTGAAAAGCCGCTCGCTCTCCTCCGCGCTGAGCCCGGAGCCGGTGTCGGAAACCTCCAGTTGCACGTCGCCATTCTGGTGGCTCGTGCGAATCATCAGCACCCCGCCCGCGGGCATGGCGTCCATTGCGTTCAAAACAAGATTTTCCAGCGCGCGGTGCAGCAGCCCTGCATCTGCCTGAATTACAGGCAGCTCCTCGTCCAGATGAACCTCGGGATTGACCGGCGGCCGCCCCACGGCGCTGAATTGCGGCGCAAAAAGCTTGACCACGCTTTTCACGATGTCGTTCAGGTTGACCGGCGCGAATACCGGCGGAGGAATTCTGGAGAAATCGCCATAGCGCCCCACGATCTCTTTCATCGCGCGAATTTCCGAAAGCAACGTTCCGGCCGAATCGTGAATCCCGCCTGCGGACTGCAGCTCCTCGATCGTTCCTTGAAGCCGGGACATCGCTTCGCCAAGTTCCTGCGCCAGCCGTCGCGCGATTTCGCGCCAGGCCGCCACGCGCTCCAATTGGATCATCCTCTGCCGTTCATCGGTCAGGTGCTGCGTCATCTGGTTGAACGCCCGAGCCAACTCCGCAATCTCACTTCCGCCGCGGACGCCCACGCGAGCGTCCCACTTACCCGCGGAGATCTCCCGCGTTCCCTCGACCAGCTTCAACACAGGCCGCGTCACGCCGGCTGCCCCCCACCAACTCAGCAGAACGCCCAGAAATATCCCTAGCCCGCCCACGCCAAGCGCAAGCAGACGAATGCTCCGCTCGAGCGTCACGACTTCGGCCCGCGAACTTCCCACAAGCAGCACCCCGGCCAGTTCCTTGTTCCGCCCAGCGAGCGAAAGCGTGTGAAATTCTTCGACAGTCGCCGCATTCTTGGTCCAGGCGATCTGAAAGCGTTGTTCGCCCGGTTGCTGTTTCACCATCCCGATGAAAGGGGCAAAGCGCTCCGCTTGCAAAACGGGTCCCGTTTCGTCGATCAAATTCGAGGGCTCAAAGTTCGGTGAGAGATTCTGATACAGCAGGGCGCGCATCCCCGCCGGCAGAGCGAGCGATGCAAGGAAGTCCCCGCCAAGCCGCTGCCCCCCGACCACATATAGATTTTTGTCGCCCACCCGCACCAGCGAGACCGCCGTGATCCCCAGCCATGGTCCAGTCGGGGTGTCTATCCTCGTCAGAAACGCGCCCAGCGAAGGCCAATCCACTGGTTCGGTCACCCAGTTCAGCTTGTTACCCGACCTCCCCGGCCATTCCGCGGAGGAAACGATGGAGCTATCGCTGCCCACAAAGTCGAGGAAATCAAGCTGGCGGGACTGCGCTACGCCCCTCGCGTCATTCGCGTAAAGAGAAACATCCGGTTGCGGGCGGCTCAGGTCGATCGCCATACGCACGATGCTTTCCGCATCGGCGATTCCTTGCACCTGGTGCGCGACTTCCACTTCGCGCCGCCCGAATTCCCGTTTGAATTGCGCGACAGCCCCATCGGCGTATTGATGGTCTCGCTGGTCGAGGGTGCGGCGAGTCACCGCTGTAACGCCTACGCCTACCGATCCCACGCAGAGCAGGAGGGCCAACGTAAAGATCAGAAAAAGTTTGGTGCGGAACGTCACAATTCATTGTTCCTGTTCAAAGCAGAGTTTGCAATTCGTCGTCGATCACGGCGATACCCGTCACCGAACGCCATTGCCATCCCTTCGGCAGCATATCCCAATCACTCCTTGCCGAACCCTTGATTCCTCGGCAAGATTCCTGAGTTCCATAGTCTTTAGTCTTTGGCTGGCGATCGAACAACCGGCTGCCCGAAGTCAGATATTGCGCGAAGTGGTGAGGGCTCCTAGTATGGGGACGTGGTTGACGCCGCCCCGGCACGCGCGGGTCCATCACGAATTGCGGAGATGGAAGCTGCGTTTCTTCGGAGTGGACCATCATGGCAGAGCCTGAACATCTTCCCGGCATACCCCTGGGGCGGGTTCTGGGCATTCCGCTCTACCTTCATCCGAGCTGGTTCGTCATTTTCCTGCTGATCACGGTTTCCCTGCGGACGCAGTTTACCTCCCAGCACCCGGGCTGGACTCCAGCGCAGCATTGGGCGCTGGGAATCATAACCAGCGTCCTGTTTTTCGCCTCGGTGGTTTTTCACGAACTCAGCCATAGCGTGGTCGCGCTGCGCTACCGCATCCCGGTGAAGTCGATCACGCTCTTCGTGTTTGGAGGACTCGCGAGCATCCAGCGCGAACCCGAACAGGCGAAGCAGGAATTCAACATCGCCATTGCCGGCCCGCTCTCCAGCCTGTTCCTGGCTGCGTGCTTCTTCCTGGTGGCGCATTACTTCCGGGGCGAAGAGATGGTCGCCGCCGCGGCGAAGTGGCTGTGGGAAATCAATCTGCTGCTGGCCCTTTTCAACCTGCTGCCGGGCTTTCCACTCGATGGCGGACGCATTTTCAGGGGAATCGTCTGGGCCATCAGCGGGAACTTTACAAAAGCCACCCGCATTGCCTCGAATTCCGGACGGTTGCTGGCGTATCTGATGATTTTCCTGGGCGTGTGGCAGGCGCTCCACGGCAACTGGGTCGGGGGCCTGTGGACCGCGTTTATCGGATGGTTCCTGTTGAACGCAGCGCAGGAAAGTTTCGCCCAAGTGGCCATTCGCAGCACGCTCACCGGCGTCCGCGTGGAAGACATCATGAACCGCGATATACCCACTGTTCCGCGCGACATGTCGCTCGAGGAATATATCCACGAGGTGCTGCGAACCGGCAAGCAATATCACATTGTGACGGGCGCGGGTAACCCCGTCGGTCTGATTACGATTCATGCGGCGCGCTCCGTTCCGCGCGACGAGTGGAACAACACCTCGCTCCAGGCCGCGATGACCCCCATCGATAAAATCCAGTCCGCCGCGCCCGACGAACCTGTTCTGGGCCTGCTCGAGCGCATGCAACGCGAGAATGTGACTCAAATGCCGGTAATCTCCGACGGCCACATCATCGGCGTCATAGCGCGCGAGACCATCATCCATATGCTGCAAACTCGTTTACAGCTCGGGCACCTCGCCTGAGGCCGCATTTCGCTCGCCGCAGGATTTCGCCGCAAACACACCCTGCCCATTTTCGGGAATGCGGTATCCTACGGTGTGAATCCGGAGCGCGATCCCAAAAGCACTCGCTTCGCACCAGGGCTGTGCCTCACTTGCAGCTTTGCGCGGCGCGTGGAGTCGGCGAAAGGGTCCGCCTTCTTCCTTTGCCAGCGCTCGGCTTCGGATCCAAGATTTCCGAAGTATCCCCGGCTTCCCGTGCTTGAATGTTCGGGATACGTGAAGCAACCCGAGCTGTGAAATTGAAAGGAAACGTTCATTCCGGCTGAAAACGATCCAAAGCTTCCCCGGCGGCAGTTCACGAAAATCCTGACGTTCACGGGTATCGCCGCGCTCGCCGGCGGTGCGTTGATGTTTCTCCGCGCGAGACTGTCCGGCAATTTTCCGCCGCGAGTCATAGCGCAGGCCGGCGAGATCCCGGAGGGAGGGTCGAAGATTTTCACCTATCCCACCGACGTCGAACCCTGCATTTTGCTGCGTCCGGCCGCCGAGGACTACGTCGCCTACAGCCGCCTGTGTACCCACGCCTCGTGCCCGGTTTTCTATCAGGCGCAGGAGAATCGGTTGAACTGCCCATGTCACGGCGGAGCATTTTCGGTGGCCGATGGTTCCGTGCTGGCGGGACCCCCGCCGCGTCCTTTGCCGAAGATCGTCATCGAGAGGCGCGGCTCTAATCTCGTCGCCACAGGCATCGTCGCGTCCTGAGAATCTTCGTGAGAGCGAAGTTCCAAGGAAGGCCTCGCTTTTGAAAAGTATCTGCGCCCAAATCTCTGTGGTCTGTTTGCTAACGTTCCTCCCCACCGGATCGCTGTCCAGCCAGCAAAAGCGCAAGGTGATCATCGATGAGGACGGCGCCGGCCCCGGCGGCACAGCCATGCAGGCCATCACGCTACTCGTGAACTCGCCACTGACCGATGTGCTCGGGATCACCGTGGTCACCGGGGACGAGTGGCGGGATGAAGAGGTGGCGCACACCCTGCGGCTCCTCGAGATAACCGGGAGAACCGGCATTCCTGTGGTGCCGGGCGCCGTCTTTCCGATGGCGCGCACAAAAGAGGGTACCGCCAACTGGGAAGGGCGTTATGGCAAAGTGCCCTATCAGGGCGCCTGGAATTACGGCCAGCCCGTCCACGGCCCGTGGGAGATTCCGGCAATGCCGGAAGGGAAGCCCACGATAAAACCTGCCACCGAAGACGCCCCCCACTTTCTGATCCGCGTGGTGCGCGCGTATCCCCATCAGGTCACGATTTACGCGGGCGGACCGCTCACGAATTTGGCCTTGGCGCAGGCCATCGATCCCCAGTTCGCCGCGCTGAGCCGGGAACTTGTGGTGATGGGCGGCAGCATCCACCCCCAAACGAACGACCCTGAATTTCTAGCCGCTCCGCATCGCGAATTCAATTTCTGGATGGATCCCGAAGCCGCCCACCGCGTGCTGCGAGCCCCGTGGCCTCGAATCACGGTGACCACAGTCGATATTTCCGTGAAGACGCGCATGACCAAGGGCCTGATCGCCCAACTGGCGCAATCGAAGAATCCCGCGGCGCAATACGCAGCGAGGTACGAGCAGGAAGACTATCTCTGGGACGAACTAGCCGCCCTGGCGTGGCTCGACCCAACGATCATCACCCGCTCCACCAAGCTCTATATGGATGTATCCACCGATCCCGGACCCACCTACGGCGACACCCTCACCTGGGCCAGCGGGCAAAAGCCGCCGACGTCAGAACCGCTCGTGAATGTCCAGGAAGACCTCGACCCAGCCAAGTTTTACCGCGAATTCATCGACCTGATGACGCGTTCCACCCCGCACAGCAACGCGAATTAACTTCACGGGAGCAGGCGCCGTCGCAGTGGGGGAGTTCTTCGTCAGCTATTAGTGGGTAGTGGTGTCATTTGAAAAACGGGGGGTTATTTAGCGATTTTGAGGGCGGCGATTACAGCGTCAGCCAGCTTATTCAGAACAAACCCTGCAACGACAGCGAATATCGACACTATAGCTGCCGCCGCATAAACCCTGTGGCTGATTTTGTCCAATTTTTCTTCGTGTTTGTTCGTTTTCTCAACGAGTGTATCAACAGCCGTGGTGAGCTTACCCATCGTGTTCTGCATTGCCATAATGATTTCCATATAGCTGTAGTCACCACCGTATGGAGAACGAGGGGTCGTGTCCGGCAGGCGCGGCGGCGTGGTTTCTTTTGGGGGCATTAGCTCTCTAGTTTAGAAGCCAACCAAGGCCATAGATCAGGATTTGCTCGGCCCCAATACGACGAAACTCTCACCACAATTGCGGCCCCGTTCGTGCCATCCGATATACCCAACTGATCACAGATATCTTTGGAAGTCCCAGTACCAGAAACAAACCACTGTCCATTCCACACGCGTTGGTAGCGGCCCTCGAAGACGTTCTCAATCACAGAACCGATTCTGGAATTGTCTGGTGGTGCAATTACCGCAAATAGGGCCATATTCTCCAGACTAAAGAGCCGCTAGATTTAGTGCAATAAAGCTTCAAGCGGCCATACACTTTCAGTAATCCCCGCCGCCATCGCGGGCGTAACTCGTAGGCTCGAATGCACGCGGCAGAAGACAGGGATAACGTACTAGGGCACAGGCAAAAAGTGACTGCCGCGAAAACCGATATTCTCCTTCGAGGATTCGCGCATGTCGGGATCATCGCGCTTGTAGACGAAGCGACGGGCTTTCAATACGAGAGACCGCGACGAGAGCTTGAGGAATATCTAACAAAATTCCTGTCGGAAAGCTTGCGCCGTTGGGTGCGAACTTTTCCGGGCGATTATTTCAAACATCTTTGTCGCCTAAAAAAAGTTCCCCTTCGACCGGACATGAAATTGCCCCAATATTTCGGCCATTTAACAAACGATCTCATCTGGCGACGGATTGCGCCCGGATTGTTGAAGGCGTTAAAAGAACGCAGGAGTGAACGAGGAAGCGCCAGTAACAAACTTCACTCGTGGACGAGCGACGAACTAGGACGGCCCGAACTTCTCTTGCATTTGGGTACGGTCGTGGGCTTGATGAAGATCAACACCGACTACGATACTTTCCATTCGCAGTTGGATCAGATAGCACCGATATACCCTGATAATCCCACGTTGTTTGATAATCCTAAAGACTGGAATATTCCGCGATGACCACTTGGCGGCCTTCTCTCGCGAGGCCGCCACCAAGACTTAAAAACCAAATGACACCAGTACCTATTAGTGGCGAAATTTCGAGGAACAGGTAATATAGACGAGCTAACGAAATCTCTTTGAGGACCTTATGCCCCCGAAAGTGGACGTGGTCGGTATTGGGAGTTGCGCCGTAGATTTTTTCGCGATCGTTCCCCGGCTTCTTGGCTCGGAAGAAAAAATCAACGCGACCAGAATGGAAATCCACGCGGGCGGCGTAACGGCCAATATGCTGACGCAGGTAGCGCGGCTGGGCACGAGCACCGGCTGGCTCGGCCTCATCGGCGACGATGAGAACGGCCGCATCATCCAGAAAGCCTTCACCGAAGACGGCATGGACCTGAGCGGCGTGGAAGTCGTGCGCGGGGAGCGATCCGCGCTCACCTGGATTCCCGTCAATCCCGGCGGCGAGCGCTGCATCTACATGTTCCCCAATGTCACCGGCAAGCTATCCGTTCTGCATGTGAAGAACCGCTTCGCCAGCCACATCAAGGGCGCCAAGCATTTCCATACTGAGGCCTCGCAATTGCCGATCGTTCCGCTCAAGGAAGCGATGAAGATCGCCAAAGACGCCGGCGTCCGGATATTTTTCGACATGGACGTTACGCCCCGCTTCTTTGCCCAGATGAACCTCGGCAAGCAGGAAGAACTCTGCGACGCGCTCAAGCTCGTCGATGTCCTGAAACCGTGCAAAGCGGCGGCCCGCGAGATGACCGGAGTCACCGATTACAACCGCATGGCGGACCAGCTCCTGAACCTCGGCCCGAAAGTCGTGGCTATCACCGAAGGCGAGGATGGCTGCCTGATCGCCACCAAGGAAAAGCGCGTGCAGGTTCCGGCCTTTCGCGTGAACGTCGTGGACACCACCGGCGCGGGCGACGCATTCATGGGAGGTTTGTCCTACGGCCTGCTGCAGGGCTGGGACCTCGAGCGAGTCGGGATTTTCGCCAACGCCTGCGCGGCGCTCTGTTGCACGAAGGTGGGTGCGCGTGCCATGTCCAGGCTGGATGAAGTACTCGCCTTTGTGAAGGCCACAGTTCCCAAGGGCGCATCCGCATTCTGAAGGTGTCCGCCCAGGCACGGTTTGCGAAATTTTCCCGCGTGGAAGTTTTGAGGCGGCCAACTCCGCCCCTCGTCACCCAATCTTACGAATCCCGGCAACTTTAGAGTGGGGCAGAGCGTGGGCGGTTTCTGTTGCGGAGTCTTATGAACCTGTGTGGCAACAATGGCTTCGTCCTTGTCTTTCGTTGTCATTCTGAACGAGCGCAGCGAGGAAGAACCCCTCTTCGTGCCCCAATTCGAGCAACATCGCTGCAACCCGTCAAGCCTTTTGGGGGGTCGGAGCTTTTATGAAGCGTTTTTCGCGCATCGTGGCTCCGCTGTGCGTGCTCGCGTGCGCTTTCGCGGGCGCCGGCCAGCAGCGGAAGTATCCAGCCGCCCCGAAAGCGTCGGCGAGCGAGTCTGCTGGCGCCGAGCCCGCCCCTTCCAGCCCGCGTGTGCAGGCCATCCGCGACAACAACACCGGTCTCACCCTGATGGAACGCCAGCAATTCACCGCCGCCCTGCCCAAATTTCAGAGCGCCTGCATCATGGACACGGCCTCCGACGTCGGCTGCATGAACATGGGCATCGCGTTTCTGTACATGCGTCAATACGACGACGCGCGCCGCGTGCTCGGGAAGTCCACGAGCAAGGATGCCAAAAATCCTCGCGCCTGGTTCAATCTGGGTTTGGTCGAGAAGGCCCTGGGCGCAAACAAAGACGCGCTCCAGGATTTTCAGAAAGCCGCGGCGCTCGATCCGAACGACGCCGACACGCAATACTTCATTGGCGAACTCCTGTCGAGGAATGAGCAGTATTCGCAGGCGGCCTCCGCATACTCGAATGCTCTGAAGCTCAATCCGCTTCACGCGTCCGCCGAACTTGGCCTCGCGGACATGGCGCAACACGCGGGAGACATCGACACCGCTTTAGCCCATTTGAATCGATTTCGCCACCTCACCTCGGACAACCTAAGCGAACCCATCAGCGTCGCCTATGGCCTGCAAGGCAAGTACTCCCGCGCCCAGGAATTGCCGAGGGAAGTCGAGAAAGTCCCCCCGGCTGCTCCCATTAGATTTGTGGACGTAACCTCCGCGTCCGGCCTTCCGGATGCACCCTTCGACGCAGCGCACTCCGGAGCGAAAAGAAATTCGTCGCGCGTTCATGCTGACAAAGGCCTTGGCGCTGCGGGTTCAGATCAAAACGCCTCTTCGCTGGCTGGCTTTCTGGGAAGCGGCGCCTGCGTCTTCGATTATGACGGCGACGGTAAACCCGACATCTTCCTCGTGAATGGCGACGGCGCGGGAAACGCCATGCTATTCCGCAATAACGGCGATGGGAGGTTCATCAACTCCACGAAGTCCGCAAAGCTGGAATTTCACGGGCAGGGAACCGGTTGCGCCATAGGTGACTATGACAACGACGGCTACCTCGATCTCGTGGTGAGCTCCGCCGATGGCGTAGCTCTCTATCACAATGAGCGCAACGGCACCTTTAAGAATGTAACGGACGCGGCGGGCCTTCATGTGGATGGACTCGTGCTGGGCGTGACGTTTGTAGACTACGACAGCGACGGCGATCTCGATCTCTACGTCACGCGCTTCGAGAATTTCCCCCTGAAGAATCCCGGCGAGCCCTTTTCTTTCCCGCAGGGAACCAGCGGACCCGGGAACATTCTCTTCCGCAACAAAGGGAACGGCACATTCATGGATTGGACGAAAGAGACCGGTCTCGCCGGCTCCGGCCCATCGATCGGCGCGATGGGCGGTGACGTGAACAACGACGGCGCGGAGGATCTGGTTCTCTCGGGTTGGCAAAAGGCTCCGCTCCTTTTGCTCAATCAGCGCGAGGGCGCCTTCCGTGCCCAATCTCCGTGGGCGGCCAACATGCCAGGGCCAGCCGCCGGCATAGCGGCCCTGGATTTTGACGGCGATGGCTGGATGGACTTCGCATTCACCCACTGGGCGCCCCCAGGGCTGAGTCTGTGGCGCAACGCGTCGGGAAAATCCTTTGACCCTGTCCGCATCCCCGATCCTGGCTGGATGCGAGGATGGGGACTCGCCCCCTTGGATTACGACAACGATGGCTGGGTCGATTTGGTGGCAGTCGGCGAGAATTTCTCCGGTGAAGGACGCATAGCGCTCCTGCGCAACGAGGGCCCCCAGGGTTTCCACGATGTTACGCAGGACACCGGCCTCGATAAAATCGAGCTGCGAAATCCGCGCAGCGTGATCCCGTTTGATTTCGATGGCGACGGCTCCGTGGATTTATTGATCACCCAGAATAATCTTCCGCCGAAGTTGCTGAAGAACGTCGGCGGCAAGAACGAATGGCTGCAGCTGGCATTCAAGGGCGACGACAGTAACACCGGCATCGGCGTAAAAGTGGAGATCTTTGCCGGGGCCGGACGGCAGAAATGGGAGGTCCCGGGCGCCTCAGGCTATCTCGGACAAGCCCCGCCAGAGCTATTCCTGGGTCTCGGCTCCCAGCGCCTGGCGGATGTGGTGCGCCTCAGCTGGCCGGGCGGTATGCTACAGGATGAGTTGCAGATGCCGGGCGGGAAAAAGCTCATCAGGGAAGCGGACCCTCACGATACCCAGCATTGAGCCGCCGGCGCGTCGAGGGCTTGCTTGCCCGCTCTCCCGCGTGCTACTTTCGCCTTTCGTTCTGCGCGCGCTGCTCCTGACCGCGAAAAGCTATGTGCCCGTTGGCCACTCACTCAACCTCAAACCGCACCGGCAGCAGCAACGGTAACCCGCCGGCGGATCCCACGATCTTCTGGCGCGTCGAGGGGAGCCTTCTGAACCTCACCGCCGTGCGGCCCGTGGGGTTCTTCACCTGGAACGCGCAAAGTTTCCTGGGTCGTTGGACGCGTCGCGGAGCGATGGGCGCGCTCGCGTTGGCCAGATGGGGACTTTTTGCATCCAACCGCGTCTTCGCCACGCGCGTCCTCCACACGGTGTTGCGAGGCGAGAGCCGCGACCGGCTGGACCTTCTCGGTGACGAATTCTTCGAGTATTTTCTGAAGCCCCGCCTCAAGCAGCCCGGAGTCGAAAAGCTGAAGGAAGTGATGGCCGCCGACGGAGACGTCGTGCTGGTGAGCCAGGGCCTCGATCACATCATGCGCCCGCTCGCAAATTATCTGGGCGTCGAGCGAATTCTATGTAATCGGCTGGACTTCCGCAGCGGAATGGCTACGGGACGCTTGCTCGATCCGGTGATTCGTCCGCGGGGCGCCTTTGCCAAGCTCAGGGTTCAGACTCCCGATGGCCGAATCTCGCGCGAACAGCTCGTGCGCGATCTGGGTTTCGCGAAAACTCCCGCGATAATCGACGAAGCCATCCGCCCCGCCACCCGTTTTAATCCGAAGATAACCCTGCCCGTGGTTCATTTTGACTCGCACAATGGAGCCGGGCCTCTGTCCGTGCGTGATTCCCTCCGAGGCAAAAACATTCTTCTGATTGGCGCCACCGGATTCATCGGCAAGGTGTGGCTCGCCAATCTGCTCACGGAACTCCCCGAGATCGGCCGGATTTATCTGTTGATTCGCAGCAATCGCTCGACCACGTCTCTTGCGCGCTTTCAGCGCGTGGTCGAGGAGTCGCCCGTCTTCGAGCCGCTCGCCCGGTTTCACGGGGACAAATTCGCCGCGTTCCTGCGCGACAAAATCGAAGTCGTCGACGGAGACGTCACGAAGCCGGAG